>TARA_R110002072_G_scaffold127330_1_pt1 | contig 125712 bp, 112 predicted proteins | sample TARA_R110002072 | Tara Oceans TARA_R110002072 (sample SAMEA4397118) | marine metagenome | biome: Polar Biome; feature: [SRF] surface water layer (ENVO:00010504); material: water (ENVO:00002006), including particulate matter (ENVO:01000060) such as... | depth 5 m
TAGACCATGTAGGGAGAACAGGAAGCCAGTGCGTGGTTGTATCCGCCCCAGCCATCGAGTAAGTTTCGAGGAACATATTCGATCAGGGTGTGTAGAATATGGATGTTGGTATCAGATACAGCTGGACTCTTCAGTGACTGGAGAGTTCGAAAGAACTTGCCTTAGGTGTCCGGAGGGTTGCAATGGAACGAAAATACGTATTTTGCCGTACTGCAAAAGCGGCAATCTTTCTATTCTACGCGGTTGCACTGCTTCTTTTATCTCTGATCTACATTCTGTTAGCGGTGGATATCTCCGCGGAGACACTTGTCAGATGGCTGGTCGTGTATTTAACAGCCGTTGTTTTCTACACGGTTAGCATAGACCGTACAAAACGAGGGCTGACCCAGTGAAGTTGCCCGTTGGTTGCAAGCGTTAACCAGTCGTGGCATGGGCGTTAATCGGCTTCACACAGGATATCTCCAACAGAATTATGATGCGTCCAAGTAGTCTTCACAAAATTATCGGAGTAGTCCTTGTCGTTCCTCTGCTCGCCTGGTCATTAACGGGCATCGTGTTTCTGACCAAGCCGGGATACAAGGAGGCTTATGAGCAGCTGGCTGTAAAAATGTACCCGTTGGAAAAGACGTTCGATTCAAATCTGATGAAGAACTGGGAGGAGGCGAAATATTTCAGAACGGTACTGGGTTATCACCTCTTGCTGACTGGGGGTGGAACCGTGATGCATATAGACCCGATAACTCATCGGCCAAGAGAGCTACCTTCGGAGTCGGATGTCGAGCGTCTGGTTGAAGATGCGATCGCGGTAAGCTCAGAACGCTATGGTGACATCGTCGAAATATCTGGGAGTAGAGTGACTACTTCTACAGGCGTTGAGATTACTCTGCACTGGTCGAATATGTCACTTGCACAATCTGGCCGTGATACCCGATTGATAGACAACCTGTACAAAATACATTACTTGCAGTGGTCGGGCCGCCCACTGCCGGACACGATACTAGGAGTGGCAGGTATTGTTATGCTACTACTATCAACAGTACTTGGTATCGCAAGCTTGGTCTGGTCCAGGAAAAAATGATCACTGCCCGATTCAATGACGTGCATAATTTTATCAATGTGTTTTTTCCATTGGATTCAAGTCAGGAGCCGTTCGCGCAATGAGACAATGGTTTTTCGTTCTATGCTTAGGTCTTTGCGCCTGCAGTGGCCGGCACGAGGGCATTTTGCTCGATAGTGCCAGAGAGCGTGAGATTGAATATAAAGTATGGTTGCCCGTAGAGGCAGTAAAAGCGCCCCTGGTATTATTGAGTCATGGCAGTGGCGGCCACTACAGTAATCTTGAATGGCTGAGTAATGCTCTGGTAGAGGCAGGGTATGTGGTTGCGGCGGTCAATCATCCCTATAACACCGTGGGTGACAATACGCCTGAAGGCATTATAGGGGTATGGGACCGGCCGGGAGACTTGTCTCTGTTATTGACTTCGCTACTAGACAGCCCGCGCTACAGTAGTGCGATTGATGTTCAACGCGTCGGTGCGGCAGGCTTTTCCTCGGGTGGCTACACAGTGATTGCGCTTGCCGGAGGTATTTACGAGCTGAGCCGAATGCAGACATACTGCAGGGGCGAAGATGCAGGCCCCGATTGTGATCTCGCACCCAGGCAAGCATTGGAGCGGGCTTCCGCTGCTTCAATATCACTGCGTGATCCACGCATTCAAGCCGTTCTTGCAATGGCCCCGGCGGTGGGCCCGGCAATGACGCCAGATAGTCTGGCGCATATTGATTTACCTGTTGCCCTGTTTGCAACAGCGGATGATGAATTGCTGAAACCGCACCTGAACGCGCTGTTCTATGCGGAACATATTCCTGAAATTCAACTTAGTATACAGCCTGTCGGTGGCCATTTCTTATTCCTCAGTTGTAACACAGCCACGTCTCTGGCTGATTGGCTTCTGCCGGAATTTAATCTCTGCGGACAAGGGATCGATGTTGATCGAAAAGCGCTGCAAAGTGATATTGCTGCGCAGGCGGTAGCATTTTTTGACCAAACAATTGGTCATTCTGTTCGCCAAGACCAGTAACCCGAGAGCCGTTTCGACCGTATCTTTATTACCGCGTGTTCACTGTTCATGCGTGTATAAGTACTTCAAACGTAACGCCATTGTTTGTGGAAGTGTCAGGGTGGTGTCCGAGCGGTGCACTCAGTTTCGATAGTCGCCGTCTGTGAAAAAAAGGGGCAGTGCCACAACTTAAGGGCCGTATGATAACCCGTGCTGGCTAGTCGGCGACTTCGATTTCGATTAACAAGTCGTCGGCCGCTACTTGATTGCCTGCCAACGCTAGCACCTCTGTGACTTCTCCGGCTGCGCTGGCAACAATTTCGTAGTGCATTTTCATCGCTTCCAGCACTGCCAGGGTCTGGCCCTCTTCGACAGTATCACCGGTTGCAACATGCACCTCTAATAACAGACCGTGCATTGGCGCCACTACGCTACCGCTGCCAGCTGTCTGATCCTGAGCGCCATCCACCCGAATCATATCGCTGTACTGGGCGGCGCGACCGTCAATGGATAGGTACAGTTTTCCCTCTTCCGGCAGGTGGTAGCGCACAACATGGTGCGTTTCATCGATGTCGACATGGGCGATACTGTCTCCCATAGAGAGCAGCTGGATAACAACGGTATTGTTTTCATCAAATACGCGATAGCGGGAATCACCCAGCGGCGTGACCGACAGGTCGTGGACCTCCTCACCGTGGCTATATTGTTTACGCGAAACGAGCGGACTCGCACTGGCCCAGTCTCGCAACTGGGGTGCGACCAGGACACTCCTGTCATACAAATCGAGGTGCTGCAGTCTCATGTCCAAAACGGCGGCAACGGCATTGTCGGCAAAGGTGGGTTGCTGGTCGACAATTTCTCCTTCTGCGAACTCTTCGGCAATGAATGCAGTAGTTGCTTTTCCTTCTGCGAAACAATTTTTCTCAAGACAGTTAACCAGAAAGTCCCGATTGTGCCGTGTGCCAAACAATACAGTTTCTTTGAGGGCCTCAATCAAACGCAGACGAGCGATATCCCGGGTGGGACCGCTGGCGATTATTTTGGCAACCATCGGGTCGTAGAAGGGTGAAGTTGCCTGTCCGGTGCAAATGCCGCTATCTACCCGAATGCCTGCGCCTGATGGCGGGGACCATAGATCAACCGGTCCAGATGTGGGCAGGAAATCCTGACCTGGGTCCTCGGTGTACAGTCGCACCTCAATGGCGTGCCCGTTCAGCGTGACGTCGTTTTGTGAGAAACCCAGGGGCTCGCCCTGGGCAACCTGTAACTGCAGGGCAACCAGGTCGCGGTCAGTTATCAGTTCGGTTACCGGATGCTCGACCTGCAAGCGCGTGTTCATTTCCAGAAAATAAAACTTGCCACTTTCATCCAGCAAAAATTCCACGGTACCAGCGCCGCAGTAGTCGATACTGCGAGCAGCGGCTACGGCGGCGGCCCCCATTTTGTTGCGCAGTGCTTCAGTCATAATCGGACAGGGCGCTTCTTCCACCACCTTCTGGTGGCGGCGTTGGATAGAGCAGTCCCGTTCACCGAGGTGCACAATATTACCGTGGCTGTCCCCGAATACCTGTACTTCCACGTGGCGTGGACGAATGATAGCTTTTTCCAGAATCAACTCATCGTTGCCGAATGCAGCAGTTGCCTCGGCCCGCGCCAGTTTAATAGCATTGGCCAGTTCATCAGCTTTGTCTACCAGGCGCATACCGCGGCCGCCACCGCCGGCGGAAGCCTTGACCATTAACGGTAGCTCGATGTTTGCACCTTCCCTGAGCAGCGTCTCGTCGTCCTGGTCCTGGCCTTCATAGCCTGGCACGCAGGGCACCTCAGCCGCAATCATACGGCGCTTGGCCTCTGCCTTATTACCCATGAGGTGAATTGCATCGGCGCTGGGGCCGATAAAAACAAGCCCCGCATCGTCACACGCTCTGGCAAAATCGGCATTCTCGCTGAGAAAACCATAGCCCGGATGTATGGCTTCGGCGCGGCTGGACTTTGCGGCATTGAGAATGTTGTCTACGACCAGGTATGACTCGTTCACTGGACCGGGACCGATGTGTACCGCTTCATCTGCCATCTGTACATGGGGCGCTTTGGCGTCTGCGTCGGAGTACACCGCCACTGTGCGGTACCCTTGAGCCTTGGCGGAGCGGATTATGCGGCAGGCAATCTCCCCGCGATTCGCGACCAGGATGCTGCTAAATCGTGTCATTGTGTTCTCCGCGGGATTATTCGTTGGCCCATTTGGGTTTGCGCTTTTCGACAAAGGCCGCCACGCCCTCGCGCCCTTCGTCACTGAGCATGCAGGCGGCAAATCCACGGGAGGCAAAATCCAATGCGTCCGGACGTGGGCGCCGCGTGGCTTCAAACACAATGCTTTTGGTGACCGCGTTGGCGCCGGGCGCGCACAGTGCTATTTGTTCGAGTACTTTGGCGCATTGGGTTTCCATGTCGGCGGCGTCCTCTGCCAGGATGTGCCCGATACCATACTGAACGGCTTCCTCGCCTTTGAAGCGGGCACCGGTCAACATTAAACGGCGGGCCTGGGTGAGTCCCACGCGCTCGGTGACAAAGGGCGCGATCTGGGCCGGTGGAATGCCGAGGCTGGTTTCCGAGAGGCGAAATTTGGCGCTCCGTGTAACGATGGTGACATCGCCAACGCAGCACAAGCCCAATCCACCACCAATAGCCGCGCCTTCAACCAATATAATCACAGCCTGCGGTTGTTCATTGAGTTTGATCATCAGGTCGCCGAAAGAGCGATTGCCAGCTGCAACGTCTTCTTCGGTTGGTTCACCGCCCTGCAAGCCAGACTTGAACCCTTTGATGTCACCGCCCGCGCAGAATATGTCGCCCTTGCCTCGTACGATCAATGTGCGTAGAGACTTGTCGTGCGCAGCGGCGTCCAGCACGGCATGAATTTCGTCGACCATTTCAGCCGACAGGGAATTCTTTGCCTCGGGGCGGTTGAACCAGATGGTCAGTACGCTCCCTTCTTTTTCCAAAATGAGATCTTTGGTTTTAGGTAGTGCTGTCATGGTGTTCTCTCCAGTAATTCTATCTTCCTGTGCGCCCATGTTTGCGCAAAACGTGCTGCAAACCTACATTCGCGCAATCCCGAAGCTATTAGGTCGCACGGTACGATGACGTGTTTCCCAAACGGTTTCCATTAGAAAGCCGAGCGTATTGCGCGTATCGCGCGGGTCGACCATGCCGTCGTCCATCATGTGGCCGGAGGTGTAATAGGCGCTGGACTGGCTGTCGAAAATATTGGCCAAATAGGCCTCCTGATTAGCCAGAGCAGCCTCGTCTGGTTCTGTGCCCATAGCCGCGGCTTTACCGCGGGCGACCTCAGACATGGTTTTGGCGGCTTGCTCACCACCCATAACGCCGGTACGGGCGTTGGGGAAGGTGTAGAGAAAATCTGGATCAAAGTGGCGACCACACATGCCGTAGTTGCCCGCTCCGAAACTGGCGCCGGTCATCAGGGTGATGCGAGGGACTTCCAGATTGCGCACTGCCTGGATCATTTTTGAGCCGTGCTTGATCATGCCGGCACGCTCAGACTTGGTGCCCACCATATAGCCCGTAGTGTTTTGCATAAATAACACAGGAATGTTGGATTGATCACACAGCTGCAGAAACTGGGTGGCCTTGGTTGCGCCTTCCGGATCGATTGGTCCGTTGTTGCCGAGAATGCCACAGGGCAGTCCAAAAATATCTGCCTGAATGCAAACCGTTGCTGCACCGTAACGTGATTTGAAGTCCATGAAATCAGAACCATCAACTATTCGTGCGACCAGTTCACGCATGTCATACGGATTGCGATAATCGCAGGGAATGATTCCGGCCAGTTCATCCGCATCGTAGATAGGCTCGCGATAGCTGCGCCGCTTTGGCGTCTCACATCCATCGTTCCACTGTAATCGGTGCATTAACTCACGGCACATCTGTACTGCCTGGCCATCGTTCTCCGCCAGGTATTCTGCCAGACCGGATACAGACGCGTGCATCTCCGCGCCGCCAAGTTCGTCCTCTGTGGCGATTTCCCCAGTGGCTGCCTTGAGTAATGGCGGGCCGGCGAGAAAAGCACGGCCGTTATTTTTTACGGCGATCACATAATCACTAAGCCCTGGCATATACGCGCCTCCTGCGGTGGAGGAACCATGCAAAATGGAGATAACCGGAATGCCTTCTTTGCTCAGCTTAGCCAGGTTGCCAAACAATTCGCCACCTTGGGAAAATCCTTCCACCGTATAGTTGAGTAAGTCGCCTCCGGCACTTTCCACGAGATGCACGAAGGGGAGCTTCTGCTGCAAGGCTATTTCCTCGCTACGCCTGACACGATAACCGCCGGCGGTGGTTAGTGATCCGGCCTGGATGCCGCTGTCATCGACCACAACCACGCAGCGCACACCGCTGATAAAGCCGATACCTGAGATGATGGTGGAGCCGGGGATGGATTTTTCTGGATCGTCTGTGTCGAGCAGGTAGCCGGCAATATTTCCCACGGCCAAAAATGGCATGCCTGGGTCGAGAAGGCGCGCCAGTCGTTCGCGTGGCGTTAACTGACCTCTGGCTTCAAAGCGTGGCTTGCGCTTTTCAGAAATCATCGCTCCCCTGCTGTTCAGTTCACCGAGTGTCTGGATGTGCTTTAGCATCTCCTGACGGTTTCTCGCATATGTTTCGGAGTTGACGTTTACTTTGGAATTGAACACCGTCATGACACAGACTCCGCAATGGCTAGCGGTACCGGAATAGGGCAGGACAGCAGTAGTTGCGCATACCCTTTGCCCTGTGGGTCGTTGCGTATGCTGGCGACACCGCCGCCGCCGAGTACGTCATGTAATAAAAAGTTTAGTGCATTCGAACCTGGCAAAAGGAAGCGTTCGACGTTGCCCTTGGCTGTGTCTTCAAGAAAGTGTGAAAAGCGCTCGCTTACGACAGCTTCGGTGAGTGCATGGTAAATGTAAGGAAGATATTCTTGTTTGCGCGCAATGATGCCGATGTTGGCCTTGTTGCCCTTGTCGCCGCTGCGACCCCAGGCCAGTGCGATCAGCGGGACCTCTGCCATAGCGCCGGCGGCAGCGGCCGGCGGTTCGATCGGGCGGGCAATGCCGGCGCTATCGAGCACTTCGCCGTGAACTTCATCACAGTCAGTTGTATCATCGCCCAGCAGAATTTGCACCTTCACCTGAGCCTTGGGCACTGTGCAGGAAAACAATCGCACCACGGGAGAGGGGCTGGGGCGGCTGCCGGCAAAACCTGACAGTCCCGGTGGCGTGGCAAGGCCGAGCCCGACTGCTTCTTTAAGCAAGATGCCGATACCGGTAATTTCCGGGTGCTTGACGGCAATTTTCATCACCACTTCGCGAGCGTTCTTCACTTCACTGAAATCACCGTACTGACTCTCGGTGCCCATCAGTTCAATACTCGTTTCGCTGAAGTCTGGCAGCCCAAGGGCGTTGAAGGTATTGCGGGCCGCTTCAAAGATCGCCTCGCCCAAAGCGCGCGCCTTCTTGTCGGCGTCGACGCCATAAAAACTCATATAGGTGCCGCCACGAAATTCATCGGCGTAGGTGGCACTGACTTTGTAGGTATCTGGAGCAGGCCTGCCTGTGGCGCCGGAGACTCTTACTCGGTTGGCGCCAATTTCCTCAATCGAAGCGGTGGAGAAGTCGCAGACTACATCAGGCAGCATGTATGCCTGCGGGTCGCCGATTTCGTAGAGCATCTGCTCGCTCACCGTACCGACGCTGACGAGGCCGCCGGTGTTGTCAGGTTTGCTGCACACAAAACTGCCATCAGTACTGATTTCTGCAATCGGGTAGCCCATATTGGCCAAGCCGGGAACCTGATCCCAGTCGGTGAAGTTGCCGCCGGTGGCTTGTGGTCCACACTCCAGAATGTGTCCGGCCAATGAGCCCATGGCCAGTTGGTCCAGGTCATCGCGACCCCAGCCGAAGGCGTGGATACACGCACCTAACGTGACCGCGCTGTCGACACTGCGTCCAGTCACCACGATGTCGGCGCCGAGCGTCAGCGCACGGGCAATGGGGAAGGCGCCGAGATAGGCATTGATACTTAGTACTTTATCAACAGGCGGAAAGGCCGAGCCGGAAAACATCTCGGTAATGCCGGAGGCCTCTAGAGATTCTTTGCTGTCGATCAGATCGTCGCCCATCACGTAGGCGACTTTTAAATCCAAACCCTGCTCTGCGATAACAGCACGCAGCGCCGCTACACAGGCTTGGGGGTTGACGCCGCCGGCGTTGGAAACCACTTTGATACCACGCTGGGCGATTAACATGAGATTCGGCTTCATGGCCGCGCTGACGAAGTCAGAGGCATAGCCCTTGTTTTCGTCCTTGGCCCTGGCTCTGGCCATGATGGACATGGTGATTTCGGCCAGGTAGTCATAAACGATGTAATCCAGCCCTTCAACGGCCAGCAATTGGGGCGTCGCCCGGGCGGCGTCGCCCCAGAACCCGCTGGCGCCACCAATGCGCAATACCTTGTCTGTCATGGTCTGTTTCCTGTGTGGAGGCGTGGGTCGCAGTATAGTACTGGATCAGGTGTTACGGCACATGGGATATGGTGCCATCCGCATGAGAGATTGTGCCAGTGTTTAGGCGTTGTTCCGGGGCGGGGGGGCGCAAGGGTGGTGAAGTACAAAACAACAATGCCGATTTACAACGTTGTCGGCAGGGGTTATTCGTTCGCCTGGGCAGTACGATGGGTCCCTACACTTCGCAGCAATAGCGCCAGCGCGAACAACGTCAACAGCGCGGCAGCAAAAAATGGAGCACCGGGAAAGTGAATCACGGACCCATCGGAGCTGAAGTACGCAAATAATTGCGTCATAAACGGTGGGCTGAGAATGGCCACTAGCCCGCTCATGCTGCCCAGCGCGCCCTGTAGCTCTCCCTGCGCATTGGCGGGAATACGTGCTGACATAATGCTCTGCAGTGACGGCACCACGAAACCTTGTAATGCGCCAATTACAATTACAGGGTAAATCATCCAGGCATAGGGGACGAAGGCATAACCGAAAAAACTCAGCGCGGTGGCGATGAGTCCGACGATGGCCGTTTTGTTCGGACCCCACAAGGGTAATACCTGGCGTATAAGAAACCCCTGCACAAAAATCATGGCGATGCCTACAACACTCAGGGACAGGCCAATATCGCGTGGCGACCAGCCAAATTTTTCAATGGTAAAAAAGGCCCAAATGCTGGGAAGCGCGAAGTGTCCGAGCATATAAAAAAAATAGATGACCACCAGCGCGATCACTTCAGGGTATTGCCACAACTGACTGAATGCGCCCACTGGATTGGCTCGCGCCAGGTCAAATTTGCGGCGATTTTCAGCTTTAAGTGACTCCGGCAATACAAAAAAACCGTAGATCACATTTACAAAGGTCAAGCCTGCCGCCGCGTAAAAAGGCGTACGTGGACCGAATTCCCCCAGATACCCTCCTACTGCAGGGCCAATAATAAATCCAGTGCCAAAGCCTGCTCCCAGTAGTGCGAAATATTGGGCGCGTTTTTTCGCAGGGAAAGTATCGGCAACGTATGCATTGGCGGTTCCGTAGGTAGATGCGGATACCCCGCCGATGAGTCTTCCGACAAATAGCCAGAGCAGAGTTGGCGCCCAGCCCATCAATAAATAATTACATCCCATTGCCAGTAGCGAGCAGAGTAGTACCGGACGCCGTCCAAAGCGGTCCGACAGGTTGCCCATAATGGGAGAGGTGACGAATTGCATGCCGGCAAAAGCGAACATCAGCGCGCCGCTGATGCGCGCGGCGTCTGTCAATGAGGACTCGGAGACATCCATAATCAGTTGCGGCACCACCGGCATGATGATGCCGAATCCGACGGAGTCCAACAGCACGGTGACAAAAATAAACGCAAAGGCTAGCTGCGGACGCATGGTTCCCCCAAGAAAGGCATGTAGCCTAGCACGCGGTTCCGAGCGGATTCAAACCCATGACATGCGATGCCAAAGAACAATGCGCCATTGGAATACCGGTGGTGAAAAGATGTCAAATCAACTGCAGCTTGATGGGGACGGCTGAGGTCATGGAGGGTATGCCCCTGTCCATGGGCATGGCCTAAGCGAGCCTATAGGGAGAGCCTACCCTCTTTATTCCCACCAGGGATAGAACTCAGGCATATCAGTAGACGTGCGCCCAGTAAACGTCGGCGGACGCTTTTCGAGAAACGACTGCACACCTTCTTTACCGTCATTAAGGCTAGTATAAAAGATAGCTAATGAATCCACTTTGTGGGCTTCGATGGGGTGATCTTGTGCTGCGTTGCGATACATCATCTGTCGCGTTAGTGCAATGGCCACCGGGCTGTGCTGGGCGATGCGGCGGGCGATCTTGTAAGCTTCTTCCAGCAGCTGGTCTGCAGGAACCACCGCCTTGACATATCGCCCCGCGAGCGCTTGCTCTGGTTTCAGGATTTCACCGGTGTATACCCACTCGAGTGCCTGTGACATGCCGACGATGCGCGGCAGGAACCAGCTGGAGCAAGCTTCCGGTGTGATACCGATTTTGTTGAAGACAAAACCGATACGGGCGTGCTCGGAAGCCAGTCGAATATCCATGGCGCAGGTCATGGTTGCGCCGATACCGACGGCCGCACCGTTGATGGCTGCTATCACCGGCTTGTTGCAGTCGTAGATTGCCAGTGTCACCTGGCCGCCGGTATCGCGCACTCCTGCGGAAATTTCCGGATCGTCAAGGCGATGCTCCATGTCTTCCATTGTGGGTAACAGGTCTTCGTCTAAACCAAATACGTTGCCGCTACCTGACAGGTCCATGCCTGCACAAAATGCCCGACCTTCGCCAGTAACTACTATCGCACGGACGTCGTCGTCATCACTGGCGCGGTTGAACGCCGTGACCAGTTCCTGGGCCATTTCCAGGGTGAACGAATTGAGGTGATCTGGTCGGTTTAATGTGAGCGTCAGAATATTTTCGGCTACTTCGTAGCGGATGGTGCTGTAAGGCATAGTGGTTTCCTTGTGTCGATGAATCAATCAATTACCTTTGAAATGAGGGTCGCGTTTTTCGAAGAACGCCCTGGCGCCCTCCAGCGCATCCTCGGTGCCCTGAGTCAGCAAGAATTGGTCGGCGTCCATAAAACTCACCGCGTTGTTCAAAGCGCCGGCGCTGTTATTGATGGCACGTTTTGCCATGCGCACTGGAATCGGCGGCTTTGCGGCAACCTGGGCCGCCAGTTCTCGCGCCTTTTCTAGAGAGCCACCCGGTGCGCTGAGGTAGTCAAACAAACCCCAACGCTCCGCCGTTGCGGCATCGAGTGGTTCCGCAAGAATCAAAAGTTGCTTGGTTTTTGCAGGTCCGATTAGATTAGTGAACCGCGGTACGCTTTGCCAGCTCATGTTCATTCCAAGTTTTAGCTCTGGTACATAAAAAGAAGCGTTGTCGGCCGCGACGCGCCAGTCGCAGGCAACCGCCAGCGCTGTTCCGCCTCCGATGCACCAGCCTTCGATAGCGACGATGGTTACCGGTTCCAGTGCTTCCCAGGCTGCGCACATGGCGGGCCCCACTTTTACCAGCTGTCGCCGTTCTGCCACGGTCATTTGGCTGGCTCTGGCTGCTTCCGGATCCTTAAGGTCCATGCCGGCGCTGAAGATGTCTTCGCTGCCGGTAAGAATGATTGCACTCAGTTCAGTATCGAACTGCAGTTCCTGCGCCAGTTTCGTCAGCTCTCGCATCAGGGCGTTGTTGAGGCTGTTGACCTTGTTGGGGGAGTTGAAACTGACCTCTAGTATCCGGCCAGACCGATGCAGGCTGAGGTACTTCCATTGTGTGTCTTTCAGGGTAATTCTCCCGATGCATGTCTGGTGCGCAGACGCCTGTATAGCATACTTGGCAAGGGTTTGAGTAGTTTCCGGCATCTTAAGTGCGTGCGAATCATGTAAAGTGAATTAGGTGGACAGAGTGCTATTGAGTAGGAGTGTCATGCGCGGCGAATGAACTTTTTCGATGGGTCTGCTCACTGATGCTTATATGCCGCGGTTCGCAAAGAATGGAGTGTGTGATGTCATAGTGACGTCGATGCTGTTGGGTTTCCGGGCAGTGCTTTTGTTCATAAATAGCCGCGCGCCAGGCGAGGTAGTGCGTTCGCTATGGAATATTTTCAGGCAAGATTTGTAGAGAGACCGTCGACATTAGAAACAATGACTGTACGTTATTCAGCCAGTTTTTTCGCCACCCAATACCACACTGCCGCATTGAGGTTCAGGCCAATATGGCTGCCCAGTACCTCAATGTTGTGTACGTGATGGTCATCGCCGGTTTGTCGTGAGGTGCGCCAATTCACCACACCATCCGCTTTAGTGTAGATCGCAGTAGTGGGTACCGGCGGGGGAGTGTCGAGGATATCCTCATTGTCGCGTTCATCGAGCTGCGGGTTCAGGCGTTGGTAAAGTCGATTGGCATGCGAGGCATTGTGTCGACCTCTGCCAAAAGGGCTGCCCAGCGTAATCACCTGGTCAATCCACTGCGGATCAACACGGGCGATTTCACGCGCGTAAATCCCACCCAGTGAATGGCCGATCAAGGAAACTTTGCCATTGCCAGCAGACAGTAATGGCTCGATCGCCTCACGCAAGCTGTCTTCGGAAAAACTCTGGGTACCAAGGTTGCGACCCTGACCCCAGCCAGAAGCGGTGTAACCCAGGTGGCCAAGAAATCTGATTAGAGGCCCGTTGCCCCGATCGTCTCCAAGAAAACCCGGAATGACCATAACGCTCTTCGGGCGCGGTGCGGGGGGTAGTCTGCGCAGTAGGGGAGATGCAATTGTCAGGAAGGCCGCATCCGTTAATGCCCTGGGTGCATCGCTTAGTGCCAGGAGCAGCCCGGGAGGCTCCATGTTCATGCAGCACTCTTTACCCGAGGGCGGCTAGCTTTTTTGGGTTTGGATTTTTTAACCGCCTTGGGCTTGGCCGTAGCCGCCAGTAGTTCGTCAAAACTGTCTTGCAGGCACTGCCGGTAGAAGTCCGGGTCGGGCATTATTGCCCGGCAGCAAGTTGCACTAACAACAAACTGACCGCAGTAGCTGCCGATAACGTGAAACAGGCCGAGGCCGTCTTGTACCGGGCCGGTGCCAAAATTGGCGACCATTTTTGCGCCTGTATTGTACAAGGGGATGGGAGGCCCCGGTACGTTGGTGATCACGCAGTTGAATTGGGGGCTCATGCGGTTCATCAGACCCCAGCGGCTGGAAAGGCGCGCCGCCTGTGCTGTCAGTGTGGCAGGAATGAACTGTGTGTAGTCGGTCATCGTTTTTGCGCCAATGGCGTTAGTGAGTTCCTTCGCTTTGCTAGTACCGTCATGTACCGCGGCCAGGCGCTTCAATGGATCTTCGATGTCGCTGCGCACTTGCACAGTCATAGTGGCGACAATATTGCCGCCGGCCTTGTCTTTATCTGAGCGCACGTTCACCGGCGCCATTGCGGCCAGCGACTGTACGGGTAATTCGTCGTGCGCTTGGAGGTACTTACGCAAAGCGCCGCCAACGATTGTAATAGCCGCGTCGTTGACGGTCGCGCCGGGCACTGAGTTCTTGATTTTCTTCACGTCATCCAGGCGCACCGTGATTGCGTCAAATACCCGGTGCGGTGAGACGCTGTTATTAAACCGAGTGCGCGGGATATTGGTCACTCGGCTCAGCTTGCCCTTTGATAATCCCGCGATGGCCTTGGCAAGGCCCGGTACTGTGTTTCTCGCGACACTGACCATATTAAATGGCTTGCGAATGTTGTTTATCTGGGATCTGAGTAAAAGCTCGACCGAGGAAGGTTCACTGTCCACACTAATCGTGGCCGGATTGTTAGTGCGTTTATAATCTGGCGCCAGGTCGTGGGTTGCCGCCGTTAATTCCATCCCCGAAGTGCCATCAATCGCTGCATGGTGTGTTTTTGAAAACATGGCGAAGCTACCCTTGGGCGCGCCCTCCACATTGTCCAGACCCTCGATGATGTAAAGCTCCCACAAAGGGTGAGCTCGGTCGAGAGGTCGTGCATGCAAGCGTGAAATTAATATACACAGCTGGCGCCAGTCTCCCGGTTTTGGCAAGGCGATGTGGCGGATGTGAAACTCGGGGTCGTAAGCGCCATCAGTAACCCAGTAGGGGTGATCCAGATTCATCGGCACGTTCACCAGCTTTTGCGTCATGACAGGCAGACCCATTAGGCGATTGTTGGTGTTTTCGACGATATCCTTAAAGCGGACCAGTCCACCGGGTGCGGTGGACTGGTCGTAAATGGAGAGCCCCGATATGTGCATCGGGGCGTTGGCGGTTTCCATGTAGAGGAAGGAGGCGTCAAGCCCGGTGAGTTGCTTCATTAGCGTGTATTCCCGGCAGAAGCCTAGAAGAAATACTGCACTTCCAGGCTGTAGGTGAGCGGATCGTTGGCAAGACCAGTAATTGCGCCAACTTGATTAGCGCGGCCAAGGCTGACCCAAGTCTCCTCTTTGGTCAAGTTCTTACCGCTGAGAATTACACGGATATCCTGGTTGGGGCTGTACCAGTTTAGGGCGGCATCTATCCGGTAGTACGCGTCTGCCCGTGTACCCTGCGTGTTGAAGACATCATACTGGCGCTTGTCGATCCAGGCATAACTGCCAGATAGCACAAACTCCCCCATCATGCTCGTATTCCAGGAATACGCCGCGTGGGTGAATACTTTGTTCTTGGGGGCCTGGGTCAGTGGATTGCCAGACAAATCCTGCAGGTCGCCATCGGGGTCGACGATGGTATCGACGGCGCAGCAGAAACTGGTGTATTCGCCATCAATGTAACTGTAATTTGCCATAAAGGTGAGCGCTTCGGTGGCAAGCCAGGTAGCTTCTACCTCAAAGCCTTTTACTTCGGACTCGTCCGCATTAACAATTTCTTCCACTGGAAGATTGACGTCATTGAGGATGGGCACCAGCACCTGCATATCGGTGTAGTCATAAAAATAAAGAGCAGCATTCACTCGCAATACATCCGCGTAGGTACCCTTATAGCCGACCTCGTAGGAGATGACTTCTTCAGGTTCAAAGCTGGGATTACCCTGTATTGAGCCAAGCCTGAATCCACCGGCCTTGTAGCCAGTGGAGATGCTGCCGTATAGCATCTGCTCGTCGTCGATCATGTAGTCGAGTACCAGGCGGCCAGAGACATTGCTCCAGTCGTCGTCCAGCTCGCGGTTGGCTTCTGCCGGGTCAGTGATCAGCAGGCCGCAGCAGTTGGCGGGAAAGTCACCCGCTGCCCAAACGGGACCAAAAATGGGGGCCAGGCCGATTGCGAAAGGGTCGGCGACTACATACTGATCTTCCTTGCCCTTCTTCTTGTCGTAGGAGTAACGCACACCGGCCGTTAGCTTCCACGATTCATTGAAGGCGTAGTTCCCGTCGGCGTAGATGGCGTAGGAGTTGACCTCAAGTTCAGCGTTTTGCTTGTACTGTATATTATCGCCCAGGTTGGGCCGCACCGCGGCCGGGTTGGTTGGATCACCCAGCGGAACGGTATTTTCCAGGTAATCGGCTTCCAGGCTCGATATGGTGTAGGGCTGCTCGGTTTTGGCGTGGTAGTAATAAAGGCCTGTTACCCACTGCAGCGGGCCATCGCTCGCTGAAATGAACTGTAACTCATGGCTGTAACTGGTGGACTCTTGTTCTGCACCTTCTACAAGACGTACATCCGGGTTGGAGGTGCCGCCAAGGTCACCATCGGTGGCGACGAATTTTCCATCGAAATAGCCGCCAATGTATTTCACCGTCACAGCGTCCAGGTCCCAGGTGACATTGGTGAAGTATTTGTTGTTCCGGGGGTTCTTGGATCGCAGTTCGTCATTTTGGTCAACCTTGTAGCGATCCTGGACGGTGGGGTTGGTTCTGTCCCATTCAAACTGTTCGGCGACCAGAAAGCCGTCCTGACTTAACTCTGATGGCAGGTAGGGGGTAATCAGGTAGCCGCCAAAGTTGACGCCGCTGCGCAAGTTGTCGTCTTCGTCCGAGGCCCAGCTGACCCAGACATTCAGTGTGTCGGTCACATCCCAGCTGAGTTGGGCACCAAGCCCTGTTTGATCCAGGTCAAAAATATCTTTGCCGCCGAGATTTTTCACATAGCCGTCGTGCTTGTTACCGTAGGCGTAAACACGATAGCCCAGGGTATCCGTAATAGGGCCGGAGGAAGCGCCACCCCAGTTGAATTCACCATAGTTTCCGACAGTGGCGCGAACCTCATGTTCAAAGTCCTCGGTAGGACGTTTTGACGTTACGCTTATCGCGCCGCCGGTAGCATTGCGGCCGAATAATGTGCCCTGGGGGCCACGCAACACGTCAAGCTGTTGGGTGGTGAGCGAGCTGGCCCGTCCCAGTACGCCGATCTCCGACGTGTAAATCTGGTCGAGGTATACCGCCACACCTGGTTCCGTCCCCAGCGAGTTGGTGACGCGGCCGATGCCGCGCAGGAACAAGCGGCTTGGCGAGGTTCGAACTGACAGTGATGGCACCAGAATCTCGTAGTCCTCGGCACTACTGATGTTCAGATCATCCAGGGTGGAAGCGCTGATTGCCGTAATAGCGATGGCGGTATCCTGTAAGTTTTCTGCGCGTTTCTGGGCAGTAACAACCACTTCTTCCAGCGCCTGCTGTGCGGTGACAGGCATTCCCATTGTGGCAGCCAGAACGGCTGCAGCCAGTGTGGTTTTGCGGGTCATCAGAGTGGTCATGGCGAACCTCTTGGGTTAGTGATAAATCTGTTTGGACGGTAGGTAGGCCAACTCGATTTGACATTCCGCGCCGAGAGTAAAGAGAGCGACAATATATAGGGAAATCCTTCGTTGACCTGTCACACAGGTGACAGCGAGATGATTCGCGGAACTGCTAGGGTCACCGTCCTGTTTTCAATGCGTAGTATTAGGGTGATTTGGCATGTCGGGTAGTCAGCAGGCGGTGAGAATATTCCCCTATGAGCAGGCCTTGCTCAGGGAGTTGAATATCGAGGGTTATTCCAGTCTGGTCGAGATGTATGAGGCGGCCTGTAAGCAATTTCCCGAACGGCCGGCCTTTACCGCGCTTGGCCAAACTCTGGCGTTTGCCGACATAGACCGCCATAGTCGGGACTTTGCAGCCTACCTGCTGGGTCCTGCAGGTTTGGCTCCAGGCCAGCGAATCGCTATCCAATTACCCAATTTATGCCAGTACCCGATCGTGGCCTGGGGCGCGCTGCGAGCGGGCCTCGTTCTGGTTAATACCAATCCACTTTACACACCCCGCGAATTGTTGCATCAGTTCAACGACGCCGGTGTATCAGTGCTCGTGTGCCTGGCTGATCTGGTGCCCACGCTGGAACAGGTGGTGCCCCAAACTGAGATCGAACAGATCATCGTCACCAACGTCTTTGACTTGATCGAGGCGCAACCTGCGCCCGAAACCACTTTGGCCAACGTGATAACGCTACCCGAGGTGCTGACAGAAGGGGGCCGCTACTACTTGCCCGATCCAAGCACGGGATTAAATGACATCGCCCTGTTGCAGTACACCGGAGGCACTACCGGTGCCGCCAAGGGCGCCGTGTTGACGCACGGCAATCTGCTGGCCAGCAGCTGCCAGTCAGGCACGCTGGTGGAGGTTGATCGCGACCAGCCCGATATCGTGATTGCGCCAATGCCGCTGTACCACATTTACGGATTTACCATGAGCATCGTGGGTACCTTTTGTCTTGGGGGCCACTCAGTGTTGGTCCCAGACCCGCGGGATATTGGTGACATGATAGAAACCATGAAAGCCTACCCCTTTACCGCGTTGGCAGGGGTTAACACGTTGTTTGCCGGACTGATGCAACATCCGGATTTCGACGCGATCGATTTTAGTCACCTTAAGGGCGTGATCGCCGGCGGCGCTGCGTTGGTGGAGGAAATTGCCAGCGAGTGGCAACGCCGAACCGGCAGTGAAATTTTTGAGGGTTACGGTTTGTCGGAAACTGCCTCTTCCCTGAGTTGTAACAGTGAGGGCGCTCGCAAGTTGGGTACCGTGGGTAAGGCCCTGCCTTGGATGGAGGTGAAGATTGTTTCACCGGAGGGCGAGACACTGCCAGCGGGTGAAGAGGGCGAGGTGCTGGTGCGCGGTCCGCAGGTCATGCACGGTTACTGGCAACGCACAGAGGCAACCGATGAAGCCCTTGATCAGGACGGCTGGTTCCGAACGGGCGATATTGCCAGCATACAAAGCGATGGCTTTATCCGCATCTGCGATCGAATAAAAGACATGATTTTAGTGTCGGGATTCAATGTGTATCCCAACGAGGTTGAATCCGCGGTGTACACGCATTCCGATGTGGTTGAGTGTGCCGCCGTAGGGGTTCCCGATGAAAAAAGCGGCGAGGCCGTCAAACTCTATGTGGTTTCCAGCAACCCCGCACTGGATCAGGATACCCTGCGCAGCTTTTGTCGTGAGCAACTCACTGCGTATAAAGTGCCGCGTTATGTGGAGTTCTGCGAGGAGTTACCCAAGTCCAATGTGGGTAAAATATTGCGCCGTGAATTGCGTCACTAGCGGTGCTCCACTGATTAAGTGCATTACTATGACGCCAAAAATTTTCTTCAATTCCTCTCAGTTGGTCAGCGATTTTAGCGCTGGCTCGTGCTAGCCTTTGCGCAACAGATCGCAACTGAGCGAGTTTTACAGGGGAATGATCATGAAACACTGTATCGGCATTATTGCGTTTCTGATGGTGCTGTCTGGTTGCACTACCACCAACGAAATAATCATTGATCAGAAGGGCGTGAATATGAACGCCTATCAGCAGGATCTTACCGAGTGTCAGGGCTACGCCAGTGGCGTCAAAACGGGCGAGAAAACGGCCAAAGGGGCCGGCTCAGGCGCTGTTGTGGGTGGATTGATTGGTGCGATTACCGGCGGTGCTAGTGGCGCTGCTCAGGGAGCGGGTGTTGGTGCGGTGGGTGGCGGAGCTCGCGGTGCGAATGAAGGTCAGCGCAGTGAAGTGCAGGTGGTCAAGCGCTGTCTTAGTGGGCGCGGCTATCGAGTCTTGAATTAGAATTTATTTAGCGGGCAGACCGTATTATCCAGCGCCACTTTCCCCTAGAAGCGGTCGTCCAGGTTGGACTGATTCGTACTGCGGCTGTCAGGTCCACGGCCTAGTCGCCCGTGTTAAACCACTTATTGAACAGCTTGCCCGCTTTCTTTTCGAGCTTTTCTCGGCCCTCGTCAATGGTTAGGTCGTGCAGGATTGATGTGGCGTCCACCTTGCACCACTTGCTGGGTGCAGTGTCGATACGGCCTCTACATTTTACTGGCCATTCAATCGCGCTAAGGCGTTTACTCACGCGACAGGCGTGATCCACCTGTTCCAGTTCCGGCGATAGGCGCGCCTTGATCGTCGCCTCGAACTCCTGATCAAGCAAGTCGAAATCTCCCATCCCCGTTAGCGTGATGCCAGTGAGCTTGGCGTGCAGGGGGTTGAGGGTTACCTTGCCGTCCGCTAGCTGAATATCAGCAGTGAAAGTGTCGAAATGCGTGTTCTGACTAAAGGTGGCTTCAAGCTGTTCCTTATTAGTGAGAGCCACTATTTGACACAGTAATTTTTCGACACTTGTTCCCCGTAGCACTATATCTTCCGTTGTCAGTTTTATGGGTCCTTGCAATGCGGTTGTAAGTGCATCCGTAGTGCGGCCCCGGCTGTCCAGTTGCCAACTCAACGTGGCGGTGCCGCCCAGTACCGGTTTTGAATCCGTGGCGGCGAGCGCGGTGGCGAGATCAAGTTGGGTGAGGCTGCCCTGGGTGGTGAGCGTTGCGGTGTTATGTTTGCCGTTGAAGGTGGCAGCAGCCTGGAGTTTACCCTTGTGCAAGACCCCGGTGATATCCGTAATCTGAACTACGCCGTCGATTATGCGCAGATTCGCCTGCAGGTCCTTTACTGTGTGCGCGTCGAAGCGGGCCTGTTCAATACTCAGTTTAGTGCGTGCATCAATGGTGCGTAGTGTATCCAGTGGCAGTGCCTCCTCGGGACCTGCTGTGTCCTGCTCCTTATTATTAAGCGCCTGTGGTCCAGCCAATAACAGTAGGGCCGGATCCAACAGATTCAGGTGCATGACACTGTCGATCGACGGGCTCTCCAGGCCGGCGTAGCGCACCGTTCCTTTTCCGTGCATGTCGCCGGAATTTAGCGCCAGCTGCAGGTCTGCGGTTTGGCGTTCAAGGTCAATCACGCCACTGGTGAGCAGCTCGAACGGGTCAGCAGTCGCGCCGGTTAGCGCTAGCTTGAATTCTTCCAGGGTCACTTTATGTTGTGCCTGGTCGAGACGAATGTCCCCGTTTAGGCTCAGCTCTAGGGGTTGGTCTCCCACCAGGAGCACCGTTGCTTCTAGCGGTATAGCGCCGCCGTCCAAATTCAGGCTCCGAGCGTGAAGACGTACAATTTCTACGCGGTGGGGAGCATCAGCTATGGGGTCGATAAAATCCAGTTGAGCGTCGTTTATAGTCAGGCGGTTCACGCGCAAGGCCGCAGGTACCATTAGCGCCGCGCCGATAGTTTCCCCGGATTTAGTCAGACTGCTGCGGCGCTTCGCATAAAATGCGTCCAGTTCTTCATTGCTAAGCGCGGTGGTATCGACCTTGTTCTCTTCAGCGCCGGACTCTATGCGTGCCCTGATTTGGTTCAGCACAATGGAATCGACTTCAATGTCGCCATTAATCAGCGGCAGTAACCGAACGCCAATTTGCAGCAAGCCCGCCCGCAGGTTGGGCTGCTGTTTCTGCGGCAGTGTGATCGCCGCGTCTGCAAGGGATATCTCCAGCGTGGGCAACAAAGAAAACTGGACGTCGCCAGCCACAGTCAGTGTGGCGCCGGTTTGGTCTTTTAGGGCCGTCGCCGCTATTTCAAGCAGCTTGTCTTCGTCCACTACGAGTGGCACCAGCAAGGTGGCCGCAACAGTCAACAGTAGTAACAGGACGAGTGTCGTCAGCAGTATACGGGGCATGAATATTCCTTATTGTGCCGGTTTGCCAAAGTGGGTTCCTCGCATCAATGATAGGTTAGTAACGCCGTGTGTTGCTCATTTAATTCATCGCAGAGGGTTGGGGCCAGAATCGTTCCCCAGTGCTGGTGGTATCGCAGCGGGGCGAGAGTTCGTAGTAAGCCCAATCTGTGATATGTTTTGACCCATACAGTGCCATATTGTTGATGAAAGACGGTAACAATGAGCGTGGAGACCCGCAATGACGTTACGCATAAGGCGACGTGAAACACTGCATCTGGATGGCCGTATTCACCCGGACTTTCAGGGCGTGGAAGCTACTTTGCGCGATCAGTTGCGCAACTATCCGGGCGGCGCCGCGGTCTGTGTTTATCATCGCGGCGATTGCGTGGTGGATTTGTGGGGGGGTTACAGGGATGAAGAAGGTACCCTCTGGACGTCTGACACGATGGCGCCGAGCTTTTCCACCACCAAGGGTGTGGCCTCCACTCTTTTGCATATCTATGCGGATCGAGGGCTAATTGATTACGATGCTCCGGTGGCCCAGTACTGGCCTGAGTTCGGGCAGGCCGGCAAAGCCGACATTACCGTGAGGCAGGTACTGTCTCATCAATCCGGGCTCTACCATATCCGCCAGATGGTTGATCATGTGGATCGCATGCTTGACTGGAAGTACATGATTCGGGCGATCGAGCGAGCGACTCCAGCCCACCCGCCTGGAACACGCACGGGGTATCACGGTTTGACGTTTGGATTCCTGATCGGGGAGATCATACAACGGGTGACGGGCAGAAAGTTCTCCGATCTGGTGCAAAAGGAAATTGCTAAACCCCTGAAGTTAGATGGTCTTTTTATTGGAGCGCCAAAGCGTGATATCACGCGCGCGGCAAAATTGATTTTCCCCGATTCAACAAGGCGTTTGAGTCGGAGCTCACTGGGCAGCAAACTGGAAGTAGGCGCCAACCGACTCAGCTGGATGTTGCAACGTCTGGGTCTGGATTCTGATTTGAGCAGTATTTTTGATGCCCTCGCACCGCGGGGGATCAGCGACTTCGATTTTGGTTCGCCGGAATCTCTGCGCGTCGCCATTCCTGCTGCCAACGGCTTATTTACTGCCCGTTCGCTGGCTAAAATGTATGCACTTTTAGCCAATGGTGGCGAATTTGAAGGCGTGCGCCTGCTGTCGGAAGAAACCTTGGAGGAGGCGACGACCCTGCAACAACCGACGGGCAAGTTGTCTGTGATTCCCTTTGATATGCGCTGGCGAATGGGCTACCACGGGGTGGCAACGACTCGGGGTTTTCCACGTCGGGGCTTCGGCCACTTCGGTTTCGGCGGCTCTGGTGCCTGGGCGGATCCGGAGCGATGCCTGTCAGTGGCTCTTATCGTCAACAGTGGCCTGGGTTCCCCTTTTGGCGACCTGCGCACGGCGCGTATCGGTGGTGCCGCCCTGGCCTGCGCCAATGCCCGCTCCAAACCAGCGGGTGTGCTGAAGGAACCCCGGGTGCTGGCGGCGGGTTAATTCACAAGGTGGCGCAGTGAGGCGCCGGCGGGCTCATTCCTGCACAAAAATGCAACTGTTCCGGACATTGAGGTGACCGTATACTGACGTTTTTTAGCAGCAGTGACACGATGACAAGCATCTCCTACCTCAACGCGAGCGTACTGGACGCGATTGACCCCGCGAATTTTCAGGCGCAGGCGCCCTTTCCCTGGACTAATCCCCAGTACTTTATTCGGCAGGCATGCTATCCCGAACTGTTGGGCAACCTGCCGGATCTGTCACGCTTTAATGCGTTTTTTGGCAAACAGCGCAAACACGGTCAGCGCAGTCACGATCGCTATATATTGGACTACGAACGGGGCATGGAGCTGCCTCATCCGTGGACCGAATTTGTTGAGGAATTGTGTGGGGATGACTACCGACGATTTATCTGCCGATTGTTGAATGTGTCCCATGTACGGCTTCGTTTCCACTGGCACTTCACGCCCAATGGAGGAGAGGTATCACCCCATTGTGATTCAAAGGGGAAACTTGGATCGCAAATTTTTTACCTCAATACTGAAGACGATTGGGATTGGAGCTGGGGGGGTGAGACGGTCATTCTCGACGATAATGGTCAAATCGCGTCAGACAGTGCACCCGCATTCGCGGATTTTGCTGAGGCATACCCTGCACAGACTAAAGACAATCGCAGTATTCTGTTTGGTCGTCGGGGTAACTCCTGGCATGGCGTGCGAAGGATCGATTGCCCGGAAAATTATTACCGCAAAGTTTTCATTGTGGTATTTGAGGAGTATCGCCCCTTGAAAATGGTCTGGAAGAAAACTCGACGGTTGGTTACTGGTGCGAAGCTGGTAACTGAGAAAGAGCGTCTGATGTACTGATAAGCCAGTTTAGCGCCGAGGCACCGCAGTAGCGGCAAGCTCAGCATAGAATTCAGCGTAGTGATCCAGGCTGCGTTGCTGATCAATATTCGCAACCACATAGTCTTGCCCGCGCTTACCCAGCAGGCGCCTCAATTCGTCACTGGCTAATAATTCTGCAAGCGCCGTGGCGATGGCGTCCTGATTACGGTCAACCAAGTGGTAGTGCTCACCCGCCCGTCCAATACCAGCAGAAATCCCCAGGTAGGGTGTCACCAGACAGGGCAGGCCCGTGGCCATGGCCTCAAAAACAGAATTGGGTGTGCCCTCGCGACTTGATGCCAGGATGAACAGGTCGGCAGCGCGCAAATAGTTGTCGACATCGTCAACGATACCGGTGAAATGGACTTGTTCCGGAGCGGCGGAGCTGGACACCAGCTGCGCTATGTCTTCACCGAAGGCTTTCAGCTTCAGATCGTGTGTGTCTGCCCTTGGTCCGACGAATAACACATGCGTGTTGGGAAAGCGTGGAAGGATTTGGCGCCACGCCTGGAGCACCTTGTCCGGCCCTTTCCGCGGCATGATCGCACCCACTACGGCAATCACCTTGTGGTCAGCGGGTATACCAAGCCGATCGCGCAGAGATTCCCTTGCGGTCAGTTCCTGTTCTGAGACTACCGGGCGGAAGCGTTGCAGATTGACGCCGTTGGGTATGTACTCAATGCGGCTGGTGACGCCAAGTTCACGCAAAAATTCCTCTATCGCTTCACTATTTGTGACCAGGGCGTCGAGCGCGTTAAACACGGCTCGATAGCCTCGGCGGCGAAAAATGCGCTTGAAGGGTTTTTGTTGCCAGGTCGGAAACTGGGAAACAGAGTAGACGGTAGCGATGCCGCTGCTTTTCAGTTGACGCAACCATGGCAGAGCCTGCGGTCGCATATTGGTGAGTAGTTGGGCGACCGTGGGGCCTTGTGCCTGCCGCCGGCAAACTTCAACCAGGGCATCGTAATAAATTTGCGTCCGAGCTCGACCCTTGTTGTCCGGAAGGCGTATGCGTTCCAGTGGAGCGCCGTCGAGCACTGTCTCGGGTAGCCAGGAGCCCGGCGTAGGTCCATACCAGCCAACTTCAGTATCTGATTCACTGCGCTCCTGTATCTGCGGCGTTCCCGTCATGATGCGGACATCCAGATCTCGGGCTAGAAGGCCCTTGATGTAGCTGCGATAGCGATTTTGTGCGCCGCCGTAGGTGGGGTAGAAGTGGGGCGACGTTAGCCAGAGTCTCGTGCGGGCGCGATGAGTGGACGAGATAGAAGGCTCTCCTTGACACTTAGTACTAAAATGAAATGGCAGCCCGCAGTGTGCTGCGACCACGGGACTCTATCGTGGCTTCCGTGGTCTTCACTTTATTGCTCGGACACGCTAGAACAGGGTGTAGATGAACGGCGCTACGGCCGACCCCTGAGTGAGCACTATCAAGGCGCCCAACAATAGCATGACAGCGAATATTGGCGCCAGCCAGAATTTCTTTCTGACGCGCATGAATCCCCATAAATCTTTTATTAAATCGAACATTAGTACGGGTGCTCCACATTTTCTCTGGTATCAGGCTCGCATTCTATACGGTAACTGAGGCTGTCCGCATCGAGTTTGCGGCGCATCGGGTCATTGCCAAATAAGCGCATTACCAGTCCGAACGGAACAAACATGCCATAGAATAAAATGCCGAGAATCAGTCTTGTGTTGATCCAGTTCATTACGTTTCCAAACCGCATCCAACCGATATAGATCGGCTTCAAAGTTATTGGGGCCAGTAGTGCCCAAGCGCTCAGCACCCCTGCGCCAATCCAGGGCCACTTTAGGAAGTTCAGTGAGAATAGCCAGGGAATCGCGAGGCCGAATAGCACGACAACAATCGCGCTGGTGACCAGGCCGAACTTGCGGTATCCAGCTTTATCGAGTGTTTCTATAGTTTGACTCATTGTTAGTCCAGGGCGTATTCGTTGCGCCAGTCGTCGGTCTCGTGCCACTCGGGCTGATCGTCTTTTGACAAAAGGAAGTTCTCTAACACAAGGTAGTCCATCTCAGTGCGCATGAAGCAGCGGTAGGCATCTTCGGGCGAGCATACAATGGGTTCGCCGCGCACGTTGAATGAGGTATTTACGAGCACCGGACAGTCAGTAGCGTCCTCAAACTCGTCGAGCAGTTTGTGGAAGCGTGGATTGGTCTCCTGGTGAACAGTTTGTATCCGTGCAGAGTAATCGACGTGGGTGATGCTGGGAAGTTCTGAGCGGGGAATGTTGAGTTTCTCGATGCCAAATAATTGCTGTTGCTCACTGGTCATGGTGCGACACTTTTCTTTTTTTACCGGCGCCACCAGCAGCATGTAGGGACTGCGACGGTCGATCTCGAACCACTCGGAGACGCGCTCTGCTTTCACCGCGGGCGCAAAAGGCCTGAATGACTCCCGATATTTAATCTTCAGATTCATTATCGATTGCATTTTCTGGCTTCTGGGGTCGCCGATGATACTGCGTCCGCCCAGTGAACGCGGACCGAACTCCATGCGACCTTGAAACCAGCCAAGTACATTCTCATGGCTGAGAAGCTCAGCCAGGCGAGGCATCAATACTACATCATTCAACTCTTCGTAGTGAGCTCCAGTTTCATCGAGGTAGGCCTTGATGTCGCCTGCCTGGGCTCGTGGGCCCAGGTAGGCGCCGTTCATGTCGTCACCGGCCGAGGCCGTGCGTGAGTTTCCGAGGTATTCATACCAGACCGATAGCGCCGCTCCCAGAGCGCCGCCAGCGTCTCCGGCAGCCGGTTGAATCCAGATATCTTTGAACGGCCCCTCGCGTAAAATTCGGCCGTTGGATACGCAGTTAAGTGCCACGCCTCCGGCCATGCAGAGATAGTCGGTGCCCAGCTCCTTGTGAACATTGCGTGCGATCTTTAGTACGACTTCTTCGGTAACCACCTGTATCGAGCGGGCGAGGTCCATTTCACGCTGGCTAATCTCAGACTCAGGTGCTCTTGGCGGGCCACCAAACAGTTTGTCAAATTTGGTATTGGTCATGGTTAGACCGGTGGCGTAATTGAAGTAAGTCATGTCCAGCCGAAAACTGCCGTCCTCTTTTACGTCAAGCAGGTTGTCCAGAATCAAGTCCACATACACGGGCTCGCCGTAGGGTGCGAGCCCCATCAGCTTGTATTCTCCGGAATTTACTTTGAAGCCGGTATAGTAGGTAAATGCGGAATACAAAAGCCCCAGGGAGTGGGGGAAATTAAGCTCCCATTGAGGTGTTAGTGAGCTGCCATCACCCAACCAGACTGAGCTGGTTGCCCACTCACCGACGCCATCGAGGCATAGCACTGCAGCTTTATCGTACGGGCTGGGATAAAACGCCGATGCAGCATGTGACTTGTGGTGTGCGCTAAACAGAAGCGGTGGAACAATCTTTTCATCGCTGGCCATTTTCCCTAGCTCCCGCTTCAGGGTTGCCTTCAGAAAAAGTTTGTCCTTGAGCCAGATGGGCATAGAGGCGAGAAACGACCTAAAGCCCTTGGGAGCATAAGACAGGTAGGTCTCCAGCAGCCGCTCAAACTTGATCAGGGGTTTGTCGTAAAACACTACGTGATCAACCTCGTCGAGGCTTATTCCAGCTTCCTCCAGGCAATATTTGATGGCCATGGCGGGAAAGTCGGCATCGTGCTTTTTGCGCGTGAACCTTTCTTCCTGTGCAGCGGCGACGATCTGCCCGTCGACTACCAGGGCTGCGGCACTGTCATGATAATAGGCAGAGATGCCCAAGATGCGTGCGGTCACAGTTATCCTTTGGCTGGTTATGAAATCGATGAGAATGAGTTATATTGGAAGGTAGTCTAACGAATTACGGTTCCAATTAACACTCGTGCAGTCGCAAAGTATATTACCGGGACGATGGGGAAAAAACTCGCTTTCTACATCTTGATGTTTTGTTTCACACTAGTTCTGCTAGAGGTGCTTGCCTTCGCGGTTGTGCAGTTGGTGGACGCTAAAGACTTCTTCGACAGCCGAGAAGGCGTGTATGCCCAGTTTAGCGACGTCAGTCTAGCGGATTTCAAGTCCAACGGTGCAGATGCCGTCACCGGCTGGCGTAGTTTTGGGCCGCGCGTGCAGGAAGAGGAAAACTGTTTGGGTGCGGTGGTAGAGTCAACATACGATGCCGTCGGAGCGCGGATATACAGCGGATTTGATTCGCGCAATAGCGAAATAGTTGTGGTTGGTGATTCGTATACCAACGGTGAAGAAGCGAATGACGATGAGACGTTTCCCGCCAGACTTTCTCAAATCCTTGGTATCTCCGTGGCTAATCACGGGGTCGGTGGATATGGGCCGACCCAAAGTGTGTTGAATCTGCAACAGAATATTTCAAGATATTCCGAGGTCAAGGTCGTTGTTCTGGCAATTATGTATGAGAACGTGCATCGCATGGTGAACGGTTATAGGCCGGTGCTATATCACGGCTCTTCCAACTATACGCTCAAACCCTATATGGCCGCTGGGCAAATTGTGTCGCACCCTGGCACTGAGGCTTTCGACAGTGTTAAGCAGTTTACAGCTGCGACCGAGCCAGCCTTTGAGAATGATTTCTGGGCGAAACCCAAGGCCACCTTTCCCTACTCAGTGGCGTTGTTCAGGAGCCTTAGCAGCAATTACTTTCGCTACAGGAAACTACAGCGTGCGTTTCGTAAAGCAGGCAAGCCCGAGTTTTTTTTGAGCTTTGATGATCCGGAAATCCAACTGAATCTTATTGCCCTGCTGAACCAGTTCGCAGTTGTTGCACGGGAATGGGGCGTTAAGCCGGTTGTCGTGTTTATCCCGCGCAACAGCCTAGATACTTCCAGCGCTGGCAGTTTCATAGCACAACGTCGCAGCGAACTAGATTCGAGCCTGGTCATTGGAGATGTCGCAGAGTTTGAGGGGGTCGACTGGATAAATTTCAATTTGCGGGAGGCGGAGGGCGACAACACCTGCCACCCATCGCCCTATGGCTATAACATTATTGCGCAGTATATTGCCCAGTTATTGCGTCGCAGCGAGGTCGCACCCGGCCTCTAAAGTTTATCGGCTTTTGGCCAGCGCCGTTTGAGACACACCCACTGTGCGGGGTACTCTCTTATCCAGTCCTCGAAGTAGCCGTGTATCATTGCCGTCAGCGCGACAGCCTGTTCCTTAACCGGCGCCTCGGGGATAGGGCTTTGGAGAGGGGTGTAGACTGTTATGCGATAGCGCGCGTTAGGTAGTCGTTCAGTGCGAGCGAGTACCAGTGCTGCGCCGGTCCGCAGTGCAAGGCCGGCGGCACTGGTGTTCGTCAGGGCCTCGCGCCCAAAAAATGGAATGAGTTTGCCGGTGTCAGGACGCGTGTCCATTACAATCTGTAGGCTGTGTCCTGCGTTCAGTTCTCGGATTAACGGTCGTGGGCCCGCATCCGCCGCTATTAGTCTCTGCCCAAATGATTTACGCAACCCAAGAAAGAGTTCAGCCATAATCGGATTTGATTCGGGTGCGTAGATAGAGTTGACGGTGAAACCAAACTTTCGAGTCACTAGCGCGGCAACCTGCCATGCACCCACATGCGCAGTGACAAAAATAGTCGCGCGCTGGCTTTGCATATGCGCCTGTGCGCCCGGCTCAATGACAAATTCGATACGCTGATCGCGCTCCTCCCAAATTTGCTCCAGTTTAATCAACTCGGCCGCCGAATTTCCTAGGTGACGGAAAATTTCTCGAGTGGTCTGTTCTCGCCATTCTTCAGAGTGGTCGGGAAACGCTATGGCGAGGTTATCGCGGGCTTTTTGTGCCTTGTCTGAATGGGGGCCTATGAGCCCAAAGGCAAAAGCGGACAGACTTAGTGCTCGCTCGATACTTAGTTTGCGCATGAGCCAGAAAATCGAGCGGAATACTAAGGCTTCAAACTGTTGTGCAAGGGTGCCCAGGAGTGGCACTTTGCGCGCCAGGCGTTTGGGAATTAGGTAAAACTCTGGCACCGGGGTTGGCTCAGCCCTTCCCGGGATCCGACCGGAAAACCCAGTCCCATAGAGGGGAGCTCACGCCGTAGCGACCACCCTCACCGGAGTGGTGATGCTTCAGGTGATAGTGCTTTAGAAATCTGGCGACAGGGTTGCGCATGGGGAAGTGGTGAGTGGAGTAGTGAATGTAATCGTAAATCAGGTAGCCTGCAATAAAGCCAGCACAGAAGGGCTGAATCCACGGTTGTGGTATGAACAGGCCAAATAACAAGTACAACACCGCCATGATGGGTATTGCGCCTGTGGGGGGCATCACCAGACGCGTTTTGTCCTTGGGGTCCTCGTGATGGTTGCCGTGAAACAGAAAGACCAGCCACTTACTCACCTTGTTGCTCGCCGGAAAGTGAAACAGGAAACGATGCAGGCAGTATTCAGTGAGCGTCCAGATAAAGACACCGGCCAATGCGATAAGCAATACCGGTAGTGCGGACAGTTCATACAATGAAAAACTGCGCCACAGCAGCCATGCTGATATCGGCCCCCACATCAACAGCGGCGTAATGGGGTGCACATGGGACAATCTTTCAAGTAGGTCATTCTCGAATAGGCGAATTGATTCGTGTGGTTTGTCAGGCTGCATAGGAATCAGTGTCGGCGTCACGGCCGGCCTCCTCAATGTTGTGAGCTTCAGTTTTTGACCACAGGCGCTTGGAACAGAACCAATCTTCAGGCTGCTGGCGGATCCAATTCTCGAACTGGTCATGAACCTGCTGGATCATGTCGATTGCCTGGGTGTTTTCATCCGCGCTGCTATCAGTTGGGCGGACCGGGGTGTGAAAGGTTACACGGTAATGGGCGTCCGCAAGACGCTCTACCTGAACCGGCACCAGGTCGCATTGGAATTTCAGGGCAAGTCTTGCGGGCACTATCGTGGAGAGCTTGTCGTGACCGAAGAATTTGACGGGCTTACCGTCATCAACTCGCCGATCCATGACCATGGCCGCAGTCCTTCCCTCTTTGAGGGCGCGCATCAGTCCGCGGGCGCTGTTCTCAGCCGGCAACAGTTCGCAATTCAGCGCGCGCCGGGATTTCAGCAGCATTTGATCCAGCAACGGGTTGGTAGGCGGTGAGTAGAGGCTGGCATTTGGAATGCCCAGTTTCGCCATTGCGGAGCACACAACTTCCCAGTTGCTCTGATGTGCGGTAACAATGACGCAGGGCTGGTCAGGGTTCTGGTAAGTATCAATCTCCTCGCGAATATCGATGAGCAGGCGACCTTCCTCTGAGAGTATTGTGGCCAGATGCGGATATTCCCCCATGACGCGGCCGGCTTGCCCCCAGGCGTTGACGACCCGCTGATCGAGTTGTTTGGGGTTAAGTTCGGGAAATGCGATGGCCATATTTGTTCTGAAGATCTCTGTTTTTTTCCTCAGCTTGGGGCCTACCCAGCGTCCTACGGTGTTGCCGAATCGGGAGGCGGTATCTATCGGCAGCAATCGGGCCATACGGGTTACTAGCCAAATCACCACAAAATCAAGCCGCCACAGTACTTTCTGCAGAAACAGGTGTTCCCGCGCTAATTTGCGTAGTGAATTACCGACAATAAACTCAGCCACAGGCGAACCTACTCAAAAACCTTTAGTGTAATCAGCCGACTATATTATCTCACATGAGGCTTTGGGTAGTGTGTCATAGTGCCGTAATTCTAATCTCATGCATTCCCTCGGGCAGGCTGACCAATGGCTTCCAGCCGGTGGCTGCGGTGATGGCATTGTTGTCCGCTACCCAGTTTTCGTGGCGCAATTCTCGCAATTTTGGTGGGGTCAGCATGGGCGAGCCGCCAGTGAGCTTGGCTGTCGATAGAATTACGTGCGCCACGCCATTAAGCAGCCAGGCGGGGACAGGCCAAAGGCGCACCCGCCGCGACCAGGTGACAGCCGCAATGCTGGCCATATCGTGCCAGTTATAACCGCCCGGCTTGCCGTCACAAAGTGAGAGCACCTGGTGGCGTGTTTTCGGGGTCGCCAGGCAAGCCAGTAGCGCTGTGACCAGGTCAGAGACATGGATTAGAGAGGTACGTGCTTCGGGTGATCCCGGCACCACTGCGATTCCCCGGCTCATCCATTGAAAGACGGGGAGCATTTCCTTGTCACCCGGGCCATAGACGGCCGGAGGGCGAACAATGACCCAATCGAGCTCGGGCACTCGTTTCACTAGGTCTTCTCCAGCGCGCTTGCTGTGTGCATACCATGAGAGGTCCGGCGCCTGAGCCGTTATAGAGGATAGGTGTAATAGGCGAAGCGGGTGGGGCTGTGCTTTGATCGCGGCGAGCAGCGCAGCGGTTCCAGCGACATTCACCTGGTCAAAATCTGCCTGGTTAGCCCCGCGTACGGCGCCAGCACCGTGGATGATGCCGTCACAGCCGGTGAGAAGTTGTCCCAGCGCAGCGGGATTTTGCAAGTCTCCCTTGATTAGAGAGACGCCCCGGGCGGACAGGTCGAGTGCCTTATCGGGGTTTCTGACCAGCGCGCGCACCCCAAAGCCCTGTGCGAGCAGTCGGATGCAGAGGTTTGTACCTATGAACCCGGTGGCGCCAGTGACGGCGATCAGGCCACCTTGCTGTATCAGGCTGAAGCCACCCTCAGGCGAACTTCTTCAACAGCAGCGTTTAATTTTTCCATATCATTGGCGTTGATAAAGTCGAGGCGGGCTTTGGCTCTGGACAGTTTGCCGGAAGAGGTTCGCGGCAGGGAGTGAATTGGCACTAGTTCGACATAGCAGTCGAGACTCATTTCCATACGCACCAGTGCAGTCAGTCGGCGGACCAGGTTGTTGCGTTTGTTAGCATCTGTTTCACGGCATTGCACCACTAATACGCAAAGTTCCTCGTCTTCGCTGTCGGGGGCGGAAAATGCCACCGCATCGCCGGAACGAACTTCCGGCTGTGTCTCAGCGACATGCTCCAAATCCTGCGGCCAGATGTTGCGGCCGTGGATGATGATCAGATCTTTCTTGCGCCCCGTAATGGTTAGCGCGCCATTGACCAGGTAGCCGATATCGCCGGTATTCAGCCAGCCGTCTTCGCACAGTGCGTGACTGGTCTCTTCCGGTAGGTCGAAATAGCCCGACATGACGCTCGGGCCGCGCAGGTAAATCACGCCGCTCTGCCAGTCTTTGAGTACTTTGTTGTCATCACGTATTTCTACGTCGAAACCGGGCATTGGCATGCCACAATTGACGAAATGCCGACCGCGGCCCTGCTGATCGTCTTCGTCCAGGAGGACTGCTTCGTGGTGATCCGAGAGATGATCGCTGTCAATGTGGTGGGTGGTGAACCCTGTCCACAGCGGCGAAAAGCTGACGCCAAGAGTGCATTCAGCCATTCCGTAACAAGCAAGGAAGGCACGGCGGTCAAAGCCAGCGGGTTCCATCATTTCGGCAAAGTGTTCTAGCGTTTGCGGGCGGATCATCTCGGCGCCGATACCGGCTACTCGCCAGCTGCTAAGATCGTAAGAATCAATGTCCTTGGCGCGTACCCGGCGTGCGCAGAGATCGTAACCAAAGGATGGGGCGAAGGAGATCGTTGCGCGCGTGCGCGTCATCAGCGTCAGCCACATTCGTGGGCGCATCGCGAATTCACGAGTATCGAGATAGTCAATGGATACCTGCGCGGCCATGGGAACCAGCACGAACCCCACCAGGCCCATATCATGGTAAAACGGCAGCCAGGACAACATGCGGTCGTTCGAATCCATGTGCAGTCCATGTGCGATGATGCCATGGAGGTTGGCCATAGCGGTGCGATGTTTGATGACGACCCCACGAGGAAAGCGGGTACTGCCGGAGGTGTATTGGATATAGGAGATATCTTCCGGGTCGATGGCGGGAAGTTGTTGGTCTATTACGGGCAGGGCGTAAAAAGCATCCGGTGAATTCACCATGCGGATATTCAGGCCTTCGCTCGCTTCTTCCAGGAAAGGCAAGTAGCCCTCAGAGGCAACGCCGATGGCGGCATCGCTCGCTTCCAGTAGAAGGTGTAGTTGGGCCACGTAGGCGCAGTGGGCTCCTACTTTGACCGATGCAGGCAGTGCAACTGGAATCAGGCCGGCATACTGACAGGCGTAGAAAAAACGAATGAAATCTGGGTTGGTTTCAGCGACAAGAGCAACACGATCACCCTTGTTGAGGCCCAGGCCGATCAGTTTGTGGGCCAGGTCGATGGATTCTATACGTAATTCGCTATAGGTAATGTTGGCGTAGATCGCGCCTCTGCCAGTGTAGAAGCTGGAACCGGTAGTACCCTGGGCTGCATAGTCGAGAGCTTCGGTCAGCGTGGAAAAATCCCCGGCTCGAAAAGGTAGATCGTGGTGTGTGGGGGTGGCATTTACAGTAACTTGTGACAATGTAAAATCCTCGTTTTTGACGAATGGTCCGCCGGCGCATCAATTTGGAAAATAGACAGTGTCCATGTCCCTTCAATATCGGGGAATGAAGTCCAATGAAATATTTCCCAAACTGGTTTTACGGGCCACTTTTTTGCTATTCGTACAAGTCTTTGTACATGCGGGCACCTATCGGTCAGGCCCTGATAAAAAGGTCACCGGATGGAGCGTAATCCTAGCATTTCAGGCTTTGCGACCTATAGGAAATAATACCAATGACCAGTGTGAACTATCCCGTGCTGAGGGGGTTGCGTTGGGGCCTTATGGGGGCCTTTGAGGCGTTGGAACAGAGGTAAATTTAGGCCCTTGGTATCCATCATAATAGGGCGTAACTAGCTGTTATATAGTGATAAAGCAACTTTGCGTTGTGGGGATTTTTACTCGCCGCGGCTGCGGCATCCGGCTTCGTCGGCACAGTCGTTTTTTGGCGCAAATTATGGTGTTACCCAAGCGGGTCACCGCGGCGATAACCGCGGGGTTTTTCGCGTCGACATTCGGTGGCTGACGAGCCCCTCCCGTCAGCTTGAACGATGACAATGAACGCGAGGTAGCTGGTCCGCTGGCGGGTCCAATATTTCGTAGATGTGACGATTTATTATGGTATTGTACGCGCGAATTTGCCTCTTCAGGTACCGCTAATGTCCCCGTCCCAGCCCCCTTCGGGCAGTTCATTTGAAGCTGAAGTTGAAGCAGGCCAGCGCTTTCGGTTTGGTCGCAACTGGAAGCGCTTTCTCAAAAACGTCAACGAGGAACGGATTGAGGAAGCCAGGTTGCGACTGGCTCAGTTCTTGGGAGGTGACCTTAATGGTCGCGATTTCCTGGATATTGGAAGCGGTAGCGGGCTCCATAGTCTTGCGGCTCGGCAGATGGGTGCAAGAGTGACATCATTTGATTTTGACCCGGACTCAGTCGCGGCGACATCATTTACCAAGGCGCATTTTGCGCCAGCGGATACTGAATGGGCGATCGGTGGTGGGTCGGTATTGGACAATGGTTACCTGAGCCAGTTGGGGCAATATGATATCGTCTATTCTTGGGGCGTCCTGCATCATACAGGCGCTATGTGGGAAGCCCTAGAGAACACCAAGCCCCTATTGAAACCTGATGGCCTGCTCTACATCGCCATCTACAACGATCGTGGCGAAACCAGCCAGATGTGGCTCAAGCGTAAGCAGCGTTACTGCAGCCTGCCCAAGATACTGAAGCCGTTTTATTTCCTGTCCATCTACGGGCCCCATGAAATCAAGAAAATGTTCAAATCCATCAAGAAGGGCAAGTCCTCTGAATATTTTGCAAGCTGGACTACCTACAAGCGTGAACGTGGTATGACGCGCGTATACGATATGGTTGATTGGCTGGGCGGGTTGCCCTACGAGTTTGCTTCGGTAGCAGCGTTAACTGATTTTTATGAGAAGGATGGGTTCAAGCTCGAGAAGTTGATCGAAAATTCCAATACCGGTTGTCACGAGTTATTGTTTCGCCGTAACGCCTGAATGTTTCCTTACCCAGGGGTTATGATTCGACGGACTGCGCTCTCCACCACGCCTGGAACATAAGCACTGACCATATTAGTTCAGAGTGATTGGCCCAGCCGTACAAATGTTGATGCCAGGCATCGCGAATACTCTTGACATCGAAAATCCCTTGTTCTCGCAGTGTTTTCTCTGAAATGAGGTCTTCTACCCAATCCCGCAAAGGTCCCACGAGCCACTCTTTTACCGGGACGCTAAATCCACGCTTGGGTCGATCAATCAGTGAGCGCGGCACATAGCGAGTCAGCAGGTCCCGCAGCACGCGTTTGCCTGTCTGTCCGTCGTACAGGTATCCCCGCGGCAGAGACCAGGCCAATTCCAGAACCCGGTGATCGAGCAAGGGAGCCCTTGCCTCCAGACCCACGGCCATACTTGCGCGGTCAACCTTCACCAGAATATCGTCCGGAAGATAGCCAATGTAGTCAAAGTGGAGCATGGCTAACAGCGGGTCCTCAACGTCAGCCCAGTAGCTAGGATCGGTTAAAGGCGTAGCGGGCTTTACTGCATCGGTGACAAACTGATCCACTGCCAGGCAGCTGGTAAATTTGTTGGCCAGGATTTCCTGCGGTGATTCAGCGGCCCAATTACACGAACGCTGGCTGATTTTTCCAAGCTTGCGGGTCCAGCGCGGGACGGTTTTGCCCTCCTCTGCGTAGCTTTTAGCCCAGTTCCAGCTACCCTTGCCCAGTGCACTAGTGAATGGACCTACCATGCTCCTGGCGATCAGCGGCACGCGCTGCACATCCCGCCAGTGGGACAGGCAGTTTTTATAGCGCCGGTATCCAGCCATCTGTTCGTCGCCACCGTCGCCTGTGAGGACGACCTTCACCTGTTCGCGGGCGAGTTTGCAGACCAGATAGGTTGGAATTTGTGAGGAGTCAGCAAAAGGCTCGTCGTAGATTTGCGGCAATTCGCTAACGACATCCAGTGCCTGATCCGGTGTCACGTAGATCTCGTGATGCTCTGTTTTCAGATGCTTGGCCACCGCGGAAGCGTACTCAGCTTCATTGTATTTCTCTTCCCAAAATCCGATGCTGAAGGTCTTCACCGGTCGGTCCGCCGTTTTTTGCATCAGAGCGACAATCATCGATGAATCGATGCCCCCCGATAGCAGCGCGCCGAGTTCTACATCCGCGACCATGCGGTCACTCACAGCCTCATTGAGTACCACATCAAGTCGGTCAACAGCACCTTCGTAACTGCCGGTAAACGGGCTGCTCTGGCCGCGCTCAGCGATGTCTTTGGCGGACCAGAAGCTCTTAGGCTGTGCAGCCCAGGCCTGGCAGTCTTTAGTTATTTTAAGCACGCTGCCCTGTGGCAGTTTGCGCACATGGCGGTAGATGGAATTTGGCTGAGACACCCAGCCGTACTGCAGATACTGCCCCAGCGCATCCTGGTCCAGGTCGTTTTCAAAATCCGGATGCTGACGTAGAGCCTTCAATTCCGAACCGAACAGGAAGCTGTTTCCGCACCAGCCGTAGTAGAGAGGCTTTTTTCCGACCCGATCACGCGCCAGCCACAGGCAGCGCTCTTCTCTGTCCCATAAAGCCAGTGCGAACATTCCCTCGAGTTTGCCCACGGCTCTTTCCACACCCAGGTGTTGGATCGCCGCGAGTATAACCTCGGTGTCAGAGTGTCCCTGAAAAGGGTAGTTGGACAATTCTGGTTCCTGCCGCAGCCGAGAAAAGTTGTATACCTCCCCGTTGAACGACAGCACATAGCGGCCAGAAGCGGACTCCATAGGCTGAGCGCCAGCGTTGGAGAGGTCGATAATGGATAGACGGCGATGACCCAGCGCTACTGGGAAGGAGGGGTCTATCCATACTCCGTCTGCGTCCGGTCCGCGGTGGACAATGGTGTCGGCCATACTTTGACAGCGCCGAGCGAGGTCTTCGGTTGCGCCGCCCTTGTACTGTATAAACCCGGTAATTCCACACATGGCCAGTCTACCCTTAGCGTTTCACTGCAACTTGTTTGACTGCAGAGTCCATCACTGCAAGATATTCTGACGTGGCACGCTCCACGGAAAAGTCCTCAGCCCGCTGCAGCAGCTTATCCCGGGGGGTGGGCTTGTCGAGGCTGGCCAGTACCGCCGCTGCCATGGACTTCGCATCACCGACGGGTACCAAAGTGCCATATTCCCCGTCACCAAGAATTTCTCCCGAGCCGCCCGGGCAATCGGTACTTACTACCGGACAGCCGCAGGCCATGGCCTGAATCAGAACGCCGGGTAAGCCCTCGTATTGCGAGGAAAGGACTAGTGTGGATGCGCGCTTCATATACTTAAAAGGGTTCTCGACAAAGCCTGGCATGTCCAGATTGGCCTGGACGCCAAGTCCGCGCGCGAGGGCCTGCAGTTCATCGCGCAGCCGGCCCTCACCCAGGATGACCAGGCGTACCTCTTGCTGCGCTTGAATTAAGGCGAATGCGCGCAGAAGAGTGGCAAAATCTTTTTGCTCGGTCAGGCGGCCCACGGCCAAAATCACCGGGGGTGCGCCATCTGCAAACCAGGGGTGGTCGAGGTCCTGCGCGGCGCTCAAGCGTAAGTTGTCATCTACTACGGGATTGGGCAGTGCGGTGATGGAAGACGCTTCCAGGCCGACTTCAGTGATCAGCTGTTGTGCCACAAAATTCGAAACTGCAACGACCCTATCGGCGCTCGGGTAAGTACGGCGCACCACGGCTGGCAAATAGCGCCATCGCCATTTGCGAAAATTGGATGGTGCGGCGCAGTAGGACGTCAGGGCGATACGTTCGCTGACGATCACCGGAACCGCAGAGCCAGATCGTCGCTTTGCCCAGATCGCTGTTAGATTGGCATATGTGAGTGCAGATAGAATGGCATCCGGGCGAGTCTGTTCTATGTAGTGCTGGAGTGAGCGAATCCGTGCGGTTTCGGGAGCAACTTTGCCCGCGAGCAAAACGGGACGCAGCAGTGCGCAGAAATCGCTGATACTGCCCGTGGCTGCGATCAAGCGCGCCTGCACCGCGCCGGAAGGCTCCAGTTCTACCACGTTCGCGCCATTGGGGATTTCATCGAGGTAAGCGCCTTTGGCCTGGCAGAGTACTAGATCAACCTTGCGACCCTGGGCCAGCAGGCCTTTTGTCAGGTTCAACATGGAGCGTTCAGCGCCGCCGCCCTCAAGCGACGGGAGGACCACCGCAATCCGGTTGGCACGGTGTTCTGCCGCCAAGGGGCTTGTCACCATCAGGCAGGGTTCCCGGAACTCTGGTCTGAGTCAGCTTGGGCTCCGCGGGTGCTGCCTGGCAAGAGGCGGGGACTCAGGCTCTGGTAGGCGAGTAACAGCGCCAGTGGAAACCAGAACAACATCCACTGATCTCGGGGCCTATCAATCAATGTGTCAACGCCCGTTGTCATTACACAAGTAGCGAACAGTAACATGCTGAAAATTGTAAAGTCCTGGTGTTGGCGACTCCAAATCCAAGCTCTGCGAAATGCGATCACGAGCAGTACCAAGAACAACAATACTCCGACGCTCCCTGCGATCCAGAATATTTGCAGGTAGGCATTGTGTATGGTTTCAAATGCGCGCCCGTCCACATGGATTGCCACTGGCGAGATGAGGCCATGGCCTAAGAGTGGCGCCGTTAAGGCCTGATCCCAGGCAGTGGACCATATCAATGGGCGTAAACCTTGTCCTCTGAGTACTGCCTGCTCGATGACATCGGGAAATATTAAGACCAGCGACCCCGCCAGCACGATGAGTGCCACGACATAGAGACCTTTCCTTTTGTTCAACACCAAATCCCCAGTCAGGACCAAGGCAATAATGAGGGAGGTAAACGCTGTTCGGCTCTGGCCAAACCAAGCGATAGCGATGAAGACCGCGACTGCCAGTAAAAATGGGGTTTTGTGCTGGAGTTTGTCAACCTTCAGTGCAAAACCCATCGCTAGGATCGCCAGGATGCCGTACACGTTCGAAAACTCGTTGATATTGGTTAATGATCCTATGGGCACTAGCCGTTGAGAGGGAAAGTCATGTTCACGGTAAAAAGACACTAGGCTGACTGTGGCTGCGAGGGCGGCAAACAGAATGCAGGTTTGCAACATCCGTTCATACAACGCGCTATTCCAGTGCACCAAATAGTGCGTTATGGCGATAAAGCAGAGGATGTACACCGCTATCGTAAACTTCTGGCCCAGGAGGAACCAGTCGAAGGGGTCGCTCCAAAAGCCGCTTAGCAGCAGGTAGAAAAGGTAGGCAACGATCGCCTTAAACAGTGAATGTCCCCAGAGTTGTTTCATGCTGCTGAAAAAAACAAACACTCCGAGCACGAAGACGACCCGGGCGAAAAACCGATAGGGGTCACTGTACTCGGGGAATATGAAATAACTGCACGTGAAAATTCCGTATGCGGTTAGCAGCAGGAAGGGGAAAACGCGCCTAATGTTATCGGAGATGGTCAATATGTTTTGTCAGGGATATCTAGTATCCCGCTCCAGAAATCGCGGGCGCAGGTGTCATCAGGGCCAATCGCCCCATGATCAAGCGGGAGATTATACACTGAAGAACTTGCCTGAGGCACCCTCACTGTTGCATGTTCGAGGCTGTTGCCGCCTAATTATAGGCTTGTTTCTCCGGATGGCATTCGGCTGTATACTGCGCCTCTTGTGATTAACACAGGGCGCAACCTTACAACTGCCATGAGCAATACCCCAGATGCGCCCGTCTCCCTGCAGGTAGTAATCCAGCGTCAACAGCTGCGCGATTTTCTGGCACTGCCCCATCGACTTTACGCCTCCGATCCAGCCTGGATTGCACCGCTTAGTTTCATGAAGCGCGAGCAAATGTCCGAGGCTAACCACTTCTTTGATCACGCCCGTTGGCGCGCTTGGGTCGCCTACCGTGGGACTGAGCCGGTAGGGCGCATCACCGCTCAGATTGATGAGATGCACCTGCAGCAACACAACGACAAAGTGGGCTATTTTGGTATGTTGGAGGCTGCGGATGCGGTGGTAGTTGCGCCGCTGTTGGTTGCCGCCCAGGATTGGTTGCGAGCGGAAGGTATGCGCGAGGTCCGGGGGCCGTTCAATCTGCACGTCAATGACGAGGTGGGGTTGTTGGTTGAGGGGTTCTCGACACCACCTTACGTTATGATGGGTCACGCGCTGCCTTGGTATGGGTCTGCCGTGGAAGCCAGCGGGTTCATCGGAGCAAAAGATTTGCTGGCCTATCACGTGCGGCCGGACTTTGAAGCCCCCCGAGTCATGGAACGCCTAGCCAAGCGGGTATCGGGTCGTGTGAAAGTGCGGAGCGTGCGCCGCAAGCAACTGTCTGAAGACGCCGCTATCATGTTGGATATTTTTAACGATGCCTGGCAGGACAACTGGGGCTTTGTGCCACTTGCGGCCCAGGAATGGGCCGAAACTGTCTCAATGCTCACCAAATTGATGCCTGACGATTACATCCAGATCGCGGAATACGACGGCGAGCCCGTCGCCTTTATCGTCGCCCTGCCCAACTTGAATGAGGCCGCGCGTGATCTCAATGGCCGCTTGCTGCCTTTTGGCTGGGCTAAACTCCTGTGGCGACTCAAGGTTCGCCATCCCAAAACCGCCCGGGTCCCATTGATGGGTGTTCGCAAAAGCTTCCAGCATTCGCGGCTGGGTCCCACTCTTGCTTTCATGGTCATAGACGCGGTGCGTAAGGCGCTGCATGCGCGCGGAGTGCAAGATGTGGAGATGGGCTGGATACTCGAAGACAATGACGGCATGTGCAATATCATTGAAACCATTGGCGGTGAGGCGTATAAACGCTACCGCGTATATCAAAAAGAACTATAGTTATGCAGCTGGATCCCGACACGCATCAAATGACCGCTATCGTCTTGGCAGGCGATCGCACCAAGGCGGACTCTCTGATCAATCACACTAAGGCCGGCAGCAAGGCCATGATTGATCTGGACGGTACGCCGATGGTGCGCCGGGTGCTCAACTCACTGCGCACTTCCAGAGTAGTAAACCGTATTTTTATGGCGGGGCCGGAGGCCAGTGAAGTGGCAACTGATGCAGCGCTGCAGCAGTGGATAGACGATGGCGAGATTAATTGGAGCGAGCCCGCCGCCAGTCCCAGCACCAGTGCCTATAAGGCCATGCAGGGCTTGGGCGCCGAAGAGGCAGTGCTATTAACCACCGCAGACCACCCGTTGCTGACCCCCGAAATCGTCGATGCCTTTGGCCGCCAGAGCCTGGCGGATGATGTTGATGTTGCTGTAGGCCTTGCGCCTTACGCGCTGGTGGCTGAGGCCTACCCCGGCATTCGCAAAACTGTACTGCATTTCAGCGATGGGGATTTCTGCGGTTGCAATCTGTTTGCTTTTATTACTCCCGAGGGTCGGCGCGCTGCCAAATTCTGGCGCAAAATTGAGCAGGAGCGAAAAAAGCCCCTGGTCGTAATCGGCTTGTTGGGTTGGTGGGCGGTGATTCGGTATCGCCTCGGACTCTTGTCTCTGGAAGAGGCTCTGGCGAAACTCAGTAAACGTCTGGGTTTGCGTATGCGCGCGGTAATTTTGCCCTATGCGAATGCGGCGATCGATGTGGATTCTATCGCCGACCTGATGTTGGTTCAGGGTGCATTGGAAAAAGCAGCGGTTGAGGATGCTTGAGGCGTGCTAGCGTCTTAGTTCGACTGTTTTTTCCTGGTCCTCCCTAAATTCTCCTAATCCAGGCTCGAAGCCCCGCATAGCGATATGTAACTGCCACCCTTGATCTGTGCGGTGCACAGCATAGCGATTGTAGTGCGCGATATCTGCCCCGTGCAATCCCAGGGCGGAAGCCGAGGGCACGGCGATCACTGGTAGATTGCCCTGCTGGGTCGGCAATTCGCTGTAGTGTGCGCGGTGTCCATGGCCATGCAATACCAATTCAGCGCCATGTTTCTGCAGTATTGCCTGCAGCTTATCGGCGTCCGTTAGTCGTTTTCGCCATTTTTCCCGGCCCACAATCGGACAGTGGTGAAGATAGACCACCCGAAACAGGCCTTGGTCCCCGGCGCTTTTTAACAGTGCCGGTAGTTGACTCAATTGTGCTGCACCCACTGTACCTGTGGCCATCAGAGGTGGCTTGGGGCAGGCGGTCGACAGACCGATAAAGGCTATCTCACCGCGAATGCGCAGGCTGGGAAAGGATGTATGCTCACCCGATTGTGGCGTGTTTTCATCCCCTGCCATATAAGCCTCCCAGAGAGCGAAAGTCTTATCCCATGGCGCCGCTGCGCAGGCATCGTGGTTGCCCGGAACCAGAGCAATCTGTGACGGATCACCCATTTGCTGCAGCCAGTCGCGGGCCTGCTCGAACTCTAGCGGCAGCCCGATATGGGTCAGGTCGCCGGTTATCAGTAACTGTTCGGGCGCGTTATGCTCGAGGTCGTGCTGCAGTGCGTCGAGCACCTCGCGGCGGTGCTCGAAACGACGTTTGCGACGCCAGGAAAGGTAGCCCAGTGCTCGTTTATTGAAGAGGTCCGCGGGATTTATATCCTCCAATCCACTCAGGTGGGGATCGGATAACTGGGCGAAATGTTGCGGCATGGCTTGGGTGTCCTCCTCAGCGGACCATTGTAACATCCGTACCTTGCCCGCCGGACAAGCGGGTACAAGGGGCTTTCGTGCGGCGCTATAGGCTAGTGCCGCTTTGCTTATACGCGCGTGATTTTTGCGCCCAGATCAGCCAGCTTGGTATCGATGTTCGCGTAACCGCGATCGAGGTGATAGACACGGTCGATAGTGGTTTCACCGTCAGCGGCGAGTGCCGCAATGATCAATGAAGCGGAGGCGCGCAAGTCTGTTGCCATAACCGGAGCACCCTGCAACCGCTCGCGACCCTGCACAATGGCAGTGTGGCCTTGTAGTTCAATATCCGCTCCCATGCGCTGTAGTTCGGCGACGTGCATGAAACGGTTTTCGAAAATGTTCTCTACCACGGTAGATGAACCTTCGGCCACCGCATTGAGTGCCATAAACTGGGCTTGCATGTCGGTGGGGAAAGCGGGGTGAGGGGCCGTGTGTATATTCACCGCCTGGCAACGTTTGCCATTGGTATCGATTTGAATCCAGTCGGGACCGAGTTGCAGTCTGGCGCCGGCCTGTTCCAGTTTACCCAGTACATGGTGAAGAAAATCGGGATTTGTATTCAGCACCCGGATATCCCCGCGTGTCGCGGCAGCGGCTGCCAGAAACGTACCCGTTTCGATGCGGTCCGGAGGAACTTTGTGGGTAGCGCCGTGCAATTGCTTCACGCCTTCGATGGTAATTGTGCCGGTACCTGCACCGCTAATTTTTGCGCCCATGGAGGTGAGTAACTCCGCCAGGTCAGCTATTTCCGGTTCCAGCGCACAGTTTTCCAGTTTGGTTACGCCATCCGCCAGGGCGGCGGCCATCAATAGATTTTCCGTTGCCGTTACCGATGGCACATCAAGTGTAAAGTGGGCGCCGCACAGGCGATCTGCCTTGGCTTTGATATAGCCCCCTTCGATCTGAATGTCCGCACCCATTGCCTCAAGGCCGGCAATATGTTCGTTCACGGGGCGAGTGCCAATCGCACAGCCACCAGGCAGCGACACATCGGCCTCGCCGAAGCGGGCTAGCAGCGGCCCCAGTAATAGTATTGAAGCGCGAATCGTTTTCACGTGTTCGTAGGGGACGTGCACCGAACTCACCTTGGCGCAGTCGATCGACAGGTCGGTGCCTGAACGCTCTATGGTAGCTCCCAGCAAGGACATCAACTGCAGCACTGTGTTGATGTCGCGTACGCCCGGGACATTGCTGATGTGCAAGGGGTCGGCGCTGAGCATTGAGGCGGCAATGATAGGCAGGGCCGCATTTTTCGCACCGGCCACACTCACTTCACCGCGCAATGGCCCATTGCCGGTGATGAGTATCTTGTCCACTAGGCGGCCTGAGTTGAAGTAATAAGGCCGGCGGTTTTGAGGCTGGCGTAGGCGGCGATGATGGTGTCCATCTGCGCGCTGGTATGTGCGGCACTGACGCTGTTGCGCAGTAGGAAATTGGTTGAAGGTGAAGCCGGAGGGATGACTAGATTGACGTACACGCCGGCCTCCATCAAAGCCTTCCAGCAATCAATGGTGCGCGAGCGATCTTCCATTTCCACGGCTACCACCGGGCTAGCGGTGGGTCCAACAGTCAGGCCGAGGGCTTTGAGTCCATCGTAGAGACGGTGTGCATTCTCCCAAAGTCGCTCCCGTAACTGCGGCTCAGCGGTGACAATGCGCAACGCCTCCCGTGTTGAGGCTATAATTGAGGGTGAGGAAGAAGCAGTAAAAATATAGGCGTTGATGCAAAAGCGAATCGCCTCCAGTTCGGGGTGTGAGCTAACGCAAAATCCTCCGACCGCACCCAGACTCTTGCTGAATGTTCCGGCAAAGAAATCGACATCCGCTTCTACCCCCGCGGCTTGCGCCGCCCCGCGACCTGTTTCTCCCAGTACGCCCATCGAGTGCGCTTCATCGAGAAAAAGGTAGCCGCCGTACTCGCGTTTTACCGCCGCAATCTCCTGTAGCGGAGCCACGTCGCCCAACATGGAATAAATACCTTCTGCGATAATCAGCGTCTGACTTGCGCGATCGCCTAGACGGCGCAGTCGCTTGGCGAGATCTTCGGGGTTGTTGTGCTTATAGCGAATAATTTCCGCGCCACTGAGCTTAACGCCGGTGTAAATGCTGGCGTGGCTGTCGGCATCGAGTAGAATCACGTCCCCCGGGCCGGCCAGGGTGGCGCACATACCCATGGTGGCTGTATAGCCGGTGGAAAAAACAATGGCGTGATCTACGCCGTAAAACTGGGCAACTTCTGTTTCCAGTGCCTGGTGTTCGGTGAAAGAGCCGTTGGCCAGTCTCGACCCGGTAGTGCCGGTTCCCCAGCGCGCGGCCGCGTCCTGGGCCGCTTTGATACAGCGCGGATCAAACGACAGACCCAGATAGTTATTAGTGCCGGCCAGGATAACGTTCCGGCCTTGCACTAAGCCTTCGGTGGCGGAGAGGATTTTCTCGGTCACGGCGCCAAAGGGTTCGACCTTGCGCTCGGCGAGTTCGGCCTGGAAACCGGCCATGGTCTGGAATTTGTCAAACAGCATAGGAATTTTCTTACTCGTGATTCGCGGGGTGGTAGTTGTGCAATAGGCTTTTTAGAGGTTGAGTTCCCTGACCTTGCTTGCAAGGTCGCCGATAGTATTCACGTCCGGCAAAATATTTAATGGAATTGAGATGTCGAAGTGATCCTCGATTTTCTCGATAAACTCCATTACTTCCAGGGAGCTCAGCCCCAGATCGGCGACTAGGGACGTACTTTCAGACAGCTCGATATGCTTTTTGTTCTGCGACCCGACAGCGCTGTAGAGGAAATCCAGGTACTCTTGGTAGTTGGTCATGTTAAAGCTGCCCTTGCGTCAACCAGGCTAAGTCGCTAATTTCAAAGGCTGAAACTATACCCATGGAAGAATGGTAATGCCAGTGATTTGGTTGATAGACGCCTACCGCGCGGGCGAGCGCGGCCAGGTGAGAGCGCTTGTCGATGCGCTGGGCTGGCCCTGCGAAACCAAAGTGTTGCGCTACCGCACACCAATGTTCTTGCCTCATATATTGGGACTGTCCACCCTGTGTGGCATCAAGGTTGAATCCCGACCTCAATTGCGCGCCCCCTGGCCGGATCTGGTAATAAGTTGCGGTGTGCGCAATGAACCGGTGTGCCGCTGGATTCGCGCGCAGTCAAAGGGCAAGACGCGCTACGTGCATGTCGGTCGTCCCTGGGCCGCACTGGATACCTTTGACCTGGTTATTACCACCCCGCAGTACCGCGTGCCGGCGCAGGCGAATGTCCTCAACAATATGCTCACGCTGCACAGTGTGACACCACAGCGACTCGCCGAGGCCCGAGCAGACTGGGGGGCCACATTTACCGACCTGCCGCGCCCGCATTTTGCTGTCATCGTCGGCGGCGATAGCGGCCCTTTCACCCTGGGGTCGAAGGCTGCAGAACGTTTGGGTCGGCAGGCCTCACGACTCGCCCGGGCGCAAGGCGGCTCGTTGCTGGTATCGACAAGTTCGCGCACAGGCGCCACGGTAATGGACGCGTTACAGTCTGCCATTACCGCGCCGAGCTATCTTTATCGCTTCAAAAGCGAAGACCCGGCTAATCCATACCTGGGAATATTGGCGCTGGCAGACCGCTTTATTGTGACCGGAGACAGTATCGCCATGCTCTCAGAGGCCTGCGCGACCGGCAAACCGGTCATGGTTTTCGATCTGGGAGGCATGCGTGATTCCCAGGATAAAGGCAATCGAGACTTTCGCCTGGGCGGTGCGCTCTATGCATTGTTGCTGCGCTGGTTATGGCGTCCTCTGAGTCGGGATATCACCCTGGTTCACGAAAAACTACACGATGCCGGTTACGTGGTATGGATGGACGAAGTGTTGGTAGGTGCGCGGTTACCGGCACGGACCGATATGCAGCAAGCGGTGGCAGCGGTGCAGAAACTATTTGCTGAGGTCTGAGTGATTTTCGGCGTTGAGCGGCTCGGCGCGGCCATTGGACATTTGATACACATGGTCTGCCGCGCGCACCATTGCGCGGTTGTGAGAGATGGCCAGGATGGTGAGTTGTCCTTTAAGCGCAACCATCGTCTGACAGACGGCTTCTTCACTGTCCTGATCCAGGGCGCTGGTGGCTTCATCGAGGATGAGTAGTTTTGGCTGGTTAACCAGTGCACGTGCAATCACGATACGCTGCCGTTGGCCGCCGGAGAGTTTCCCGCCGCGCTCGCCGACCATGGTGTCCATTCCCTCGGGCATCTGTGAAACGAAATCCCAAGCTTGCGCTGCTCGCAGTGCCTGTTCCGCGTCGTCGATGTTCAGCGCGGGATCGCCCAGGGTGACGTTATGCAAAATGGTATTGTGCAGCAGTATTGTGTCCTGGGGCACGTAGCCGATCATGTCGCGCCAAAGTCTGAGTTTGGTGTCTTTGAGCGGAATGCCATCCAACAGGATTCTTCCATGATTGGGTTGTAACAGGCCTATAGTTAAATCCACGATGGTGGTCTTTCCCGAGCCTGAGGGCCCAATTAGCGTGGTCAGCGAGCCGGCCTGAAGCGTAAGGGAAAGATGTTCAAAGACCTGATGCTTGTCATACTCAAAGCTCACATCCTCGAACGTAATTGAATTCTGAAAATGCGGTACGTCGGATCCGCCCAGATGCTCCTCCGCTGAAGTAGCCGCTTCAATGGCGTCGGTTAGAGACCAGAAGGCGCTCTCACTCTGGGCCAGTTTTTGATATTGCTTCTGCACTTTGCCAAAAAATGAAAAGCCCCGTCCCAGGGCGACTACCAACACCATAACGGTGGGCAAGGCCATATTGAACTGTTCGAGCGCCATGTAGATCCCCAGGCAAATAAAACCGGTAAACATGAGCTCCTGGCCAGAGTTCAGTAGTGCTCCACTCATCACCTGGCGACGCAACGCGCTGTTCAGACGATTGGTGTCATGCGCCAGTACCTGATCGGCCAGATGTTCTCGAGCCATGGCCTTAAGCGGCTTAACCGATTGCAGTGTATCGGTTAGGTTGGACATCAGCGAAGTCATCAGCAGGGTTTGCTTTCTACCGGCCTTGCGCGTAATCCTCACTAGAAAGTGCGACAGACCAATGACGATGATACCCGCGCCAATTCCGGCTAGAGAAGCACTCCAGGACAGGGCGAAGGCGATGGAGCCATAGATCAGTGCTTGAATGAAGTAGGTGATGGCCGTGGCGCCGTTGACAAAAGCGTCAGCCGCGCGTTGTGCTTCTGAGGCAAGTGCGTTGGTGAGTTTACCCACGGGTTGGTGTAAAAAATATTCCCACTTGCTGCGCATCACTACCCGCAGAAACTGCAGGCGCAGATCGGTGCTAACCTGAGCTGCGGTATAGCCTACTTGACGCTGAGCTATCAGCAGGAACACACTTTTAAAGGCAACACCGGCGAGAATAATTCCGAGCATATTGCCAAGGGTAGGTGCAATCCCAACGCTTGCCAGTGTGTCCAGCACAAAGCGTTCAAACTCGCTCTGCTCGCCGCTGAATGCGCCCGGCACCAGACCGACCGCCTCGGATCCCAGCGCAATATTTAATAGTGGCAAGAGCGCAGACAGGCCAACACCCTCGGCAATGCCAGATAGTAATAAGGCCAACAGCATCAAAGCTGTTTGCCAAGGATAGGCGCGGAAAAAGCTGAACATCAGGCGCACCTGGTGGGCCCCCCTTTGCAGGCTTTGGAGACAACCCAATGGGTCCCAGTACTAATGTAGTGAAAGAGCATAAGAAACCTTACCAGCGCATGCGTCGCAACAATAACAGGGCGCAACTTAGAATGATTACCGCCGGTAATGCGGCTACCACCGGCATGCTCCATTGCAATAGTTGCCCCAACGAAAAAATGATCTGTGTGCCCAGATAAAAAAATATACCCACCATGGCCCCAATTCCGATATTGATGCCAAAACTGCGATCCCGGCCGGCGGTGATGCTGGCACTGATTGGAGTAGCCAGCAATACCATGGCGCAAACCGTTAATGGCATCAGGAGTTTTTGCCAGAACGTGTTGAGATATTTTTCCATTGGCTGGCCGTTGCTCGCTAGGTACTGACTGTATCGGTAGAGGACAGATAGATTCATGTTGTCCCAGTGCAGGGAGAGAGTGGGGAGTTCGTCACTGGACCACAAATTTTCGACTTTCAGCTCCTGGTAGTCACGTGTCTCAAATTTGCCCCGCACCCGCTTTTTTTCCCGGACCTTTTCGAATATCCAACTTCTGTCTTCGTTAACCTGCGCTGTATCCGCGCGCACGGCGCGAATCAGCTGCCTGGATTTGTCGAATTCAAAGAGGCTGATCCAGCCCGGTATGTTGTCTTTGTACATTCTTCGTATGTGAATGTAGCGGCGCCCATCGGTTGACCAAACGCCGCCGCCGGGAAGCCAGGTTTTACTGCCATCACGTAAACTTTGCCGTTCCGACGCTGCTGACTGTTGCAGCTTTGGGGTGATGTATTCCATACTCACCCACAGGCCAGCCATCAGTAAGATTGTAGGAATAGCGATGGCGCGAAGCAGTTTTACCGGTGGGAAGCCTGTGCAGCTGATGATGGTGAGTTCGTTGTGGCGATCCAGATTAGCCAGGGCGACTATGCTACCAAGCAGCGCTATTACTGGGGCCAGGCTCACCAGCTGGTTCGGTAAACTGAGCAATGTATAGCGGACCACATCGAGAATCTGATAGCCCTCTTCTATGCGGCCCAACTCCTCTGTAAAGCTGATCAGGCCAAACACTGCGCCCAATATTGCCAATACCAACAGCCAGCCTTTTATGAGGCTAAGACCTATGTAGCGCTCTAAAATCATCGCCGCCGCAGTGTTGGTTGGGTTACCAGTACCAGCAATACCAACGCCTGAAGAACATAGGCACTCCATAGGCCGGGAATGGAACCGAGCTTGCCCTGTTCAATCAAAGTACGTAGCACACTGACCACGCTGAATAATAATATATACGCAAGCACGGCAATAGAGACATTGCGAAAGCGAGATTCACGAGGTGCGGACCGAGACAGTGGTACTGCGATCAGTGCCAGCAGCACAGCGCCTATGGGGGTGGTAATACGCCACTGATATTCGGCGATGTCTTTGGGGTCACTGGATTGTGAAAGATTCAACGTGGTTTCTGCTTTGCGCCGATATTTCTCCTGAGCCTCTTCGTTGGGTAGTTGAACGACCAGCTCATTGAACTTTAACGTCATGTCTTGCCGTTTGTTATTGTCCAGCAGATAGTTATAACCGCGGTAAAAAGTGGCGCGCGTAGCCTGATCCGGATTGAGTGTGGGCATGGCCGCAGCTTCTGCAACGATGATCTCCGAGCGCCCGTTCTTATCGTAATTTTTCTGCAGAAAAACATTCTTATGCAGGCCCTGTTCCAGGTCTACGTCGCCGGCGATAAAGGTGTAGTCACTGCCATCCATGTTGACGAACTCGCCAGCAGACATTTTTTTTAGATCAAATTCTGCTGCGGCCTTTGACTCCAGTTCGTAGCTGGTGCGAAATGCCCAGGGTCGTCCCAGCATAGACAGAAACCCCGTCACGATGGCAATGACCAGGGCCAGCTTGAGCACCGCTTCGAGAATGCGGGCGCGGCTTACGCCGGCGGCGTAGAACGCGCTCATTTCGGAGTCGCGATAAAGGCGACCGATGGCGGCTAAAACCGAAAAGAAAAATGCCGAGGGAAGTAGAATTTCCAGTGTGATAAGGGTATTGAGGCCAACCAGTTTGAACGCCGTGAGTATATCCAGTTGTCCGTCGGCTGCCAGAGACAGTTGCCGCGCGGCGGAGAAGCCGATGAAAACAATCACCAATAAGCCCAGGCCGGTGACGAACGGCCGAATGATTTCCAAGCTGATGTGCCGGTCGAGAATCAAGGCGTAGGGGTCCTGTGTAGGTTGACGGCTATTGTACATGAAGCGCCGGAAATGACTCAGTGCGAAATAGAGCATTGTCGCGGAGTATGAAGCATGTACCGATCGGCGGGACCCCGGGTGCACCATTAAGGCGCATGCCCAATTAGCGGGGCAGGCCCCCATGTGGCGATTCACTCGATAACGCGGGGTGGGCCTTCCCTGTCGTCAGATGGCTCCATCGAGGGGTACATGGTCTATGCTCCTTCAGTCTCCAGCCATACAGGGAAAACCTCAAACACTACCAAGCGGCCAATATCTGGTTATTTTAGCCCGCTTCAAGCATAATCAGGCCCTTCGCGAACGCAGTCGCACCCCTCCTGTGAGTAACCAAGTCAATGCTAAACCTGAGTGATGGCGTTAAGAAAGCGCTGATTCTCATTCCAACACAACCACTACCGGCAGGGCTGCGGGTTTCTCTGCGCCGCAAGCATTTGGCCGGGCTAGAGCTGGCCAAGGCGCAGCGCGCTAACTTTTTGATTATCGGGCATCCGAAGAGCGGGAACACTTGGTTAAAAGTGATGATCTCGCGTTTGTACCAGTTGCGCTACGATTTGCCTGAGTCAAAGCTTATCAATACGGATGAGTTTGCACGCAAGATCCCGGAAATTCCGCGTCTGGCGGCGACCAATGCCTATTACAGTTACGAGGGCGAGGTTGGCAAGCTGCTAGCCGCAGGTGCCGCTGACAACCCTGTGCGGCATAAACCCGTTCTGTTCCTGGCACGAAACCCTATTGACATCGCGGTGTCCTGGTTCCATCAATTCACCAAGCGACAGTCGCGCGCCAAGCAAGAACTGATTAACCACTCCATTGCTAACCCTATCGACCGACGTACGGTGCAAATGTGGGAGTTCGTGCGCCATTCGGATATCGGCCTGCCTAGCTTAATTGAATACCAAAATACCTGGGCGCGTAACGTGCAGGCACTGGAGCAGGGCATGCTAGTCCGCTACGAAGACTTACGCGCCGAGCCTGTGCCGACACTTCAGAAAGTTATGCAGCTGATGGGCGAGCAATTCAGCGATGCGGAGATTTGCGCTGCAGTAGAGTGGGGGTCATTTGAGAATCTGCAAAAACTGGAAACCAGTGGCACGTTCAGTCAGGGCGGCATGAAGCTGATCAACCGGGAGGATCCTAGCACCTTCAAAGTTCGCCGTGGCAAGGTGGGTGGCTATCGCGAAGATTTCGACGCGCATCAAGTGGCAGAACTCGAGGCCCTCGTTCGCGACACTATTTTACCGGAACTGGACTACTGCCAGGACGGCGCGGACGCCTGATAGTGATTCCTCGTACCTGGGTGATTGTCAGTGACAAGCGAGGCGACAATGGGCAGGTAGATACTATTGTGGATGCCCTGGCCTGGCCGGTGGAACAGAAATACGTGCACATGCGCCCCGAGTACGTTTTGGGCAAACCGCGCTACAGACCCTCCCTGGAGCACCTCGACCTTAGCCAGAGCGATTCGCTCGAAGGCCCTTGGCCAGACCTGATTCTCACTGTGGGCCGTCGTCCCTCTATGGTGGCTCTTTGGGTGCGCAAGCAGTCTGGTAATAAAACTAAAATCGTGTTGGTGGGCAAGCCCTCTGGCCATATGCTGGATTTTTCTCTGGTGATTGCCAGTGCCGAAAACCAGATGCCCCCCATGCACAATTTCCTGCCCACGACCCTACCACTAATGCGGGTTCAGCCCGAGGATGTTTCCACCGAGGCATTGGCCTGGAAGACGCGTTTTGCCGCTTTGGAAAAACCCTTGATCGCACTACTGGTGGGGGGTGAGACCAATCCTTTCATAATGAATCGCTCGGTGGCTGATGATCTGGTGGCGACGGCGCGATGGGTTATTGACGATCTGGGTGGCACGCCTTATGTGACCACTAGTCGGCGCACTACCCCTGAAGTGGTAGATGTCCTGCGCCGGGAGTTGCCTTCGCAGGCAGTATTTTACGAGTGGTCTGCCGATGCTGAAGAAAACCCCTATCGCGCGCTGTTGGGTAGTGCCGATGGCTTTATTGTTACCGCCGACAGCGTGTCCATGATGGTAGAGGTCATTTATCTGCACAAGCCACTGGCGATTTTTCCCCTGCCGGGGGGGTGGCTGGGCAAAATCGACCAGAAGCGGCGCTCTTTGGCGCATTGGTTGTTTAACCCGAAACAAGACTCGGCTGCTGATGTTTGGCGCCACCGTATTGCCAGAGTCGTGTATTACATTGATGTGTTCAACGTTTTGTGTGCCACGCGTGACTTTGTGGCATTTCATCGATTGCTGGTTGAAAAAGGTCTCGCTGTCTGGTCAGGACAGCCCTTTAGTCAACCGGAAACACAACTGCCAGATGATGTGGGTGCAGTAGTAAAACGGGTTGAGGCGCTTTTTTAGCAGAGCACTGTTATGCCCGGGTTCAGGTGGTCGAGGTCCGAACCAATGCCCTCGCGGGGCGGTTAGCTTGCGTCGGACACTAAGGTTTGCGCACACCTTGGTAAATCATTTTTCGGACCGCCAGCGGAAACAGCAGAGCGCGGATTGTCCAATGGGGAAATCGAAAACTGCCGCCATCGGGCTGGAACACGCGCATACCATCGTCCTGCACGCCGAAGATCGAACCCCAGCGATAGGGAGGAGGCTCATAGCGTTTCATATCCGTTTCCCTGCCTTCCAGGAAGGCGCGAATATTGTAACCGAGCAAGCGATAACCCCAGTTGCGCGCTGAACTGCGGTTGGGGTCGGAGGCGGCAATATCGCCCACTGTGAAGACGTTGCCATGGCCAGGTACCCGTAAATACTCGTCGGCATTTACAAAGCCATCTTTGTTTAGCATGGCGGCGGGAATAAAGTCGTTGTTGGGGATCAGCTTACCGATTGTCCACAATGTGAGGTCGGCCTCGAAGTCGTCTTGCCCACTTGAAAAGGCCACGTCGTCCGATGTGAAGCGGTCGCATTGAAAACCATCCGGTATGATCGCACGATGATTGGGGTGTAAATATACCCCGGCTTGTTGCAAGTGGTGCTCGGCACGAGCGCGAGTCTTGGGGTGATAGCCTGGCAGTGCCTGCGGCTCGCTGAAAAAAAAGTGCACCGATTTTTCCGGGTAGCGCACTGCAAGATTGGCTGACACACTGGCACCAGTGGCGCCGCCGCCAACAATTGCCACTGATTGTGCCTGCAGTAATTGCGTCGAGGCGCTGTCGATCTTGTGGTGAATCTCATCGACATCTTCCACCGCGTTGTCACGCCAGAAGCCATTGGTGACACCCGATGAAATTACCAGGGCGTCGTAGTGTTCTTGTCTTTCTGTCTCGTCGTGCAATTTTACAGTGACACAGGAATGATCTGGTTCAATCGCGGTGACCACCCCTTGTAACGTCCGTACCACGTCCAGTTTTTTATAGCGCTGAAAGGGCATCAGATAATCCCGCTTCCAGACCTGGGGTTGAGTCAGTCGCATACCCAGCTCCTGTCCACTTACCAGACAGGGCTTTGGACTAATGCCGAGAATGTCGAAGTCCTTCCCCAGATTGACTGCTACCAACAGACCGGTATCGCCGAAGCCTGCGATCACTACGCGTTTTTTCATTACTGTATGTTCACGCCTCTCTTTGCAAACGGACCAGCGCCTTATATCGAGCTAGATTTTTAGGGATGTGTAAACGCGACTTTGGAAGTTTCAGATGTGCTTCTCAGCGCATTCCCAATACGTTCTTCATGAAGTGCGTACCGAAACGACTGACACGCTGCGCGGCGATGGCCAGGGGACTTTGATCCAGGTAGTTCACTTGCACCATGCGACGTTCACCCACGAAGCGTGTGTGTCCGTGCCAAGAGTGATCGGTGCGCCTGAAGGCCAACAAGGTGCCTCCTAGAGGAGAAACCTGCGCAGCGTAATTCTCGATATCGTCCTTGGAGCGCAGAAGTCGTAGTTGGCCCTCTTCATGATCCCATTGTTCGTTGAAGTAGAGCAGCATGGTGATCACTTTGCTTTTGTGATCGGTGTGAATATTGCCGTCAGTGCGCTCGCAAAATTTTCGTATGGTGACTGTAGTTGGTAGCGAAGCCAGCTCCATATCAAACTTTTCGCCCAGTATGGCGGCGACATCGGGACCGCGCAATTCTTTCATAAGCGCTTCAAAGGCGACCCCGTAAGAAAGACTTTCCAAGGTGTGATTGGCTGCGCTTTCTATACCGGGGTAGTCGCCATTGACCCGCGCGAGTGCCTCGGCGCCAAGGAAGCCCGGCACCACCATGTAGTCGAAAGGGTCGGAATGCAGCGCCGCGGTGCGCAAGGCATTGATATTGATCAGTGACATGCGCGCATTCTATTACGCCCCTCGTGAGGCCGGCAAGGCGGCGCGAGGACTGAGGATGTTAATAGTGCGGTAAATGGAGGCTTGCTCCGTAGTGCGGCAAATAGTGTTATACGGTATTATTCTCTGCCTTTTCAATGTGTTGTCGAGGACTATTCCGCACATGGCCGACAAGGCACTGGTCGTTGTACGCCACATCATATTGCTGCTCTGCTTCTGGTTGCCCGCAGTGCGCCGCAAGAATATTGAGCGGTGGCTGCGCGGCCGTGAAGAATTCAGGAAGCTGCAACGCAGTGACTGGGTTCTCGTGAGTTGGGGTAAGTCTGGCAGGACCTGGCTGCGGGTGATGTTGTCTCGGGCGTATCAGCTTAAAGGCGGGCTGGATCCCAGTGAACTTCTCGACTTTGACAACCTGAAACAGCTCGACTCGCGGCTCCCCGCCGTTTTCTTTACCCACAATAACTATCTGCGCGATTACACCGGAAACCCTCAATCGAAAAGCCATTTCAAGGGCAAGCGTATTGTTTTACTGGTTCGGGATCCGCGCGATGTGGCGGTGTCACAATTTTTCCAGTGGCAGTTCCGTATGCGGCCAAACAAAAAATATATCAACAACTACCCACCCCATGGAGCGGATATCGCTACCTGGGACTTTGTGCTCGACAAGGAAGCGGGTGTGCCTCGTATCGTCGATTACTTTAATGGTTGGGCGCAGGCCATCCCTGAGCTGAAAGATATATTGATAGTTCGTTATGAGGATATGCGCAGCGACCCCGGTGATGTGCTGGAGAAAATTATGGCCTTTACCGGAATGCAGGTAAAGGCAGAGCAGTTACAGGAGGCTGTAGATTTTGCAGCCTATGACAACATGAAAAAGATGGAGAAGGACAAGTTTTTTAAAGGCAGTGGTGCTCGCGTGAAGCCCGGCGACAAAGACAATCCACAGTCGTTCAAGGTGCGCAAAGCCAAAGTCGGTGGCTACCGGGACTACTTTACCGATGAACAGTGTGCGCAGCTCGACCAAATGGTCGCCCAGCTGGACCCGCTGTTCGGATACGGGGGTGGTCAGCCGTGAAAATGGCTTTTCAAAATTTGCGCCAGGTGGTACAGACCGGACGCAAGAAACTCTCGCGGCGAATATTGCATTGGCGTATGCGCGGCCGGCCCGAGGCAGAGATTCTTACCGCAGAGCGGAAATTGCGCGGCGTAGAGCAGTTCGACAAGTTGCAGGCTGCAGACATCGTTGTGGTATCTTTCGGAAAAAGCGGGCGCACCTGGCTGCGAGTTATGATCTCACACTTGTTTCGTGTGATGTATAAACTTCCCGAGAATGCGATCCTGGGCTTCGATAATTTTCACAATTTTAATCACGCCGTCCCGAAAACTTTTTTTACCCACGACAATTACATCAAAGATTTTACCGGCGACTTTCACAGCAAAGCACCCTTCTACAAAAAGCGTGTGATACTGCTGGTGCGCGACCCACGCGATGTCGCAGTGTCACAGTACTTTCAATGGAAGTTTCGAATCAAGTCCACCAAGGTCGCCATCAATAACTACCCCCCCATGGGTACCGACATCAGCGTGTTCGATTTTGTAATGGGAGATAATGGTGGCAGCCTGCAGGCGGTATCGGATTACCTTAATTTGTGGGCGGGGGAAGCGAGCAAGGTGAAAAACTTCCACCTCGTGCGTTATGAAGATTTGCGAGCGCGGCCGCACGAGGAGCTTCGCAAGATGCTGGACTTCATGCGGGTCGAGGCTACGGATGCTCATGTGGATGCTGCTGTAGAATATTCTTCCTATGAGAATATGAAGAAAATGGAAGGCAAAGAGCAGTTTCGCTTTGCCGGTGGGCGCATGATGCCGCGCGATAAGGACAATCCGAACAGTTATAAAGTGCGTCGCGCAAAAGTGGGAGGGTATCGGGATTACTTTACTGATGAGGAGGTGGCGGCTATCGACCACAAGCTGGCAGAGACCCTGGCCCCCCTGTTCAATTACCAGTAAATTCCATTTACCTTCCGCTGGGTTGCTCGGCGGTTTACTACTCTCAAGTTTGATCTGGTTTCCGACAGTTTTAATGTGCCGTTGGGCGACGCACCCGAAGGGACGAATCCTGATTGCTCAAAAATAGAAAGTATTCGCTCTTTAGGCTCCAGCCAACGCCAACGCATCCTTTCGCAAATGCCCCTGAGCAATTTCATGCTTAAGCTGCGCTTCAGTAAATTCGCCATCGCGAAGCCCCTCCCGCACCAACCCAAAAAAGAACGCTTCCTGCCTCGGGTCGGGATGTGCCGCGTAGGTGCCGGCGAATTTGTAGTCGCCAAACAGCGCCCGGCGGGCACGGCGCAGCCAGTGCCTGGGCGGAAATAGTTGGAAGGTGTCGGCGGGACGATAGTCGATCTTCAGTCCGGTTTTCCAGGGCTGGGTTTTACGCTTTGTGTTATGTAACAATTTGGTTTCGTCAGTGAGATTATCGAAGTCGTTCCAGTAGGACTCAAGCGCACCAATGCTTGTAGGTTCCTCCAGTTTGAGCGATACCCAATCCATGTAATCCCGTGTTACCGGGTTGAACATTTCAGCGAAGTTTTTTTCGAACGTCCAGTGTTTGAGTTTGGCGCAGTCCAGCAACATCACACTACTGGCAAAAGCACCCTTGCGGCCCTTGCGCCCGGATTTTGGTCGGCACATGATCGCCTTGCCTTCCATATCACGTTGTAGCAAATCCCAGATATCGCCAATGGCAAAAATATCAGGGTCCATGATGACTGCGCGGCCTTCGTAGTTCATTAGTTGTGGTGGAACGAAGCGCAGCGGTGTAAAAGATTGCAGGTCGTCATTCAACCAGGGGCGCATTTCTCCATCTCGACGGTAAACTTGTCCCTCGCGCTCCAGCATGCAGGGGAAATCATTCACGGCAATGAACTTCACGTCGAATTTGTCGGCGTGAGCAGAGCGCTTGCGCAATGAGTAGCGGCCTACCTCGGCACCCAGCATCTGCTTGTGATTAGTGTGTATAAAGACGGTGGGCTTCAAACTGTTTCTTCTCGCGGGTTATTTGTGGGATAGTTTAACGCCAGCGCGGATATCCACAAATGGCTGGCTTTGGCAATTTTTGGAGCGGCGCCCCGGGAGGCCGTCAAAATCGGCAACTGGGATGACGAGGAAAGCGCGTGGGTGAGGATCAAATTACAGTCTGGTGTCTGCTGGGAAAGAAGGCAGGTGATAATACCCAGGTGCTCGCACTAGCCCAGGAATCAGGTTTTGGGTACCAGGAAAAGGGTATAAGCGCGAAGCCCTGGGAGTTACTCACCCACCTGAGTCTGGGTGTCACACTCGCTGGTATTGACCGCTCGCAGTCCAGCCCTCTTAATGCGCCTTGGCCAGATCTGGTGATCAGCGCTGGTCGGCGGAACGAGCCCGTAGCGCGCTGGATTCAATGCCAATCCGCGGGTAGGGCACGTTTGGTGCACATTGGTCGCCCCTGGTCCCCTTTGTCTGCTTGGGATCTGGTAGTCACTACCCCGCAGTACTTTTTGCCGCCGCAGCCCAATATTGTTCACAATAGTCTGCCCCTTCACCGTCTTTCGGAAACAGACCGCAAATGTGCCGGTGAGCGTCTGCAGACTCTAGTTGCGGATCTGCCTCGCCCCAGGATAGCAGTGCTCGTCGGGGGAGACAGCGGTCGCTTTGTGATGACTCGAGCCAAGGGTGAGGCGCTCGGTACTCTGTGTAATGAATTGGCCACTGCCTCGGGTGGCTCCTTGCTGGTTACCGACAGCGCACGCACACCAAATGTGGCAGCGCAGGCTTTGCTGGCGCAACTTAAAGCCCCCAGCTTTTGTCATCGTTGGGGCGATGTAGGCGAGAACCCTTATCACGGTATGCTGGGCTTGGCAGATGCTTTTGTGGTCACAGGGGAGTCCATGTCAATGCTGGGAGAGGCGGTGAATACGGGTCGGCCACTGTATATTTTCGATGTAGGCGATGGCGCGCGGCCCTGGTGGGCCCTGAAGCATGGCTATCGCTACAAACCCCTCAGTCATCGTCTGGCCATGCGCTTTGCTCCGCGTAGGATGCGTCGCGATATTGGCAACATTCAGGATGCATTGGTAGGTTCCGGGGCGGCCCGGTGGCTCACATCGGAAACTATCCCGGGAGCGGCCGAGTTGCTGAAGGCGCGACTAACCGCGGCGGCTACAGAGAGTGTTGGTGCGGTTGCCCGGGAAGAGCTACAGCGCTCCGCGCAGGCGGTCAGGCGGCTTGTTGCAGACAGATAAGTGGATGCTGCGGAGCTGAGGGTAGATCCGGTGTATTATTGAGAATGTCCAGAGCGTCGTGGCGCAGATGATTCAGCTCCATTTCGTTGCGCAAAAACGCCTCGCTGATTTTATCTTCGTTCACGCACTCTTTGAGCAGGCCAAAAAAGAATTGTTCCTGGTTTCTGTCCGGGTGCTGCTTGTAGTTGCCCAAAAACGCATACTCCCCAAACAGCTTGCGCCGTGCGCGCATTACCCAGGCTGCGGGTGGGAACAGGCGAAACCGCTCCGCCGGGCGCCAGTCGGTTGGCAGGCCGGTTTTCCAGGGTTGGGTTTTGCGCCTTGTCGTGTGCAGCAGCTTTGTGTCGAGGGTGAACTTGTCAAAGTCATTCCACTGGGTTTCAAAGAACCCGATGGACTGTTGGTCTTCTTCCTTGAGACAGATCCAGGGTTGATAGTCCTGAGTAAAATCAAACATCGCTTCGAATTTCTTTTCGGCGTCCCAGTGGGTTAGCCTGGAGCACTCCAGCAGCATGACACTGCTGGCCATGCATTTGTCGATCAAGCCCTTGGGGCCAGACCGCATGCGACACAGTATGGCCTTGTCTTCCATGTCGCGGCTGAGCAGTTCCCAAATGTCAGCAGTGGCGAAGATATCAGGGTCAATTACGACGGCCCGGCCCTCAAAACCCATCAGCTTTGGTGGCATAAACCGGGTGGGTGTGAACGATTGTAGATCGTCGTTGAGCCAGGTGCGCTTGACCCCGTCGCGGAGATATTCCTGGCCTTCATGGCTGGCAAAAAATGGATATTCCCGGCTGTCCATGATCTGCACATCGAACTTGTCGTTATTCGTGGAGTAGCGTTGCAATGCGTGTTTGGCGACGATGGCACCGGTAATTTGCTTGTGGTTGGTTTGGATAAATACGCAGGCTTTCATGGGGTACGAGAGCGGTCACATCATGGCTTGGCTGGGGGTCAAACTATAATGGAATGCACCTAATTTTGCTATTTTGCGGGCCTCGGTTTCCGCGTGAATAATACGTGCTAGGGGATGTTGTGGAGGTGCGCGCAGTGGCGGGCTTTGTTTCCCACGAGTGGCTCGAGGTGTGTAGATAGATTTGTATAAAAAAATAAATAACCTAATAAAAACAACAAGATAAACTGCATTTAGGCTGGGTATCTCCGATTCTGTGCTCCAATGTCTCAACCACTTCGTGGCCCGCGCATCTTACCGCAGGCCGACGCCTCAGAAGCGTTAGACCCTGTTCGTCCAAGGGGCATTCGCACAGTAGACTCGCCCGTTAGGGGACTCTATCAGGACGAATTCTATGATCGTATCGTCCTTCGGAAGGTGATAACTGTCTCCGCTACAGAGCGGTATTCACTTGAAAATTCCCCGGCGATACAAGCCCCAAGAGAAGGCCCAGATATGGATGAGTGGCGCGCGCCTGACCTTGTCGGGAATAATAATGGGTTCGTCAGAGTGGCGCTCCAGTTTCCAGGCGATGTAATCCAGTGCACCCTCGAAGGTAAATAGCGCCTTTAGTAAACGCATAATCGATAACATCTTGCCCTGTGTCCGGCGCAGCGCCCACGCTAATTTTGCCGCTGTGCGCGCAACAGGAGGGATGTCACTGCGGTAATGCAAATCACCACTGTGCTCGTACAGAGAAAACTGGAATCCGAGTTGAGTCGCATGATGTCGCGTGAGGGCGGCGTAGAACTCCTTGGAGTACAGTGCCAATTCCTGTGCGCGATCACTGCTCTCGGTGCGCAGTTCTGTCGCATAGCTTAGGCCCAGTGCCTGTGCCCAAAGTTGCGTGACGTTTCCCTCAGCAGGCAGCGCGGGGACGGCATTGCGCAGCAAAGTGTGGGCAGCAGCGGTGAGGGCTTCTTCAACTTGTGCACGAGTGTGCGCGTCGCGTGTGTACAGGATGCTGGTTGGCTGCGAAAAGCGGCCCCAGATATACGATTCAAACCAGGCCCGGGAGCAACCCCGTTGAAAATCACGTAACGAAATGACGGTGACTTTACAGCGCAGGGTTTTTGTACCCGACGCCTGATCCAGTGCTTTTTGCTCTGCATAGAAAACGTTGGGCGGTAACAGCCAATTGGTGAGAGCTGGTAGTCGGCGGCGATAGGCAGCGCGATAGCTGTCGCAAATCAGATAGAGGTCCAGCAGACCGTCGTAGATATCGCCGCTACGCAAACATGACCCGTACACCAGCGCGCAGCAGACAGCTCCATGATGGCGAGCTTCCAGTTGTGACAAAAGAGCCGCTAATGAAGGGTCGGTCGCTGGGTCCGGGCCATCGATATGGGGATAGGCGCTCACAATTGGAGGAACTCCAGGGGTAAGCTCGCGCTGATATCTACTGGGCCGGCAACGTCAAACATTTCACCGTCGAGATTGAGAGTGCCTTCCATATCCAGCGTCATGGTGTTGGCGTTGTAACTGTTGTAGCCGGAGTTCGGCACCGCGTTGCGATTGGGGCGGCCACGCACGATGGAGAGAAAGGTGGTTGCGAACCGACTGCAACCCTGCTCAAACACGGTGACTCGAATTGCGCCCGACTCCTGGCTCCAAAAAGGCCGCATGCCGAAGGCCAGTCGTTGTAGTGTGCTCACGACGAGGATGAGAGTGTCGTGCTGTGCCTGCTCGCCTGTATCCAGAGTCAGTTTGATGCTGACGTGGCGATTGAAGGCCGGATCATCTCGGACTACTCCCCAGACAGTACGGAGGGTGCCCAGCGCTAGGCTGAAGTCGTCGCGCAGTCCGCGTGAATGAATTTCCTTATGCGCGTATTCGGTGCCGTGAATGACCGCGCCTCCACCAAGAAACATACCATAGCGTGGCGCTGTGTCCTGGGGCGTAACGACGCGCATCAAGTTTCGGGATTCCAGCTTGCCCTCGGTAGTCCTCTGACCCTCGCTCCATTGGCAAAAGCGCGACACCGCCTTCTTCAGTGAGCCGCGGACGCCAATATCGCCGGCATTCATATTGGCGGTGCCGCCCGGAAGCAGTGCGATCAGTGGTAGGTCAGTAAACACACTCGATTCCAGAAGTTTGCCTAAAATAGCTGAAGCCGTGCCATCGCCGCCATTGATTGCCAGGACTTGGGTGTTCATCCGGGCAAGTTTTTGCAGTGCGGGTGCAATGTCGTCGGGGCTGTGAGTAACTATGTGCTGTATTCCCGGATGCTGCTCAACGCGCGCGCGAATGTGGCCAAACTGATTGCGGTTGTGCCCGCTACCAGGATTGCTGATCATGCCTACCGGACCGGCCGAAAATCTCACTAAGAGGCTTGCCTCATGGTAACGGACTTTAGGTTGATATCGGTTGTGCCGATACGCGGGGCGAGCCCACGAACCTGCACGGGCAGTCCTGATTTACGATCAAAAAACAAAATGATCTCTCCGTGCAAACCGAGGAAACTGAAGTCATTCTTTTCCGCTAATGTGCCGTGGGGATCTACTTGCAGCGATACTGCGAGCGTCTCTCGCTTGCCGCGAATGCTTTTCTCTCCAGTGACGGCGTAGTCAACCTCGATGGGTATACCATTGCCGGAGGTGAGGCGTGCACGATAGAAATTGAAATCTGTATGTACCTGCACGTCGAGCGATTTTCCTGGTCCTTGCTCTTGTAGTTGCTGCGCTAGAAGTAGCAGGAGATAGGTGCTGGTGACTACCATGTCTGCGTCGGGGGCAGGATAATCGACTTCGCCACTGTAAGTGACAGGCCAGTTCTTTGCAGATGCCTCTTTGTCTGTTCCGGGATTGCGACGCTCTCGGACGATGAAGTCAGCCTCGTAGCGATAGGACTTTAGCCGCTGCTCCTTGCCTCGGCTCAGGCGTGAGCGAGTGTACGCATGACCGCTCGCGGGGTCGAAGTTCACCTGGATCTCTTCGGAGTTATCTACGACCGAGCTATTGACGCGAAGATCCCAGCGATCAGCGTCCTCAGGGTCGGGTAGCACTTCCAGTCGCGAACGGGCGGTGGCCCAAAATGCCTTTTCCTCAAACTCAAGGACCTGCCAGTCAGGTAATTGTGGGGTCACGGTGTCCGCAGCGTGGCTGATGACCGCCTGCGTTAGGCAAATGCAAACTAGAAAATACCGGGATAGCTGACTCATATATCGTTACCGGGAGTGTGGAGGATGAGTGTTAGCTTGACACTGCGCTTGATTCGGTTGATGTATTGCACCTTGCGACGTGCTTTACCGCAGTGGCCTGAGCTTGTTGATCTAGCGCCGTGGGGCGTTCCAAAGTCCATGAATATCAACTGCTTGCATAGGTTGAGCGAAAGCCGTTAAAAATACCACGCAATCTTGAGAATAGCATGATCATCCTATACCCTTCGCCGCTTATATCTGCCCTGATCAGGGGAATTCTACATGCATATGATTATCAAGCGGCTAATCAAATGGTTGGTACGCGCGATTTCGGTATTTTTACCGCAGGAAAAAGCCCACGAGCTGCAACGTTGGCGTCGTGGCAAAGAAGAGTTCTGGAAATACAAACATTGCCAATACATTTTCGCCTCCTACGGCAAGAGTGGCCGCACTTGGGTTCGCGTTATGATTTCGCGCTATTTTCAGCTGATGTACAAATTGCCAGACAACATACTCATGGGTTTCGATAATTTTACCCGCCTGAATAAAGATATACCGAAGGTTTTCTTCACCCATGACAATTATTTGCGCGGGTACACGGGAAACGTGGACTCCAAAAAAGATTTTTATAACAAAAAGACCGTGTTGCTCGTGCGCAACCCGATCGACGTTGGTGTGTCTCAGTTTTTTCAATGGAAGTACCGCATGCGCCCGGAAAAAAAATCCATGAACAAGTATCCGGAGCATGAGGCCGACATTTCGGTTTACGATTTTGTGAAGGATAAAAACCAGGGTTTGTCTCACATCATTGAATTTATGAACAACTGGGCCAAAGAGCTTCCCCAGATCAAAGAGCTGCTTGTTGTTCGTTACGAGGATCTGCGCACCTACCCTGAGCGAGAAATGGAACGGATCGTGAAGTTTCTGGGCATGGAGGCGATACCCGAGTATCTGAAGGATACCGTAGAGTTTGCCTCGGTGGAAAACTTGCGAAAAAAAGAACAGGAAAATTATTTCTGGCGCAGTGGCAGCCGCGTGCAGGCGAAGGATGTTAACGACCCCAATACATTCAAGGTACGCAAGGCAAAGGTGGGTGGGTATCGCGACTATTTTGACGATGATCAAGTGGCGGAACTGAATGCTATGGTGGATGCTGATTTGCTTGCAGCGTTCGGTTATACGAGAGCTGAAATTGGAGCAGCCGGTTGACGGAAAAGTGCGTATTTATCCACACCAATGAGCGACAGTGGCTCGGTGCGCTGGTGTCTGAATATTCTTTTAGGCATCACTCGGCTAATCCCGAGAAGTTTGAAGTGAAGTTTATTCACACGAAAGATTACCCCTACCTGAGTGCCAGGGAGGGCGAGACTTTTTTGCGCGGCGGCGTAAATCGCGTCTGGCATATGGATGATCTGCAATCCTTCACGCCGTTACGTTATTTACCTCCGAAATTAATGAACTGGGAAGGGCGTGCGGTTGTCACTGACCCCGACGTGTTCGCCGTTGGGGATATTAATGAACTGCTTGAGCTCGACATGAACGGAGCCGCGGTTATGGGGCGTCACCGCTCTGCGAAAGAGGGAAAAGTGTCGCAGGTTGCCACTAGCGTATTACTCATGGAATGCGCGCGCTTGCGTCACTGGGATGCCGAGAAAGAGTTTGGTCAATTATTCAGCTCGCAGAAGGATTATAAAGACTGGATGGTGCTAGCCTACGAGGACCCCGCTAATATTGGCTATCTGGAAGATTGCTGGAATGACTTCGATAATCTGGATAGCAATACCCGTCTTCTTCACAATACTAAACGCAAGACGCAGCCCTGGAAAACTGGTTTGCCCGTGGATTACACACCCGCAGACAAATTCAAGGACAAGCCATTGCTGGCTAGCGCTAACCGTCTGCGCGCTCGAGTCTTTGGAGAGTACGGGTTGCTCGGGCGCTATCGGGAACATCCGGATTCCCGCCAGGAAGCATTTTTCTTTGGTCTACTGAAAGACTGTGTGGAGGTCGGACATATCAGCGAGGACCTCATACGATCGGAGATAAATCTCAATCATGTGCGCCACGACGCATTCGAAGTGCTCGACCGCACACCTAAACTACGAGTGAGGGCCGCGTGAAGTATCTGAATATTGAGACGTTGCGCAACTTGAGTTGCGAGGACTTCGGGGCCATGAAACCCTATCCTTACTTCAATAGCGGGGGTGTGCTCACAGAATCAGGGTTTCAGGATTTACTAGCAAACATGCCACCGATGGATCTATTTGATCAGAAATTTGGTAAGGAGCGCCGCGCAGGACAGGCTCCTCATGACCGTTACTCGCTAGAGTACATGCCGGGGATGCCGGTACCCCAACCCTGGAAAGAATTTATCGCTGAGCTTTGCTCAGATGCTTACCGAGGCGAGATAGAGCGCTTGTTAGGCGCAAAGAAGGCGGAGTTTCGATTTCACTGGCACTACACGCCCAGTGGCGCTGATGTCTCTCCTCACTGTGATGCTCGCCGTGAACATGGTTCCCACTTGTTCTATTTCAACTCGGCACAAGATTGGAATCCCGAGTGGGGTGGTTCGACACTGATTCTGGACGATGGGGAGCGTTTGGATTACAACTCTGCCCCTGGCTTTGATGAGTTTGATAACGCTATTGAGTGCGATTCGATTGGAAACTACAGCGCGCTGATAAAGCGCGGCGACCATGCCTGGCATGCTGTGCACCCAATCAATTGCCCCGAAGATCGTTTGCGTCGTGTGTTCATCATTGTGGTCAATCCCAATAGCTTGTTCTGGAAGTTGCGCGACCGGGCTATTGGTAAGAATATCCAACGATTCTGATGCCGGCAGCCACTTTCCGACTGCGTGATTGGGTATGCGCAACAGGTGAACGCCATAATGCCATTTCCTGCTAAACTGCGCGCTCCGAGTGCAACAACTGGCAACTTAACCTAACTATGATCGTCGATCAGTATTTTAGCGAACCTAATGGCCATGTTTGTTTTACCCGAGAGCAGGGCAGCAACTTTGCCAAACACATGGCGGGCGACTTCAATCCCTTGCATGATGCCGATGCCAGGCGGTTTTGTATTCCGGGCGACCTGCTGTTTTCTGTTGTTCTGGCCAAGTACGGCGTCAGCCAGCAGATGGAGTTTAATTTCTCAGGGATGGTGTTTGAGGGTGTGGAGCTTGTGCTTCCAGAGCCTTCCGAGGAACTGAAAATTCAGGACACTGAAAAAAGGGATTATCTTCAAGTGAGACGTGGTGGAGACCTTAGCCGCGATGAAACGCTACTGCAAAGCCTGACTCAGAAATACGTGGAATTTTCAGGTAAGAGTTTTCCCCATATTCTGGTGCCATTGCTTGCTGAGCAAAATGTGATGATCAATGCCGCTCGTCCTATGGTGATGTATGTGAGCATGGCCATCGACCTGGATACGCTCGATATTGAAAATCCGAGTCTGTGCAGCGATTACAGCAAGATTGAAATCAACGGCAGGCGCGGTAGTGTTGAGCTGGGCTTCAATTTTCTGGAGCGCGATAGAATAATCGGTCGCGGCAAGAAATGTATCATCTTAAGTGGACTGCGTGAATACGACAAGGCTGTCATGGATGCTGCGATTGTCGATTACAACGATATCAAAGAAGCTTTTGCATCGAGGTAACCCGATGCGGGCCCACAGCGTATCTTTACTAATGTAATGGATTGGTGAACAGTGTGAGCGACTATTTTGAATGCAGTAAGGTGGGCCTTGAATTTCTCGACGAGACCAAGAACGTTTTTTCTGCCATCGAAATTGTGAAAGCAACGCCCGAGCAAGTATTCGATGTGTTTGAAAATGCTCACTCCTGGACTGAATGGGCGTTACCCATACAGAAGGTGGAATGGACCTCGCCTCAGCCTTACGGTGTTGGTACTACGCGCAATGTGCACATGATGGGCGATATGATCGGTTACGAGGAATTTGTAGCATGGGATCGGGGTAAGCGTATGGCTTTCAGCTTTGTTGGCTGTAGCAAAAATGCCACGGAAAAATTTTTGGAAGATTATCGTGTTACCGATCTGGGTAACGGTAGCTGTCGAGTCGAGTGGTATATGGCGATGGAAGTAGCGGGATTTCCACGACATATGATGTTTTTTACACGACCGATCATGCGACTGGCAAATCGCACTATGTTCAGGAAGTTCAGAAAGTACACCGAAGCCTATGCTGCAGGGGACTTGTCTCTCGTTACGGGCTGACAGCGTAAGGCTTCAGCCGTGCTGGATTACTCTTGGCTGTGTATTTGATTCAGCTGGGCGCGGATTTGTATGGCCCAGCTGGTAAACGCCCTGCGGACTTCTGCTAAATTTGTGACACGGTTATTGATACCCCACAGTGTTGAGCCGGATCGAGAATTTTTTGTCAGTGCCAGCACTTCGCCAGTCTCAGAATCACTGAATGTCACCGAAACATCCATCTTCCCCGCGCCCTCAGAAAATACTTTGCTGCGGCCCGCTGGTCGTGAGCGGTAATCATCCTTAGACGCATTGGGGGCGATCCGAGTCATCATTGCAGAAATTTCAAGCACGTTGTCGCTGGCGGTATCGACTAGTTGGTAGCCCCCTTCTTCCGACAACTGTTTTTCCATTGCTTCTCGAAAGTACGTTTGGAGGCGTTCTTTGTCTGCGTTGCTAAGCTCCCAGTTACGATTCCCGGCTGTCCGAAAACTGGAGCTTGGCTGGATGATCTCCACATTATCTACTCCCAATGGCGTTATCATTATTGCCGTGTATTTTCTGAAATTCGCATTAGGGTCTATATAGGCTTGATCGGCACGAGAGTGATCAACGCGTACAAGATTTCCGTCTATAACCTCTGCATTCGGACCTGTTTGTAGCGTTGGTTTGCTCTGACAGGCGACGAGTACTGCAGTGGCTATCAGGACGACAAAAGTAAGCTTGTTCATGATGCTTAAACCTCGCTTTGGCAAAATATTTTTAGGTCGCCACTGAACTAATTGGCCGAACCTGCTCCATCAGAGATGCTCTCGGGGAACTTTAGTTCCACCCCCGCTGGTTAACGGCCATCTCTTTATTCTTGGCGGTAAAGGCATCGCGCAAGCGCTGCAGCTCCTGTGGGCTGTGGTCAGAAGTATCGTAGGACTCACGGCGGTCACCGGCAAGGTCAAACAGCCATTCTTTTTGCGGCACGGCAGCCCCGATGGGGGTCTGGTCCGTGCTATAGAAAACACCCGCGGGGCCACGATATTTGAAACGCTGATTGCGCACCGCGAACAGGGTTTCGCCATCGTAATAATAGAGGTAGTCGTGTGGTGTGGCAGCGCCACTGGTGAGGACATTCAGGATGCTACGCCCATCGAGCAGACGGTCCTTTGGTGCGGGTAATTGCAGCAGATCCAGAACCGTCGGTAACAGGTCGGTACCCATAGCCATCGCGGGTTCGGTCCTACCGCCAGCAATGGCTTCCGGCCAGTGTGCAATGAAGGGCACGCGCATGCCGCCTTCAAACGTGTTGCCCTTGCGGCCGCGCTGATCACCGGCGTTGCCGAGAAACCAGGGACCGTTGTCGGAGGTAATAATGATCAGGGTGTTTTCCAGGGTTCCGGTGCGTTCCAGTGTTGCCACGATGTCGCCTACGCTGTCGTCGATTTCCTCCAGTACATCACCATAAAGCCCAGCCTTTGACTGGCCGCTTCGTGCCCCACGCACAGACAGGGGGTCATGCGGAAAATTGTGCGCGAAGTAGAGGAAAAAGGGTTCAGCCGCATGCGCTTCTATAAATGCAGTGGCGGCTTCGGTGTAGCGTTCGGTCAGGTAGCGCTGGTCGACGGGCGCTGCAACAGCAATCTCCCGGTTGGCGTATAGGGCAAAGGGTTCCATGTCGTTGCTGTATAGGGCACCGAAGTAGCTATCAAAACCCATGTCATTGGGAAGAGAGGGACTGCGGTCGCCCATGTGCCACTTGCCCACCATACCAGTGGCGTAGCCGGCTGCTTTGAGCAGGTCGGCCAATGTGATCTCTTCTGCAGGTAAGCGCGTGTGGCTGCCGGGTCTCGTCAGCAGACGAAAGAGTAAACCCCTGGTACTGCCCGTCGGAAAAACCACATTGGGCAGCCCTGCCCTTGGCGCTAGACGTCCGGTAAGGTAACCGGCGCGAGATGGTGTACATACCGGCGAGGGCGAATGAAAGTCTGTAAGCACCACTCCGCCAGCTGCTAATTGGTTGATATTTGGCGTGGCGATCAGGGTGTTGTCCTTCGCACCTTCTCCAATATCGCCGTATCCGAGGTCGTCATAGAGAATGAATACAATATTCGGACGCAAGTGGCCAGAGTCTATCTTTTGGCTAATCTCCGTGAGGTATTCGTGCTTACCTTGAAGTTTAAGTTCGTTGTCCGATTGCTCGCTGTTGGCGAACTTGTATAACCCAAAAAGTGCGATCAATAGCGCCAAAAACAACAAAGTGCTGACGGCGGCGGTGATCCTATGCCATATAAAAATGAGAAATCTCATATCACTTTAGTACCTGATGTCGGGTCGGTTGATTCTTGCCGGAATCGGGTTGTTAGATGTGGATATTTGCACCATAGTCTGATGCACTCCCATTCTTGTCAATGTGTATCCGCTTACGACCTTAATTTATGGAGAACCAGAATGAAGAACCTGCAGGGCAAAGCTATTCTTGTGTGTGGTGGCGCCACGGGTATTGGTGCAGCCACCGCTCGACGCCTGAGTGAGGAAGGGGTGCGGGTGGGCATTGGTGATTGTAACATTGCGGGTGCTGAGTCTCTGGCGCAAGAATTGAATGCAGGCGGTGGTGACGTAGTTACCTGGCATTACGACCAAGCCGATGAGTCAACCATTAATACGCTCATCGAAAGCGCAGTAAATTACTTCGGACGCCTCGATGGACTATTCGCCAATGTAGCCGACCTACAGGCAGTATTGGTAGACGGTGACATCCTCAGTAACGACAGCGCTCTGTGGGAACGTACCCTTCAGGTGAACGTTATCGGTACGGCAATGTTGTTGCGTGCCACACTACCGCATATGCTGGAACACGGAGGTGGCGCACTGGTGCTGACATCCTCTGATGCGGCCATTGCAGGTGAGGCGGAGCGTCCCGCTTATGCTGCGTCCAAGGCGGGGGTAAATTCGTTGTGCCGCCATATTGCATCCAAGTGGGGCCGTAAGGGTATTCGCTGCAATACAATCTCCCCCGGATTCGTGTTAACTGAGCAGCTCGATGCCAATATGAACCAGGAAATGAAAGACTGGATGCTCAAGGGTGCGCGTAGTACCCGTCACGGCGCGTCGGAGGATATTGCGGGTGCGGTGGCTTTCCTATTATCCGATGACGGTGAGTGGGTTAACGGTCAGAGCTGGCGAGTAAATGGTGGCGTTAGTTACGCTAACTAGAAGAGTGTGGAAAGAGACCGCACAATATAGATTTAAGGAGAATAAATGATTACAGAAAACAGTGTCTCTAGCGATGAAGTCATTATAAACGCCCCGGCAGAACTGGTGTGGGATGTGATTATGGATTTTGAGAGCTACGGCTTATGGAATACGTTTTGTCCGAGTATGAAAGGCGATGCCGTACTGGGCTCACCGCTTGAAATGCAGGTTGATCTAGGCAATGGCCTGCAGCCTCAGGTGGAGTACATAACGAAAATTGAACCCTGCCAAACGGTTGTCTGGTCTATGGAAAATAAACCGGGTGATCCGATCCATGCGAATCGTGCCCAGCACCTTACGCCTATAGATGAGCGCAGTTGTCGTTATGTCAGTGTGGATGAATTCAGTGGCGATATGATGGTGCCGATGATAGAGCAATTAGGTGAGCAGGTGGAGCGAGGTTTTAATGCCTGCGCACTCGGTCTAAAGGCTCGAGCGGAAGAACTCTATCGGGCAAGCGAAGAAGGGTAATCATGTTTTGGCTCCGTTCCCGCATGCGAGGAAACTCCGAAGGTGACGCATGAACGCTATCACTGCGCAGGTTCGCACGCTGAACAACACCTGGTGTTGCGGTGCCATTATCGTACTCGCCGAATTCGTGGCCGAAGGCACCCTGAGCATAGTGGTGGGTATGTGCCGGAGGAAATGATAGGTGGTTAATATGTATAGAAAAACCCCGGTGTTACAATGTATATACAGATCCAGTGTTGTATGGATGTTTTCTATATATTTAGCTGTTATGTTTAGAGTATAAATATGAGCGGATACATGTACCTGGCCATAGCAATTTTGTCTGAAGTGATAGCGACCAGCGCACTGAAATCATCTGACGGTTTTACAAAATTCGGTCCGAGTCTAGTTGTAATTCTTGGATACGGAATCTCATTTTACTGCTTATCGGTTGTCCTGAAAACGATACCGGTAGGTGTTGCGTATGCAATATGGTCTGGCATGGGTATTGTGCTAATCACATTGCTAGGCTGGCTTGTTTTTAGCCAACGGCTTGATTTGCCAGCCTTCCTGGGAATGGCTTTAATTGTTGCGGGAGTAATCGTTATTTATGCGTTCTCAAAGTCGTCCACTGTATAGGCATAACAAGTACGGGCAACAGGGGCAGTTACATAGTGGCTACCTCTGCTGCAAGTGTTATGCATCACAACCCCAACGTCACCCAACAAGGAGATAGAAAATGTCCAATGAAGGCTACCACGAACCTATAGATGAGCTCACCGACGAAACCAGGGATATGCATAGAGCTATTACATCACTGATGGAAGAGCTTGAGGCTGTAGACTGGTACAACCAAAGAGTTGATGCGTGCAAAAATAGCGAATTAAAGGCCATACTTGCGCATAATAGAGATGAAGAAAAAGAGCACGCCGCGATGGTGCTTGAATGGATCAGAAGGCAAGATTCAAGCTTTGACAAAGAATTAAAAGATTATCTTTTTACGGATAAGTCAATCGCACACAAATAGAAGGCATAACAGGGTAATACAGTCGGGCGGCTTCCCCGCGCGCCCGTTTTTTTTGATGCCACGACATCACCCTGCCGACGGGGCGGCCGGTTAGAATATTATCTTTGGTTGTCTGGTGTTGAGTTTGTATCCTCATAAACACGCGGCGGTTTTTTTTGGTACGTCGCATTGAACAATAGGGAGCCTCTGCCAGAGTAATTGTCCTTTAAATCAGGCAATCCTTCTACCCATGGAGCACAGGGTTAATGAATGTAGCCACCTCATCACCCACTGCTAAACCCGGGCACCAAGCTTCCCGGTCCGCTTCCTGATTCGCGTTTTCAGGCGCCTTAAGCCGCACACCGCTTTCCATGTAGATCACAGTCATAGCCCGGCGCGGTCGATCGGTGAGATTAGGCCCCGCACTGTGGAAGGTCCACCCCGAGTGAAAACTGACGTCTCCGGCATCGAAGTTCTGTTCGACATGCTCCAGCCCCAGGCGGTTTAGGTTGTCGCTGATAATCTGCTGCGAGTCATCCCCAATCGGCAAATCTCGTCCCATCGGAATGTGGTGGCTGCCCGCACTAAATACCACCGCGCCCATTTCAATGGGTGTGTCCTGCAGTGGTATCCAGGCGGTGATAGTCTTGTCTGTATCCAGCGGCCAGTAGTACTGATCGCAATGCCAGGGTGTCATGCCGCCGCGAGGCGCTTTATACAAGGCCTGATCATGGTAGAGGCGAACGCTTTCGACTCCCATCAGTTGTGCAGCGGCGGCGGCCAATTGCGGGTTAAATACGATAGACCGCACTTTCAGGTCGTGACGCCATAGATTCATCACCTGGGTGAATGCCTGTGCATAGGCATCAGACTCAGAGTTGGGGTGCTTGTCTGCTGTCGGATCGGCAAGCCTTATTACCGCTGCGCTTATGTCTTGCTCAAAGGTCACGATGTTTGCGCGGGAAAACAACTGCGGCAACCGAATGAAACCACGTTTTTGGTAGTCATCCCGCTGGGCCTTTATTGTTTCCTTGTTGGACATACGCGAGTTACGCTCTGCCTAGCAAATCCTTAGCGATGGCCACGATTTGCATCTCATCAGTGCCCGCGTAAATCTGTAGGATTTTCGCATCACGCATCAACTGTTCTACGCGCATCTCGCGCATGTAACCAGCACCACCAAATATCTGCACGGCTTCGGTGGTAACCTCCATTGCGGCCTGGGCAGCATACAGTTTCATCGCGGAGGCCTCTGCCAGCGTCAGGTCTTTGTTCGCCGCGCGAGTTTCGATATAGCGGAACACCAGGTTTTCAAGGTTCAGACGGGCAACTTCCATTTTTGCCAATTTCAACTGAATGAGTTGGTAGTTGCCAATCGGTTGATCGAACTGCACGCGGGTTTTGGCGTATTCCAGCGATAGTTCGAGTGAGCGCTGGACTAATCCCAGCGCCATAGCGGCAACACCTGAGCGCTCCAAGCTGAAGGTAGATTTTGCGCCGGAGCGACCGTAGCCATCTTCCGATTCCCCCATCAGGCGTTCCGGACCCGCTTTTACATCGGACAAAAAAAGTTCGCCCGTGGGTGAGGAGCCAATCCCCATTTTCTTGAACGCGGCACTTTGCTCTAGTCCCGGCATGCCGGAGTCGAGAATAAAGGAGACGATTTTCCTGTCTCGGGGCTCCATACCCGGTTCATCAAGGCGACAGATAAACACTATGATATCGGCGAAGGGGCCGTTGGTAATGAAGGTTTTACTGCCGTTGAGAATGTAGCCTCCCTCTCCATCGCGACGAGCGGTGGACTTCATAGCGCCGAATGCGTCCGATCCTGAACTAGGCTCGGTAATGGCCCATGCGCCAACTTTTTCCAGGGTCAATAATTCGCGCCCGTATTTCTTTTTCTGCGCCAGACTACCTTTGGACATAATGGCGCCACCGGTCAAGCCCACGGAAACACCCATGGCGGTAATAAGCCCCTGGCAGTGACGGCTGATTTCGATAATGGGGATCATGCCCATGGCGGCGGCGTCCAGAGCTTCCGCCGACACAGCGCCACCGTTGGTGGTTTTGGGGGTTGGTTTTTCCGTCTCTTCGCCCCTGGCCATCGCCTCTTCCTTCTCGATCTGTTTGTCAAATCGCGTACCGGCAAGTTCATCCATGCCGAAGGTCTTGAACAGCTTTCGCAGGATGTCGTAGGGCGGTAGGCCGTTGTATTCCAGATCGTCAATCAGCGGTACGATTTCCTTTTCCACAAAATCGCGAATCATGCCTTGAATCATGAGTTGCTGTTCTGTCCAGGCAAACATTCGTTCTCTCCCTATAATCTGGTGATAAAAAGACACTAAAGCTCTTTGTGCGGCCCTGTCGAAGGCAGCTTAGCGCAAGCCATCGTGCTCTTGATGGTTCGAGCTCGAGGCGTGGGATTGCTTAAATCCGGCAAGTGGACGACTATTGTAGGCCACGCTGGGAATCTGGTCGAATTTACCTTGATGTTACACAGGCATTAAATACTAAACTTATGTACAGAAAGCTACTGCCCGGCCTCATTGCCTTACTCTTTGCGGTTTCCGCTTGGTCTGCCCCGCGGCCGAATATATTGCTCGTGTACATGGACGATGTTGGTCCAGCGTGGCTGCCACCCTATGCACACAGGCTGACGGAGGAAGATGTCGAGGAGTTTGTCGTTAATTACTATGACGAACAGCGAAGCACATTTTTTTCCATTGACGTAGATCGCCATATTGAGACGGCTCAAACTGCCATGCCGTTTTTGGATTCACTGGCGCGACAAGGAATGGTCTTTGAGCAGGCCTTTGCCACTTCGTCATTGTGCGCGCCCTCCCGCGCAGGCCTGATGGCAGGCAGCTATCAACAGCGATTTGGTATCTACGGCAACAACGACGCAGTCGAGAATGGGTTCCCGGTAGATCAACCCATGCTGGTGGAGTCCTTACAGGATGCAGGTTATGCCACGGCCATGATCGGGAAATGGCATCTGGGCAGGCATGATGAGCGTATCCGCGAGAAAGCTAAGCGGGAATTGAAGTCGCGGCAGGCAGGCGAGAAAGGCTTCACATTGAAAGCTATTTTGGACGATATGGGTTATCGCTCATCATCCGCTGAAGGTCAGCATCCACTGGACCGGGGCTTCGATTACTATTTTGGTTTTAACAGTCACGATGACCGCTATTACGGCTCGAAATATTTATGGGAAAACCATGAACTGGTGCCGCCGCGCGCGAAAGATGAGTACCTGACGGACGTGTTAACGGATCAGGCAATCGCCTTTATGAATCGCAGTATTCAGGCGAAGGAGCCATTTTTTGTGTACTACGCACCACTTTCAGTGCATGGGCCACTCCAGCCCAGCCCCGAAAAATACCAGCAGTATTTTGATTCCGGGGTCGGTTTCACTGACTCCTATGCCGGCCATATGCGTGGAATGGATGAAAGCCTGCAACGCATTTATGGGGTTTTGGAAGAACAAGGTGTTGCCGACAACACGCTGTTAATATTCAGCGCCGACAATGGACAGACCCACTACAGTGTGCCTCCCTACAATGCGCCCTACAGAGGGGGTAAGGGCACAGGGTGGCTTGGCGGGTCCGGTGTTCCACTGATTGTTTATATGCCGTCAATGATAGCGCCTGGATTTAGTTTTGAATTGATTAGCACCATGGACATACTGCCCACTGTTCTGGATATTGTCGGCGTAACCCATGACTACGCGATAGATGGCCTGAGCTTTCAGGACTTCCTGTTAGGTCGGGCTCCCAGGGGTCCACGAGAAGTATTGTACTCCGCCGGATTGCAGTCTACGGAATGGTCGCATGGCTATGATATGGAGGCGCTCAAGGGCGACCGCTCTTCCTGTCCGCTCTATGCCTGGGCGCTGGATCGAAACGGCCACATTCTGACCCACATCAGCACGACTCCCGACAAACTGTATCCGGAATTCCCCAGCGGTCGCCCTGCCAACAGGATGTTTCATTCCGCGGCCGCAGACCCTGCCCAGTCCAGTAATCTGGATGCCGTTGCCGATTATAGCGAAACGGTTCAGGTCCTGGATCTGCAGTTAGGTGAATGGCTGGATACGCTGCCACCACCGCTGACCACGCAGAAGAAAGCGTATCGGGAATTGCGTAAAATCACCCCTTAATCAGCCGACGTCTGTTACGGAGCGAGCCGATGTTTGGCCTGAAAAGAATCGAAGACACTCGTGAGCATGCGCCTTCGTATTATGCTGCTACTGCGCACCGCAAACCTGATTACCCTCAGCTGGAAGGCGATGTTCAGGCTGATGTAGCGATTGTCGGTGGTGGTTTCAGTGGTGTGAATACCGCGCTGGAATTGGCCGAGCGCGGCTACTCGGTAGTGCTACTGGAGGCAAGGCGTATTGGTTGGGGTGCCACCGGCCGCAATGGAGGCCAGGTACTCGAGGGAATCGGCCACAATGCCCAACAGTTCGAGAGCCAGATCGGTGCCGATGGCGTGCAGGCCATTTTCAATATGGGTGTGGAGTGTTGCGACATCGTTCGCGAGCGTGTTGCAACCTACGCCATTGATTGCGATCTCAAGTGGGGCGCCTGCGATGTTGCGCTCAGGCCCCGACACATGAAAGCATTTGCCCGGGCGAAAGCCTACGAAGAAATGATGGGTAATCCTCATCAGTACGAGCTGCTGGATAAAAATGAGATCAAGCACTACGTCAACTCAGACCGGTACTGTGGTGGGCTGCTCAATCGCACCGGCAGTGGTCATGCGCATCCGTTGAATCTGTGCCTGGGTGAGGCGGAAGCTGCCGAGAAGCTAGGCGTGAAAGTGTATGAGCAGTCTGAGGTGGCGCGTATTACTCACGGCGACAAGCCGCGCGTTCACACCCACAGGGGCAGCGTGGTTGCCCGCCATGTGGTGCTTTGCGGCAATGCGTATATGGGCGACCTGGTGCCGGAACTGGCCTCACGTGTGCTGTCCGCGAATACCTCGGTCATCGCGACTGCGCCTTTGCCTGAGTCTCTGGCCCGTCAAATTATGCCCGCAGACTTGGCCGTGTGCGACACGCGTACGGCATTGGATTACTTTCGTCTCTCGACCGACAGGCGCATGTTGTTTGGTGGGCTGTCCAATTACACAGGCCTGGAGCCTCGTAACCTTGCGGGCACCATGCGTCGTAAAATGACGCAAGTTTTCCCCCTTTTGGCCGGGGTTGATATTGAGTATGGGTGGAGTGGGCAGGTGGGCGTTGGCATGAACCACATGCCGCAGATGGGGCGCCTGCAGGATAACGTGTCTTACATTCAGGCCTTCTCAGGCCACGGTGTGGCTGCCAGTCATATAATGGCGCGCCTTACGGCAGAAATGATCAGTGGCTCGCCGGACCGCTTCGATATTTTCGCGCGTATCGGGCACCGGTCGTTTCCGGGTGGCAAGCTGTTGCGCAGACCGGCTCTAGCTGTGGGGATGGCCTACTTCAAGCTCAGGGACGAGTTGTTCTAAATACAGCGTAACCCTGCTGAACTGCGCATTGCCCGGCGGCTTAAGCAAACGGAACCTGCCTCTGAAGCCGGGCGTGTCCCACCGGACGTTGCAGCGCATGAAGGCGTGTGAGTGGCGTTTGAGTCCGGCTTACGATATAACCTACGCCTATAATGAACAGGGTGAATGCACCAGCAGTTGTCAGATGAGCGCTAATCGCAAGTGGGTGGATATACATGACGCGGATTGGTTTGTTGTGGCGGGTTGGTCTCGATATGCGCAGAGCGCTGCCGTCAGCGGCGGACAGGCTAAAAAATTGCGGGGCTTCTGAATCCGTCCTAAACTGATGGGAGCTGAATGAAGTAATTAGATTGGCGCCAAATCGGTTACAGCCTGTTGGGACACGCCGCAAATACGTGCCCATAAAGAGGGGCAGAAGACCCTCCATGTAGGCTCGTTTCCGCCATCCATGGCCTCAGACGGTTCCCGCAAGCGATACAGGATCTGACACCTAACTACGTATTCCGCATAAATCAGGGTTGTCCACTAAGACAGATGGTTCAGCCCACTGGAGAGGTTTAATGATCGAAGTCATAGCATCAGGCCAGGCCTGCGGTGCAACCGTCATAGGTGTAGATCTATCTCAAAAACTGGATGCTGAGACCGTCCGCGCTGTTCGTGCCGCCTGGCTGGAGCACCATGTTCTGGCGTTTCCCGACCAAGCGCTGTCAGATACGGATCTTGAACAGATAGTGCAGAGCTTTGGCGTGTTTGGCGCCGAGCCCTTCTTTCTACCTATTGAAGGGAGTGAACATGTTGTTGCGTTGACGCGCAAAGCCGATGAAAAAGCTCCCCTATTCGCCGAAAACTGGCACTCAGACTGGAGTTTTATGGCAGAGCCACCCATTGGAACTTGCCTGTACAGCCTCGTTATTCCGCCTGTGGGCGGTAACACCGGGTTTACTAACCAACAAAAGGCGCTGGCTGAAATGCCCACCGAATTGCGCGCCAAAATTGAGGGGTGCACGGCGCTGCACTCCGCGGAGGCGGCCTACGCCCCCGACGGTATGTATGGGTCCAAAGACAAAGCCTCCGGTCGCAGCATGGCGATTCGATTTTCCGAAGATGCCAGAGACGTATACGGGCACCCGTTTATTCTACCTCACCCTGAAAACGGTCGGGATACACTGCTGGGTTGTTTGGGTTATATCGTGGGTGTGGAGGGCATGACGGATGACGAGTCCCTGGCGTTGGTCTGGGAGTTGCACCAGTGGCAGACTCGGCAGGAGTTCCAGTACACACACAAATGGGAGAAGGACATGTTTGTGATCTGGGATAATCGCAGCGTATTGCATCGCGCCTATGGTGGGTACGACGGCTATGACCGGATCCTCCACCGCATAACGGTGGCAGGGGACCCCAGCAAATTTCTGAAACTGAATGCTGCCTGACTGGGTAGTGTTGTACCACGGAGGCGCCTGACATGAATCACTGCTGTGATTGCGTGACCCGCCAGAAAAGATTTGTCATACTCCGGAGACGAATTTGCAGATTGCTGACCAACCTATAAACCACAGGATGCATATATTATGACTATGAGAGCAATTACGGTTCTGTTCACCGCCCTGACCCTCGCCCTGGCCGGTTGCGCTGCTACCGACCCGCTAACCGGTTCGACCCGCAATGAAATTATCTCTGTTCAATATGGCACAGTCGAAAATGTGCAAACAGTGGATATGGCACCCAGTTACGGCGCTGGATCGCTGATAGGCGGCGCGCTGGGCCTGCTGGCGACCAGTGGTCACTCAACTGGGTCGCAAGTGGCCGGTGCAGCGGGTGGTGCTGCCCTTGGTGCTCTGGTTTCGAAAGAAACAGCCGGTACTGGCGAACGTTTCACCGTTCGTTTAGTGAACGGCAATACCATTAATATGGTCCTGGAGAATCAGGCTATACGTGTAGGGGATTGCGTCAGTGTAGAGCAAGGTAGGCACGCGAATCTCCGCAGAGTTTCGGCGGTAATGTGTTCAACCCCGGCCTCTCATCCGGCTTATCCGGCGATGCACAATGCGAATGTTCAAGAATCAGCAGAATGCAATGAAGCTAAGCAGGAACTGCTCGCAGCGAACACGGAGCAAGCGACCGCCATTGCTTACAAAAAAATGCAAGCACTCTGCCAGCATTAAATTGCACACAAGAGTCTCCCAGAAGACTTTCTGACAATTTCGATGCATCGATGTCACGCGAACAACAACATCACAACCTGATGGCGTTGTTCGCTAGTTCTTAACTGTTTTTGCCGCCGAGCGCATAATGCCCGCTATGGAAAAAATTGCTCACGTTATCGTCAACCCGATCAATTCTCTGAACCTGCTCTCTCAATCTGAGATCGATAAATTTACCCACAGTGATGGCGAGCTGTTCGCGCTCTTTCGGCATTGCGCACTAGCGATACTCAATACTGACAGCGAAAAAGATGACGCTGCGCAACTCATTGCTGACTATTCCGATTTCGATATTCGATTAATACCGCAGCCACGCGGCCTCAGGCTTGAGTTATTCAATGCGCCGCCCCAGTCGTTTGTCGATGGCAAGATGATCCGCGGTATTCAGGAACACCTGTTTTCAGCCTTGCGCGATATTGTTTATACCGATTTCAAAATCACCTCGGCACAAATCCAGCCTTCAACCTCGGCGCAAAACACCAACACAGTATTCCGTATCCTGCGCAATGCGCGCGCGGTCAGTCCGGGCGGGCCACCTAAAATGGTGGTCTGTTGGGGTGGTCATTCGATTCCTCGTGAGGAATACGACTACGCCAAGCAAGTCGGTTATGCGCTGGGCTTGCGCGGTCTCGATATCGCCACCGGTTGTGGTATTGGAGCAATGAAAGGGCCAATGAAAGGCGCCGCGGTCGGTCATGCCAAACAGCAGATCCAGGATGGTCGCTATATCGGTATTAGTGAACCGGGCATTATTGCGTCGGAATCTCCCAACGCGATCGTCAACGAGCTGGTGATTATGCCAGATATTGAAAAACGTCTTGAGGCGTTTGTTCGACTCGCTCATACCATCATCGTGTTTCCAGGTGGCGTGGGAACAGTCGAGGAAATACTCTACCTGCTTAGCATACTAATGGACCCTGACAACAACGAGGCCATTCCGCTGGTGTTTGCCGGCCCCGAATCCTGTCGCGAATACTTCATGGAACTGGATCGTTTTCTAGCGGCCAGCTTGGGCGAAGGAGTTAAACATCACTACCGTATCATTGTGGGAGAGCCGAATGAGGTCGGCCGTGTCGTGAAAGAGGCAACAGAGGAAGTTCATGCTCGTCGCAGTGAAGCCCAGCAGGCTTTCTCGTTCAACTGGGAGCTGCAGATTCCTTTGAATCTTCAGGAGCCATTCATTCCCACTCATGAGAGGATGGCGGCTCTGGACTTGCGACCGGATGTGCCCAAGCACAAGTTGGCCAGTGATCTGCGTTGTGCTTTTTCTGGACTGGTGGCTGGCAACGTGAAGGCATTTGGTGTAGAGCAGGTCCGTGCTCATGGCCCCTACAGGTTGTCGGGCGATGCGAGTCTCATGTCGAGCATCGACAGGTTACTGCAAATTCTGGTGCGCGATGGTCGGATGAAAATCGGGGAAGATGCAAACGACTATCAACCTTGCTATCAGCTGGCTGACTAGTTGGTCATGCCGTGCCGACGCCAGTATTTCCAAAGACCAATCAATGACGCGCCTATCCAGAATACTTCGATAACAAAACTGGCAAGATTAAAGTGAAAGCACAGGCTGAACAGCAGCAGGGCGGCGCCTACCAGATTCATTACGTTGTAGCGCAGGCCTTTCGGGTCGGCTCGGTCCAATTGCAACATGTAATAGGCCAATACAACGAGCAGCGTGCCGAGCATGCCAATGCCATCGATAATCCATGCTTCCATAAAAAAACACTCCAATTCATGTCGCGAAACGCCAACAACGAAATTTACGGCGAGTGCACAATAGTCGAATTAAATGCGACTGATGTTGGGGTGAGACTACCACAGAATTTTTATGACCGGTGACAAGACCGTGCACAGAAATCCGAATTATTATGACGTAATTGTTATGGGCGCTGGTGCCGCCGGGTTGTTCTGCGCTGCATCGGCTGGTCGACGTGGCCGAAAGGTATTGGTGCTGGAAAAATCCAACAAAGCGGGTAAGAAAATCCTCATGTCCGGCGGCGGACGCTGTAACTTTACCAACCTTCAGATTGAGGCAGGAAATTTCATTTCTGGTAATCCACACTTCTGTAAATCCGCATTAGCACAATACACTCAATGGGACTTTATAGGTCTTGTAGAGCAACACGGCATTGACTACGAAGAACGGAAATATGGTCAGTTATTTTGCAAGAACTCCGCGAACGATATTCTAGCGATGTTGCTTGAGGAGTGTGAGGCGGCGGGTGTAACTATTTTTACACACAGCGAAGTGTTAGGTATCGAATCGATTACTGCCGAATGCAAAAACGGATCCGGTGATACTCCCGGGTGCAGTGATGGAGAGCTTGAACATCGGTATCAACTGGCTATCGAGCTAGGCCATAAAGGCGCCAAAAAAAAGAGTAGTCTGGTTTGTCACTCGCTGGTTGTTGCAACTGGCGCGCTCTCAATTCCGACACTGGGTGGTAGTGGAGCGGGTTATGCCGTTGCTGAACAATTCTCGTTGTCGCTGACCGAGCGCCGGGCTGGACTGGTACCGTTTATGTTCAGCGATGCGATGAAGACCTTTTCTGAACGCCTGGCTGGTGTGTCCCTGGAAGTAGAGGTGACATGCGGTCCCCAGTCTTTTGCGGAAAAACTGTTGTTCACTCACCGTGGAATTAGCGGCCCTTCAATTCTGCAGATCTCGAACTACTGGGCGCCAGGCGAAACGGTTTATGTCAATTTGCTGCCCGATATTGATTGCTCTCAATGGTTGCTCGATGCCAAGCGTGAGCACGGCAATTTGCTACTGCGTACTCTTTTGAATCAGAAGCTGGTAAAGGCCCTGGTGGTCGAACTTGAACTGCAATGGTGGCCCGACGAAGCGGAACTTAAGCTCAGTGGCTTCACCGACAAGCGTCTGCTGAATCTGGCAGAGCGATTTAGAGCCTGGAGACTCAAGCCCTCGGCTACCGAGGGCTACCGAACGGCGGAAGTCACTCTGGGAGGTGTCGATACTGCAACGATAAGCTCAAAGACGATGGAATCTAAAACTCAGCAGGGTTTATACTTTATCGGCGAGGTTGTTGATGTAACAGGCCACCTTGGTGGCTATAATTTTCAGTGGGCGTGGTCCTCGGGTTATACGGCTGGGCTTTTTGTATGAACATCAAATTACCGCATGCTTCGCGGTCAATATTGTATAGTGCATGATCTATCAAGTAATATGTTCAGATACTAAGTAAGCTCTCCGCTTTTGCACACGCTTTTATTCAGTTGTAGGCTAACGGACGCACCGCGTCGGGTGTGACGCGAATGCTATGCCGATAGAAAAAATCTGCATCGTGCGCGGGAAAAATAATCCGCACAGCACAAGGGTGAGGCTGGTGAAGGTTAGCGCGGCGGTGAAGAAATGTTTATCAACACCAAGAACTCACGGGACGAAAGATCTCGCAGGCTGCCGAAATAGCTGGAATACAAACAAGTCAGGCAGTTACTCATTTTTGTAAATACCCTTGGCGAGGATTAATCAACGTGTGGCACGTCGCCAGATATACGAATAAACCCTGTCGCCTGCACAGTTCTTATTTGCTCGAAATCGACGAGCTTCGGCCCTGCAATGCTTAGATTGAACGAAATCAAACTTCCACTGAATCACGAAGCTGAGGCTTTGACCGTTGCAGTGATAGAGCGCCTGGGTATCAAAGCGACCGAAGTTCTGAACGTGAGCGTTTTTAAGCGCAGTTATGATGCGCGCAAGAAAACCAATATTTTGCTGATCTACCAGTTAGATGTGGAGTTGTCTGCAGGCGTTGAAGAGCAGGTCCTGAATAACAATCAACAGGGCACTCGTGTTGCAACAACACCCGACACACGTTATCGCTTTGTCGCTCAGGCAGATGTGGAATTCCCGGTATTGAGGCAACAACGACCCATTGTGATAGGTTTTGGTCCCTGTGGAATTTTAGCAGCTCTGCTACTCGCGCAAATGGGGCTTAAGCCGATTGTTTTGGACCGTGGCCGGGAGGTTCGAAAACGGACCAAGGACACCTGGAGCCTGTGGCGCGAAGGCAAGTTGAATACGGAGTCGAACGTGCAGTTTGGCGAGGGCGGCGCTGGCACCTTTTCTGACGGAAAGCTGTACAGCCAGGTCAAGGATCGCCGCCATCTTAGTCGCAAGGTGCTAGCCGAATTTGTAAAGGCGGGGGCGCCCGAGGAGATAATGTTTGTGAGCAAACCGCATATCGGCACTTTCAAGTTGGTGACGATGGTAGAGAAGTTGCGGGCAGAGATTGTTCGCCTCGGTGGAGAGATCCGTTTTGAGCAAAAGGTAGAGACAGTATTAGTAGAACGAGAGGCCAGCGGAATGGGTTGTGTTCGCGGGGTCGCCATTTGCGGCGGTGAAACGCTATTGAGCCGGCATGTCATTCTTGCGATTGGGCATAGCGCTCGCGACACGTTTGAAATGCTGCTCGATCAAGGTGTTTATATTGAGCCCAAGCCATTCTCAATCGGTTTTCGAATTGAGCATCCGCAATTTGTGATCGACCGGGCACGCTTCGGTGAATTTGCGGGTAACCCGATCCTTGGCGCCGCTGACTACAAGCTTGTGCATCACTGTAAGAACGGCCGCAGTGTCTACAGCTTCTGCATGTGTCCGGGCGGTACCGTGGTGGCGGCCACGTCCGAAGAGGGGAGAGTGGTGACTAATGGTATGTCGCAGTACTCGCGCAAGGAGCGCAACGCTAATTCGGCCATCGTTGTCGGAATTACACCGGAGCAAGACTATCCCGAGAGTGCACTGGGAGGAATTCATCTACAGCGCAAGCTCGAAACTCTAGCGTTTGAAATGGGCGGGAGAGACTACTCCGCACCGGCGCAATTGGTGGGCGATTTTCTCAAGGGTCGGCCGTCAACGGTGCTTGGTGCCGTGGAGCCATCCTATCGTCCTGGTGTGATTTTGACCGATTTGTCCCACGCACTGCCCGAATTTGCGATTGACGCTCTGCGCGAAGCGCTGCTTGTATTCGACAAAAAAATTGAAGGGTTTGCTATGCCTGAGGCGTTGTTGACGGGTATCGAAACAAGAACTTCGTCTCCAGTGTGCATCAAGCGGGGCAAAGACTATCAGAGTATCAATACCGCCGGCATATTTCCGGCTGGAGAGGGAGCGGGCTATGCAGGTGGTATATTGTCTGCCGGCATCGACGGAATTAAGGTGGCTGAAGCGGTGGCACTGGATTTGCTGGGCTGAACGTCTGTAGTAATTTTTAGCAAAGAAGACAAGCGTAGGAGTTCTTCTATGAGAATTGAGCCTTTAACACCTGCCATTGGCGCACAAATTCTGGATGTAGACCTTAGTGACTTATCGCCGAGCTTTGTGAGCGACGTGCGTGCAGCACTATTACAATACAAGGTAGTTTTTTTTCGTGACCAGCATATAACGAGTGCGCAGCATATTGCTTTTGCACGTAGTTTTGGCAATCTGGAAATTCACCCGGCAACGCCAGAAAATCAGTCTGACCCAGAAGTGTTGCACATTGCACATGGGCCGGAATCGAGGGGTTCCGAGAACTTTTGGCACTCTGATGTCACTTGGCGTGAGCAACCTTCTTTGGGTTCGGTGCTGCGCGGCCAGAAAGTGCCGTCCGTGGGAGGCGATACCCTGTTTGCAAATATGGCTCTGGCCTATGATCGTCTGCGTGACGCTACCAAAGAGAAAATTCACAACTGCGTCGCGGTTCACGATATCGCGCGGGTCTTCGCCAGTCGTCTGAACAAAAAGTCTGAGGAGTTGCACGAGCTATATCCGCCGGTAGAGCATCCGGTGGTGCGCACACATCCTGAAACGAACGAGCGGGTGGTGTATGTGAACGGCGCTTTCACTAGTCATATTAAGGATATGGAGGCGCAGGAGAGTCGATTGCTGCTGGACGAACTTTACAAGTCGGCCTGGGACCCAGAGGTTCAGTGCCGCTTTCAGTGGAAAGCCGGCTCAATGGCGTTCTGGGATAACCGGGCCAGCCAGCATTTTGCCGCATCGGATTATTTTCCAGCTGTGCGCGCAATGGCGCGCGTCACCATCGCCGGAGACAAGCCCTATTTTGACCAGGCGGCATAGGTAGAGTAGGCATATAGGAAGCCAATACGACAATGAAAACATCCCAGTTCGATCAGCCCATCAGGACGGAGTTTGTTGACGCCAATGGCCTGAAATTTGAAGTTGATAAGTGTGGTGCCGGCGACAAGCTAGCGATTTGTCTGCACGGCTTTCCGGAAAATAGCTTTTCATGGCGTTATCAACTGCCAATGTTGGCTGATGCGGGCTATGAAGCATGGGCGCCCAATATGCGTGGCTACGGTGGCAGTTCCCGGCCAGCCTTGGTCGAGGATTACCATATCGATAGACTGATGGACGATGTGGCTGCACTCATTGATGCTTCAGGGCATGAAAATGTAGTTCTCATTGGCCATGATTGGGGTGCGATTGTGGCCTGGCAGTTTGCGATCGAGCGAAAGCGAAGTTTAGAGAAACTGATCATTTGCAATGTACCGCACCCTGGACCGGCACAAAGAGCAATGCGCAGTGGGTTCGCTCAGCTGCGTAGGTCCTGGTACATACTATTCTTCCAGATTCCGTGGTTGCCGGAGTTTCTACTGGGTCTCAATGATGCGAAGGCAATTGGCGATGTGATGCGGCACTCCTGCGTTGATGAATCGATGTTTCCGCCCGAGGTTGGAGAGGTCTACCGGCAGAACGCTAATCTACCAGGCGCATTGAAAGCGATGATCAATTACTATCGCGCTTTGCTGCGGGGTAGAAAAGAAGTCGCTGCACGTGGTCTGCCGATCATCAATGTCCCTACGCTGATGATCTGGGGTGAAGAGGATGTGGCGCTTACCCGAGAGACTACGTACGGCACCGAAGAGTATGTCAGAGACTTGCAGATACGGTATCTGCCCAGGGTCTCCCACTGGGTGCAACAGGAAGCGCCGGAGCAGGTGAATGTCATGATGAAGGCGTTTCTGGAAGATGCCCCCGTTCCTGAAGTGGAGTGGAGAATGCATCTGGTGTTACCGACCGACGAGGTACCGGCTTCACGATAGACGATTCTTGAAATCATCATAGCCAAATTCGCGCACGATCTCTAAATGATCGGTTTTTGAATTCCAAATCGCCAGCGCGGGAAGCTTTGTGCCATTGAAGGTGCTGGTTTTGACCATGGTGTAATGCGCCATATCACTGAATACCAGCCGTTGTCCTATTGAGAGAGGCTCGGGGAAGCTGTAGTCACCCATCACATCGCCGGCAAGGCAGGTCAGCCCGCCTAAACGATAAGTGTTCGCCTCGGCACCCGCCTCAGATGCACCCAAAATTTCGGGTCGATAGGGCATCTCCAGTACATCCGGCATGTGGCATGTGGTGGAAGAATCGAGTATCGCTTGTGGTAGTTGGTTCCAGCTGAGGTCCAGCACCTCACTAACGAGTACGCCAGTGCCCAGGGCGATGGCTTCGCCAGGCTCAAGGTAAACCTGCACCCCATACCTCAAGGAAAATGTGCGAACGCATTCCACCAGTTCGTCGCGTTGGTAGTCGGGCCGCGTAATATGATGTCCGCCGCCGAAGTTTACCCAGTCCAGACGTTTGAGCAGGTGACCGAATTTTTCTTCTACTGCCTGAAGCGTTCGTTGCAGAGGAGGAAAATCCTGTTCGCATAATGTGTGAAAGTGTAGTCCAGTGATGTGCTCAAGTGCGCTCTCATCCAATTGCGATAGCGGAATACCCAGACGCGAGCCAGGCGCGCAGGGATCGTACAGGGGCACTGTGCCCTCGGAATGCTCTGGATTTATGCGCAGGCCAAATTTCAATGCAGGCCGGCGGGCCTGGGCCTCCAGCGCGAGCGGGCGATAGCGTAGCCACTGCGCGCAGCTGTTAAATACCAGGTGATCTGCAATCTCCAGAATTTCCTGCAGGTCGTCCTCAGCGTAAGCGGCGCTGAACACATGCACCTCTCCATCGTAATAGTCGCGTCCCAAGCGTACTTCGTGCAGACCACTTGCGCAGATGCCACTTAGATGGCGGGAAACTAAAGGCGCCAATTTCCACATAGAGAAGGCTTTGAGGGCTGTGAGAACCTTGGCGCCACTAGCCTGTGCAACTTGATTGAGGGTCAGCAGGTTGCCCTCTACCGCCACCTCATCCACCACGAAACAAGGCGACGGAAGGCGACTAAGATCCAGCGTGCCAAAATCTGTGAATTGCATGCTTGGTGCCCCTGGGCGGTATTAGCTGGGAATGATATCTAAATGGAATGCTGGATCTAACTCTACGATTTTCCAGGGCAGGCCGTAGCGATTCATGTCCTCCATGAACGAATCGGGATCGCACTGCTCGACGTTCCAAACACCGGGTTTTCGCCACTTGCCTTCAAGGATCATTTTGGCACCAATCATGGCGGCTACGCCAGTGGTATAGGAAATAGCTTGCGACTTTACTTCCCGATAACAGGCCTGATGATCACATATACTGTATAGATACATCAGTTTCTCGTTGCCATCTTTAATTCCCCGTACGATACAACCAATGCAGGTTTGACCTTCGGTGCGCGAGCCTAGCGTAGAAGGATCGGGAAGCAAGTGTGCGAGAAACTGAATAGGCACGATCGACTGGCCCTGGAATTTTAGAGGCTCGATACCCGTCATTCCCACGTTTTCCAAAACTTCAAGATGCTTCAGGTACTGGTCCGAAAAGCTCATCCAGAACTGGGCACGTCTGAGACTCGGAAAATGCTTGCTAAGTGATTCCAGTTCTTCGTGATACATGCGGTAGATGTTGAATGTGCCAACGTCATCGGGGCAGGTGTAGCGCGCTCGCTTCGACATCGCAGGCGTGGTGACAAACTCGCCATTCTCCCAGTGGCGGCATTCTGCGCTGACTTCCCGGATGTTGATCTCGGGGTTGAAATTGGTAGCAAAAGGATGACCATGATTTCCCCCGTTGACGTCGATGATATCGAGCTCGTGGATTTCATCGAAATAGTGTTTTGCGAGATAGGCTGTGAAAATATTGGTCGCGCCAGGATCAAATCCACTGCCAAGCAGAGCGGTCAGTCTCGCGTCGAAAAAGCGTTGTTGGTATTCCCACTGCCACCGATATTCAAATTTGGCAGTATCGAGGGGCTCGTAGTTGGCTGTGTCCAGATAGTGCACGCCCGCTACCAGAGCTGCGTCCATAATGGTCAGGTCCTGGTAGGGTAGCGCAACATTAATCACCAGATCGGGCTGTTCTTTTTTCAGCAGCTCGGTCAGTTGTGGGACAATATCGGCGTCTATTTGTGCTGTACGGATGGTCTGTTGGAGTTGGGCTGCTATTGCCTTACATTTGGACTCAGTGCGACTAGCTAGTACGATTTCGCCAAAAACCTCTGGTAATTGGGCGCACTTTTGGGCGACTACGCTTCCCACACCACCGGCACCTATAATCATCAGTTTGGGCATAAGCTTATTTTTTAGGACATCTCTTTCAGCATGACTTACTCGATTTCATGTGCAAATTCTCTGCTGATTATCGCCACATCGCTGCGATAAGAAGACGCCGACCATACCGCTTTGGGCGTATCGTCGAGTGCAAAACCGGTCAAGAGGAACCGCAATGTTTGTAACAGCATTCTCTGTGATTGCTCAATCGATTCAAAAAAACGCATACCGGGCAGAAGGGTCGATAGCCATAGCGCACAACAGCATGGCCATACCTCACCAATTTAGTTTTCAACCGCGCCCGAAAATTGCCTAATTTCAGGTGCCAAATTGGGTGCCAGAAAACATAAATGCTCTACAGCACTCAACTAGTTGAGAAGTCTATTCCAGACCAACCAGAACACAAGTACTTTTTTGAATTGAATTACAGATGAGCGAGTACCGGGGATGAATCGTCTATGAGGTAATCAGCCTCAATCGACCTGCAAGCACTGCTGTACTAACAGGTCATTTTGGTCCCATGTCGTTCGAGCTTGAGTATGATTTGATGGTAGATAGGAGTCTGACTGAGCACTAATCCTGACCTCTGCGGGTCCGCGCTGGCGAGACACAGTTGCTGTAAAATAAGTTTTCTCCATTTCTCAGGTTACACCACCCAATAAAGCTGCTATACATTACGAACACTAAAAGGGCTACTGAGTATGATCAGAGCAATCCTTCTACTTGCGTTGCTGCTTCCCTACCTTAACGCCAGCGCCTCGAACTTTCCCCGTCCAGCTTCGCTGGAGCCCGCTGTTGAATTCTGGATCAAGGTTTATACCGAAATCCCCACGTCTGCGGGCTATATTCACGACTCTCGGTCGCTGAATGTCATATACGACACCATTGAGCTTCCTGGCCAACCCGGTGACGCCGGTCGCCAGCGCCTGATAAGCGATGCGAGAGATCGGGTGGCCAGCGCCCTGCGTATCCTCGGCGGTGGAAAACGCAGTAATCTTTCCATCACAGAAGAGACGGTGCTGTCGGCATGGCCACAGAATACATCCAGCAACACTTTTGCCGCTGCCGCGAAAAATGTTCGTTTCCAGCTTGGCCAGTCAAACCGTTTCAAAGAGGGGCTGATACGCTCCGGGCAGTGGAAGCCCCATATCCGTCAAACACTGAGGGCGCATAACCTGCCTGCCGAACTGGAAGTCCTTCCCCATGTGGAGTCATCCTTTAATCCCGCAGCCTATTCAAAAGTGGCAGCAGCGGGTATGTGGCAGTTTATGCCCGCAACGGCGAGACAGTTCATGCGCGTAGATCATGTGGTAGACGAGCGCATGGATCCTTATGCAGCCACTGAGGGCGCCGCGAAATTACTTAAGCGCAATTATGGCATTACCGGTACCTGGCCCCTGGCATTGACCGGTTACAACCACGGAGCGGGGGGCATGGTGCGTGCGTCCAAAGTGCTGGGAACGCAGGATATCGCGGTCATCGTACAGCGGTATCGTGGCAGAGCTTTTGGTTTCGCATCTCGGAACTTTTATACCTCGTTTCTCGCGGCGCTTGAGATCGATAACGACCCGGAACGTTTTTTTGGTCCGATAAAATTCGATAGGCCTACCCGCTACGACGTAGTCACACTGCAGGAATTCATCTCCGCAGACAACTTGGCCCAATCTACTGGTCTCAGCTTGGATGAACTCAGGCTCCATAATCCATCGTTGCGTGCGGCTGTCTGGTCTGGTGAGAAACACATCCCTCAGGGCTATTCGTTCAGAGTGCCTGCGACCAGACTGGCGCAACCGTTGGCCCGCACCGTGGCAGACTTGTCCAGCGACGCTCGCCACACTTTGCAGCAACCTGATCTGGAGCACCGAATTGCATCCGGTGATTCTCTCAGCACTATTGCTCGGAAATACGGTACTTCCGTGTCGCGATTGATGGCGCTCAATGGTTTGCACAACCACAAAATTCGGTCAGGAAAAAACCTCATCCTGCCGGGGAATACAAGACCTGTCCCTGCTAATGCCTCGCTGGCAGCTCGCGCAGCCGCTAGTCAGGGTAGTTTTGAATACACTATTCGCGAGGGCGATTCGTTATGGAGTATTGCGCGACGCTTCAAGGTTTCCCAGAAGCAACTCGTTTCGTGGAATGGTATATCCAGTAAGAAATATCTCCAGCCGGGTCAGAAGTTGAAGATCGCTACCGCCGGTTAAAATCTCTGCTACACCTTGAAACACAGACTGATGCGGAGTTCAGTATCACCTTTTTCCGTGTATGAGCATGACCTGATAAGGCTGCTCGCCCGGACTCTAGCAACACTCATCTTCCAAACTCAGGGTGTATAATCGGACTTTCTCTTTATGCCTGATGGAACAAAATGAACGGTGACGAACAACGCGATTCCGCTTACATCTCGAAAAATGAACTACGCAAAACGGCACGGGCCGTAAAGCCTAAGGATGCGGCCACACTTATTATCGTCCGTAAAGGTGGTAAGGAGCCTCGTGTACTGATGGGAAAGCGCGCCGCCAGCCACAAATTCATGCCCAATAAATTCGTATTCCCCGGAGGGAAAGTAGACTCCGGGGATGGCCGTATTGTGCCGCCACACGATTTGCACCCGCAGGTCATGAAACGCTTATGCCAGGGTTGTTCTCCAACACGGGCACGCGCTTTAGCATTAGCGGCCATTCGTGAAACCTATGAGGAAACCGGATTAATTATTGGGGAGCCGCACACGCCGACCTTGAAATCGCGGTCACCCTTGTGGGGTGACTTTCTACAGCATGATATCAATCCGCGGCTCGATGAGCTTCACCTCATCGCTCGAGCGATTACACCGCCCTATCGAAACCGTAGGTTTGACGCGCGCTTCTTTATGGTCGATGCCGAACATATTCAGGGTGAGGTGCATGAGCGCCCGCAGGGCTCGGGTGAGTTACTCGATTTGCATTGGGTGGGTGTGTCCAAAGCTCAGAGCATGGAGCAGCTCCCTCACATCACTCGGTCGGTTCTGCAGGCATTGGAGGAGCGATTGCGTGATGGTGCAGGTCACGATGTGTTGGGTCCGTTTGTCCATACGCGCTACGGAAAGCCTGTTATCGAATCGATTTAGAACGAAACTAGTGTTTGAGCAGGTAGCCCGGCGATTGCGTTGCTAAACTTTAAAGAACGCGACCGGAATGGAGGCCTATCGTGCCGCGTAGTCGAACTGTTTTATGGTTTTCTGCCGGGGCCTGTATGCTTGTATTTTTCTCTCTCACTCTTGGTAATAAATCACCGCAAGCTTCCTACCGACTCTTTGACGTTACCTGGTAGGTTGCGTTCAGATCAGAGGTAGAAAAACCCAGAGTCGTGGAATCAGTTGCAAATTGATGTAAAGCCGGCCAAGAAAAGAGTCATAATCAAGCGATGCCAGACAAGACGCAACCCGATGTTACACAGCAAAGCCCTCAACTGGGCCGTCTGCAGAGAGGGCCCACTGCCAAGGGATACAGGGTTGCAAGCTTTACTGATATTTTAAAACGCCATGGAACTACCATGGGATGTCTCACGGTTATCTGTCTGATAGCCCCAGGTTCCTTCTCAACTATTGCGGCCACGACCACGAGATTTATTCTGCAGCCCCTACCGTATTTCCTCGCATTACTAGGCTTGCTAGTATTTTTTTCTGTCTGGACCGCACGACGCCCAGGTTCCATCGAACGGAAAACCCAATGGATATTTTATCTGCTGTATATCTCCATCGTTGAAGAACTTACCTTCAGAGTGATCTTTCCCTCGCTACTCACTCCGCACTTCAGTTGGTTAACAGCAAATATTGTAAGCAACGTACTGTTTGCTGGCATACATTACATCACGCTGCGTTGGAAACTTAGGAATTGCATAGTGACCTTTATTGGTGGAATGGGTTTGAGCCAGTTAATGTCCCATGGTGATCTGACGCTGGTTGTTCTTATTCATTGGCTGGGGACTTTTATTAATACGCCGTTCCCTCCGACAGAAAAAAATTAGCCGCAGCCATAGTTAGATGTTAGCGTAAAAAAACATCCAATATTTGTGGGTAACACTATAACTTCACTCATTTTTTATAGTTTGGGAATATGCATGTACCATCATCGTCTCGTAATCTCATACAAGGGCACCAGCTACTTTGGCTGGCAAGACCTAGGGGAAAGTGAACAAAAGCCCACCGTCCAGGCAAGTATCCACCAGGCCCTAAAGATAATTTGTAAATATCAGAGCTGTACTATTTCCGCCGCAAGTCGAACCGATGCTGGTGTCCACGCACAGGGCCAGGTTGTAAAAATCACTATCGCCATAGATATCGAATCAGAAAAAATTCTGCGTGGCATGAATTCACTATTGCCTGATGATATCCGCATTCTGCAATGTGCACCCTGTGCCGCAGAATTTAATTGCAATAAGGACAGTAAGAGCAAAGAGTACCGATACTATTTTTGTACGGACCCAATCTACAATCCAGTTCTCAACGATATCGTTATGCATATCCCGTGTGATGGCAAAGCCTCAGCCGCAGAGTCTATTGATATAGAGCTCATGCAGCGGGCCTGTAAACTCTTCATTGGCCAACATGATTTTTATAGCTTCGCGAGACGAGACGCCAATATTCGATCAACCTACCGTACAATTTTCACCTGTGAAATCTTGCGTGCTCCACCTTCAACCTTCGCTAATGAAGTTTTCTACCTCAAGATCGTGGGTAATGGTTTTTTGAAGCAGATGGTTCGATATATTGCGGGCGCGTTATTCGCGCTCGGGAGAAACCAGCTTAGCTTGACTAGTATTAGCGAGGCACTAGTGGATCACAAAGAGGAAAAGATTAGTTCGAAAGCCAAGTCTCATGGGCTGCATTTGATTCAAATTTGTTATTAAACTTTAGAGATAATTAGATTCAAAAAAGCCCGCACAGGGCGGGCTTTGGGAAGTGCGAAGGTTGTGGTTATGCCGGCGGCAGCGGTGGCGGCGGAAATGCCGCAAAAATGGCTGTGGCGGCGGCATTGTATTTGTCTTGATCAGCGCTTTGATTGCCCTTGAGGCGTGATTGGGTGACGCCGCGCCATACGGATTTATGCAACTTCGGGTCTATCAGGTCGACGATAAAGGTACCCTGAGTGTAGTTCTGCACGGTTACCTCGGTGCGCGTCGGGCTGCAGGCCCAGCAGTTGTAGTAGCTGTATCGGTTGTAGCGGCCATAGTACCCACCATAACCCGGGGTGGGTGTATTCCAGGTGCGCACATCGGTTTTGTTCTGCGTGACCAGTGCCCAGCTTAGTAAGAGGTCGGCCTCGGTCGTATCCTTTACGATAACAAAACCTTTATTGGTAAGCGCATAGGACAAGGCTTCGTCAATGCGGTCGCGCTGGATGTCACTCAGCTGGTGAGGGTTGTCGCCGGAGACCTCTCCCGAATTTCGGTAGAAGCTGATTTTTTTCACGGCGGCGAAATCGTAATCGGCTTTGTAATCCACTGTTGGTTTCGGTGGGCCGCTGGCACAGGCCGCTAGTATGATGGCGAGGCCAAAACCAGCGAGAGTGCGCAGGGCTGTGCAGGTGGAATGTATCATTAAAATTGTCCTCGGAAGCGGGGGATGCGTATGACTGTCTTAGTGTAACTAATTTTGCGGTGCCCCGTCGATGTAGTCGCTTCTTTTTGGCCAACTCATTAAAAGCCAAAACCAAGTCATTACTGATTATTTGATGGCGCAGCCGTCGGCCAACCTCATCAGCTGACTCATATGTTTTTTTGGCGCGCTCACACCTCGCGCTGCGCGATAGTTCCTCAATATAATCCAGTGGCGATAGACACTGGGAAGAATTGTGGCGAGTTGCAGTTCCAGGTCGAGGATTGGACCGGCTAGTGCCTTGTGACCCTCGCTCACCCGGAGCGTAAAAGGTGAGACGCTAGCGTTGAAAATCGCCCGGATGCGCATGGACAAATCTCTGGATGCACGGAAGGAGGCGTGAATCCGACAATGGGATTCTAATCTTATGTGTCGCTGCACCAATAGGTCAGCATCAGCCAGGTAGTCCCCCTGATCAGAAAGCGCTTGCAATAGCACGCCACCTTCACCGCCGGCAACTTCGCCTAGTAGGAGCTCGAACTCCCTTTCCGGGGTACGATAATCGCCGCGTAGCCAATGGTCTGCGTGGTGGTTAATAGCATGCAGCGCCGCAAGGCTGTCGCCGTGACGTACGCGTGGATAAGCACCTGGAGCGGAGGTTGGCAGCCAGAAAGCGCGATATTCCTCGCTGCCCAAAGTAGCATTGAAAATGAGCGCGGGCAGTTGACCCTGTTGTTCTACCGTAAAGGATTGCAGCCTGTCGGCCAGTGTTGCGTTGTTTTTTTCGTGTAACTGCGTAATACAGGTCGGTGCCAGGCGCAAAAATTCGAGTGTCATGAGCAGGCGTTGGGAAGGCTTTGCCTGGCGACTGAGATCTGTGGAGCGCTTGCGAATGTTGGCCTGCAACGTGCAGCCGCGCACGCTCAGGAAATCGAGTGAGTCCAGGCTACTCGTTGGTATGCTTAGCCGCATGTCGGCCATGGTCGGCGGAATCAGTGGAGACGCAGGCGGGGCATCCGGTATTGCAACGGACAGGGTTAGGCTCAATCTGGACAGGTAGTTGCTAAACGGCGCTTCCGCCGCTTGTGGCTGGCAACCCAGCAGCACGGTGACGGTCACGCAGCAGTTCAGCCACTGAAATTGGCCTGATGTGCGTTTGCCGTCTGGCCACAGCCCCATAGTGCGACCTCCGCATAACTTTGTTCCGTTATAACGCAAGCGGGAAGCAGATGCGGCATCATATGCAGCCTAATGTCTCAGTTTCTGCAATTTCCATGGGCCGGGACTGGGCCGGTGGGGATTTGGGGGCGAATCAAGCCACCTGGGCTGTTGCGCGCTCATACCAAGCCTTCAGGTGCGAGCATTCATCGGGTATAGATTGCTTAATCCAGCTCAGAAATTCAATCGAGACCAACAGGTCTATATCAGCCACTGTGAAGTTATCGCCGGCCATCCAGGTGGAGTTACCCAGATGGTCGTCCAGTCGCGGCAGAATGTGGTTGATGAGCAATATCCCGCGGTCCACCAGGTCCGGTATTTGCGGGACATCCACTGGCCCCGGTAATGCCCGGTTGATAAAGCCTTTACCGCGGTTTCGCAGAGCACTGGCGATGGACATCATTAGTCCGCTGAACACGTGGTGGCATCCACTGATGGTCTGGGCACGTTCCAGCGCGGTGCTTCCCAATAGCGGATGCTCCGGATACAGCGCTTCCAGGTAGATATATATGCCGATCACTTCCGTCAGCACTGTGCCATCGTCTGTCACCAGCGCGGGCACTGTGCAGGACGGATTTATTTTTCTATAGTCATCGCTGAGCTGTTCGGCTGTCATCATATCGACCTGATGGGTCTCAATCTCGATGCCTTTAAGTTTAAGGAAGAGCTTAAGTCGCCTTGGGTTGGGGGCGGGGTCATAGGTGTACAATTTCATGGTAAATACCTCCTTAATAACGGTTGCAGTCAAGCTCAGGCGTGCCGAAGGCGCTTTTTCACTTGGTGCGCCAGTTTGTATTGGTTTAAGGGCGCGGGCAATAGTTTCATCCCTGCATTTTCCCGCCACTCATATGTGGCTATAATGCGCGCCTAACTCAGAGAGGAACCCATAGTGATGAATAAAGTAATTTTCAGTGTTTTGGCTGTTTTACTGGCCATCAGCGCATCGGCACAAGACCTGACTGATTCCCAGCGCGCGGCCATCGAAGAGCGTATCCACCCCGTGGGTCAATCCTGTATGGAAGGCGGTGACGGCTGTGGCGGTGCAGTTGCAGTGGCTGCGGTTGCCAGTAGCGGCCCTCGCTCCGGCGAAGAGGTCTACAACTCGGCCTGTCTGGCCTGCCACAGCACCGGCGCTGCTGGTGCGCCCATCTATGGCGTTGCTGCCAACTGGACTGATCGTATTGCCAAGGGTAACGCTGTCCTTTACACCAGTGGCATTGAGGGGATAGCCGGTACCGGTATGATCGCCAAAGGCGGCTGTATGAGTTGTTCCAATGCGGAAATTGAGGCGGCGGTTGACTATATGGTGGCTGGCAGCAAGTAGGGTTGCCGGGTCATAGTAGAGTGACTGCAGGCCCCAAACTGGCAAAGGTGAGGGGCTGCAAAATTTCCCGCGGCAGGGAGTTTCTTTTTCTAATACGGGCGAATAAAAAAATACTATTTAAATATTTTGCCGTTCACCCATCATAGAGTGCAGGGTGCGACCGTTTATTGTAGGAAACGGTAAGTCGAGAAATGCAAACGCAATACGTATTCCGAATTTAGGCAAATAAGTCCTTTAACCCTGCCAGGGTTTCTTGCCCACGCTCTTCATTGGCGTCCTGTGTGTCCTGACCACCACCTTGCCACTGCAGGTCATCCTCAGGTAGTTCTGCGATGAAACGGCTGGGTTCACAATTAATGGTTTCGCCAAATTGACGTCGCTTCAAGGCCATGGTCATACTCAGGGTTTGCTGGGCCCGGGTAATGCCAACGTATGCCAGTCGCCGTTCTTCCTCGATGTTGTCCTCTTCGACGCTTACCCGGTGAGGCAGGATTTTCTCTTCCATACCGATAATGTAAACGTGCGGAAATTCTAGCCCCTTGGCTGCGTGCAGCGTCATCAGTTGCACACTTTCGGGCCCTTTTTCCTCCTCGTCTTGTTGTTCTAATAAATCGCGTAGCACCAGTCGCGAGATGGCTTCATCCAAGCCCACCTTTTCGTTTGCCATCACCCGTTGGAGTCCGTCTATCAGGAATTGTACGTTGCCCATGCGGCGTTCGGCCACTTCATCACTGGAGCTGAGCTGTTCCAGCCAACCCTGGTAATCGATGTCGCGAACCATCTGCCGCACACCGGAAACACTGCTGTTGCCTTCACAATTTCGACGCACGCCGTCCATCCACTGGCGAAATTCCCGCAGGCGCTTGTGTCCACCGTCAGATACTTCGCTGATGCCAATGCGAGCACACGCTTGGTTCAGACTGCAGTGATTGGTAAGAGCGAAATTACCGAGGGCTTCCAGCGTGGAGGTGCCCAGTTTGCGTCGCGGCACATTGGCAATGCGCAAAAATGCATTGTCATCATTCTCGTTAACGATCAGTCGCAGGTAGGCCATAATGTCCTTCACCTCATTGCGAGCGAAGAAGGAAGTGCCGCCACTAAGATGATACGGCACCTGCTGTTGCTGCAGCGCAAGCTCGATCAGTCGCGACTGGTGGTTGCCGCGGTAAAGGATGGCATAGTCGCCAAAGCGAGTGCGTTTGCGCAATTGGTGGTCGAGAATTTCTGCCACAACCTGGTCGGCTTCGTGCTGCTCATCGGCGCAGCGAATGACGCGCAGTGGTTCGCCGTAGCCCAATTCACTCCATAGCTGTTTATCGAATACGTGGGCGTTGTTGGCGATCAGCGTATTGGCGGCCTTGAGTATGCGCGCAGTGGAGCGGTAGTTCTGTTCCAGCTTTACCAGCTTCAAACCTGGGAAATCGTCCTGCAGTTGCACCAGATTTTCCGGTCGGGCGCCGCGCCAGGAGTAGATGGACTGATCGTCATCGCCCACTACGGTAAGGCCGCCGCGCAGACCAATCAGTTGTTTCACGAGGAGGTACTGGCTGGAGTTGGTGTCCTGGTATTCATCAACCAGCAGGTAGTGGATCTGGTTCTGCCATTTTTCCAATATAGCCGGGTTGTGCTCGAATAAGATCGTGGGGAGCAGGATCAAATCGTCGAAATCCAAAGCGTTATAGGCCTTTAGCGCTCGTTTGTAACGCAGGTAGGCCTGCGCGCAGAGAATATCTGCGGGACTCTTCGCTTCGGCCAGTGCTTCTTCGGGTAGCACGCGGTCGTTCTTCCAGTTAGAAATCTGCTGCACGATGGTGCCTGCCAGGTCGCCCTCGGCGCCGTGTTCCTGAATCAGCAGATCGCGCACCAGTGTGCGTGTGTCTTCGCCATCAAAAATGGAAAACCCTGACTTCAACCCCAGTGTTTTGCGTTCCGCGCGAATAATTTTCAGGCCGAGTTGATGAAAGGTACTCACTGTGAGCCGGTCCAGCGCACTACCGGGTAGCAGCTTGCTCACCCTCTCTTTCATTTCGCGTGCAGCTTTGTTGGTAAAGGTAACTGCGGTGATATGACTAGAACTGATGCCACAGGTATTAATCAGGAATGCGATTTTTTCGGTAATCACGCTGGTTTTGCCGCTGCCAGCGCCGGCCAGAACCAGGAGTGGGCCGTCGATATACTGCACGGCTTCGCGCTGTCGGAGGTTGAGTTGGTTCACGTTTGCTCGGATGGACTTGGCGGAGGGGGCGGTAGTCTAGCAAAAACTGCGACATGCTCGCGCAAAAAATCGGGATTAAACCGAAAATGGACTTTCCTCAGGCCTTTCTGGCCAGTTTCGCGACCGAGCTGGCGGTGGCGGTGAGCAGCCCGTCCTCATTGTACAGCTGGCCTTCAAGGAAGGCGATCTTGTAGCTGCTTTTAAGTATTCGCCCCCTCGCCCGAAGGCGGCCCGCCCGAGTTGGCTCCAGATAGCTGGTTTTAATTTCCAGTGATGACACACCGGTAATGCCCTCGATAGAAGAAAACACCGCGTGGGTCATGGCAGCGTCTAACATGGCAGTGATAAAGCCGCCCTGGACCACATCAATCGAGTGGCAAAAATCCGTGCCGATCGTAAATTCGAAGGTGCAGGACGGTTCTTCAGGATCAACTGCCACGATCGTGCCACCCAATATTTTGATAAATGCCGGCGCCCGAGCGTTGAGGTGATCAATAAGTACCGGTTCATCCATGTGCTCTTGTATCCGTTGTTGCCATTGGGTTTAAAGGGATAGCGTTACACTATTGGTAAGTGCACAGGTAGGCGGTTTCCTCAGCCACTTTTAGCTGGAACTGTTGATTGGCTTGTACTACGAAATAATCCCCAGCGGAATAGGTTGTCCACTCAGTATTGCCGGGCAATTTCACAGTGAGAGCGCCGCTAACCACTGTCACGGTTTCTTTTTGCGTTGTTCCAAACTCGAATTCTCCGACCGCCATCACGCCAACGGTGGCAGGCAGGCTCGCTGTTTGAAAGGCGATGGAGGCAACTTTGCCTTCGAAGTATTGGTTAATTTTGAACATAGAGATTCCTCAGCAGTCAGCATATAAAAAACAGGGAGGATTTTCGCTCCTTTCTACCTCAAAAGTAAAAAATTATTTTCTTATCGATAAATTAGGCAGGGCATAAATGTCACTGAAACCTGGCCGAAATGGTGCATGCACCGCTCGCGTTAGTTCAAGTGGCCATACGCAGCCGCCAGATTTCTTCTCGATAGCTTGTAGATACAGCCTCATAAGGTATGTTTGCTGGCTCGAAATTGCTCGTGCAGCGCAGTCTGCTGGAGCCTGTGGATTGAATGACACTGAGAGGACTGACATGAGTAACGACGCCTTTATCTACGACGCAATTCGTACTCCCAGAGGGAAGGGTAAGCCCAGCGGGGGCTTGTATGAGGTGAAGCCCATCGATTTAGTCACTAATCTGCTGGAGGAAATGAAGGCGCGCCACAACCTGGATACCACGCAAGTGGAAGATGTAATCCTGGCCACTGGTGAGCCGGTGAACGAGCAGGGGCAGAATATCGCCAAGACCGCGCTGGTGTATTCCAGTTGGGATGACGTTACCGTCGGCGCGCAATTGCACCGGTATTGTGCCGGTGGTCTGGATGCGGTTAATACTGTCGCTATGAAAATTATGTCCGGTATGGAATCCATGGGTGCGGCCGGGGGTGTGGAAAGCATGTCACGCCTGGGTATTGGCGCTAGTGGTGCTGCGGCCGGCGATGCCTGGGTGGCGATGAAAAGCTATGGAATCTCTCAGGGCCTGGGCGCCGATCTGCAGGCCAAACTGGACGGCTTTACGCGCGAAGATGTAGACCGCTATGCCTGCCAGTCTCAGGCGCGAGCGGCTCATGCGCGAGACAATGGCTATTTTGACAGATCTCTGGTGCCGGTGAAGGATCTGAACGGCGTCACTGTGCTCGACCACGATGAACTGATTCGACCAACCACTGTGGAAGGGCTAGCCAATCTCAATCCGTCCTTCACCATGTTCAACGATTTTGGTCATGGCGATTTTCTCAAATTCAAGTATCCCCAGGTGGAGCGGGTTGAATGCATTCACACACCTGGAAACTCTTCCGGAGTGGTCGACGGAGCTGCTCTGGTGTTATTGGGCAACAGGCAAGCGGGGGCTGATCAAGATTTGACGCCCCGTGCCCGTGTTGTGTCCTGCGCACTGACCGGGACTGAACCGACGATTATGCTCGCAGGTCCTGGCCCCGCGACGCAAAAGGCCTTGAAGAAGGCCGGAATGTCAGTCGGCGACATCGATCTGTTTGAGCTAAACGAAGCATTTGCCTCCGTGGTGTTGCGGTTTCAACAGCAACTGGGTGTTGAGGATGACCGCATCAATGTTAATGGCGGGGCGATTGCCATGGGGCATCCCATTGGCGCAACCGGTGCCATGATTCTCGGCACGGTACTGGATGAACTGGAGCGACGAGACCTGAATACTGCGATGGTGACCCTGTGTGCCGGCGGCGGCATTGGTATTGCCACTATTATTGAGCGAGTTTGATCAGACAGTAATCGCGGACGGATTGGAGTAGACAAAAATGGGTTACATACGACTGGAAAAAGGTACCGACGGAATCGTGGAATTGATTTTCGATCAACCGGGAAAAACCGTTAACGTCATGGGTGAAGAATACGCAGAAGCGATGCCAAAAGTGCTGGATGAACTGGAAGCACAGAAGGATGAAATTATCGGTGTGTATATTCGCAGCGGTAAGCCGGGGCAGTTCTTTGCCGGTGGTGATATCACGCTGATGCTGGAAATGGATTTGAACCCGGATGACGCTGAACGCCGGCGCATGTTTGAAGGAATTCTGGAGGCCAAGGCACCTCTGCGACGCCTCGAGGCGCTGGGCGTTCCCATTGCGGTTGGCATTAATGGTGCCGCGCTCGGTGGGGGTTTTGAAATTGCGCTGGCCTGTCATCATCGCATCGCGCTGGATGACAAAAGTGTTCAGGTGGGACTGCCCGAAGCAATGCTGGGCCTGATGCCCGGTGCCGGTGGCGTAGTGCGCATGGTGCGTTTACTGGGTATGCAGGAAGCGTTAACCCTGATTGCCCAGGGTAAGCGACTGAAGGCGCAGCAGGCATTGGAGAAGGGCCTGATCCACGAGCTCGCATCCAGCGAGGAGGACATGGCAGCCAAAGCCAAGGCCTGGATCAAAGCCAACCCCGATTCAAAACAGCCTTGGGAGCAGCCGGACTACACCATTCCCGGCGGTGGTCCGGCCGACCCGGCGACTCAGGGCCTGACGTACTTTGGCCCCGTGAATGTGATGGTTCAGACCAAGGGCAACATGCCAGCGCAACAGGTGATTATCGCGGCGGTGATTGATACTGCTCGGGTCGACTATGATACCGCCCACACGATCGAGGCGCGATACTTCCAGCGCTTGTTGCTGGATCAGGTAGCGCGCAATATGATGACCACGTTTTTTGTGCAAATGAATGAGATGGACGCAGGTGCTTCACGCCCCTCGGGCGTAGAGAAAACAGAGGTTAAAAAGTTGGGCATTCTGGGTGCCGGTATTATGGGCGCCGGTATCGCCTTCAATGCAGCCAAGGTGGGCATTGATGTCGTTTTGAAAGATCTCACCCGCGAGAATGCCGACAAGGGCAAGGCCTACGCCGCCATTGCGTGCGAGAAAACTCGCAGTATCGACGAGGCGCAGGCGCAGCAGATAATGGCGCGTATTCAGCCTACAGCGGAAGCTGCAGATCTTGCTGATTGCGATCTGGTGATCGAGGCAGTCTTTGAGGATCGAGACGTGAAAGCTGCTGTAACCCGAGAAGCGGAAGCGGTGTTGCCTGGTTCGTCGGTATTTGCTACCAATACCTCGGCGCTACCGATTACTGAATTGGCACAGGCGTCAAAGCGCCCGGAAAACTTCATTGGCATGCACTTCTTTTCACCGGCGGAAAGAATGCCATTGGTTGAAATCATCACCGGAGAAAAAACCTCTGATGAAGCGCTCGCCAAAGCATTTGATCTGGCGCAGAAATTGGGTAAGAAGCCAATTGTGGTTAAGGATTCCCCCGGATTCTTTACCACCCGGGTCATTGGGCAGACCATCACCCAGGGGCAGATGATGCTGGCTGAGGGGGTGAATCCCGCGCTTATCGAGAACGCAGCGGCTTTCAATGGCTCGCCCATGGGGCCGCTGGAAACCCTGGACAATATTTCTATCGAGACGGCCTACCACGCTATGAAGCAGGCTCAGGCAGATGCGCTGGCCCGTGGGGAGGAGCCTGAAACCGGCCCCCAGGCTGAGGTTATTCGCATCATGTTTGAAGATATTGGTCGCAAGGGGCAGAACCAGGGTGGCGGCTTTTACGACTACGACGACAATGGTAAGAAGATCGCCACATGGCCGGGGTTAAAGGACGTATTTGCCAAAAATGGCTACACCGACATTCCCTATGAGGACATTCGTGATCGCCTGCTGTTTCCCCAGGTACTGGAGGCGGTTCGAATCATGGAGGAGGGTGTACTCACCAGCGTTGGGGATGGCAACATCGGCTCTATAATGGGTATCGGTTTCCCGCCGCACACCGGTGGTGTGTACCAATGCGTGAATGCCTACGGCGTACAAGCGTTTGTCGACCGGTCGCATGAACTGGAATTTGCGTATGGCGAAGTGTTTAAGCCACCGCAGCTGTTGCTTGATATGGCGGCCAAGGGATCAACCTTCGCTTGAGAAAGTCATAAAAAAAGGCCGGCATCCTAGAAAAGATGCCAGCCTTCTTTTTGCACAGTTTGGCTCAGGCGTGAAGCGCTGAGCTGCGTTTTTTTAGCGAACACCACCGCGCGCCATACCTTTTGAGGTGAAGTACTTATCGCCCCGCGTCACACCATTTTGGTATTTTCCTGGAATGGGTTTGCCGCTCAGGTTGTAGATATCCTGTAACAGGTCATAAGAGCCATACGCTGAGCCAAAACTGGACTTGCGATCGTACAAGTTACCACCGTAGAGGTACTGCAGGCGCCAGAGTTGGCCACGACCGTCGTACATGTCACCGGCAACCGCACCCCAGCTGTCTTCGTCAATGTAGAAAGTACGCCTGCTGTAGAGGTGGCGGCTGCCTTCTTTGAGCGTAGCATCCACTATCCACACGCGGTGCTTTTCCCAGCGGACCTTGTCAGGATTGAGAAACTTTTCGCCTAACAGATCCTCCACCTTGGTCTGGAAGATCATCTCATAGTTGCCAGCGGGAACGATCATTTCCTTCTTGCCTACGAGTGTCCAGTCAAACCGCTCCGGTGAGCCGTTATAAATGAAGGCGTCATCGTAAGTGGACGTGCCGGCTACGCCAGGGTTAGGCGTATCGAAGGAGACTGCAGGTGCCAGGCGCACACGCCGCTGACCAACGAGATACTGCCAGGCTTTGCGGCCTTTGCCCTCGGTGTAATCTGCGCCGGGTTCATGCACCAGCAGGATTTCACCGGCGCGGCGAGCGGGCGCGTCGTAATTGATGCGCAACTTGGCCCAGGACGCGTCGCCGACAGGTTCATCGGGATTTTTAAACATGGGGAAAACTGCGACTGAGGAGCCTGTGGTCGACAGAACGGGCTTTCCGTTGGAGCCCACATAGTACACATCAGATTCAAGAGTGGAGTCTTCAGAGTAGCGAATCATGTGATTCCACATGACTTCCAGACCGGATTGTGGGATAGGGAAGGGCACACCCGGAAGATTGCCGTCAACTTTCTGGCCATCTTCAATGAGAGTTGCCCCGGTCGCATTCTTCAGCGAATTGGCATAATACCAGTCTGGCCGAATGGTCCCCCGGTGTGAGGGGTAGACATGTATCTTGAAACCGTCAGCGCCGTATTTTTCAAACATAGCCTGAGTACCGGCTGTGAGTTCGTCAGCGTATTCCTTCCAGTTGTTGATATCGATGGTGTAAAGCGGCTTTTCGTTCGCGTAGGGGTCAAGGTAGTCATCAGAGCCTTCGACGAATTCTTCGGGTGTAGGCGTGCCGTTGGGATCCCAGTCTGGAATACTACCGTCTGCGTTGCCTGCGGCCTCGGCGCCAACCGGGGTGAGGTCTTTGCCTAGGCGGGCTGCCTGCTCCGGAGAAACTGCGGCAAAGGCTGTGCTTGCCGCAATTGAAGTAATGAAGAGTGCTGCCATTGCCGTTCTAAGAATCATTAATGTTACTCCACAGGTGCGCTATTGCGAGGCAAAAGGTTAGATCAAGCAGTTCGAAATATCCACCTGTTTCCAAGGATATTGAGCGCCTTGGAGCCCGAGTCTCATCGTAGGGCATCAGGCTGCTCGTAGATTTGCGCTCTAGACGTCAAAAGTGATGTGCATTTCCTTCATGGCATTGACGAAGAATGAGCGTACAAACTTTGACTCGCCTTTGATTTTTGGGTTCCGCAGCCGTGGGATGATGTTCAGTTCCAGTCGAGCCAGGTGGGAGCCAATGCAGAAGTGCTGTCCAATGCCGAAGGAGCGTAGTTGGTTGTACAGGTCCGGCATGCGCTCGGCGCGGGTCACGTCAAATGCTATGGCGTCGTCGCCAAACACGGACTCGTCGTGGTTGGCAGCATGATAGTGTAATAGCACTTTATGGCTAAATTCAGCGCGTACTGAATGACTTCCAGTGACGCCAGTTGACCTTCCTCTTCGGATATAGACATATCAGGATCGTCCGCAAAAATCATGGTATTGGTCCATTCGAAAAACTTCTCGCGATCATCAAGTGGCACACCCAACAATTCGAGAATTCCGATTAAAGGAAGTTCAGCTGCAACGTCTTCTGCGAACTCACACTCGCCTTTGCTTGCCACGTCATCGATAATTCGTTTTGCAGGCTAACGAAACTTCGGTGCGTAAGACTCAACGTGCTTGGTTGTAAAGGCGTTGCGCACGATGCGGCGCACTTTCTGGTGCAGGGGTGGGTCCATGTTGATGATGGTATGGCAGTGAATGTTATCCACCATGTCCTGGTCGTATTCCATCGGAAAGGCCGAACGCGCGGCGGAGGAGAACAGCTTGGGGTTCTTTGAGACGAAATCCATTTCGGCCACCTGGGTGACGGCCCAGTAGGGCACACCGGTGATGGGGTCTTCCAGCTTTACCACCGGGCCCGCTTCGCGGATTTCTTTGAGTTTGTCGTAAGGCATGCCCTGGGCATAGGTGTCTGGGTCAAGCAGGTTGGCGAAGGGGTATTGGCCCATGGCAGGCTCCGAAAGTAGCGATAAATTTTTTGCCGGTAAAATAGACAACCGAGCAACTTGCAGTTGCTAGCAAGGGTTGGTGTGGCTGCGATTTAAGCGTAAAGCATAGATACTTGGGAAATGGGGCAGTGGAGTTCACACGTAATGGGAATAGTGCTTGCTCAGGCCATATGAATCCTCGCCTGCACTCGCCAGGCGTGAGCTCAACCCAGACCGCGATAGGCCAGCGCCTCGCTGATGTGTGCAAGACCGATGTTAGCGCATTCATTGAGGTCCGCGATGGTGCGTGCCACCCGCAACGTCCGGTGTAGTCCCCGTCCTGACAAGTGCATTTGCCTGGCAGCATTTTCGAGACTTGCTCTCTCACGCACCCCCAGTTTGCAAATATCAGACAGGCGATCGGGGGTGAGTTGTGCATTTGAGCCACTCTGGCGCTGCTCCTGTCTTTGCCGACATTGGACGACGCGCGCCTTTACTGCGGCGGAATTTTCTCCGCTGTGGCAGGGGCTGAGCAGGTCTTTCGGGGGTAGCCGGTTGACCTCGACATGCAGATCGAAGCGATCCAGTAGTGGACCGGATAGTCGCGATCGATAGCGCTGAATTTGATCAGGTGTACACCGACAGGGGTGATCCGGGTCACCGAGATACCCGCAGGAGCAAGGGTTCATTGCCGCAACCAGCTGGAAACGGGCCGGATAGGTAGTCCGGTGACGTGCGCGGGCAAGCGTGATCTCCCCCGACTCCATAGGCTCCCTCAGAACCTCCAGGCAGTGCCGACTGAACTCCGTGAGCTCGTCCAGAAATAGCACTCCGCCGTGGGCCAGGGAAATCTCGCCGGGTCGGGGCTTGCTGCCGCCGCCGACCAGGGCCGCAGCGGAGGCGCTGTGGTGAGGGTTGCGAAATGGGCGTTGAAATATATTGTCGGCCTTCGCGGCAGGGTCATAGAGGTCGCGCAACGCCAAGCCAAGCAGGATTTCCTCTGCGCTCGGCGGTGGCATAATGCCGGGAAGTCTGCTGGCTAGCAGGGTCTTGCCTGTTCCGGGCGGACCCCACAGCAAAAGATTGTGGCCACCGCTGGCGGCAATTTCCAGCGCGCGTCGGGCGCCCTCCTGCCCTACCACATCGCATAAATCCGGGTGATTGGCGGCCGTGGTAACGCCACCGGCTTGTGCTGCGGCAATTTTTTCGCTGCCGTTGAGGTGGGCACACAGAGTGAGAATGTCGGGTGCGGCAACAATCCTGCTGTCGGGAACATACGCGGCGAGGCGCGCGCTCGCGGTGGCGATTACCAGCTGGCGCTGGGCTTTGCTCGCTGCGCCGGCTGCGGCCACTACTCCGGGGACGGGCCGAACACTGCCATCGAGGGCCAGTTCTCCCAGAAACTCGTGCTGACTCAGGCAGTCCGACGACACTTGTCCAGACGCGCTAAGAATACCCAACGCGATCGGGAGGTCGAATCGGCCGCCCTCCTTGGGTAGATCCGCAGGAGCAAGATTTACAGTAATGCGCCGATCGGGAAAGCTAAAATGGGAATTGAGAATGGCGCTGCGCACGCGATCTTTGCTCTCGCGTACGGCGGTTTCCGGGAGTCCTACGATGTGAAATGCGGGCAGCCCATTGGATAAATGGGTTTCCACCTGCACCAGGGGTGCGTCAATGCCCGCGAGCGCCCTGCTATAGATAACAGATAGTTCCATCGCTCTTCCTTGAGCTGGTGTTGAATTCTGAAGTCGGTGCAGACAGACCCCGCCCGACTGCCTTCAGCGCTTTGTGGTGAGACGTTCCAGCCCGCTCGTCAACGCTTCCAGTTCTGCTTCCAGCGAGGCCACTTTGCTGCGAGTGCGCTTGAGTATCTCGGCCTGAGTATCAAACTCCTCACGGCTCACCATATCCAGGCGTGACAATGCGGACTGCGCGAGCGAGCGCATGCTTTTGTCTACTTCACCGCTGACTTTACGACCGCCGACAAGTTCGCTGACCTGTTGCAGTATTTCCCAGGGGGGAGGTGGTGGTTTTAGTGCCATGAAATCCTGCCGCGTCGTGCTGTGGTAATCAAGCTGGCAGTCTAGAGTATTTCGCTTGTAGGTCACAGTGCAAGTAGGTGCTCTAATTTGGTGCAGCGACCCACTTTAGTGCACGATAAATACCGGCCCAGACGATAGTTACCGGCGGTAGCATTCCATATCTCATTGATATTTATGAATAATACAATACTTGGCACAGACCCTGCATTTGTGAGAATGCAGTGTTGTATCGCGCACGCAATGCGCCCGTAGCGAATTTGACGCAATGCAGATTGTGTGAATTGACTTTTAACTGATAGGAGTATGAAACATGCACAACAAAAAACTACTGACGGCCGCCGTCACCACCGCGTTGTTGGCGGGTATTGGCGCCACTTCCGCACAGGCTGTTGAGCTTTCTGCCAACGTGGCTCTGGTTTCAGATTATCGCTTCCGTGGTATTTCGCAAACCGATAAGAAAGCCGCTATTCAGGGTGGGTTTGATGCGTCCTTTGAGCCGGGTTTCTACGTCGGAACATGGGCTTCCTCGGTTGATTTCGGCGATGTGACTGACGGCAGTGGCAGTTTTGGCACCATGGAAATTGACTACTACGCAGGATGGACAGGCCCTATCGGGGATTCGGATTTTGGTATCGATGTCGGTTACATGTACTACCAGTATCCAGGCGATACGGTTGACCCCACTGGTGATTATCAGGAAGTTTACGTCAAGGGTTCCTGGCAGGACCTCACCGTTGGCGTGACTTACTCGGATGATTATTATGCTGAGACCGGTAAGTTCTGGTATTTCGCAGGCGATTACAGCCTGACCTTTGCGGAAGACTTTTCGTTGGGTCTGCATGTTGGTTACAACGACTTCGATAGACTCGGTTTTTTTGGCGATGACTCTAATGGCGACGTCATCGATGAAGATAGTTACACCGACTATTCCGTGTCTCTGGGTTACACCTTCAAGGGTATTGACCTCTCCGTGGCTTGGGTAGGTACCGATCTTGACAGCAGTGACTGCTTTAACGGCTCAAAACTGTGTGACGACACGGCTGTCTTCAGTATTAGCAAGAGCCTGTAACATCAATATGTAGCATCGAGCCGGCCAGGTATCTGGCCGGCACCCACTCCGGAGATTCGTATGAAACTAATTACGGCTATTGTTAAGCCTTTCAAACTGGACGACGTGCGCGAGGCGCTGTCCGAAACCGGCGTTCAGGGCATTACCGTGACTGAGGTAAAAGGCTTTGGTCGCCAAAAGGGACATACCGAGTTGTATCGCGGCGCGGAGTACGTCGTCGACTTTCTCCCCAAAGTAAAAATCGAAGTTGCGGTCGCCGATGGCGTGGTCGAACAAACGATCGAAGCGATTACCAAGGCGGCCAACACCGGCAAAATTGGTGACGGCAAGGTATTCGTTTCCCCTCTTGAGCAGGTGATTCGTATTCGTACCGGCGAGACCGGCGAAGACGCCATCTAACCCCCCCCATTTATTCTTAGCAGAGAGTTATTCCCATGGAAAATAGCATTTTCGAACTGCAGTACGCTCTGGATACATTTTACTTCCTCGTGTGTGGCGCATTGGTAATGTGGATGGCGGCGGGCTTCTCAATGCTTGAAGCTGGTCTGGTCCGCTCCAAGAACACTACCGAGATACTGCTCAAAAACATCTCGCTTTATGCGGTGGCCTGCACCATGTATATGATCTGTGGTTATTCGATCATGTATGGCGGCGATGAGTTCACGTGGTTCCTGAATGGCATCGTTGCCGATGGTGTCGCTGGGGCAGAGGAGCCTGCTACCTATGCCCCTTCTGCGGACTTCTTTTTTCAGGTGGTGTTTGTGGCAACCGCCATGTCCATTGTCTCTGGTGCTGTCGCTGAACGCATGAAGCTCTGGGCGTTCCTGGCTTTTGCGGTTGTTTTGACCGGTTTTATCTATCCCATGGAGGGTTCCTGGACCTGGGGTGGTCAACCGGTTTTCGGTATGTACACGCTAGGTGACCTTGGTTTCTCCGACTTTGCTGGGTCGGGCATTGTGCACATGGCAGGTGCCTCCGCGGCTCTGGCAGGCGTGCTGTTGCTGGGTGCACGGAAAGGCAAATATGAAGCTGACGGCTCTGTTCGGCCTATCCCGGGTGCCAACCTGCCGATGGCAACATTGGGCACCTTCATCTTGTGGATGGGTTGGTTCGGATTCAACGGTGGCTCGGTGCTGGCAACTGCCAGCGTCGAGAGCGCCAACGCTGTGGCAATCGTCTTCATGAATACTAACGCGGCAGCAGCCGGTGGCCTGATTGCGGCGATGATTGTGGCGCGTGTCATGTTCGGCAAGGCTGACTTGACCATGGCACTAAACGGTGCATTGGCTGGCCTGGTTGCCATTACCGCTGAGCCGTCGACGCCAACGGCGTTGCAGGCAACCTTGTTTGGTGGCCTGGGCGGCGTGTTGGTCGTGTTTGCCATCATAAGCCTGGATAAATTGAAGATTGATGATCCGGTAGGCGCGATCTCTGTCCACGGCGTGGTTGGTTTCCTGGGTTTGATGTTGGTGCCTATTACCAACGCCGATAACTCTTCCTTTAGTGGTCAGCTTATTGGGGCCGCGACTATCTTCGGTTGGGTCTTTATCACCAGCCTGATCGTCTGGGGCATCCTCAAGGCAGTTATGGGTATCCGGGTCAGCGAACAGGATGAGTACGAGGGTGTAGATATGTCCGAGTGCGGCATGGAAGCCTATCCTGAATTTGTCGGTGCCAGCGGCAGCGGCCGCTAACAGTACAGTACTTCCAAGCTTTACGGGCGCATCTTGCGATGCGTATTTTTTGGGGGCCTTTCGGCCCCCTTTTTTTTGTCCCATAATGGCGCGCGACCCAGGATGTAAATCCAGTCACTCAATAGAGAGTAGGCCATCTGGCCCCAAACAAAATGGAGAAGAGAATGCTGAAGAGATTGAAGAAGTCTGTAATGGGCGTTTGTGTAATCGCGCTGGTTCTGGCGTTATCTGCGTGTGGTGGTAGTAGTACAAAAACGACGGTGACTGCCACGGAAACACAGGGCAAGCAGCTTATGGATCTGAAAGAGGCCTATGACAAGGGCGTCATTACTGAGAAGGAATATCATCGCACCAAGAACGAAATCCTTAAACAGTAGTAAGTACCCACTTTCATTTATAGGCCTTAAAAATGTAGGCTTACACTATCGATTTTGCGATACTATCGATAGCCTGGGGTAGTTGTTCCAGGTTTGAGATTTCCCGGTCCGCAGGCGCACCCCCGGGCCAGGGTTTGCCCCGAGCGTTCATCCATACGGTATACATACCTACCTCTCGGGCGCCCTGAATATCGTGGTTCGGGTCGTCGCCGACATGCACGACTTCCCCTGCGGTAACCCCCGCTTTTGTCAGCGCCACCGTGAACATATCGGGATGGGGTTTGCTGACGCCGATGTCCTCGGCCAAAAAAGCAAAGTCGAAATATTCTGCCGCATCGGTTTTGTAGATGTCGGCATTGCCATTGGTCAGTGCACCCAGCGTGTAGTCTTGTGACAGTCGCTCCAGTACACCCAAAGCTTGCTCATAAAGTTCAACTGCATGGCGTTCCCGCAGAAACACCGCAAAGGCCTGATCAGCGCCACTGCGAGCGTCTTCTTCGGAGTAACCGGCGGCAGTTTGTAGCTCGTACAGCATTTGGGTGCGCATCTGGCTAACGTGGTACGTCAGTTGTGGGTGGCGTTTCCACACGGATTTTTTGAATGCGAACAGAGCGTCGTCATCAAAAGTTTCCGTGGCGCCAGGCCGGTGTTGCCGCAACCATTGCTGTTGCGCTTCCTCAGCCCGGATGATGGCCGGTTCGACATCCCAGAGTGTGTTATCGAGGTCGAAGGTGACGACTAAAATGGCCATTTCAGTCGTCTTTGCGACGTTTGGCCCGGGGATGTGCTGCATCGTATACCTTGGCCAGGTGCTGGAAATCCAGGTGCGTATAGATTTGCGTGGTGGAAATATTCGAATGCCCCAGAAGCTCCTGCACGGCTCGAAGGTCGCCGCTGGATTCGAGCATGTGACTGGCAAAAGAGTGTCGCAGCATATGGGGGTGTACGTCTTGATGCATACCCGCTTTGCGACCTTGCAGCTTTAGTCGCGCCTGAATATTGCGCACGCTGATACGACGGCCACGATTACTGGTGAACAGTGCACTGCAGTCAGTAGCAGTGGTGGGGCGCACCTCGAGCCAGCGTGCGATGGCACCCAGTGCCACGGAGCCGATGGGGACTGTGCGCGTTTTATTGCCTTTGCCGGTCACGGTTAACAGTTTGGAGTGGGGGTCTATGTCACTGACTTCCACCGCTGCTAATTCTGCCAGACGCAACCCTGAGGAATAAAATAACTCCGTGATAGCGCTGTCGCGCAGGGCGATGGCTGAATCTGAATCGAACTTGAGATACTTGTCGACTTGGTCTGCGTCCAGTGTTTTCGGTAGTTTGCGTGGTTTGCGTGGCGCTTGAACGCTGGCCGCGGGGTTGCGTAGTCGGCCACTCTCTCGGCCCAGAAAATTGAAGAAAGAACGCACCGCGGATAAGCTGCGTTGAATACTACCACCGGACAGTCCGCGGCGGTGCAGCTGGCTTACCCAACCTCGAATATCCGACTCTATTAGTTCCTCGGCGCTGTCCTTGCACATACTTTCGCAATAGCGCCCCAGCGAAGACAGGTCGCGCTGATAGTTGCTTAAGGTGTGTGGCGAGAGCTGACGCACATGGCGCAGGTAGTCAAAAAAACGAGCGGCCGATTTCTCCAGCGTGTCGGCCATCAGCTCGTCCTCAGGCTTCCGAGGGTTGCAGTCGCGGCATGAGTCTCACGATAACGTCCGCAATATGTGACAAGAAAAGTGTGCCCATCTTGCTGGTGTAGCGATTGGCGTCTGAACTCCCCACCGCGATCAGGCCCAGCGGCTCATCACCTGACAGAGGCATGATAGCGGCCGAGCCGACCCCGCTGCACTCTGGGAACAGGTATTTGAGTTCTTCCTGGCGCAGGGTACCGCATACCGCTTTATTTCCCTTAAATAAAGCACCAATCACTTCCTTGGCACGCTCCGGTGTTTCGATGCGGCAGCCACCGCTTTGAGTGTCTTGGCCGTAGAGAATCATGCAGCCGTGTTCGACGTCAAAATCTCGGGTTATGGACGCCATAAAATCTTCGTAAAGCGCGTCAATCGATTGGGCGTCAAGCAGACTCAGTACCAGAGCACTGGTTTGTTCGTAGAGTGTGTCATTATCCTGCGCATTGGTAGTCAGGGCTTTAAGTTTGTGGCGCATATCTATATTGCGTTCGCGCAAAATGCCGACTTGCTTCTCTACCAGTGACACGGCGCTACCGGTGGCATGGGATATATGCAGAAAATCCAGCATGTCGGGATTGCGCTGCAGGAAGTCGTCGTTGTCCTTCAGAAATTCACGTACGACTTCATCGCTGAGTTCGACGTCGTTGGGTTTGTCGGTATTGGCCTTTGCAGCTGCGGCTTTGCTGGCTGACATGATGTCGCTCTCCCTGGTTCCGATAGGCTCCGTGCAGTGGGCCCTCAGATTTTTATTGCCCCGTCGAACACCACGGCGGTGGGTCCGATCATTATCACAGGATGGCCTTCGCCCGCCCAGGATACCGAAAGCTTACCCCCCGGCAGCGCAACTGTCACGGAATCACGTAACCAGCCGCGTGAAATACCATAAACAACAGCGGCACAAGCCCCGGTGCCGCAGGCCAGCGTTTCGCCCACGCCCCGCTCGTAGACTCGCAGCTGGATTTTGTTATCCGCAACGATCTGCATAAAGCCGGCGTTGACCCGTTGCGGGAAGTTAGAATGTGTCTCTATAAGCGGACCTAACTGTTCAACGTCGGCCTGGCGCGCGTCGGGAACGCGCAACACCGCATGTGGGTTACCGATTGATAGGGCACCGATCTCCAGTTCTTGACCGGCCACAAGCAGTGAGTAGCTTTGGGCTCGGGCACTCGCCACCATAGGAATCTTCGACGGCTCGAACTCGGGGGAGCCCATATTCACCTCAACCTCGTGGTTAGCGTGTACGCGGAGCTCGATCACGCCAGCAGATGTCTCCACTTTGATGACTCGCTTTCCGGTCAGCTTCTTGTCCCGCACAAAACGGGCAAAACAACGGGCGCCGTTGCCGCACTGCTCAACTTCTTCGCCGTCGGCATTGTAGATGCGGTAGCGGAAGTCGACATTTGGATTTTTCGGCGCCTCTACCACAAGCACCTGATCACAGCCCACGCCATAATGCCGGTCTGCTAAACGACGTACATCCTGGGCGCGCAACTTGTAGTGCTGGCTGATTAGGTCAATAACGACGAAGTCATTGCCGGTGCCATGCATTTTGGTGAACTGTAATTGCATCGCTATCGAGCTACCCGGCAGTTGCCTGTGCTCTCTGGAAGACAGGTCTCGCCCCGAATCAGGTCGGCCTGGGTTTCTCTGGCACGCACCAGGTGGGTTTGCTCATCGTCCACCATGATTTCCGCTGCGCGCCCTCGGCTGTTGTAGTTGGAGCTCATGGTAAACCCATAGGCGCCGGCCCCAAACATTGCCAGACATTCGCCCTGACTGAGAGTGAGCTCTCTGGCCTTTCCCAGAAAATCGCCCGTTTCACACACCGGCCCGACCACGTCCCACAGCGCCTGGTGCCCATCTGTACTGTGTTCCACCGGCTGGATGTCCATCCACGCCTGGTAGAGTGCCGGGCGGAGCATGTCATTCATGGCGGCATCGACCAGCGCGAAGTTGTGCTCGGGACTCGGCTTCAGGTACTCGACTCGCATGACCAGTAGGCCTGCATTAGCGGCAATTGAGCGCCCGGGTTCGAACAGCAGCTGAACCGAGCGCTCGCCCAATACCCCGCGGATAGCGCTGATGTAATCACCGATAGTGGGTGGCTCTTCGTCGCGATACTGCACGCCCAATCCTCCGCCCAGATCCAGGTGTTGAATAACGATACCGGACTCGGCGAGTACGTCCACCAGTGTTAGCAGCCGGTGCAGGGCGTCGATGAAGGGGCTAAGCTCGGTCAGTTGTGAGCCGATGTGGCAGTCCAGGCCGACGACTTGAATATGCTCTAGCTGAGCAGCGCGCTGGTAAACCACTAGGGCTTGATCAACGGTCAGCCCAAACTTATTTTCCCGCAGGCCGGTGGAAATGTAGGGATGGGTTTTCGCGTCCACATCCGGATTCACCCTGACTGATACGGGTGCGACCAGACCGAGCTCTGAAGCAACGCGGCTCAATACTTCCAATTCTGCTGAAGACTCAAGATTAAAGCAGTGAATACCCAGCTCCAGGGCGCGCGACATTTCTTCGGGCTTTTTGCTGACCCCGGAGAACACAATTTTTGAGGGGTCGCCGCCAGCGGCGACCACACGCTCCAGCTCGCCACCGGAGACAATATCGAAACCCGCGCCGAGTCTTGCCAGTACGTTGAGTACTGCAAGGTTGGAATTGGCTTTTACCGCATAGCAGATGAGGTGCTCGCAACCCTCAAGAGCGTGGCGATACTCATCGAAGGCAGCTTCCAGTGCCGCCCGGGAGTAGATGTAACAGGGCGTGCCATGGGTTGCTGCGATGTCGCTGACGGCGACATTTTCAGCGAATAGGCTACCCTCGCGGTAGGTGAAATGATTCATCGATCAGCCTCGTCTCAGGGTACTGTGCTCAGGGGCTCAGCTTGGTCTACCGATACAAGTGGCGGGGGTGTGGGTACCTCGGAGTCCGGGGTAAACAGTGGCCCCGTTTGTCCGCACCCTCCCAGCGCGGTCAACGCGATTGCAAAAAACAGTGTAGCAATGGAATTGTGCATGGTCATGGTCCAGGCCGTTGTGTATTTAAAGTGGCGCAAAGTATACCGCCCGCTAGTAAGCTGCGCGAACAGCCCTTACTATTGAATTGTGCACACTTTGCAGGAACATCACCTAATGACCGAATCAGAATTCAGTAAAGAGATAGACCTCACATTCGAGGCGCTGGAGCTGGCGCTCGATCAGATTGAAGACGGCCTGGACTACGAACACGGCGGCGGCGTGCTCACCGTTGAGTTCGATAATGACACTACTATGGTCTTTAGCCGTCAACCGCCCACGCAGCAACTCTGGCTCGCAGCCCGCTCGGGCGGCTTCCATTTTGCCTACGATGAGGGGGCCCAGGACTGGCGCGGCACGCGAGACGGCGAGCTGTTTCGGCCCTTTGTGGTGCAGCAGATGAAAACCCAGGGAGACGTTGATTTTGCGTGGTAATCAACTTTTGAAAGGGGGGAACACAGTGAGAAGAATGAGCCTGATTACGGGGCTTTTGGGGCTGCAGGCCTCGCTATCGGTGGTGGCCAGTGAGCCACTTTATGTGAAAAATCTTAGCCCTGTTGCGGGCTTGTTGGGCTTGCCCTCGCAACGTGATGCGCGCACCACCGAACAGGGCCAAGTGGGGGCGGCGTTGCACAGCAGCATCGCTAATCACTATATTAACGAGTCCAGCAGCGATGAATTTCTCAATCTGGATGGAGAGACGTTGCGTTTTGCGCTGGAGCTGCGCTATGGGTTGGCTAAAAACTGGGATGTGCAGTTAGAGGTTCCCTGGCTGGATCACAGCGGCGGAGATCTGGATGGACTCATTGATGACTGGCACGATTTCTGGGGTATGTCAGATGGCGGTCGTTCCGGTGTGCCCAGGGATGTGCTGGATTATTCCTACTCCACCCCTACCGGTTCTTTTGGATTACAAGAAGATGAATCTGGCCTGGGCGATATCAGCCTCTCGACTACCTATGCTTTTTATCACGAGGACAACACCGTCGTCAGTTTGGTGCTGGGCTACAAATTTGGCACGGGCGATGACGAAGACTTTACTGGCAGCGGAGCGGATGACGCGTTTGTGGCGTTCCGCTTCTCCGGTGAGCAGCTGTCGGATTTGCCTCTGAGCTGGCATGGCCAGGTCGGTTATCTCCGCGCTGGAGATAGCGACATGATGGAGGAATTCCAGGAGCAGAATCTGTGGTTTGCAGGACTGGCGATGGATTGGCGGTTTGCGCAGCACTGGTCATTGATCGCGCAGCTGGATGGTCATGCGGCGCCTTTGGACAGTGAGCTCAAGGGCGTCGGAGAAGACGCTGCTCTGGCAGCGCTGGGCGTGCGGTGGTATTTTGCCCGGCAGTGGTCTGTGGATATCAATGTCGTGGAAGATATTCGGGTTGCAACGGCACCGGATGTCACCTTCCAGGCCAGCATTCGGTACCGACCTGAGAGTAGTTAGTGCGCAAGCCAGGTTCAGTCCTTGGAAACTAAGCGATTACTGAAACTGAAGAGCGCCCGGGACTCAATTAAAGCTGCTCTTTAAGTGTTTCTAATGGGTCGAGTGGCGCGCCGCCAGGCGAGCAGTGGCGCGCTGCGCCGCTGCTGCAACCTGTTGCGGCGCTGTGCCACCGAGGTGATTCCTCGCGGCGACTGAGCCTTCCAGCGTGAGAATGTCGAACACATCTTCACTGATTTCACTGCAAAACCCCTGCAGCGTCGCCAGCGACATCTCCGGCAAATCCAGACTACAGTCAACGCCGTGGGCAACGGCCTTGCCGACCACCTCATGGGCGTCGCGAAAGGGCAGGCCCTTGCCGACCAGGTAGTCTGCCAGGTCAGTGGCGGTGGAGAAGCCCTGGCGCGCAGCTTCGCGCATCGTTTCTTTCTTCGGTTTGATCGCTGGCACCATGTCGGCAAAAGCGCGCAGTGAGTCAAACACAGTGTCTATCGCATCAAACAATGGCTCCTTGTCTTCCTGATTGTCCTTGTTGTAGGCCAGCGGCTGGCTCTTCATCAGTGTCAGCAGCGAGATGAGATCGCCATTTACCCGGCCAACTTTGCCCCGCACCAGTTCAGGCACGTCCGGATTCTTTTTCTGCGGCATGATGGACGAGCCGGTACAAAAGCGATCGGGCAGCGCAATAAAATTGAATTGACTGGAGGTCCACAGAACCAGTTCTTCTGACATGCGCGACAAATGGGTCATCAGGATTGCTGCGAATGCGCAAAACTCGATGGCAAAGTCGCGATCGGAAACCGAGTCCAGAGAGTTTTCTGTCGGTTTGTCGAAGCCCAGCGCAGCGGCCGTGCTCGCGCGATCTATTGGATAGGTCGTGCCCGCCAATGCAGCCGCCCCAAGGGGAGATTGATTGAGACGCGCACGGCAGTCCATGAGGCGACCGTAGTCGCGTTCAAGCATTTCATTCCAGGCGAGCAGGTGGTGGCCAAACACAATCGGTTGCGCGGTTTGCAAGTGTGTGAAACCCGGCATGATGGTCTCCGTGTTTGCCGCCGCCAGTTCGATAGTGCCGCGTTGCAGTCGCGTGAGTTCGCCCGCAATACCGTCGATTGCAGCGCGCAGATGCAGGCGGATGTCGGTCGCAACCTGGTCGTTGCGCGAACGCCCCGTGTGAAGCTTCTTACCACTGGCGCCGATCAGCTCGGTCAGCCGCGCTTCAATGTTCATATGCACGTCTTCCAGCTCGGTTGACCACTGGAAACTGCCATCGGTGATTTCTTTTTGCACCTGGGTGAGGCCGCTTTCGATTTCCTTGAGCTCATCGGCGGTAAGGACACCGACAGTCTTCAGCATGCGTGCATGAGCCAGTGAGCCGGCAATATCTTCGGTAGCCATGCGGTGGTCGAAGCCCACGGAAGCGGTGAAGCGCTGCACGAAGGCGTCGGTCGCTTCCTTGAAGCGGCCGCCCCAGAGTTTGCTGGTGTCGTTGTCTTTGCTCATGGTGCTTTCAATTCCTGATTATGACTCTTGGTTGGGCACACTTATGCCCAATTCAGTATTGCGAGTATATCAGTTCCAACCTTTGCTCGGTTCTGGATTTGCGATAGGAGTCAGTATCGCCAGAGAAGTTTGTTGGACTAGTGCGAGGCAGGGCAGAGTGCCCGCTTGATGAGTAGGCCAGGCCAAGCCCCCAGGGACGGGTTCGCGGCGTGTGCCGTGCCTATCACGGCACACAGAGATGGCTCCATACTTCAAAATCGTGGCCTTCGTTCAAAGTCGCCGTTGCGTAGTCCGGCTGCTATTATTACCGCTAAGTTTCGATGGAGGCTTCGACATGCCCCGCAAATTGATCATCGCCACCCGGGAGAGCCCACTGGCACTGTGGCAAGCAGAATCCGTTCGCACAGCCCTCAACAAAGCGCACTCGGATCTCGACGTAGAGTTACTGGGCATGACATCCCGTGGCGATCAGTTGTTGGACACGCCACTGGCCAAGGTGGGTGGTAAGGGTCTGTTTGTGAAAGAACTCGAGACTGCCTTATTGGATGGCAGCGCTGATATTGCAGTGCACTCGATGAAGGACGTCCCCATGGATTTTCCCGAGGGGCTGGAGCTGGGGGTTATCTGCGAGCGTGAGGATCCCACGGATGCTTTTGTTAGCAATACATACTCCGCACTGGAGGATCTGCCTCTCGGCAGTGTGGTTGGGACGTCCAGCCTGCGTAGGGAGTGTCAACTGCGCGCTCGGCGCCCGGATTTGCAGGTGAAATTTCTGCGCGGGAACGTTAACACGCGCTTGCGCAAGCTCGACGAGGGTGAGTACGACGCGATCATTCTCGCCAGTGCAGGCCTGATCCGACTCGGCTTTGAGCAGCGGATTTCCCAGGGCATGTCAGTGGCGGACTCGCTGCCCGCAGGAGGGCAGGGCGCGGTGGGTATCGAGCTGCGTAGTGATGACGAGGAGGTACGCGCTTTGCTGCAGTCTCTGCATCATGAACCCAGTGCTCGCCGTGTCATCGCGGAACGGGCCATGAACCGGCGTTTGGAGGGGGGTTGCCAGGTGCCTATCGCTTGCTATGCACAGTATGTGGGTGACAACGACCAGCTGCTGCTGAGGGGTCTCGTTGGAAATCCTAACGGTTCGCAAATCCTGCGAGCACAGGACACCGGGTCGGCGGCAGAAGCTGAACAGATGGGTATCCGGGTGGCCGAAGATCTTTTGTCGCAGGGCGCCGCCGCCATTCTGGCCAATATCTACAGTGATTAAACCCGGGGCCGGTAATTGCAGAGTTTTGGTAACACGCCCGGCGGGTGAGGCGGCGTCCAGGTTGTGTGCGGCGGTGGAGGCGGCGGGAAATGAGGTCTACCACCAGCCTCTGTTGACGCTCGCAGCTCTCCCTGAACTTTCTGGTCCGCAGCGTCAGAGGGTGCTGGATCTTGACCGGTATCAGCACGTCATTTTCATCAGCGGCAACGCAGTGCAATTCGGCATGGCGGCAGTGGAAGGCTACTGGCCGCAGCTGCCGGTGGAGCTTCAGTGGTACGCTATCGGCACAGCCACCGCGGCGCAGCTTGAATCTCATGGCATTACCGCAGTGACTCCCGAGAGTGATATGAGCAGCGAGGGCTTGTTGGCGGTCTCTCAACTGCAGCAGGTGCGCGACCAACGTGTGCTAATCGTGAAGGGCGAGGGCGGTCGCGCCACCCTGGCGCAGGAGCTCATCGGCCGTGGTGCTTTGGTCGATGAACTGGCATGTTATCGCCGCGAAGTTCCCGCTATGCCTCCGGGGAGTCTCGCGGCAAACCTGTCCAGTTGGGGCATAGACGTGATTTTGCTCAGCAGTGGCGAAGGCCTCGCAAACCTGCAGCTATTGCTTAGCCCGACAGAAACCTCTAACTTTAAACACATACTCTTAGTCGTCCCCTCGAAACGCGTTGCGGACCAGGCGCTTGAGGCCGGCTTCGATCAAATTATAACGGCTGAAAATGCCTCAGATGTGGCAATGCTGTGCGCTTTGCAGAAAAGTAAACCCGGCTGTGGAGATTGACTAGTGAGCGATCAGGAAACCAAGAATAATGAACCGCCTGCTGAACCCTCAAGTTCAAAGCAGCCAGCGGTAGACGAAGCGGCAACCCCCATCTCTTCAAGCGACGACAAAGCCAGTACGGTACAGGGGAAATCTTCGTCTGGCCCCGCCTGGCTCGCGCTGCTGTTGGTGATTGCGCTCGCTGGCGGCGTGGCATGGCTGGTTCGCGAATCGCAGGATCGGGAGATCTCGCTGGCGAGTCGCGTGGCGCATCTCGAGACAGTTGCCAGTAAAAAAGAAACAAACCTGGACGCCGCCAGTGCGCGATGGGAGCAAGAACTTAAGACCTCGGTAGGCAACCTTAAGACTGCGATGTCCGGTGAATCCTCGAAGCTCTCTCAGAGCGTGACAGCCGTCAAAGCACAGCTTGCCGAACAGCGTAAAGAGCTCGCGCGGTTCAGTGCCAGCGACCGGGATAGCTGGCTACTGGCAGAGGTCGAGTACCTCCTGCGGCTGGCCAATCAGCGTTTGATAATGGCCGGTGACACGGTTGCCACGCAGGCCTTGCTTGCCAGTGCCGACAGTGTTTTGAAAGAATTAGATGAAGCGAATCTGCACAAAGTACGCGCTGCGGTTGCGGCGGACCTGGCAGTGGTGCGAGCAGTACCTAAGGTGGATGTGGAAGGCATTTACTTACGGCTGTCCGCGCTGATAGAGCAGGCTGGAAAGCTGGTGATATTCCAGTTGCCGACGCCAGAGGCACGGCCGCCGGAAGGTACGGCTGCAAACTGGCAGGGTCGCCTGCGGCAGGGCTATGAAGCGGCACTGTCAAAGCTTTCCAACTATCTCATCATTCGTCGTCGTGATGTGCCTATGCAGGCGCTGATGGAGCCGCAGTGGGAAGGATTGGTGCGACAAAACATGCGCATGTTATTAGAGCAGGCGCAGGTGGCGTTGCTATCCAAAAACCAGGCGCTCTACGCCGACAGCCTGGGCCGGGCGAGTCATTGGGTAGATCAGTTCATTGATTCCGATGAGGTGGCTGCGCGCGCTATCGACAAGGAGCTAAAGAAGTTGGCGGACATTACCATTGCGGTGCCATTGCCCGATATTTCTCGGTCATTGCAGGCCCTGGACAATGCCATCGAACGGCGTCTGCAGCAGGGAGGCGACGAGTAGAGTATGCGTAAACTATTTGCCGTTGTGTTGTTTGCACTATTGCTGGGTGTTGGCGTTGTTGCGGTCATCGAAACCGATCCCGGATATGTACTGGTGTCCTATGGCAATTACTCATTGGAGACCAGTCTGTGGGTGGGCTTACTACTGATTCTGTTGCTGGTGCTCACCGTCTATTTGTTATTACGGCTGATATATCGAATTATTGGCGGACAGCGCTCCCTGTTTTCCTGGTTGGGATTGCGCAAGACCCAAAAGTCACTCCGATTGACCACTCAGGGTCTGATCAGCTTCACCGAGGGTAATTGGTCCCGGGCTCGACGTGAGTTGTTAAGTGGTGCCAAGAACAGCCAGGCTCCCCTGGGTAATTATCTGCTGGCCGCTCGCTCCAGTGATCAGTTGAACGATAAGGACAAGGTTCATGAATATCTGCGCGCCGCTGAAGAGATTGATCCGAAAGCTGCGGTGGCAGTGCAGATCACATTAGCGGAAATGAAATTGGAGTCGAACGAATATGAGCAGGCGCTTGCAGCCTTGGAGTCGGCCAAAATCAACGTTGGCCGCCATCCCTACGTTGCCAGCCTCTTGTATCAGATTTATCAGGGTCTCAAAGACTGGGACAGCTTGCTTGGGTTACTGCCGGAGCTGAGAAAGCACAAGGTCCTGGACGCCGAGGAAGTCCAACAACTGGAGCTACAGGCTTATCGCAATCGCCTGGAACAAGGCGCACCCGAACAGGTAAGCGCGCTCTGGCAAAAGACCCCCAAGCTAATGCAGCAGGATGCTCAGCTGTTTGAGTGTTACGTGGGCAGACTGATAGAGCTAGGCGATGACAATACGGCGGAAAGAGCGCTTCAGCGTGCGCTTAAGCGAGAGTGGAAATCGACCCTGGTACGCCAGTACGGTTTGGTAAAGGGAGCGGATGTGCGCCGGCAGTTGTCAAAGGCAGAAAGCTGGCTGGGGGCACACCCACAGGACGCTCAATTGCACCTTTGTCTGGGTCGTTTGTCGGCGCGAGCTGAACTGTGGGGAAAGGCACTGGACTATTTCGAGAGTAGTTACCGCCTAGCAGCCAGTGCGGAGACCTGTGCTGAACTCGGTCGATTGTTGACCGGACTGGGGGAACCCAAAGTGGCTGCAGCGTATTTTCGTGAGGGACTGCTATTGTCACAGGACGGCCTGCCGGTTTTGCCCATTCCCGGGAGTATCAGTTCCACCAGTGAGACGTTGCCTGCCACTTGATACGATGTTGATATCGCGCTGCTAATTTACGCGGGCGCTAGCGTGTAATACCCAGCTCATCCCAGAGTTCATCCACACGCGTTCTGACCGCCTCATCCATCACGATGGGGCGCCCCCATTCGCGTTGACTCTCACCTGGCCACTTATTGGTGGCATCAAATCCGACTTTGGATCCGAGGCCAGAGACCGGTGATGCGAAGTCCAGATAATCGATAGGCGTGTTTTCAATAAACACTGAGTCTCGCTGCGGGTCCATGCGGGTGGTCATGGCCCAGATCACATCCTTCCAGTCCCGCGCATTCACATCTTCATCCGTGACGATGACAAACTTGGTATACATAAACTGCCGCAGGAAAGACCATACGCCTAACATCACACGTTTGGCATGTCCGGGATATTCCTTGCGCATGGTGACCACCGCCAGGCGATAGGAGCAGCCCTCGGGAGGCAGATAAAAATCCACGATCTCCGGGAACTGCTTTTGCAATATGGGAATGAATACTTCGTTCAGCGCCATACCGAGCATCGCCGGTTCATCCGGTGGCCGCCCGGTGTAGGTGCTGTGATAGATCGGTGATTCGCGATGGGTAATCGCCTCGACAGTGAATACCGGGAAGCGCTCTACTTCATTATAATAGCCCGTGTGGTCCCCAAAGGGACCTTCCTCCGCCATCTCTCCCGGTTCGATATAGCCTTCCATTATATATTCTGCTCTGGCGGGCACCTGTAAACCATGTTCGCGACACAGTGGTGTAAAGCACTGTGCCAGCTCAGTCTTGCTGCCGCGCAATAAACCAGCGAAGGCATATTCGGAAATCGAGTCCGGAATCGGTGTGACCGCTGCTAGCGTAGTCGCTGGATCCGCGCCCAGCGCAATTGCCACCGGGTAGCGCTTTCCGGGGTTTTGTTTTTGCCACTCGCGAAAATCTAACGCCCCACCGCGGTGCGACAACCAGCGCATAATCAGTTTGTTGCGACCCAGTAGCTGCAGACGATAAATCCCCAGATTCAGGCGCTCTTTATTTGGGCCACGGGTGATCACCAGTGGCCAGGTGATCAGCGGCCCCGCATCTTCTGGCCAACAGGTCTGGATGGGTAGTTGGTAAAGGTCTACGTCTGCACCCTCTTTCGCATGGTATTGGCAGGCCGGGTTGCGCACGACTTTAGTACTCATGTGTAGCACCTGTTTCAGCAGTGGTGCCTTATCCCATAGTTCGCGCATGCCTTTGGGTGGATCCGGTTGCCGCAGGTAGGCGAGTAGCTTGCCGATTTCACGCAGGGCGTTCAGGTCCTTTGCACCCATGCCCAGGGCTACGCGCAGCTCTGTGCCAAACAGGTTAGCCAGTACCGGTGTGTTGAAGCCTTTGGGGTTTTCGAATAAAAGTGCAGGGCCGCCGGCGCGCAGGGTGCGGTCAGCAATTTCCGTCATTTCCAGG
>TARA_R110002072_G_scaffold302499_1_pt1 | contig 124707 bp, 95 predicted proteins | sample TARA_R110002072 | Tara Oceans TARA_R110002072 (sample SAMEA4397118) | marine metagenome | biome: Polar Biome; feature: [SRF] surface water layer (ENVO:00010504); material: water (ENVO:00002006), including particulate matter (ENVO:01000060) such as... | depth 5 m
TGCGGGGGGTCTTCGTGAGGGGATTCCTACCGCGACCACAGTACCAACATCAAACAAATCTGTGGTTTGAACCGGGTACGGTACGCAGATCGGGTTAGTCGACGGCGTAGTCGTCGCCGTAGAACTTGGCGGTGGTGCGGGTGTGGAAGGTGATGACTTTGATGGGGTCGTACTTTGGTTTGCCGGTGCCGGGGAGGACTTCTAGTAGCTCGTTGGGGCGGAGGTAGGCGGCTAGGGGGAAGCTGACGCGGGCTTTTTGGTGGAGTGAGGGGTTGCGGGGGCGGCCGACTCGGTGGGTGGTTGAGGGCAGGATGTCGTTGGATAGGCGCTGTAGATAGTCGCCGGTGTTGAGGATGATGGTGCCCGGCGGGGGCGAGAGGCGTGCCCAACGGCCATCTCGCTTTAGGGCTTGCAGGCCTTCGATGCTCGGAGCGGGAAGCAGGGTGAAGAGATCGACGTCTTCGTGGCCCAGGAGGCGACTTGCTTGTGCTGGCGCGGCTTGGTCTAGGGGCGGGTAGTAGTTGAGGCGCGAACCTAGGTTGGAGTTGTGGAGCCGCTTGTCGAAGAGATTGGGCTCGAGGCCTAGGCCCATGAGGATGCTGCGCATGATCGGTTGGATCAGGGCGCTCTCGGCTTCGATCAGTTGGCGGAACTTGGGCTCGTACTCGGGGCGGGGCCAGAGGGCCGAGGCGTCGAACGGTTGCTCGTTGCCCGGTAGGTCGAAGGCGCGACGGCCGAAGACCCAACCTTCGACAAGGTCTGGATGGATGTCGCTGGTCTCCTCGATCGGGAAGTAGCCTTCGCTGACAGCGCCGTGGCGCGCTGCTCGGAAGCGCATCTTGTCGGCGAGGTCCGTCGTCGTGAAGAACTGCTCAACCCAGCCATCGGCTTGTTCGAACAGTTTGGCGTCGACCCCGTGGCCTTCGAGAATCGCGAAACCAATGTCGCGCATGGCTTCACTAAGCTCAGCTGCGAACTTGCGCTTGTCGCCAAGGTCACCGTGCAGGAAGCGGCCGAGGTCGCAAGTCGCAAACTCAAAGTCCTCGTCGAAGACGTCGGCGCCGTCCGCGGATTCGGCGAGGTGGTAGGTAGGCTTATTGACCTGGTCGTAGCGCGTGAACTCGGCGCTCGACGCAGACACACCTCGCTGCCGCTTGTCGTCTTTGGAATCGCCGGTCATGGTTGCCTAAAGCATACTAGCAAGAAGAACGTCGCGAGGTGCGCGACAGAATGAGGCCGAGCACGATCCATAGCAGCAGCAGTTCTAGGGTAGTCAGGTCCCCTAGCAGCGGATCCCGCCAGCGCTTCGCGACATCCCCGCCGAACTGGATCGCCAACACGGTCGTCAACGCACCGACCGACAACCATGCTGCCACTACCTGCCACCGTCGCGACAATCGTGTCGACACTTCCGCGAACAATTGCGGATTGCGGCGCGGCAACGCCAGCAGTGCGATGCTGTGAATGACGTAGAGCGCGATCAATGCCGAGGTCGCGATCGCAAGTGCTAGATGGCGTTGACCGGACCACGCCAATGCGGCGACCAGCAGCGCGCTGACGGTGACACCAAATACCGGGATCTGTCGCTGCGCATGCACGCGACCAAACGCCTGCGGCAACTTGCCGGCTCGTGCCATCGACCACGCCAATCGCGCGGGCACCAACAGCGTCGCGTTGAGCGAGGTCGCAATCGCCATGATCGCACCGATCGTGACCAACTCGCGTGCGCCGACCGGCAGGTAGACGGCCGCAGCTTCGCTCATCGGCACGCGCGTGGCACCGACCGCTCCGGGTGGCAGCACCCCAAACGCAACCACGGACATGGCGACAAACACCACCGTGGTGATCAGGATGCCGCGCACGAACACCTTGGGCAGGTTGCGCTGGCTGTCGCGCACTTCCCCAGCGCTGTGCGCCAGAGACTCAAAGCCGGCATAGGCGAAGAACAACATTGGCAGCGCAGTCGCAAAACCGCTCCAGCCAGCGGTGAAGAACGGTTGCAGATTCGCGACCTCGATCGCGAACAGGCCCGGCACGATCAACACGCAGAGCGCGACCCCCAACACGGCGCACATCGCAACTTGCAGTCGGCCAAACCAGAGCACGCTGCGCGTGTGCACGAACCAGAAGAACGCAATCATGCCGAGCGTCAGCAACATGTGCGGCATCGGCTCGAGCTGGACCTCGAACAACTTTTCGAAGTTCAACGCGAGCGCATCTGCCAGGTACGCAGCTGCGCCGAGATACGAAACGCACTTCAACCAGACACTGACGAACGTCAACGTGCCGTTTCGGAAGGTGCGCTCGATGTGCAGCACTTCACCGCCCGGCTGCAGGCCCAACGACGTCGTCAAGAACACGAGGTAGGCGACGGCCGTTGCCATCACCACCGGCGCGAGCGCGATGTAGCCGAGGATCACGCTCGGGCCCGCGATCGCGCCGGCATCCGAGGTGACGGCGAAGATGCCGGCACCGACCAGGATACCGATCAGAATCGCATAGGACTCGATGGTGCCGAGTTCGCGACGCAAGGTTGTGGGCTTGGATTCGCTCACTCGTGTTTATCCTCGTGCCATGCGCAACATCCTAGCGACCGCGTTCGCAGCAACCGTCGCACTTGCTGCAAACCTCTCCGTAACGACAACGCAACCCGTGCAAGATCCTGCTCCTGGCAAACAGGTCGAGCTCTCCCTCGCGACCAGCGATGGCGGCACCATCCCCTACCTGCTCTACCAACCGAAGCGCTACCGCGACGATGGCGAAAAGGTGCCGCTGATGCTGTTCTTGCACGGTCGTGGCGAGAGCAATGGACCGCTCAGCATCGTCGCCAAGTGGGGGCCACCACGTCGACTCGCAGCCGGCGAACACATGAAGTATCTGGTCGTGTCGCCACAGTGCCCGCCCGAGTCGTTTTGGTCCAAGGACGACCAGCAGACACGGCTGCTGGAATTGCTCGCTCACATCCAGAAGACCTACAACATCGACGAGGACCGCATCTACCTGACCGGCCTCAGCATGGGCGGCTACGGCACGTGGCGTCTGGCCGCAGACCACCCCGACATGTTCGCGGCAGCGGCTCCGATTTGTGGCAAGGGCGACCCGAAGCACGGCGCAAAGCTGACGCAGCTACCGATCTGGGCGTGGCATGGCACCGAGGATCGCGCGGTTCTGTACCAGCATTCGGTCGATATGGTCGACGCCATCAAGAAGGCCGGCGGCACCAAAGTTCGCTTCACCAGCCTCGAACACGTCGGCCATGCATCGTGGCAAGCTGCCTACCAGTCGGATGATCTCTATCGCTGGCTAGACAAGCACAAGGCTTCGACCAACAAGAAGTAGGCGCGCGCGAGAGCTGGCGACTAGTGGTGTGATGCAGACAGTTAACGCCGCGAGCGGCACCGAGGGCCGCTCAGAAGCCGGCAGATTTGTGCATCACACCACTAGAGGCCCGGCAAGCCGTCGAGGCTGGTCGCGTTCTTCTGCTGCCAGTATTCGGCAACGCCTGCTTCGCCCTTCTTGTCGGCCCAGTTGACGAGGGTCTCGCGATCGCGTGCAAACTTGAAGATCGGAACGCCGTAGCCACACGAGTCACTGATCCGCGAAACCTCGATGCGCATGATCGCGCGCACCCCGAGCGAGCGCTGTCCGAAGCGCTGCAACAGATCATCAAACCCATCGTCACCGGGAAGCACGACGTCACCGCGGCCGTGCAGACGCACGATGCGCGGCCCACCTTCGAACGCGCAGAACATCACGACGATGCGGCCGTTGTCCCGAAGATGGGCAATGGTCTCGACGCCGCTGCCCGTGAAGTCAACGTAGCCAACCGTAGTCGGCCCCAGCACGCGGAACGAATCGCGCCCCTTCGGCGAGCAATTGACGTGGCCGTCATCGCCGGAAGGCGCGGTGGCAACAAAGAAGAGATGCTGCGCTGCCAGCCACTCGGACAACGCATCATCTATGGCACAGAAGGTCTTACCCACGCCATCAACGTAGGCGACACGCCGGCGCTCGCAATGACGCGATCCGAACGGGATCCCAGCCGTAAACCCCAGCCGGAAATCCCAGCATTGAACCCCAGTCGTGTTTTGGCAACTCGCCCACGCTGTGCCTTCGCGACGGATTCACCCGTCACCGGCAACCCTGTGCCCAGCAATCTTCCACAACTGCACGCCCAACCACGCCATTCGCGGTCAGCACGCCGGAACCAACAGGTTACTGGCTGCGATCGTGAGGTTTTCTGCCGCGCCCGCTTCGTATTGGCTCATTGATAGTCCGATACTGAGGCATGCAGGCAGCGCCTGAGTGCCCCCCACTCTCGCAATGCGTGACTAGCACAACGCCAGGTGCTATTCACACTCGGGCCAGTCGTCTTCACCTTGGCATCTCTACTGGCAGTTCTCATCTGGCCATCCTCCTTTGGCATCCTAGCTGGCACGACGGCCGACCCGGTCGACCGGCCATTCCCGAGTAACATGCTTCGAGTCACCCAAACTCCCGTAGCAATCGCCATTCTGCTCGCCCTATCCATCAACGGCGCAGCAACCGCGCAAGAGAATGGTGACCCAGAAGACAACGGCTATGCGGCCGCGCTCGAGCGCTACCAGGAATGCATCACCCGATTGCCGTTCTGGTTTCATGTCGAAGGCCGCGAGAAGATCGGCGCAACCCGCGAGGTCGCCGCGCTGACGCAACTATGCAAGGACTACGCCAAGCCCAAGAGCTACCCCGCGTATTCGCGCTACACGATTGCCGAGATCATCTCGCGTAACTTCAAGAGTGACGATTGGGTAGCGCCGATCGCCGAACTGCGCGCCAAGCACGACGATCCCGTCGACACTTGGTTGTGGGTGTGCACCCTCAAGAACGAGATCGATCAAACCGACGACAAGCTCGCGGTCGCCCTGGCTCGCGAAAGCAAGAAGCCACACCTGCGCGCAGCAGCGATCGCGGCGCTCGGCGCATCCAACAACGGCAACATGGACTCCGCCATTCTCGCCAACTGCATCGACTTCCCGCGCAAAGAAGCGGATCGCATGCTGCTTCTCGGCGCGATGACCGGCGCTCTCTACGCCAAGAAACGACGCGTCAACGAACCCGAATACCGCGATGCACTGAAGGCCTACATCAGCCTGCTTGCCAAGAACGTCAAGCTCAGCCACATCGCCAAAGTGCAGATGGCGCGCCACCTGCAGGTGATCCTCAACGGCCCCGCCAAGTTCACGGACCCAGAACCTTGGCTCGAACTGTTGGAGCGCGGCGACGTCAAAAAGGCCAGCAAGAGCCGCACCCGTTCGCAGCCGAGGTTCTTCGGCATCGAAACCGAAGGCGAACGGTTCTGCTACGTGCTCGACATGTCGGACTCGATGCTTGTCGAAGTCGACCGACCCAAGGGCGGGCCGATCACGGGCCCACGGAAGAAGAAGACGAAGAAGAGCATGGTGCTCGATGAGAGCGACCTGCCGTGGCACAACATCATCAGTCGCTGGGACCTCGCGCGTGAGCAACTGCGCATCTCGCTGTCGCGCCTTTCTTCCGACAAGTACTTCTCGATCGTTTGGTTCGGCACCGAAGCCGGCACACTGAGCTCGACGAAGGGCCTGGTCAAGGCGACCAGCGGCAACATCAAGAAGGCGATGGCCGAACTCGACGCCATCCTGCCCGAGGCCAACAAGAACGGGAAGATGGCCCTGCGCGGGGAGACGAGTCTGCACTACGGCCTCCAGGTCGCTTTCGCACTTGGCAAGCGCGGCGTCAGCAGTGAGCCGGTCTACGTCGGTGCCAAGCCGTTGGTCGGAGGCTGCGACACGATCTTCTTGCTGTCCGACGGCGCGCCCAATTGGGACGGCTTCGACAAGCTCGACAAGAACTACGGCGAGAGCCAAACCTACAAAGACATCGAGGCAGGCATCACGACCGCTGGCACGCCAGAGGTGAATTACCCCGGTCCGTACGCAGGGTTTCCGGAGGTCCGTGGCATGGGCCGCCCAGGCAAGATCGACTGCTGGCTGATCCGCGACGTGGAGCGCATGAACGCCTTTCGCCGCATTCGTTTGCACTGTGTCGGACTCGGCGAAGCCAACGAGCTGTTGCTTAAGAACCTCGCCGCTCTGGGCAATGGCGAGGTCTTCATCGTTGGGAAGAAGAAGTAGACCAGTAACTGCGTTGCGAAATCTGGGTATGGGATTAGAGACGGCGCAGATCCTGCGCCCTGCGAATCATTCGCTATTCTTCCTTGCCCGCTGGGCGGCCGCTCAGCAATGCAACCATGAACTCTACCCTCGCCAAGCTATCCCTCGTTGCGACCGTCATCGCGACCAGCGTCTCGACCGCCGCCGCCCAGAGCACCGTCAGCATCGTCACCAGTAAAGACACGACTCTCTACGAAAGCCCGACCGGCAGCCTCGCCAACGGCGGCGGCCCCGGCATGTTCTGCGGTCGCGTTGGCTTCCAGGGTGGCTTTGGCATCCGTCGCACCATGGTGCAATGGGACGTCGCCGGCTCGATTCCTGCGGGCTCCAAGATCCTGTCGGCTTCGCTCGACATGTGGGTCGATCAGTCCTCCGCGTTCTTGCCGATCACGGCCGAAGCCCACCGGATCACGTCCGACTGGAGCGAAGGCAACAACGTCGCACCCGGCAACGGCGGCGCCGGCGGTCCTGCCGGCACGGGCGAGTCGACCTGGCTTCACAGCAACTATCCTTCGCAGTTCTGGACGACGCCCGGTGGCGACTTCGGCCCGACGAGCTTCACGTTCGACCTGCCGGGCCTCGGCGCGTTCGTGACCACGTCCAACCCTGCGATCGTTGCCGACGTGCAAGACATGCTCGACAACGCCGGCAGCAACTACGGTTGGTTGCTCAAGACGGACGAAGTGCTCAACTCGACGGCTCGTCGCATCAACACCCGCGAAGCGGCGTCGTTCCAGCCGAAGCTGGTCATCACCTACCTCGCCCCCGGTGAAGTCGGCACGCACGGCGTCGGATGGCCAGTTGGCGCTGGCACCTTCGGTCTGACCATCTCCGGCGTTGCCAACGGTGGCAACGTGCTGACGATCGACTATGTGAACGCCCCGTCCCCGAGCTTGGGTGCCAACTTCTACACGATCGGCTACGACCCAGTTGGCACGCTGTTGATCCCCAACGGTTTGCTCTACCTGCCGCTGCTGGCCCCGAAGATCCCCGGCCCGACCCTCGCCACCGTCGGTGGCGCGGCCAGCTCGACCTTCACCGTTCCGGCTGGCTTTCCCGGCTACTTGATCGCCGTGCAAGGTGTTGTGCTCGACACGACGCCGCTCAACATCTCGCTGAGCAACGCCGGCCTGATCTGGACCAACTAGTCGCGCAACTCGCGCCAACAACCTCGACCCATGACCACCCGCATTCTTCGTGCGGCGGCTGCAATCGCAGTCGCTATCCCGTCACTGTCCGCTCAGACGACAACCACCATCGTCGTCGACAAGGACACGGCGCTCTACGAGAGCGCCACGGGCACGCTCGCCAACGGCGGCGGCACGATCTTGTTTGCCGGGCTGACCGGCCAACCTGCGGCTCGCCGCGTATTGCTGCACTTTGATGTCGCCAGCGCGATCCCGGCCGGGGCGCGCGTGCTCTCGGCGCGACTCGAAGTCACGGTGATCAGCTCAACGCTACCCAATCCGATGGCGACCGCTTACCGGCTGAACCAGTCGTGGTCGGAAGGCACCACCGTCGCAGGCGGTGGCCAAGGCTCTGGTGGCACCGCCCAAGCCGGCGACGCAACCTGGCTGCACACCAACTACCCAAACGCATTCTGGAACACACCGGGCGGTGACTTCGCCGCACAGCCGAGCTTCTCGATGCCGCTTGCCGTTGGTTCGAGTGTCAGCAGCCCGCTGCCGGGCCTGATCGACGACGTGCAGGATTGGCTCGACAACCCTGGCAACAACTTTGGCTGGCTGGTGAAGGGCGATGAGACCGTTCCTGGCGGCGCGTTCAGGATGCATTCGCGTGAATCGGCCAACACGACGAACCACAGCCGACTGATCGTCTCCTACCTGACGCCAGGCGAAGTCGGACCATGGGGAATCGGCTGCCCGATCGGCGCCAGCACGATGAACCTCGCCCTCACTGGCGTCGCCAGTGGCGGCACGACGATTCCGCTCAACTACAGTGGCGCACCGCTATCCAGCATCGGCGCGACGTTCTTCTCACTCGACCTGACTCCTGCCGGTGTCGAGCTCAGCCCATCGTGCTCGGCTTACCTTGGCGGCACCCTCGTTCCGGGAACCACGTTCCTCACCGACGGTAGCGGCAGTGGAGCCGCATCGTTCACGGTGCCCGCCGGCTTCCCGGGCTACTTGGTTGCTTGTCAGGGTGCGGTGCTCACTGGCACGTCGATCGTTTTCGCGCTCAGCAATGCCGGCGTGATGCTGACGCAGTAGCGCGTCGCAGCCGGGGCGAACGAACGCGCAGCAAGCCCATAAGGCTGCGCAATCACCGCCGCGAGCAAGCCCCTATGGCTGCGCAATCACCAACGTCGCTGGCTCAGCGTCGGCGTTGTATTGGCGGACCAGGCAACTCGCGAAGCTGTCGGCCATACGCACTTCGAACTCGCTCGAGGCACCGACCGGCAGGTTGACGAAACCATCGCTGCCGGACTGATCGACGCCGCGTCGCAAGCCGTGCAGGCTCGACGACACCCAGACGCCAACCGCGATCGCACCGCTCTCATCGACGACGCGCACGTTGGCAGCTTCGATCTGGGTCAGGTGCAGGTCGCAAGCAACCACGGCTCGATCAACCTTGACGGCTACCGCTTCGCCAACCGCGCCGCGATAGGCAAACGGTTCCACCATGTAGTCGGCGGGAATCAACCCGCTCAGCACAAACACGCCACCAGCACCCGTGGTCACGCGGCGACGACCACCGGGGCCACGCACTTCGACCGGCAGACCGGCAATCGCTTGACCATCCATCGTGCGGACCGTGCCGCGAATCGAACCGGCGCGCTCACCAACCAACGTCGGTAGCGGCACGATGCCTTGGTCGCGTGGCGAGACGAACGGTGACGACAACCCGGCGAACCCACCAAGGCCGTCTTCGCCACCCGGTCGGTGCACGACAAACCTGCTCGTCGTCGCTGGCAGCGGCAGCTCGAAGCGACCCGTCTCATCGGTCACGCCCCAACAGTCGGTGCCGAGCACGTTGACGAATGCGTTTGCCAACGGACGGCGATCGACGCCTTGCACTTCGCCTTCGCCACGCAGCATCGCAGCTGGCTCAAGCGGTGATGGCAACGCGTCCCACGGAGCGCTCGGCTCCATGCAGATCGTCAAGGGATCTGGGCTCAGCGCCGACGTGCGCAGCCATTCGTGTCGGCGACCGTTCGCGCGCACCAGCAAATCACTGGATTGGTAGCGCAAGAGGTCGACCGAGAACGCACCGTCCGCGTCGGTCTTCAGCGATGCACCTTCCGTTGGCACAACCTCGGCACCAACAAGCAGAAAGCCCATGCTGTCAAAAACGCGGCCGCTGCGTTGGGTGCGCGGCAACTCAGGAGTCACGGGGCGCCTTACGACAACGGGCTCAGGCTGCTGGCGAGCAGCGGCGCGTTGGTCGCGTTCTTCGGGAGTGCCAAGACTTAGGTCCCCCCGCCAGGCGAACAAGCCGAGCACCAGGACGGACCAGGTCGCTACAGCTACGGATGGCTTTCTGAGGATCGTGCTCACGTTGGCATCAGTATACGCATAACGACGTGATGTGAGCGAGGTGGGTCGATGGAACTTGGGTTGTCGTGCCCGATCCCGACCCGGGCACAACAGCGGAGTTTCCTGCCGTTCGACACCGGCATCGAGGTTTACGCCCCCACCGCATGAGGGCTTGCACCGAGCCGTCTACTGCGGATCCTGTCCCGGAATCAGCCAACACGAGTCGTGAGGCTGCATGCCAACCCGCGGGTAGTAGTCCCGGGCGGCGGGCGCGGACAACAGGATCAGGGTCGACTGAAGGCCAGCCGCAACGTGCGTTCGCCGAATCAACTCGCGACCAATTCCACGCCGCTGCCAAGCCTCGTCAACCGCTAGATCCGACAAGTAGGTGCAGTAGTGGAAGTCACTAATGGCGCGAGACACACCGATCAGCAGGCCGTCTGGCGAACGCGCCGTGAGGATCACATCGGCGTGTTTGAGCATGCCAGCCAGGCACGCCGCATCTTCCGCCGGGCGGCGAGCGGCCAGTTTTGAGCGATACAACACATCGCGAAACTCCGGCACCGCCAGATTCGGCTCGACCGCGTAAACGACCTTGTCGCTCGTCATGAGCCGACACCGGAATCGCCAATCGCCAGACCTGCCCCGCCACCATCTCCTGCAGCCGGATCACCCGCAGCTGGATTGCTGGCCGAAAAATGCGCCTTGGTCATCGTTGCGAACAGCGCCGTTACCGGATGGCCAACGGCCAACTCCGGATGGAAGCAGGCAGCGAGCACATGGCCGCGACGCACCAGCACGGGATCGCCACCACGGCGCGCCAGCACTTCGAGGTCACCATGCACCGCGGTGATGCGTGGCGCGCGGATGAACGTGCCGGTCGTGCCTTTCGGCAAAACCTCCGACTCGAGGTCGAACGTGCCGGAGTGGTATTGACGGCCGTAGCCGTTGCGAACCACGGTCAGCGGCAACACGCCATAGCTCTTCTGCGCCGGGTTCTCGACGTGTTCAGACAGCAAGATCAGGCCAGCGCACGTCGCCAGCACCGGGGCGCCGCGCTGCAACGCCTCACCGAGCGGGCCCCACAACTGCTCGACCTCGAGCAACTTGAGCATCGTGGTGCTTTCACCGCCGGGCAGCACCAATGCATCGACTTCGCGCAGTTGGCCAGCGGTGCGCACCTGACACGTGCGCAAACCGCAGGCCGCCAAGGCTTCCTGGTGATGGGCGAAGTCGCCTTGCAGCGCAAGCACACCGACGAGCGGTGCACTGCGGCCAAGCTCACTGTGCGTCACTGGCAAACTCGTTTGGATTAGATGCCGCGCTTGGCGAGCAACTGGTCTTCGGGCAGCGTGCTGATGTTGATGCCAACCATCGGCTCACCGAGGCCCTTCGAGACTTCGACCAGCACACTCGGATCTTGGAAGTGCGTGACCGAGCGAACGATCGCGCGAGCGCGTTCAACCGGGTTGCCCGACTTGAAGATGCCCGAGCCAACGAACACGGCTTCGGCGCCGAGCTGCATCATCAGCGACGCGTCTGCCGGCGTCGCAACGCCACCAGCCGAGAAGTTCGGGACCGGCAGCTTCTGGTTCTCCGCGACCCAGGCGACGAGTTCGGTCGGCACCCGCAGCTCGCGCGCCCGCAGCTCGATCACCTCGGCATCTTGACCACGCAACGAACGGATCTGCGACATCAACGCGCGCATGTGGCGAACCGCTTCGACGACGTTGCCGGTGCCAGCCTCACCCTTGGTGCGGATCATCGCGGCGCCTTCGTGAATGCGACGCAACGCTTCGCCGAGGTCGCGACAACCACAAACGAACGGCGTCTTGAACGGGCGCTTCGCAATGTGGAACTCCTCGTCGGCCGGCGTCAGCACTTCGCTCTCGTCAATGCAGTCGACTTCCATCGACTCCAGCATCTGCGCTTCGACGAAGTGACCGATGCGCACCTTGGCCATCACCGGAATGCTGACGGCCTTTTGGATACCGGCGATCATGTCCGGATCGCTCGCGCGCGAAACGCCCCCATCCCTGCGGATGTCGGCAGGCACGCGCTCGAGCGCCATCACGGCGCAAGCACCCGCTTCTTCGGCGATCTGGGCTTGCTCGACGTTGACGACATCCATGATGACGCCGCCCTTCAGTTGGGCGCAGAAGCCGATCTTGCTGACGAGTTCTTCGGCGGTGAATCCGGGGACCTGTGGGATGGGTTGATTAGTCATGGCAGTAGGTAGTGGGGTGTTTCAGAACGATTGGGTGTAGGTCTCACAAGAAGGTCTGCGCCGGCGCATGCACCTGCAGCAACTCGCGCGCGCAGTCCGCTAGAACGCGCACGCCTTGGTGAATCTGGTCGACACTGGCGCGAGTCAGCGACAGGCGCACGCCGGGTGACGCCGCGCCATCGAGATCAAACGCTCGGCCCGGCACGACGCGCACGCCGCGTTCGACCGCCAACTCGGCCAGTTGGTCGCCCTGCCCCTTGCCTGGCATTTCGAGCCAAGCGACGAAGCCGCCGTCCGGGTTGGTGATGCGGCAACCTTCTGGCAAGTGCTCGGCACAGGCCGATTGCAACGCGAGATGCCGCTTCTGCAGCTCCACGCGCAGCGATCGAAGGTGACGGTCGTAGCCACCGCGGCGCATGAACTCCGCCAACGCAGCCTGCAGCAGTGGGCTGGTTTCGAGATCCATGAAGCGCTTCACGGCGGCCATCGGTTCGAGCATGTGCTCGCTGCCGGCAACCCATCCGATGCGCAGGGCGGGGAACAAGTCCTTCGACACCGTCGACACGGTGACCGTCAAGCCGCGCGCATCCATCGAACGCAAGGTCGGCAACGCGTCCCCGCGACAACGCAGCGAGTGCTGGTATTCGTCTTCGACAACGGCGACATCGGTGTCGGCCAGGGTCGCAGTCAATTGCTGACGCTGTGCGAGGTTCAACGAACGCCCGGTCGGGTTGTGGAACGTCGGCATCAAGTAGCACAGCCGCACCGACGGACGCGACAACACTCGTTGCAGGTGCGCGTGGTCGAGACCATCCGGGCCGAATGGCACCTGCACGACTTGCAAACCGTGGGCGCGCAACAACCCGTGCATGTGATGGTAGGACGGCGTCGTCACCACCACCGTGTCACCCGGCGAACAAACGGTTCGCAGCACCAGGTCCAGAGCCTGCTGCGCGCCGGCGGTCACCAACAAGCTGTCGGCAGACAACTCCGGATCGCTCTCGCGCGAGCGCTCGACCAGCAGTTCGCGAAGCTCTTGCAGGCCAAACGTCGAGTGGCCATAGCCGAGCAGTTCTCGCCCGCGCGTCTTGAGCACCGAATCCATCGCGGCGCGCCACTCATCGATCGGGAAGCGCGCATCGTCCGGCGCCAGTTCGGCGAAGTTGGCGACCAACTGCTGCGCATCGGGCAACGATGGCGCACCGCGCATCGCCCGCGTCCGGCGCAGTGCGGCCTCGGCGTAGGGACTGAGCGAACGGCCCTTCGGGTCGGCAACCGCGCCGCCGACTGCGAGCACAATCGTGCCGCGACCGACGGTGCCTTCGACCAGACCAAGGTCTGCCAGCCGCCGGTAGGCTTCTTGGACCGTGGCGCGGGTCACCTTGCACGCGGTGGCGACTTCGCGGATCGGTGGCAGACGCTCGCCGACCAGCACCCGCCCATCCTCGATCGCGCTCGCGTAGAAGCGGGCGACCTGCTCCGACAGCGCGGTCGCGCCGGATGGATCTAGCTCGGGGAGGATGTGAACCACACGGGCAGATGTAGCAGACAATGCCTCCCGATCAATTGGGCCAATTTGGCTGGATCTTGGATTTTGGCCGCAGTATGGCGAAACCGGACCCCACTTGAACAATCGCAAAGGATTGTCTCTCTCTCCAACTGCTCATCTTACCGGAGCTTGCGTCCGCCGACCGTTGCATCTTTGGACACCCATCTCAGCGTTCGTCCGATATGGCAGCACCGGAGGTGGGACTTGGACAAATTACCGACAATAGACGTTCGTGGTAGTGTGGCTTTGGCAGGGATGGCCCTGATTGCAGGCGCATGTGACTTCGGGGAGACCCCCGACCCACGTGTGCTCGCCAAAACGAATCCGCCGCCGGTGATCCGGGAGGTGGTGAACGAGATTGAGCCAGCGACCGGCAACCTATACGGCTACGCCAGTCCGCCGCCCGCGCCGATCGGCGAGTCCAGGCGGTCCGCCCGAACCCTCAAGCCGCGCACAGAAGAGTTGATGGTCGCGATTGGGCGCAACGCCCAGCCGAGCTTCGACAAGACGCTGCAAGCAGCCTACGAGGGCACTCTGAGCAATCAGACCGTGCGCAACCTGCATAGCTCCGACCGCGAAGTCATCGAACTGCTGATGGGCGGCCGCGCCGACTTCGGTTTGATCGGCGGCTCACTGTCACAGCGAGAGATCCAGAACGGACTGCGGCAGACTCAAGTTGGCGTCGAGCTGTTCGCGCTGTCGATCTCCCCGTTGTCGTCCGTGCGATCGCTCAGTCGCTCGCAAGTCCGCCAGATCTTCACGGGCCAGGTCACCGACTGGCGAGAGCTCGGCTTCAACAGCGGCGCAATCGTGCCGGTGGTGCCGAGTGAAAGCTCGCTGTCGCAGCGTGCGCAGCGCACCCTGATTCCAGGCGACAGGTTTGCGTCGACCTGCGTTCGAGTCAGCAGCGAACGCCACGTGGCCGATCAGATCCTGCAACACGCGGGAGCCATCGGCATCGTGCGCGTCACCGCCGAGCGGCGCGAACCGGGCCAGAAACTGATCCAGATCGATTGGACGCCGCCAACGCCCGCAGCGTTCGGCTACGGCACCTACCCCTTTGGTATTCCCTTGCAGCTCGTGACCTCCGGCGTGCCGGACCAGCGAGCCAATGATTTCCTCTCCTTTGCACAGTCTGAACTGGGGCGATCTCTGTTCGCCCGCACGCTGACGTTCCCGCGCTGATTCTCCCAGCGCGTGCGATCAGCACGCATTACCTGACGGAATGTCGCCCGCTGCCGGGCGCTAGTGGTGTGGCCGGCAAGCAGCGTGCATCGCGCGTGGATGGAATCGCGTGCGTGGTGCGCTGCTTTTCGGCCGGGCCACTGCTTTTCCCCGCTCTTCCGCCTGCCCCCACCTCGGGCAGGACCTGCGTATCGCAGTGCGTTGCCTCGGTGCTGGTCGCGAACGACTACGCACCTTGACGGCGACGGGAAGGGCGGGGAGCGTGGTCGTTATGCTGAGACGTTCTACGCTGCTATTGGCGCTGTTGTGCAGTAGCTGCATCGGCCTCGATCAGCTGAGCAATGCCGAGCTCCGCCGACTCGATGCATTCGATTTCTACTGGCAGCACCTCGCCGACAACTATCCGTTCTTCGGTAAGGACCACGTTGATTGGGGCGAGATGCGGTTGCAGTATCGATCGGCGGCACCGTTCGCCGAGCGCCCGCACGAGTTTCATCACTTGCTGTGCGGCATGCTTTGCGAACTCGGCGACGCCCACGTCTCCTATCACCCACCGGCGGATCTCCTGACCGAGAACGGTGTCGAGGCAACGTCCCTGCTCGATCGCTACGGGTTCGAACTGATGAGAATCGATGGCAAGCTGCACGTCATTGGCTGGCCAGGCGGAGAAGCACCGGAGTTGCCGCAAGGCCTGCCGCACAGTGCCCGCTTCCCCGAATTGTGGCGCATCGGTGGCTTCCATGTTGTGCCTTCGCTGGTTGGCAACTTGATGCTCGGACCGCCCGATTCGCCCGTCGAACTGCAACTGCGCTGGAACCGGGACGTGGTCACGCGCCACGTCGTTCGCCGGCCGGTGCAGGGCACCAAGGTCAAGGGCAACCTGCTACGGCGCGTTCTGCCGGCCGGATCGCACGCTGCGGCCTTCAACGACACCAAGAGCTACATGCACTTGGTGCTCAACACGCTGGCCACGGAACTGCCCCTCGAAACCATCGACAAGTGGATCGATGCCGCATTGCAAAAGGACGGGTTGGTGCTCGACCTGCGCCGCAACCTTGGCGGCAACATGGATACTGGCCGACGGTTTCTCGGCCGGTTCGTCGCGGAGCCCACCAACCTGATCTTCGCGATCCGCGATGAATCGTCAGGCGGCGGGCTGTTCACCGTCGAACGCTTCGCCGGTGTGCCGATCGAGCCGCGCGGCAAGTACTACAACAAACCCATCGTCGTGCTGACGAGTTCGATGACCGCCAGCATGGCCGAGCACACGGCGCGCATCCTGCAGCGTGAGTGCGGCGCGACCATCATCGGCGAACGCACCAGCGGCGCCGAAGCAGGGCTCGAACGCATCGACGGCCCCGAAGGCGGTCGGCTCACTTACGGCGAGACCAGGCTGGTCGATCGCACTGGCGTCGGCCTGCAAGTCGAAGGGGTCGTGCCCGACATTTCGATCCGCGTGACGCGAGAGAACGTGGCGGCCTTCGGGCCGGACCGCGCGCTCACCGATTGGGATGAACGCATGTTCGAGGCGGCAGAGCGCGTCATTCGCAATGCGAACGCGACGCGCAAGTGATGGCTACGGAGCCTTGGTCGCTCGACGCAGCCCAGCTCAGCCGGCCAAAAAGCCCCAACGCCCAGAAACCCAGAAGCCCAGAAATCCAGAAGCCCGGAAACCCGAGACTCAGAACCCAGAACCTAGAAGCGAATGCCGGCGCTCAAGAACAGGCCCTGCACATCGACATCGGCATCGAAGTCACGCGACGATGCGCGGCCATAGCCATCGAGCAGCAAGTAGCGGTAGCCGAACTTGATGTCGTAGCTGTCATTGACGGCCCAGTTTGCGTAGCCCTCAAGGTCCCAGTAGCGGCCATTGGCATCGCCAAGGTCGGCCGACATCACGCCCATGTTCGCGCCAATCGTGAAGTCCTTCCACATCCCTTCGATCTCGACGTAGGGCATCGGCACGAAGACTTCCGTGGTCACCGATTCGCGGCCTGCACCTATTGTCGGACGCGCGGAAACGTCCAGTGAGTAGAAACCAAGCTGTGCGCCAACGCCGATGCGGTAGTTGTCCTTGCGCAACACCTCGTAGCTGTAATTGCTGGCGATGGCAAAGAAGTCCATCGACGTCCGCACTTGCGTGCCGGCAGCGATGTTGCCGTAGCCATCCGCCAGCGTGCCCGACCCTTCCGAATCGAGGTAGAAGCCGTTGAGGCGTACGCGATGCTTGTTGTAGTCGGTGCGCAAGGCCAGGTATGGCGACACCTCAGAATCACCCAATCCCAAGTTGCCTTTGAGACTGTTGTTCGATTGCATCACTTGCGAGCTGTTTGCCAACGCAAACTCACCACGAGCGCGAGCAAACATCGGCCCGACTTCGGCTCGATAGGTTTGACCAGCACACGCGGTGAACGTGATCAGGAGGAAAACGGCGAGGAGCTTCTGCAGCTTCATATTGTTGAGCATCGCGTGGCCGGATCAAAAGCGCCAGCGGGTCGTTGTTCAGAATCGGACGCCGCCACCGATAACCCATCCTTGGATCTGCAAATCGGTCGCGAAGTCTCCAGAACCAGTATCGCCCTCGCCGTTGATCCTGATGTAGCGATAGCCCGCAAAAACATGCCCCAAGGGCAAGGGGTACCACTCGATCATGGCCTCAAAGTCGAGGAACTGTCCATCGTTGTCGTCGCCGTCCGAGAACTCAAGGTAGCCCAACTCCGCAATCGCACTCACAGGTCCCAAGCCAGTCTCCGCGCGCAAGAAGGCCATTGGCAAGAAGGCGATATCATCGATCTCTTCGCTGCTCATCAGACTTTGTTCACGAGCCTGAAAATCGAGTGCGAAAACATCGAATAGCACGCCCGGAGAGACCTTCACCAAGCCCAGATCGAAGTCGTACGAAGCGGTGAGTTTTGCAACAGCAAGGTCGAGCCTGCTGTCAACAGCCGTACCCTGCACCAACCCACCGAAGGAATCGGCGAGCTGGCCCTGACCGCTCTCCCGCAGCCAAAAGATCGACGCGGAGACCACCGGAGCGCCAAAATCCATCTGTCCGCGCAGGTATGGCGACCCCTGGCCATCGCCGAGCCCAAACGCAGAATCGATGCCCTGCTCGATCGCATCGAGGGCGCCCGACCCGGTGGTCAGGGCCAACTCACCACCGACCTTCATCTGCGTGTAGCCAACTTGCCCGGAAACACCGAATGGCACACAGCCAGCGAAACTGGCGAGCAAGAGCACTAGAAGAGTGCGAAACATGTCGTGAGCCATATCGAGCATCGTAGTTAGAAAACCCAAGCGAGGTCTCGTGCGCACGCCTCGACACTCGGCGAAATCGAGCCGCGGTTGCTAGCTCCGATCATTGCAATGGCAACCAGTCGCCACGACACTCCCGCCAACGCAATACTTCGTTCGTTGCCTCCAGGAGTCTGCATGAATCGCCGAGTAGTCACTCTGCTGTGTGTTGTCAGTGCCACCGCCACTGGTTGCTTCATCCCTGACGGTGCCGTCGCGAACGTTCGACTTGGCGGAGAAGTAGCGACCAAGTTTGTGCACCGCGGCATGGTCAACGTCGACAAGCCGGTATTCCAACCGACGATTGCGATGTCCCTGCCGACCAAGAACGGTGACAGCATTTCGGTGACGACGCGGGGCAACATGGACCTGCGGAACGACAACGGCAAAGCCTGGTTTCCCAATGGTCACGCCGGTCGCTTCTCCGAAATCGACTTCATCGCGACCTACAGCCACCAACTGACCGGCATCATCAACATCCGCGGTGGCCTGTTCAGCTACACCCTGCCGAACGGCCAGGAGTTTCCAAAGATCCGCGATGGCAGTGGCCCCGGCGAAGAACGTGGTGGCACCAACGAGGTGTTCCTCGTAGCCAGTGCCAACGTGCTCGAAACGACGCCGTATGTCTCGTGGCACTACGACTTTGATGAAGTGCGTTCGGCCTACTACCGCGTTGGCATCACCGAGTCGTTCAAGATCAACGACCAGTGGAACATCGTCGTCGATGGTTCGCTCGGCTACGCGGCTTCCGGCCAAGCCGACTGGCTCTACGACCTGGATGAGAGCGGTTGGGCCGATCTGCGCGGCTTCGCCAAGGTCAACTACCTCTACGACGACCGCACGACGATCACCGCTGGAGTGCACGGTTCGACTCTCGTCAACAGCACGCTGCGCGACTGGTCGACGAACATCGGCGAGATCGACAGCGACCCGATCTGGTTCTCGCTCGGTGTGAACTGGAGCTTCTGAGAGCCCCAGTCGGTCGGCCTGCCGGGTAAGGTCAAACCGGCGCGGACAGTTCGGCCTCCGCGCTATCGCAGCGCGGCTCGGAACTCGCAGCGGCTCTTGGTCACCATCAACTTCAAGCTGCCACCCTTGGCCAGCGCGCGGCGATCCTCCTCGGTCAGGTCCACCGTGACCGCCGGCTTGCGCGAAATGGTCGGCTCGGCTAGCGGCTCGCCAGGCACGGGCGCAGGTTGAGCAAACTCGCCGACCTCGAGCACAAGCTGGCCGCCCAGGCGACGCACCGAGAACCAACCTCGATTCGTTCCATCTGACTCAGCCGGCTGCGTCCAAACGGACTTGCACGGCGGTGCCAACGGGCGCCACGCATCCTGTCCCGGGACCTGCTCGCGCACTTCGATGGTCCATTGCGTTTCGTCCTTCGCAACGGAGCACTGAATGGCGTAGCCCTTGTCGCCAAAGCTGATGGCAACCTGCGCAGCTGCTTCACCGTCCGCCTCGGCCGTGGGCACCAGCGTTCCGCTCCACTCCCAAAACTTGTCGGTTGGCAGCTTGGTAGCCATGACTGGCTTGATCGATCGCACGCGCCCCGACACACCTCGATTGGCGGGGTTGGCAGCATCCATGATCTCGCGCCAAGTCCCGACGGGAGTGCCCCAGATGCCGGTCGCCTGGAAACCGATCAGCGGCAAGCTCTGCGGACACTCGCCTACAACGATGCGGAACTCACGCTTGTCAGCAACCGTGGCATCGTCGTCGCTGACCTCGACGCGCACGACGTGCTCGACGCCTGGTAGCCCGTCAACCAGCCGGAACTTGATCGTGGCAGCACCAGTCTGTGACATCGGGCTCAACACGCCATCAGGCCACGACCACTTGTAGCGCAACTCGTCGCCGTCCTGGTCCGACGCGCTGACGACCAATCCGAACAATGCGTCCAGATCAACCGTCACATCGTCCGACTCCTTGCCGCCCTTCAATAGCTTGAGGGAAGCGATCGTCGGCGCGGAGTTGGTCTTGGCCGAGCTTGGCCTTGTGTCGTTGCCGTTGCCGTTGCCGTTGGCTGTGCTGTTGTTGCCGTTTGCATTGTCGCCTGGCTTGTCGCCGCCCATCCCAAACACAACCGCGAGCACCACGGCAATCACGACGGCGCCACCGATCCCGATGTAGAGGCCCTTCTTGCTGCCAGCGCCACCCGACGTACCCACCGGATTGGTCGCCGCCGTATCCGAGTTTGAAGCACCCGACTCCTGGAACGCAGGTGCCGCGGACTCGGCTCCTCCCGCCGGGCCTCCCTCCGACAAGAACGCGAACTCGCCCGTGTTCAACATGCCGGGCGAAGTGTTGGCCTTTGGCTGCTCCGTTGGTTGCGTGCCCGCGCCCTGCCCGGCTGGTGGCTGCGTTCCCCTGGGCTTCGCGCCCATCGGCATGGTCGCGTCCATGCCATTGGCAAACGGATCTTCTACGGACGGGCCACCGGGCCGGTTTGCGCCACCAGACGGGACCGTCTGGTCCAAGATGTCCCGGGGACCATCGACAGCAGCAGCCGGCGGCGGCGATGACTTGCCGCGACTAGCCAGCAACACCGTCATCAACTCGTTGGCTTCCTGATCGAGTTCCTTGTAGCTCGCCGGACGATCGTCGCGATTGCTCGCCAACAAACGCTGCGTGAACGCGCCAACCGCGGCCGGCAGATTCGGGTTTTCGTCGCAAGGGTTCGGCGACGACGCATCGCGCTTGCGCAGCACGATGTCCGTCAGCTTGTTGCCGCGGAATGCCGGCTGGCCGACCAGCATCTCGTACAGGCAGCAGCCGAGTCCGTAGATGTCACTGCGGAAGTCGACCGAGTCCGGATCATCAAACTGCTCGGGCGACATCGTCGATGGCGTGCCCATCACCGAGCCCGGCGACGTCAGCCCCATGCCAACCTGCTCGTGCGTCATGCGCGCAAGGCCGAGGTCGACGATCTTCGGCGCGAACGGGAACCGGATGTCGAGCGTGGTCGACGTCACCGATTCGAGCAGGATGTTCTCCGGCTTGACGTCGCGGTGGATGATGTCCGACTGGTGCGCGTGCGCCAGTGCCAGCGCACTCGAGCGAATCAGCCGGATCGCAGCCATCGGCTCGATTGGCCCGTTGTCAGCGATCCATGCCTTCAGGCTGGGGCCGTCGCAGAACTCCATGACCAGGTAGGACTGGCCTTCGGGCGTCGTGTCCGCCATGTGGCAGCCAACGATGTTGGGATGGCTGATCCCGGCAAGGATCTTGGCTTCGCGCTGGAACCGTTGCGCAAACGCGTCGCCGCCGAGGTCGACCGACAAGAACTTGACCGCGACTCGGCGGTCGAGGAAGTCCTGGCGGCCGCTGTAGACGACCCCCATGCCGCCGCGCGCAATCTCGTAGTGCAGCGTGATCCCGGGGATCTTGGGCAGGTCTTTGGGCAACTCTTGGCCGGGCGGCACACCGTCCGGATGGAACGGTTCTGTTCGCTCGCCTTGCTTGCCAAACCACTTTCCATTGGGGTCGGTACCACTCACGCCTACATCCCCTCGATCAACTTGATCAGTGTGTTGGTTGCCGGACGGTCCGCACGGTGCTCGCCGACATACGCGTATTGCACGATGCCTTGCTGGTCGATGATGATCGTCGTCGGGGACGCCAAGTCCCCTTCAATGCCCAACTTGGTTACGAGCTCGAGGTCCTGGTCATAGAACACGCGGTATGGCGGTGGCCCCTCGCCGAACTCCTCTTCGTAAAGCAACCGGAACGACTCTTCGTTCTCGCGGGCGCCCGGGTAGATGACGAGCACTTCGACGTTCGCCGCCTGGAGCTTGGCGCGCGCCTTGGCGAGTGCCTTGGTCTGCGCGACGCAATACATGCAGACTTCGCCGAGGAAGCCACGCAGCACGACGATCATGACGCGCTGCTTGCCGTGATAGTCCCTGAGGTTGACGTCGTTGCCGTCGACACCCTTCATGATGTCGAACGGCATCGGCTTGTTCTCGAGGTTCTTGCGACGACCGGTGCCCATTGTCGGCCGCGGGCCGCCCGGCGTTGGCGCGTAGATCTCACCCGTCGAGTTGCTGCGCTTCCTGCCGTTGCTGTACTGGTCGACCATCTTCGGCAAGTTCTTCTTGTCCTTGACCGACAGCTGCGGCTGCGCTGCGGCTGGCTCGCGCATCTTCTCGTCATCTAGAGCGGCGACGATTGCCTCCGGCTTTGGCGCCGGCTTGCTCGGCGACACTTCGCTTTCGAGCAACACGGCAGCTACGTATGGCGTCGCGCCAGCATCCATCTTGTGTTCGTTGACAAGCAACGCCACCGTCGACTCAGGCGACGCCGAAGCAACCGTCGCGATGCTCGCCCACGGATCGATGTTCGCGGGCGGCGGCGGCAATGCGCCAGTGGCAATCGCACGGCTTGTGCCGGCCGCGACGCATAAGCCACTGACGACAGCACCAGCTTCAAAGCGACCCTGCGCCATCACGCCGCCGTTTTCGTCACGGGCTTCAAATACCCCATTCGGGGCCGAATCGACCATTCCGCAGCACAAGCGAAGCTTGCCATTGGCGTGCCAGCTGGTCCAACGACCGGTCGCCTTGCCATTGGCCAGAACACCAACGCGCTGCAGCTTGGTGGTGCCGGGCCAGACCTGACGAACGATCTGCACACCGGGTTGGGTTTGGAACTCCTGGATGCGACTAGCACCATTCTCGTTCCACAACTGCCACGGTCCGATCCGGGTGCCGCGGTAGTAGACGCCCTCAGCGCGCGGCTTGCCGCCGGCATAGTAGAAGCGCCAAAGACCGGACTGTTTGCCAGCATCAAACTGACCCTCGCGAACGACCGAGCCATCCTTGGCGTAGAAGGTCCACAAGCCATCTTCGAAGTCCCCGAAGTAGCTGCCCTTCGACTGCGGCGTCGAATCTTCGTAGGTGTAGGTCCACTGGCCTGTGCGCAAGCCCTTGTCGTCGTAGAAGCCCGAACGCTTCTCGGTGCCGTTCTCGTAGTAGAAGACCCAAGCACCGACTTGACGGTCGTTCTTGTAGGTGCCCTTGGCGAGCGGCTGGCCGGACTCGTAGGAGAGCGTCCACGGACCAGACTGCATGCCCGCCAACAACTTGCCGTCCGTCTTCGGTAGACCGTTCGGCCAGAACTCCCTGAAGTCGATCAGCTGACTCGCCAAGAATTTGCACGAGCCAAGCAGCGCGAACGGCACAACAAACAACAACAGGGTCGACTTCTTCATCTGATTGGGGTGACGGCGTCTCACCATCGGTGACCAGTATCCGTTGACGAGCCAACGACTACCACAGTGATGCCGGGCAAAGACATCAACGAGCCAAGCGAGTTCGTGTTGCGCATGAAGCGCATTCGCACGCTAAGCTGCCACTTCAACATCGGTTGGCATCGACTACTCTATGAAGGCACGCCTCCTCGTCTCGTTGTGCGCTATCGGCGCAGCCATCGCAGTCGCTAGTTGCTCCAAGGGATTGGGCAACAATCCGGCAACCCCACCGGGCGATACTTCGCCCGTCAGCACCAACCGCCCGGTCGGCTTGGATGTCGGCTTGCAGCCAACCGATCCGATCAGCGGGGATTGCTCCACCGGTGTCGTAGTTCCAGCGATTGGCCGGTTCCCAGAACGAGACGTCGTGCTGTTGGCTTTCACGACAGCGTCGAATGCCGCCAACGGCGATGGCTCCGGCACGGCTCTGAGTCGCGACACCGCGACGGACGACAATGCTGCAGGTGATGTATTCCTGGCGGCGATTTGCTCGCAGGACGTCGAAACGCGCGCGTTCAGCCAGTCGCTAGCCGGCAAGCTGCGACACCCGCGATGCGTGACTTGCCACAGCATGCAGGTGGACGGCTCGAACGCCTTTGTGTCGTCTGCGATCTCCGTTCAAGCCGGCGGCAACCAACCGCACCTGGGCCCGACGCCGGGCACTTCCTTCCCGAACAACTCGCCCGAAGTCTGCGCCGAATGCCACGACAGTGCGGCCGACACCACGTTCCGAGTCAAGGACTGGCAGGCACCAGCAGCGTCCTTCGAACTGGTCACCAAGACCGTCGCACAACTCGCCGTCATGGCTGGCAACGTGCCGGCTGACGAACCCCGCCACTTCGTCACCGACCCGCGCGTCCTGTGGGCGCTCGACTCCGGCGTGCTACCAACTCGCGGTGGCCGCAACGGCGTCGCCGACGATGACCACGACGGCGTCGACGAACCATCCGACCGCGACGGCGTGATCCGCACCGTTCCGGGCGGCTCCCCGGTGTTCTTGCAGCAGATCGAAGAGTGGGGCCGCAGTGGCTTCGTCACGACTGCCGCGAGTGCCGTCTGCGACATCACGCTAGTCAGTCGCGCAGCCAACGTCGCCGCCAGCGGCAATGGCGCTTCGTCACGACCACAGATCACCTGGGCTCCCAACAACACGTTCTCGGCACCGGGCCGAGTCGGCACGCTGTTCGTCGTCTACGAGTCGGATGCGAGCAACCTCGTCGCCGATGACACCAACGGCGCAACCGACATCTTCCGCACCGCAGTGGCCCTGGTCTCGGATGCTGCAGGCAACCTAGACCTGGTTGTGCTCGGCGACGCGACGTTGGTCAGCGCCGTCAATGGCGGAACAACGGTCGGCGATGGTGCCTCGACGATGGCGTCGGTTGGCGGCCCTGGCGGCAACCTGGTTGCATTCCAATCGCTGTCGACGAACCTGGTCGCCGGCTTCACCGACGGCAATCTGGCGAGCGAAGCCGACATCTACGTTCGCAACGTCGCCAACAACACCACCGAACTGATCAGCCACGAAACTGGCAACATCGCAACGACTGGCAACGGTGCTAGCGCCGCGCCTTCGATCGATGCGACTGGCCGGGCCGTCGCGTTCGAGTCGGATGCATCGGATTTGATTGCTGGTGACACCAACGCGCTGCGAGATGTCTTTTACGCCAATGTAAGCGGAGCGACTGGGCCCTATGTGAAGGTTCGCGCCAGCGTGACCTCGGCCGGCGCAGAAGGCTCCGGCGGTGCCAGTGGCGACGCCAGCATCTTCGTCGGGGCTGGCAGCCGCACCTTGGTCACGTTCGAATCGAACAAGACCGACCTCGCACCATCCCTGACCGCGACGAGCAACGTCTACGTCTTCGACAGTGCCAGTGGCAACACAACACTGCTCAACCAATTGCTCTCGAGCAAGTCCACGACCATCGGCGACGGCTCGGCACGCAACCCGGTGATTGCCGCCGACGGCGCCTACATCGCGTTCGAATCCGATGCGAGCAACATCGATTTCCTGCGCGTCGATGCCAACTCCGTAACAGACGTCTTCCTGGTGAAGGTCAGCGAAGCCCTGTCAGGAACCGTCCTGCCACACCGCTTCAGCGTTACGACCATCGAGTCCGCAGACGGCGACGGAGCCTCCACCGATCCGTGCTTCGGATCGTTCGCGACGTCGAGCAGCACGTTCGGTGTTGGCTTCGCGACCTACACGACGGCCGCGAAGAACCTGGGAACGCCGGACTCAACCAACCTGATGGTCGCGTTCCTCGACGAGACCTTTGGTGTGCTTGCCGACTTCACGGCAACTCCAACCACGGGTGCAATTCCCCTGACCGTGCAGTTCACCGACATCTCCGTCGGCACGCCAACTGCATGGCAATGGGACTTTGACAACGACGGCACCGTTGACTCAACCGAGCAAAGCCCAAGCTTCACCTACACGGCATCCGGCAGCTACACGGTCAAACTGACCGCCAGCAACGCAGCCGGTAGCGACGCAGTCACCAAATCCGATCTGGTGGTGGCCGTTGGCCCACCGACGGCAGACTTCAGCGCAACGCCGACAAGCGGCCCGGCATCTCTCGCCGTGCAATTCACGGACACGTCGACCGAAAGCCCGACGAGTTGGTTGTGGGACTTTGGCGACGGCAACACGTCGACGCAGCAAAACCCGCTCAACACCTTCACGACCGTCGGCACCTACACGGTGACGCTAACGGCAACCAACACCGCTGGCTCGACAACCGAAACGAAGACCAACTTCGTGCAAGTCTTCGCTCCGGTGGTCGCCGGCTTCACCTCGTCGGTCACATCCGGCACGGTGCCGTTCGACGTCACGTTCACCAACACCACGACCGGCGGGTCCAGCTACTCGTGGAACTTCGGCGATGGCGGCACCTCGACGGTCGAGAGCCCGACCCACACGTTCAGTTCGTCCGGTTCGTTCACGGTCACGCTGACCGCAACGGGCGACGGCGGTGTCGACACCGCAACGGACACGATCACGGCCAACGGTGTGGTCGCGGCGAGCTTCACGATCACGATCTCGGCGGCGGCAGCAACGACTGGATACTCAACTTCGACGGTCACGCTCGATGCGTCGGGCTCGACCAACGCGACCACTTACGCGTGGGACTTGGACAACAACGGCTCGACCGATCGCACTGGGGTGACGGTCACCGACACGGTTGCCAATCTGTTCCCGGTCAGTTCGCCCAACGTCGCCCCATTCTCGCAGACCTACACGGTGAAGCTGACTGCTACTGGGCCCGGTGGCAGCGCGCAGACGACGAGCCCGTTCACCGCGGTTGCCGCGAGTTCGACGGTGACGATCTCGGCGAGCCAAGACGGCACAATCTACTCTGAGAGCACCGGCAACGCCAACGGCGCCGGCGATCAGATGGTCGCCGGCAATGCGGCCTCGACCACCCCCACATTCGTGGGCATCAGGCGTGCGCTGTTGGAGTTTGATGTCGCCGGCAACCTGCCGTCTGGCTCCACGGTCACCGCCGCGAACCTGCAGCTGCAGTGCACGTTTACCGCCGTCACCAACCCGATCGGTGCTCGCGTATTCGACCTGCACCGACTGACCTCTGGTTGGACTCAGGGCACCAGCAACGCCCCCAGTGCTGGCACTGGCACCGCCGCTGCTGGCGGCGACGTAACGTGGGCGCAATCCACGTCAGGCACGACAGCTTGGGGCACAGCAGGCGGTGATTTCACTGGCACGATCAGCGCTTCACGCACCGTCAACGCCCTTGGTTCCTACACCTGGGCTTCGACCGCAACGATGACTTCCGATGCGCAACTCTGGCTCGATACGCCGGCCAACAACCACGGTTGGATCCTGCGAGGGGACGAATCGTCACCGACAGCGCGCACCGTAAAGTGGTTTGGCACGCGTGAGAACGGCACTCCCGCCAACCGACCCGTGCTTTCGGTTACGTTCCAGCGCCCGCTCTAGGACGCCGGCCCGCGGGTTGCTCCGCGGGCCACGCCAAACAAAGTTCGCGTTCTGGAAATCTCTGGGCGTCAGGCCGCACGTATGCCGCGCTAGCCAAGCTTTCCACCATGCAAAAGACCCTGCTCCTCGTGCCGCTGTTCGCAGTGGCGTGTTCTTACCCCCGCTTCGCCGCCACCAAGACCGTTGAGGTCGACGTGCCACTTGCACAAGCAGCGAAGCTGGACTGCAAGACCCACAACGGCGACATCAAGATCACCCCAGGGAAGGCCAGCGACACGATCCATGTCGTCGCCAGAATCAAGGTGCGCGGCCACACGCAAGAGGAAGCGAACCGCAATCTCGAGCGCCTGTCGGTCGGACAAGCTACGGACGGCGAAACGCTGCGCATCTTCGGCGACTACCCGCGCTCGGCCATGAACAACCTTTCGCCGTCGTTCAGCTTCACGATGCAGGTGCCTGAGCATCTCGCGCTGAAGCTCGAATCTCACAACGGCGACATCGAAAGCAATGGCACCACCGGCGCCATGCGTATCGAAACGCACAACGGCAATGTGCGCGGCAGTTCGCACAACAAGCGCACTTGGGTCGAAACGCACAACGGCGAGGTCCAGATCGCGATCCACTCAGGCGAAGACCTCGACGGCCACATTGTCTCGCACAACGGCGACATCGTCGTGCAAGTGTCCGAACAGGCACGTTGCTGGCTTGAGACCGCCACGCACAACGGCAACATCAAGACGCCTTCTGCCATCCACGACGCGACGATCAAGCGTCACAGCGTGCGCTGCCGGCTCGGCGAAGAAGAGACCGAGGGCCGCCTCTACATCAAGACCCACAACGGCAACATCGTTGTGCGTGACGGCGATTCGTCCGGCGGCAATGCCAAGAAGCTGAAGTAACCCGGCGGGATGGGCCGCGCACATGCGCTAATTGCAGAGACTGGTGACGCGGATCTGGCCTGTGCCACGGGCGAGTTGCCGCCTGGGCCGGCCCCCGCGACCTAACCGGGCTTTCGCCCACAGCCGCCGACGCTATGGTGTTCGCCCCCAATGATCACCCTGAGCGGAATCAACAAGCGGCACGGGCACCAGGTCCTGTTCGTCGACGCCTCGCTGCAACTCAACCCCGGTGAGCGCGTCGGGTTGACTGGCCCCAACGGCGCCGGCAAGTCGACCGTGTTCCGCATGATCGTCGGGGAAGACCCACCGGACGAAGGCGACGTGGTGCTGCCAAAGCGCCTGACGCTCGGCTACTTCAAGCAGGACGTCGGTGAGATGTCGGGCAGGGCGGTCATTGATGAAGCAATCGCTGGTAGTGGTCGCGCTGGCGCGCTGCATCACGAGGTCCAGCAACTCGAGGCGGACATGTCCGACCCCGACAAGGCCGACCAGATGGAGAAGATCTTGGAACGCTACGGCGAGATCCAAGGTGAATACCAAGACAGTGGCGGCTACGAGCTCGACGCAAAGGCCAGGGAAGTCCTGCACGGACTCGGCTTTGATGACGAGCAGATTGCCGGCGACGTCGGCGCGCTCTCCGGTGGTTGGAAGATGCGCGTCGGCATGGCCAAGGTGCTGCTCGGCAACTTCGATGTGCTGCTGCTCGACGAGCCGACCAACCACCTCGACATCGAGTCCATCCTGTGGCTCGAGCAGTTCTTGAACGGAACCAAGGCCGCGGTGCTGATGACGTGCCACGACCGCGACTTCATGAACCGCGTCGTGCACCGCATCATCGACGTCGACGACGGGCAGTTCATTTCCTACGGCGGCGACTACGACTTCATGATGCGCGAGCAGGAAGTGCGCGCCGCCCAGAAGGAAGCCGCATACGAACGCCAGCAAGCGATGATCGCCAAGATGACGCGGTTCATCGACCGCTTCGGCGCCCATGTCGCGAAGGCTGCGCAGGCGCAGAGCAAGCAGAAGAAGATCGACAAGATCGATCAACTCGAACCGCCGCGCAAGCGCGAGATCGTGTCGTTCCAGTTCCGCCAACCAGCGCGCAGTGGCGACGACGTCGTCAAGCTACAGGGCGTCGACAAGGCGTATGGCAAGAAGCGCATCTACGCCGGCCTCGACTTCGAAGTGCAACGCGGTGAGCGCTGGTGCGTGATGGGCCAGAACGGTTCGGGCAAGACCACCTTGCTCAAGATGATTGCCGGCCACCTCGAACCCGACGGCGGCAACGTCAAACTTGGCAGCGTCAAGATGGGCTACTTCGCCCAGCAATCCCTCGACTTGCTCGACTCCAGCCTGACCGTCTATGAACAGATCGACCACAAATTCCAGCTCGAGTCGATCGGCGCCAAGCGCACCCTGCTAGGCGCATTCGGCTTCTCCGGCGACGACCACGACAAGCGCGTCGCCACCCTCAGCGGCGGCGAGAAGTCACGCCTGGTGCTCGCCCTGATGCTGTTCGACCCACCCAACTTCTTGGTCCTGGACGAACCCACCAACCACCTCGATCTCGACACCAAGGAGATGCTCGTCAAAACCCTTCGCACCTTCGAAGGCACGATGATCTTCGTCTCCCACGACCGCACGTTCTTGCGCGGCCTGGCCAACAAGGTGCTCGACGTCAGCGCCTGCATGCGCGGCGAACCAGCCGACCGCTACCCCGGCAGCTACGTCGAGTGGGTCGAAAAGACCGGCCTGGAAGCCCCCGGCGTGCACAGCTGAGCAGTGGCCTGTGGCCTGTGGCCTGTGGCCCGAGCATCTGCTTCCAACGCCTCGCCTCCCAGCTCTCAGCTGCTGAAGCCGAACCCGAGCTGCGCCAATTCGTCGGCTAGCGCTTCGCGCGCCTTGGCGTAGGTGCTGTCACCGCCCCACATACGGGCCATGCGATCGCTCCAACCCTTGGTCTCATTGACGGGTCGTCCGCCGTAGCCACCGCGCTCGGCGTTGGTTTCCTTGGCCCATTCCCGCATGCCTTCGTCGGCAGCGCCCAGCACGGCTTCGATGCAACTCGCGTCGTAGCGATCCCAATGCAGCACGCCGTGCAGTGGCATGCGACCGCGCGGGATCGGGTCGTCAGCGGGCGTTCCCATCGTCATGCCAAAGATGACGAAGCAGTGCTTGGGCAAACCCAAGCGTTCGGCGATCTCGATGGGATGGTTGCGCGCAGCACCAATCATACACGCGCCCAACCCTTCGGCTTCGCCAGCGAGCTGCAGGTTCTGGCCAAGCAGCGCCGCGTCAATCGTCGCCTGCAAAAACAACTCTAGGCTCTGAGCCTGAACCGTCGTGCCCTGCTTGCCGCACGCGACGGCGATCTTGTGCAGGTCCGCGCAGATTGCGAAGAACACGGGTGCTTCGTTGATGTGCTTCTGATCGCCACACAACCGTGCGCAGTCCGCTTTGACCGAAGGATCGCGCACTGCGATGACCGAGTATGCCTGGATGAAGCTCGACGTCGACGCGTGCCTCGCCGCATCGACCAACCGTTCTAGCTGTTCTTGCGGCACCGCGTCGGGTTGGTAGGAACGGAAACTGCGATGGCGATACATCTGCGCCACCGCGTTCCACGACTCTCCGGTCAAGGCACAGCGCGCCGCGCGCAAGTCCTCGGGGTGATCCATGTCGGCACGCACCCATGCATTCGCGGTCGCGACGGCGCAAACGCGCTTCTCGTCGCGACGCACTACGTCGCGCAGCTGCGCGCCATCGCGATCAATCTCCGCGAACACTGTGCGCGTCATCGCTACTGGATGACCCGGCTTGTCGCGGTAAAGCGGTAGGGCGAGGTCGATATCATCACGTTGCAACTTGGCGCGCAGAGCCAACACGGTGTCAGCTTCTACCAACGCGTGGTCAACCGGAAACACCAGCACGGCCTCGGCGTCGCGTGGCAACTTCAGGTAGGCGAGACGAAGACTATCCGCCATCTCGCCTTCGCCGCTGGTCGTCACAACTTGCGCGTCGAGATGATCGGGGATCGGCGCAGCATCGGTACGCCGCACGACGATGACTTCGTCAACGCCCGCCGCATGGCACGTAGCCACGATGCGTTCGATCGCCGTTACTCCGCCAAGATTGAGTAGCGCCTTGTCCTGGCCCATGCGCGCACCAACGCCCGCGGCCGGCACAATCGCGACCGTACGCATGCCGGCGTTGCCACTCACGAGGCGCGAATCTCGCTCAGGGTCACGAGGCACTCAACCTTGTGCTCGGCCCGGAACGGCGCAGCGTCAGGATCCTCGCGGTCGGCGATCGCCATCACGACGACCGGCACCGCACCGGCTTCGAGCACGGCATTGATGGCCTTCTTGGCCGAACCACCGGTCGTGACCGTGTCTTCGATGACGCAGACCTTTTGGCCGGCTTCGAGGTCGCCTTCAATCCGCGATCCGGTGCCGTGGTCCTTGGCTTCCTTGCGAACCAAGAACGCGCTCAGGTTCTGCCCGGACTCGTAGGACAGGGCGGCGACGGCACTGGCGAGCGGGTCCGCGCCGAGCGTCAAACCGCCAATCGCGGTGATCTCTGGGTAGGCCTTGAGCTTTTCGAGCAGCAGCTTGGCGATCAGCCACAGCCCTTCCGGGTGCAGCGAGACCTTCTTGCCGTTGATGTAGAAATCAGACCGCTTGCCCGAAGCGAGCATGATATCGATGCCGTCCTTGTAGGCACGCTCGCGAATGAGCTCGAGGAGGCGGGTCTTGGCTTGGGCTGGATCAAAGGTGGTTGTCACGCCTTCAATGGATACCGGCTTTGGGCCCCCCGACCAAGTCGTGGATCCCGCCGTCGCGAAGTTCTGGCTCTCGGTGGCTGGCCAGGCGCGCGTGCCACGCATCAGAATCGCTACCAGGCGAAGGCCAGTCAGCAGACTCCCGCCGACGGCGATTCAGGCGTGCTTGCGCGTGTTGCTGCTGAGCGAAGCGGGCTAGGCTGTGGCCATGTCCAAGACGAGCACCCCAGTCGATGAGCGCCTGTTCGCCTACCTCGCCACGAAGACGATCCCCGAAGACGACTACCTGGCCGGCCTGCGCATCGCCGCAGCCAAGGCGGGCCTGCCCGAGATCCACATCGCCCCGGAGCAAGCCGCATACCTGCAACTGCAGTTGCGAGCGATGAATGCGATGAATGTCGTCGAAGTCGGCACGCTCGGCGGCTACTCAGCGATCTCGATGGCGCGCGGCATGCCGGCCGCCGGCCGGGTGGTCACGCTTGAGATCGAACGCGCCCATGCCGAGTTCGCGCGCGAGTGGGTCGCCAAGTCCGACCAAGCGGGCAAGATCGAAGTCCGGATCGGGGATGCGGCCACGACCTTGGCCGATCTCCCCAATGGCGAGACCGACGCGGTATTCCTCGACGCCGACAAAGCTGGTTACGTCACCTACATGAGGCATGCGCTGCGGCTGCTGCGCCCCGGTGGCATCCTGCTGGCCGACAACGTGCTCGCGGGTGGCCGGGTGGCCGATGGCGATGGCGAGACCGAAGTTGCGATCCGAGCCTTCCTCGATGCAGCGATGGCCACGCCCAACTTGCAGTCGGTCATCGTGCCGCTCGGCGATGGCATCTACTTCGGGGTGAAAGGCGACTGAGCCCCGGCATTCGTCGAGGCCCCACCCAGGTGCCCGAACTAGCCGGTTGCCAATGTCCGAGCTAGCCCGCGCAAGTGCCCAAGGTGGCCCGGCTCAAGAGCCCCAGGTAACCTCTGGCATGCGCTCCCGAGCGCGCTCCCTCCTCGAACCACGGGTAAGCCTTGGCCCAATCCGCACGCGATCCGATCCAGCAGCCCCAGGTCCCGCCGCTCCAAGCCGAGCAACCGCGTCCCCGGGCCACCTCCGAACCGCTGGTCACGGCCAAGGACTTCGCCGAAGTCGAGTCGATGGTGGCCAACGGCATCAACAGCGCGCGCATCGTCGTGCTGCAGGATCAAGACGAAGCTGCCGCAATCGCGTCGGCCGAAGCGCATGCAGCCGAAGGGCGAGGCCCCGTGCCAACGCGTGCGCACCAGGCGCCCTGGCGCACGTTGGTCGTCATCCCGACCTACAACGAGAAGGGCAACGTCGAGTCGATCGTGCAGGCCGTTCACAGCTACCTCGATTGCGACGTGCTGATCGTCGACGACGGTTCGCCGGACGGCACCGGCGAGATCGCCGACCGCATGGCCGCGGCCGATTCCCGCATCCATGTATTGCACCGCCAAGGCAAGCAAGGTCTCGGCACGGCCTACCTTGCTGGTTTCGCGTTCGCGATCGAACGGAACTACGAACGCGTCTGCGAGATGGACGCCGACTTTAGCCACGCGCCGTGGGACCTACCGCGTCTCGTCTACGCCTCCGATGCGGCGCAACTCGTCATCGGCAGTCGCTACGTCAAGGGCGGCTGCACGGTTGGCTGGGGCTTCCGCCGCCGCATGCTGTCACGCGCCGCCAATCTCTACACCCGCATGATGTTGAGCTCCGGCATCCGCGACAACACCGCCGGCTTCCGCTGCTTCGACACCGAAGCGCTGCGCCGGCTCGACCTCCAAGCGGTGCACGCGCAAGGCTACGCGTTCCAGATCGAGATGGCGTTCCGCATGCGCCGCAAGGGCTTCCAAGTCCGCGAAGTCCCCATCCACTTCGTCGACCGCCAAATCGGCAAGTCCAAGATGGACGGCTCCATCGCCCGCGAGGCCCTGCTCCTGGTCCCCCGCCTACGCGGCCGAGTCAAACGCGGCTAGCCAGGGAATCCGCTCACGGGGAGCTGCTTACTGGAATCTGCTCGGGCTACTTGCAGCTGCCGGCGGCTACGCGGTCTTGTTCGATGTCGCCGAGCATTTGCTCGGTGATGTCGCCGGTGGGGTAGGTGCCTTCGAAGCAGGCTTTGCAGAACTTGAGGTCGCTGTTGCCGGAGGCGCGCACGGCTTGCTCCATCTGCTCGACCGTCTGGTAGACGACGGCGTCGGCGCCTAGCTCCTTGGCGATCTCTTCGTCGGTGCGGTCGCGGGCGATGAACTCGCGCTTGGTTGCCATGTCGATGCCGTAGAGGCACGGGAAGAGCAGGGGCGGCGAGTAGGAGGCGAAGTAGACCTTCGCGGCGCCCATGTCGCGGGCGATCTTGACCATGTGGCGGCTGGTGTTTCCGCGCACGATCGAGTCGTCCATGATGATGACCGACTTGCCTTGGAACTCCGAACGGATCGGGTTGAGCTTGGCGCGGATCGTTGCCTGGCGAGCCTTGTCGTTCGGCATGATGAACGTGCGGCCGACGTAACGATTCTTGACGAAGCCTTCGCGGCACGGCAATCCGAGGCCTTCAGCCATGGTTTGCGCGGCGGTGCGAGCCGATTCCGGCACGGGGATCACGACATCCGCTTTGAGCCCGGTCTCCTTGAAGCGCGTCGCCATGCGGCGGCCCATCTCCATGCGCGCTTCGTGCACCGAAACACCATCGAGGAAGGTGTCGGGCCGCGCGAAGTAGACGTATTCGAAGATGCACGGGCGGTGCGGCGCCTTGCCGACCTGGCGGAACTGCGGCACGCGGTCCTCGCCGATCCAGAGCATCTCGCCGGCGGCGAGGTCGCGCACGATTTCGTAGCCAGCAACGTCGAGCACGACGGACTCACTGGCGACGGCGTAGCTGGTGCCGTCCGGCGTCTCCTTCTTGCCGAAGATGCACGGCTTGATGCCGTAGGGATCACGGAAGGCGTAGAGGCCTTCTTGGGTGATACCGCAGACCGAGTAGGCGCCCTTGACCTTCTCGAACACCTCTTTGACGCCGGCTTCGACGTCGTCGACCGTGAGGTTCGCTCCCTTGCGCCGCATCAGCGCGTCGGCGAACACGTAGAGCACGACCTCGAGGTCGCAGTCGCTTCCCAGCGTGATCTTGCGGTCGCCAAAATAGGTGCGCTTCAGCTCGTGAAAATTGGTGACGTTGCCGTTGTGCGCCATGACGACGCCCACCGGATAGTCGAGCCAGAACGGCTGCACGTCGGTGTCTTCACCGAGTCCCACGGTCGGGTAACGCACGTGGCCGACGGCCAGCGGCCCCTTGAGCCGTTGCAGGTGCTTGTCCTCAAACACCTCGCGAACCAGCCCTAGGCCCTTTTTGGCCCGAAACTTATCCTTGAAGGTCACGACGCCCGCAGCATCCTGCCCGCGGTGTTGGATGGCCACGAGGCCGTTGATGACGTCATGGATGACGTCGGATTCGGGAGGGCCGAAGATTGAGATGAAGCCGCACATGAAGGCTCGGCAGCTTACCATTCTCGCGACCTATGGCGAACTTGTGCAACGTTGATGGACGGATCAGTTCTGAGGCTGACGCCCGTATCCCGGTGCTTGACCGCGGCTTCCTGTTCGGCGACTCAATCTACGAAGTCGTCAGAACTCACGGCGGTGTGCCCCTGACGTGGTCCGAACACTGGACTCGGCTAAAGGCCTCCGCGGCCTCGCTAGCCATGGAGCTGGACCTGAGCGAGAGCGTCGTCGCCCGCCGGGTTGCAGAAACCATGGCCCAAGCCGACCACGGTGACTGCTACGTGCGCATCATCGTGACCCGGGGCACCGGCGACGCGCCGAACATCGACCTCGCCTACGCCAACAGCCCGCCGCGCTGGGTGCTGATGGTCAGGCCGCTACAGCTGTCTATCGGCAAGCCCGTGCTGCTGGCCATGGTCGACCGGCTGCGCAACGACCGCCGCGCCCTCGATCCAGCGGCGAAGAGTGGCAACTACCTCAACAACGTGCTCGGTCTGGCAGAAGCGAAGGCCAGCGGCGCGACCGATTGCATCATGCTCAACCAGGATGGCTCGGTTACCGAGGCGTCGACGTCCAACCTGTTCGCGCGGATCGACGGGGTCTGGTGCACGCCGCCACTGAATGTCGGGATCCTGGCGGGCATTACTCGTGGCATGCTGCTTGAGTTCTTGCCCGAGGCGGGCGAACGGGTCGAAGAACGCCGGATCACCAAGGCCGACCTTGAATCCGCCGAAGAGATCTTCCTGTCGAGCACGCTGCGTGACATCGGCCCGGTCACGCAGCTCAATGGCCGCGTATTGCATGCCGACCACTCGGGCGGTGTCGGCCCAGCGACCGCGCGCCTGATCCCGGCGTTCGGCAAGTTCGTCGCACGACGCCTGACCGAGCGCGACGGGCCGCACTGGCGCAAACTGCTGGGCCAGTAGTTGTTGAGCCACCTGGTCACTTGGGTGTTGGGGGTGCTCACCACGATGCATTCGGCCCGAGAATGGCACCGAATAGCACGCTGTTTGACCCGAGTCCGTCCGTTGGCGCTCCGGCGAGGCCACTACCAACTAAGTGTCCAGTTGGGTGGTTGAGCCGATAATCGTCGCGGCAGCTCTGCAGCCGCTACTCCGTAGGCACTACTTGCTCGCAGTCCACGATTCGCCAGGCGCGAGCACAACGGACTTGTGCGGCAGCAACGACCGCTGCAGCTGATGGATGTTGTTGAGCGAGACGCGCGCCACCTTGGCGTCGTTCTCGGCCATGAACGCATCGTCGAACAGAATGATGCCGGGCTTCACCTTGTTGGCGATCGCAACGATCTCCACGTTGCGTGAAGAAGCGATCAACACGCCAACGGGTAGGTCCTCGACGTGCTCGGCCTTCAGCGTCGGCCCCACGATCATCACCGATGGGCAGCCCGTCGTGTCGATGCGGTAGCTCAAATCATACGGAACGGATCCGTCCGGCAACTTGCGACCGATCGAATGCACCGTCGTGCCAGTCTTGGTCGGCGACGTCGCTGGTTCGGTCGCATAGCCCTTGCCCGGTTCGACCAGCGGCATCTTCTCCATCGCGACCACCGGCAGATGGAAGGCGATGTGCGCGAACACGGGTCGCACGGTCTTGGCAGTGAACATGCGCAACAACAACTGGTCGTTGCGCCGCACCATCGTCAATGGCTGCGTCAGGATGCACAGTTCGGCACCACCCCACAGCCATTCCGCCACGTCGTTGCCAGCGGCATCGATCAAGTAACTCTTCTTGGCTGTGCGCACCAGCCAGCCACCCATCGGCAGCCGGAACAATCGGACCTGGCCCGGCATCACGACATCCGCCGCCTGCTTGGATACCGCCTGCATGCGCGAGCGCCACCAATACGGCACGCCCCGCCCCATCAAGCCAGCGACCTCACGGTTCATGCGGCGATGGATGCGCTGGTAGAGTTCGAGGTTGTCGACGCGTGGAAAGCGACGCAGATGCTCATCGAGTTCTTCGAGCACCTTCAGCCGCTTGATGCCGCCGGTTTCCGGGGGCGTCAACGTGCCGTCGTAGGCAACCGGTTCGTTCTGGATCAAACGCGCGCTTAGTTCGCGCCAGTAGTCCGTCGGCTCGGCGGGTGGCTCGGTCGTGCCTGGCTTGGCCGGGAACTCCGGCATCACGCCGCGCATCGGCGCATCGTTGGCCACCAGCATGATCGTGCCGAGCAATCCTGGATCGATCACTGGCCCGTGGCCGAACGTCCAGCCCATCCTGGTCTGCGGCATCGCGTCGGTCGACTCATCAAAGTCGTTGAGCACCATCTGCATGTCGATGCACAGGTTGACCTGCGGCTGCTTGCCCGGCGGCAGGATCTCATGCCACGGAATCAGCGCTTCGTAGGTCGTGATGCCATGCTCCTTGTCGTGAAGCACGACCATGCGCGCCGGCTCGGCCAACACGCGGGCGGTGCCACGCAGGCGATCCCATTGCACGACTTCGCGGCCCTTCTCGTCGGCGAGCCAAAACTCGCGATCGTCGCGTCGACCTGGATCGGGACCGTTCGAACGGGTGTTGCGATCGGGGTCAAACGAAAGCACCAGCGAGTCCGCGGCCGGAATCTCGGTCAGCAACAGGCTGTTGGCGTCGAGCGCGCGATGCCATTCGTCTTGCGCGGTGCACGAAATGTAGAGGCCTTCTTCGCCCCACATCATGAACACCAAGGCACTCAAGTCCTTGAGTCCGCGCCACGCGCCGTGACCGGTGCCGGACAGCTGGCTGCGATCGTTGAGCTGCATCGCTGGCAACTTGGGCCAGTCGACCAGCGATCCGTCGATCTTGATCACGTTCTTGCCAACCGGCAACACCACAGCCTGCGGCAACCGCATTGTGTTGGGGGTCTTCGCATTGGCAGTCTGGGGCCTCTTGGGATTCGGCTTGCTTTGCGAAGTCAGTGGCGACACCACCGTGGTGATGACTGCCGCGACTGCGAGCAAACCCGGACGGCGCAAATTGATCATGAATCCTGAATCCTGCGAAGACTGAGATAGTTGAGCACAGCGTGGGCCGTCGTCGAACCAAGCAGGCCGAAGCCAAAATGCACGATCAGACCGAGCACCATGGCGTGGGCAAACGTGAAGGCCAGCCAACGCAGGCCTCCGACACTGCTATTCACCAAGACGTAGACGGCAACAGCCCCAAACAGACCAAACAGGTCCTGCACGGCCAAACGGAAGAACAACTCCTCGGCGATGGCGGATATCAGCACAAATGCGATGGCAACGCCGTCACTGGCTCGGGCAAACAACCGGTGTGCGGCGGAAGCGACGTCCTTGAGGCTCGCGAAGCGCTTGATCGCCTGACTCATCAGCCAGGCTCCGATCAGGCCAACGCCGAGCCCGACGCCCGAGGAGGCCAGTGGCCCGTGATCGCCGATCGCCTGTTCGGCTAGCGCATCCGAACGATCTCGAGCCCACAGCCACAGCAATGCCGCCGTGCCCATGGCACCGTAGACAATGGTTCCGGTAGCCAGCACGAGGCCGGGTTCGGGGTCGTGCTCGGGTCCCTGTTGCCCCTCGGGATCTTGTTGGCTGGATTCGGTCATGGACGCAACCTGCGCGCGCGCGACCAGGGCCCGAGCACATAGGTCGGAATACCAAGGAACCCAGACGTTGGCTGGGGGCCGAGGCCGCGACTGTCGGTGCTATTGAAACAATTGTCACCGAGCAAGAACCAATGCCCCGGCTCGACGTGCAGCGGCCACTTCGGTGTGCCGATGTTGAGATGGTGATTGCCGCGGGTCGCGAAGAGGTCGCGAAACACCCGAAACGAGCCAATCGATGCGGTGGTCTTGCCAACCACACCGACGTGCACCCATGTGCGCGGCAGCGGCGACTTTGCCTTGCCGGGAATGGCGAACGGCAACGTGTAGGAGTCGTCCAGCATCAAGAAGTCGCGCCCATCGAGCCGGCCAAACGTCAGTTTGCCAAGCCAGTCACCGGACAACACGTTGGCAACGTCGCGGAGGGACGATCCGTTCAACCAAACCGAAACGGTGTTGCCGCGGGCGTTCCAAACGAACGTGGTCGTAAAGTCCGTGCTGTCGATCGATGCCAGCACGACCTCCGGCAACGTCTCGAACTGCATCTCTATGCCGCAGTCGACGACCGGCGTGCTGTCGCCGGTCAGACTGCGCATACCGGTCAGGTCTACGAACGTCGCATTGACTGGTTGGTTGGTGCCAATGAAGCCGGGCGGCAAAACGCCATCGTCGGTGTCCCGGTGACGGTTTCGGTGCGCGCGGATGCGGAACGCCGATCGCACGTTGGCGAGCATCGATTCACACGGCGGCAACTGCCAGGGGCCGACATCACGGACGGCCGTGCCTGGACTGGTCACCGCACTCATGTCCAACACGGCCCGCGCCGAGGCACTGCCGCCAGCCAATCCCCATGTCACGCTGCGCGGCATCGCCTCGGCAGGATCCTTCTCCTCGATCTCCAGGTGCTGCGGACTGTCACCAAGCAAGATGTCGCCGTTGATGATGTTGAGCCATGACTTGCCCTTCTCGTCGCCGCTGCAGGCGATGCGCTTGACCAACTGATGGCCGGCGCGCGCCGGGTTCTTGACCACGACCAAGTCACCGCGCCCAACGGAGTCCGAGCTGACGAACTTGTCGACAAACACGACGTCGCCGTGCACCGGATCACCGTAGAGGAACGGCTGCATGCTGTCGGACGGCACGAGGTATCGATCGCCATACCACTTGCGCAACCCCTGCACGGTGAGCACCGCGATGACGGCAACGATCAGAGCGTCTCTGAGCATTGCGAGGTTGGAAGGGGGCTTGGACATGCTGACGAGTTGGGGTTTGGGTTGCTGGGGATGGCGCGGGCGAGTTATCGGAGCGCGAAGAAGCGGCGGTGAAGCAACTGCACGGTTTCGCTCAATCGCTCGGCATCGATAGCAAACGCTACCGTGCTGCCAACGGCCCCCAAACCAGCACAACGAACCGGAGTGTGCAATGTCGCCACTTCTGCCAGAACCTCGGCAATCCCACCGTTCTGCAGGACTTCCGCATCGCCAATCACGCCGACGACCGCCCGATTCGCAGCCACGTGAACTTCTCCGTCGGCAGCCAGGCACGCGACCGCACGATCGGTGAACGCAGCATCGATCGCAACGGTGACGGCAGCCTCGCCAACGGCTACCGGGCCGACATCGCATTCGATCGCATCGAGCCGCGCGAAGACCTTCGCCAAAAACGTGTGCTGCGACACGAGTCGGTGCGATCGCACTGTGACCAAGGCAACGTCCGTGCGATGGGCAATCGCGCGGATCACCGGCCGGTCGCTGGGCACCGTGGCTTCGATCGTCGTGCCCTCGGCATCGGGCGACAGGGTGTTGCGGACGCGCAACGGAATGCCGTGCTGCATCGCCGGCACCATCGCCGCGGGGTGCAGAACCTTGGAGCCAAACGACGCGAGGTCGGCGACAGCGGCAAAACTCATCCGGCGGATCGGTTGCGCATCGGGCACCAACCGCGGATCGGCGGTGTGCACGCCATCGACATCCTTCCAGATCTGGATCTCTTCGGCGTGGACTGCGACGCCGATCAACGCGGCCGAGTAGTCACTGCCGTTGCGACCGAGGGTCGTGATGTTGCCGTCGGGGTCCGAGCCCAAGAACCCGGTCAGCACCGGCACGCCGGCCACCGTTTGCAAGTGCTTCAGCATCCGCCCGTCATCCGGCAACGGTCGCGCGCGGCCGAACGAACTGTCGGTGCGCATGCCGGCATCAAACGCATCCACCGCGGTTGCGGGCACACCACCTGCGGACAACGCAGCCGCGACGACGCGGGCGCTCAGCCGTTCGCCGTAGCTGACGACGGCATCGATGACCTTCGGGGTGGCTTCGCCGATCAATCGCACCCCGCGGGCCAGGTCGCGCAGTTCGTCGAGCAGCGGATCGAGCAGGTGCCGATCGAGTTCCAGGCCAGCCAGGATGTGGCGGTGGCGAACGGCGATCATTTCGGTGTCGGCAGAACCAGCCGTCGCAGCGCGGGCGATGGCAAACAGGGCATCCGTAACGCCAGCATGCGCGGAAACGACGACCACGGGATTGCGGTCCAGCTGACTGCGCACCACCTCCACGGCTTGGCGAATGGCTGCTGCACCTCCCACCGAGGTGCCTCCGAACTTCATGACGATCACCATCGGATCATGCCTGGGCAAGTGGCGAGCGAGAAGGGTGATCGCGTTCTTCCGGGTGGCACGGCGCGCAGGTTGTGTTCGTGGATGATGTTCGCGGATGGGCCACGGCGGGTGCTGCGGTTGCGATGCTGGCTGGCGGCACTAGGTGAAGCCTGGTCGCGGCAAAGAAGCTTCGGGCCGACGCGAAAGGGCCAGCGAGTCAACGGACACAAGGTGATTCGCGCTTCGCGGCGCCGTGGCAGTGATTTCCGCTGCACCCAACCAACGCATGCCGAACATTCACACCGGCTTACTCACCGTCACGCGCCGGATCGCCCTGCTCGCAAGCCTGGGGGCTGTGGCCAGCTGTTCGAGCCTGATCGAGCGATCCGCGCCGCCTCCGAGCAAGATCTTCCCCGGGGTTCGGCTCGACTTCGAGATCGCGACCGTCAGCGGCGGCCACTGGGACGGGCCGGGCACCCTGCCGTTCCGCTGCGTCTGGGCGACCCTCGATCTGCCCTTCAGCCTGGCGTTTGACACCGTGATGTTGCCGTGGGACGCGACCATGGCGTGGGTGGACAGTTCTTCTGGCGGTCAGGCGCAGCAACGAGCCGAGATCGTCGCACGGGAGAATGTTCCTGCGGGTGGCTCTGGCGGCGGCGACTGACACCCGGAGCGAGGATGTGTTTTTTTGTCCTGGCACGGTACGCACATGCTGACGGCATAATCCGGGGATGACGCGTATTGCGGAGCTCATCCACGATTGGAACCAGACGGAAGGTATCTTTCGGCCCACAAGGCCGCTGCAGTTTGACGACGAAACCCTGCGTGACGGCCTGCAATCGCCGGCCGTTAGCGATCCGACTCTCGATCTGAAGATCGACCTGGTCGAGCGCATGGACAAGCTCGGTATCCATACGGCGAACCTGGGTTTGCCCGGTGCCGGCGGACGGCCGCGGGAAGACATCACGAAACTGGCGAAACACATCGCCGACAACAAATTGAAGATCGGCGCGAACGTCGCGTGCCGCACGCTGGTCGGCGACATCGCGCCGGTGGTCGACATGACGCAGGAGTCCGGCATGCCGGTCGAAGTCTGCGCGTTCATCGGTAGCAGCTACATCCGTCAGTACGCCGAGGACTGGACCCTTGAGCGCATGCTGAAGAACACGACGGACGCGTTGACGTTCGCTCGCGACAACAACCTGCCGGTGATGTATGTCACCGAAGACACGACGCGGGCCAAGCCCGAAACGATTCGCGCGCTGTATTCGACGGCGATGGAACTGGGCGCCCGGCGCCTGTGCGTCTGTGACACGGTTGGCCACTCGACGCCTGCTGGTGCCCGCGCGGTGGTCAAGTTCGTGCGCGCCCTCGCCGACGAACACGACCCGACGATCGGCGTCGACTGGCACGGCCATCGCGACCGCGACCTCGGCATCGCCAACTGCCTCGCGGCGATCGAAGCCGGTGCCGACCGCGTGCATGGCACGGCTCTCGGTGTTGGCGAACGCGCCGGCAACGCACCGATGGACCAGCTGCTGGTCAACTGCAAGCTGCTTGGCTGGATCGACAACGACCTGACCAGCCTGCCCCAATACGTCGCCGCCGCCGGCAGAGCCCTCGAAATCGAGACGCCACACAACTACCCGGTATTTGGCACCGACGCGTTCGAGACCGGCACCGGAGTGCACGCTGCAGCCGTTATCAAGGCGTTCCGCAAGGGTGATGTGGAATTGGCCGACTCGGTCTATTCCGGCGTTCCTGCCCACATGGTGGGCCTTGAACAGCGCATTGCGATCGGTCCGATGGCTGGACGCTCGAATGCATCGTTCGTACTTGAGCGCCTTGGCATCGAACCGACGGACGAATGCGTCGCGCGCGTGCTCGAAGTTGGCAAGTCCAGCAAGCGCCTGCTGACCGACGACGAAGTGCGAGCTGCGGCGAAATCCTGATCCGGGACGTCATTCGTCGCAGATCAAGTTCCACCCTGCGCAAGCCGATCCTCTCACTCAGAGGGGAATATGGACAACGTTCTGGACCACGCAGTTTTGGATGAGCTCTTATCTTTCGCCGACGATGGCGATCCGGAGCTCCTCGTCGACCTAATCCAGATGTTCCTCGAGGATGGCCCCTCGAAGGTTGAGGCAGTCAGCCAAGGTCTTGCCGTTGGCGACTTCGATATGGCGGAGCGCGCCGCGCACTCGCTAAAGGGATCGTCCGGCAACCTAGGTGCCAAGATCGTGCAAGAGATCTGCGAGCAACTGCAGATCTCAACGCGCGCCCACGAGCTAGAGACGTCACGCAAGCTGGCGCCAATGCTCAAAGAGAACTACGCGGTTGCCGAAGACGCACTCAAGCAAGTGCTCGCGCAATACCAGTAGCAGTTGGCCTCGCCGCTTGAGAGCGGCATGCGGTCTTGGCAAGTGGGCCTGGCACTAGCCAGGCCAACAACCCCCTAGCCGTTCGCGGCGACGCTCGTCTTCTTCGGCTCCGGCCGCGGGATGACGACTCCCGGTGCATCGGCTGCCATGCTGAGCCCTGGCGCATCAGGCGCCCAGTCAGCAGCCTCGCCGCGATAGACGCAGCGGTGGCACTTGTGGAAGTTCGTCGCTTGCCGAGCGAGACAGACTTCCGCGCCGATCCGATGAGTGATCAACGGGGAGGCAGAGCCTTCGACGGAGGGGCAGAGTCTCATGCGGTGGGCTTTGGCGTTTCGAAACGGTGCCTGGGGGCAGCCGCGGGGTCGACAGAGTAGACCCGATTGCCAAGTGGTCAACGACGCGATGTCGGCAAGAATTGGGTCCAAAGTTCGCGGCATGTCGCCACCGCGGTCGGCGCACAGTGGCTCTGACGCGACAATTCGAAGCACACAGAACCGCCGTAACCAGATTCCTCAAGAGCCTTTAGCACTCCCTCAAAGTCGACTTCGCCGTCGCCCGGAAGCAGGTGTTCGTGCACTCCTCGACGATGATCTTCGAGGTGAACCTGGGCCATAAACGGTGCAGCCCGGGTGATAATCTCCGCGGGATCGCCTTCCCAGACAGCGTAAAGGTGCCCGATGTCTAAGGTTAGCTGAGGCGCACCCGCCCCCAGAGCGGTCCGGATGCGCTCGTAATCGGCGAACGTTTCGAGCGCCATTCCCGGCTCCGGCTCGATCGACGGCACCAGCCCGTGCTCACGAATCGCCGCACACGTCGCCCCGATGCCCTCAAGCATCCAGGCCTCGCTGTCGGGTCCTGGTGCCCGGTCAATGCCCGCCCAGAACGACACGACCTTGGCGCCGAGCAGCTTGCCCATCGCGGCGACGCGCCGATAGAAGGCGACCCGCTGCGCGCGACGCGCCGGGTCCCGCGTCATCAGCGTCGGCTCGTGCTTGGTGCTCGGATCGAGCAAGAAGCGCGCGCCGGTCTCCATGATCGGCGTCAACCCAAGCTCGACGAGACGCTGCGCAATGGCGGTGAGGTCCGCGTCGCTCGTCGATTCCGGATCGAGGTGGCAGGTATCCGGCGTGATCGCCACCGCCTGGTAGCCGTGCCGGTGCAACAACGTCAACGCATCGTCGAAGCGATGGTTCTGCAGACTGTTGGTGTGGTAGCCGAGCAGCATCGAAGCCGGCTTACTTGCCGCCCTGCATGCGAATCCGCTTCTCGAGCTTCGACAACTTGGCGTAGAGCCGGTTCATCGTGACGTATTCGCCAGGGATCGCCCAACCGCCCATGTCCGCTTCCTCGTACCACCTAGAAGGCTTCTCGATCAGATCCTTGATCTCATCGACCTTCACCTTGGCTTCCGACTGCTTCCGACGAGACTCCATGTTCTCGCCCTGGCCGAGCAGCTTCATGCCGGCGTCACTGATCGCCGTCGCCTCAGCCAACAGATCGCGCATCTTGCCGAGTGTCGCCTGACTCAGCGGCGGTGCTGGGCGATCCGGCGTCTTGCCAGCCGAACTACCAGCCACCGGCACATCGCCGCGCGGCTTCGCGGGCTGGTTGGCCGGTTGCTTGGCCGGCGTGGTCCCGCCGGATTCGTTGTTCTCGTCACCACTGCCACCAGAATTGGCCATGACGAGGATCAGGATGAGCACCAGCAAGCCAGCGCCACCGATGATCATCGGCGTCTGGCTGTTCTGCTGAGGGCGGGAGGACGAGCGGCCGCCGGCGCGGCGGCGTGAGGGGGTTCGCGAAGCCATGTGGCCCAGAGTTCTATCCGGACGAGCCGGAATCCGGAATGCCCGGGGCGCTCTGGTTTGGCCAGTGTCTTCGCGCCCTGACCGCCTCAACGGGGGCCCGTAACACGCGGCATCGATCCAGCAGGCAATTCTTGGTCGCAGGGTTCTCGTCCACTATGGAAGTTGCCGCATGGTCAGCCACGACGATTGGATTCAACGCTGGAACGACGGCCGAACGGCCTGGCACGAGCCCGCCGGCAGTGTTGGGCTCATGCAGAACTGGCAGGCTCGAGGTCGCTCCGTGCTCGTGCCACTGTGCGGCAAGACCGTCGACATGATGTGGCTCGCGCAGAAGGGGCACGACGTCATCGGTGTCGAATTGGCCGAGCGGGCCGTCGACGAGTTCTTCGCCGAGCAGGGGCTCGAACGCACGATCACGCCGGGCACCGTCGCGGTGCATCGCGCCAACGACCTGCCGATCACGATCTACTGCGGCGACTACTTCGCCGTTGGAGGATTGCAGTGCGACGCCCTCTACGATCGCGGCGCGCTCGTCGCAATCGGTGGCGATCAGCGCGCGGCATACGTCGCCCACACCAACGCGCTATTGGTGCCGGATCCCGAACGCCTGGTCATCACGCTGGCCTACGAACAGGCGCTGGTCGCAGGGCCACCGTTCTCGGTGACGGCGGACGAAGTGCTCGGCTACTGGCCCAACCTGCAGCGTGTCGCCGAACGCGATGCCATCGACGACGTGCCACCCAAGTTCCGCGAGGCGGGGGTGACAAGCGTCGCCGAAACCGTCTGGCGATCTCACGGCTAACCCCCGATGGCGGAGTCGCGGGGTCGAGAGCATGCGCGGTGCATCGTCGGGTGCGATCTACGGTGACTTGTTGCGCCGATTCGAACTGCGCGTGCCGGAGCTAAGAAACGAACTCACGAAGGTCCGCCTGCAACGCCCAAGCGAACTCACTCGGGTCGAGTGTCTTGGTGAACACAAAGCCAAAGATCGGGTAGCGGCGGAAGTCGACCTTGCGCATTTCGAGCACGCACGCAAACCGACGGCACAGCCCGTTGTAGTCGAACGCTTCGATGTCGTGGCCCTCGATGCCGGTCGTGTTGCCCAAGGCGATCAGGCCAAATTGCTCGGCGCGGTGGCCACGTAGCGCCTCGGTCCAATTGGGCCGTTCGCCCCGCAAGAAGCAGGCATACGGATTGATTCCGAAGGCGTGGTGAGTGAGATCGGCAGTCGTGCACCAACCGCCGAACCGACCCGGATTCACTTCGATCGGCGTCATGGCCCCCTCCTCGTCAACGCGCAATTCGACGTGCATCGCGAAGTTGCGCACCGGGATGCACTCCCCCATTCGCGTCAAGAACTCGGTGAAGCGATCCAGGTTGGCGCGCACGATCTCGGCGGACGTCACGTAGACGCGGTCGCTCATGTCCGACGCGCCTACAAACCTGTGCTCCAAGATGCCGAGCACGACCGGCTGCCCGTTCGCATCGAAGTAGGCATCGACCGCAAACTCACGACCGCGGATGTAGGATTCCAACAGCAGACGCGACGTATCCAACACCTCGCCCGGAAACAGGCTGCTAGCGCTTGCGAGGTCTGCCTTGATGGCCGTCCGTGCTGCCGGCCACGCAGCGGCGGAGTCGACACTTCGCACGCCAAGACTGAAGAAGCCCACCGCCGGCTTGATGACGAACGGCGGCGCAAAGTCCGCAACGTCAAATGCATCGAGCTCCGCCAACGCAATCTCGCGGTAGCGTAGGCCCGGGCAGAGCGACGTCGTGCGTTCTCGGAACCAAGTCTTGTTCTTGAACCGCTGCAGTTGCTCCGGCAAACCGGTCGCCGCCAGATTCTCGGCGATCCAAGCAATCGAGCTCTCCGAGACGCAGTAGAGCAACGGATCGGGCACCGCCATGGCTCGCGCCACGGCAACTTGTTCGGAGATTGCCGACGGCATCGAGGCGACGTCGAACGCGCGTGCTGCCACCGTTGCCACGACTGGGAACTCGTGCTTGCGAATCGTTTGCTGCAAGAGCAGGGAGACGTACGGCTGGTCGAGCAGAATCATGATGGCGACGGTTCCGACCAGCAGGATAGCGCGACCGCCCAACGACCCAACTCAGCTTCTATTTGGCGTCGGGCAATCCCGGCCGGCAGTCTGACCTCTACGAAACCTAGCTGGGCACGCGCAACACCGCGAAGAAGCCGCCGTCGTGCTTGCCGGCCTCAGGCAGCGTCAGTTTGCTGGCAACCAGCTCCAAGCCCGGATGCGCCGCCTGCGCAGCTGCCACCACGTCCTCGTTCTCCTCGCGATCGATCGAACAGGTCGAATAGACCGCGTGGCCACCCGGCTTGGTCAAGCCGATCGCCTGCTTGAGCAGTTCGCCCTGCAGCTTCGGCAGGTCCGAGAAGGTCGTCGCCTCCAGCCGGCCGCGCACTTCGACGCGGCGGCCGAGCACGCCCGAGTTGGAGCAGGGCACGTCGGCGAGCACGCAGTCGGCCATCGGCAGGTCGGCGACGTTGGCAACCAGGTGGATCACGCCGGTCAGGTTGAGTCGGCTGGCGTTGTCGGTGATGCGACTCAGCCGACTCGCATCGATATCGAACGCGAACACGCGCCCGTCGGGCTGCACGGATTCTGCCAGCCACGTGGTCTTGGTGCCGGGTGCCGCACACAAGTCGACGACCGTGTCGCCCGGCTTGCACGGCACGGCTTCGACGGCACGCATCGCCGTCGGATCTTGCACGACGAACTGGCCCGCTTCGAACGGGCCCGTGCCAAACGGGGAGTTGCCGCCCGTCCAGCGCAGTAGACGTTCGTGATCACTGGGTTCTACTTCGACGCCTGCGGCGGCAAGCTCGGCCTGTAATGCATCGCGTTCGATGTGCTTGCCCGTGCGCAGGTAGATGCCCGGCGTCTCACTCGCGGCCGCGGCGATCGCGCGCAAACCCTCAACGCCGTGTTGTTGCGCGAACCGCTGCGCCAACCACTCAGGCAGCGAATGCACGATCGCGAGACGACGCACTTCGTCCCTCGGCAGGCGCTTGGCCAGCTCGACCTTGCGACCGCCGGGCAGCGCGAGCTCGTGCAGCGGCTTGAGCTCGGCACCTTCCTCAAGCTCCTTCACGCTGGCGGCAACGCGTCGCAAGATCGCGTTGGCGAAGCCGCGGTTGTTGTGCACGATCAGACTGACGGTCTCATGTACTGCTGCGTGCGCCTTCATGCCCGGCACGAACAACAGCTGGTAGGCACCGAGCCGCAAGGTGACGCGCTGTTGCGGATCCTTTGGCAGTCCGCGCAAAGCGAAGCCGAGCAGAACGTGGTCGAGCAGCCGTTGCCGGCGCAACACGCCGTGGGACAGCTCAAAGGCAAATGCGAGGTCGCGGCCCTCGAGGCCACGGCCTTCGAGTTCGCTGCGCAATCGCTCGCTACGTCCGCGTTCCAACGCTACCAGAGCGTTGCGGGCGAGCGATCTGGCGGTGACGGCCAACTAGCCGAACCTGGCGTCTGGCGCGATCTGGTGGCCGCGGACAAACTCGCCAGCGGTCATGTTGCGACCGTTGTCGGGCTTGATGCGCGTGATCCGAAACAGGTCCTTGCCAGTGCAGACGCGAATGCCTTCTTCACCCGATGACTGCAAGCCACCTGGAATGCCCATGCCGTAGAGGTCTTGCTCGACCTGGCCTTCGATCACGATGAAGCGCTTGTTGCCGAGACGCGTTTGGGCGCCGGGCTTGGGAGTCATCGCGCGCACCAGCAAATCGACTTCGACCGCCGGCAAGCTCCAATCGATGACGCCGTGTTCCTTCTCAACCTTCGGCGCGTAGGTCGCCTTGCTGTGATCTTGCGGCGTGTAGGTCGCCGAGCCGTCCTCGATCACCTTCAACGCATTGACGAGCGCGGTGCCCGACAGCTCCGCCAGGCGAACGCGCAGCTGGCCCGAGTTCTCGGTGGCGCCGATCGGCGTCTTCTCGGTCAAGATGATGTCGCCAGCATCGAGCTTGTCCGCGATCTTCATGACGGTGACGCCGGTCTCCGGGTGGCCATCGCGGATCACTCGCTGCACCGGCGCGGCACCGCGGTAGAGCGGCAGTATCGACGCGTGTGCATTGATCATGCCGTGCTTCGGGATCGCCAACATCTCCGGGGTCAGGATCACGCCGTAGCTGATCACGACACCAATGTCCGGCTTCAGCTCCTTGAGCTTGGCCAAGAACTCCGGGTCATGCGGATCTGCCGGTTGCTCGCAAGTAAGCCCGAGGTCAATTGCCGCAAGCTTGACCTCCGCCTCATAGATCTTGCGACCACGGCCTCGCGGCGCGTCGGGCTTCGTAACGACAAGGTCAGGTGAGAACCCACCTTCCTTCAGAGCCTTCAGCGAAGGGATCGCGAAGTCACTGCTTCCAAAAAAGACGATGCGCAATGCTAGAACCGTGGGAGATCAAAGTCGGCCCGCGAACGGGACGTGCGAGGGCGATGACCGTAACGACCCGGGGCACGCGGGGCAAACCTGCCGCGGGCTCGACTGTTGAGCCGGGCCGTCCTGAGCAGTACATCGCACGCCCATGGATTGCCCGCCAATCGAGCCGCACCCCAGTTTGGTGCCGTTTGAGCCGACCGCCGAACGCCCCCTGTCGCTATTTGGCAGAACGGTGCAATTGGCGCTGCTACCGGGCAGGCGGGCCCGTTCTGGCCAGGTCCGGGAAGGTCGCCCAGCCCTCGGGCGAAGCCCCGCCCACCGCATTCTGAGCGAAGAGGCCTACTGGCGCAGCGAGACGCTGGCGGTGACACCGAACAAGTTTCCGTTCGCCAAGAACCAGCGGATTCTGTGGATGGCCCACCCCGCTCGCGAGCCCGACCGCGCGTTTTGGCAAACGGCACTCCAGTGGGTCAAGCTGAGCGGCGGCGCCGCCCTACTCAACAACATCGGCGCTGCGGCGACCATTCCGCGCGCCCACGCCCACCTGATCGACGAGAACATGCCGTTCTTGACCGAACTGGCCGAGCGGCCACTCAAGACCGATCTGATCGACGTGCCCGACGGCTGCGAACTGGTTTGCAAAGACGTGCCGTTCTGCATGATCGGGGTCCGCGGCGATCTCGAAGGCACGGCCGACGCGCTGCTGCGGCTCGCCGATGCGCGTCTGACCGCGACCTGGAACGTCATCGCCATGCAGGATGCGACGTGGATCGTGCCGCGCGGCCGACAAACGCCGGCGCCGTTCTTCGATCAGGCAGTGGGCGCGGCTGAGTTTTGGGGTCGCTGGTGCTACGTCGACGAAGCACCGTTTGCTGCGGCGACGGGCGCGGACCTCGAGCAAGCGCTGGTGCTCGCGACGACGAAGCCGATCGACTGATGAGTACGGTGTCAGGCACAGAAGTAACACCTTCGCCGCCCCTGGCGGCGAAGGTGTTACTTTTGTGCCTGGCACAGTACCTATCGCTTTGCGACTTTCGTCGGAGGCTTCAGCAAGCCTAGGTCGCTGACCTTCTTCTCGGCCGCTTCGACGGCTGCCCAATCTTCGTCGAGCTCGGCGAGCTTGGCGGTGAGCTTCTTGGCCCTGTTGGAGTCTGGACCGCGATCAGCGCGAACGGCCAGCAGCTCTTCCTTGAGCGCGGTGCGACGACCTTCAATCGTGTCGTAGCGATCGAGCAGCATCAGCCACTTCTTGACCTGACGCTTGGCGCTCTTCGCGTAGCGCTGCTCAAGCACGCCATACATGCCGGTCCAAAGCTTCGACTGCGTTTGCACGCCAGTGAACGAGACCGGCTTGGCATCCTTGTGCGCCAGCAAGAAGAAGTGCGGCACCTTCTTGCCAAAGTCATAACCCGCGAACACGTTGTGGAACGGGTGGCTGCGCTCGGCGATGTGCGCCGGCATCTTGACCGTGCGGAACCACTTGGTCAGCAGCATGGTCTTGTCGTTGGTCAGCGAACGACTGAACAGCGCGCTGTCCGAACCTTGGCACGCGTTGCACTCGCGCAGGACCAACAACGGCCGACCATCATCGCCAGCCCAAAGGTGGGCAATGGCGTCGGCGCGACTCATCGGGCCAGCTGCAGCGGTTTCCTTGCCTTCGCGCGCGGGCGGCACCGGGTGGGTCCAATCAACCTTGAGGCGATGCTTCGACGTGGCGCCGCGCGTCAACGTGATCGGCATGCCGCGACGACCACCGGTCGTCGGCCGGGCAACCCCAGGACCTCCGGTGCGCGGGCCAGCGGGAGCGCCAGTCGTTGGACCAGTCGGCGCAGGCACAGCAGGACCAGCTGGGTTCGGCGTCGACGGTGCACCTGGCTGCGGCACGGTGACTGCTCCGGAGGGACCACTGATCTTTGGCGGCGGGCCGGGCGGTGCGTAGCCACCGGCTGGGCACTGGGCATAGACGGCACAGGAGAGAGTCAGCAAGCACAGGATCGTGCGGCTACTAAGGGACGTGTCTAACGGCTTCATTGGAGTTGCCTCGACTAACAAGGGAATCGGCGACTGACTGTTGGTGTTGTGTGTTGAGGCGATGCCGCATTACGGGCGACGACGCTTCTTGGACTTGGTGGCTAGCACCGCACTGCGCCAGGCGACATCCAAGGAGTCGACGTCACAGTCAAATGCTTTGATCAGCTGTTCTCGCTGCCGAGTGAGCAGTTCTTGCGCCGTCGGCAAACGGCGCCGGGCGTGGAATGGATCTTTCATGTGATGCAAGAACGTGCGCATCTGTGGCCGCTTGTGTTTCAGCAGAAAGTCTACCAACGACCACGATTGCATGTGTTGTTCGACGCCAAACTTGCCGGCATCGAAGCGATCGATGAACGGCGCAACCGCCTCGAACACCTTGTTCTTGACCAGACCCTGCACCCGCACGTCCCACTGCCAGAACGGGCTGCGCGGATCGTGATCCTTGTCGTCCTTGCGGTCGTAAGTCGGGAACCGCGGAGTCACCTGACGCGCGTGCCAATGACCCAAACCCGTTACGAGCCAAGCAGGTAGGTCGTGATTGAAGCCGCGGAAGCTGGTGTAGAGGTTGTGCGAGATGTTGAACGCCAGGTTCGCGTGCAGCGCATGGTCGATGCGAAACAGCCCGTTGGCCGTCTCCATGCTGCAGCCCCAATACATGCTGCCATGCTTGGCGTCGTGCACGCGAATCGGCTCGGCCATTTCAAAGCCGTGGTAGGCGCGGGTGTAGCGGGCATGCGATGCGCCAGTGCGCAAGATCAGCACGGTGTACTTCTGCTCCATGCCGAAGAACGGGCCCTTGCCGCGATACTCCTCCGCTACCTCTACGTCACGCGGCTGGGTAGGGAACCACGAGTCCTCGACGCCGAGCACGTCACTGACTTCGCGGTAGATCTTCTCGAGGCGCAGCGCATAGAGGTGCGTGCGTAGCCACGGGTCGAGTTGCTTCGGCTTCTTCTTTAGCTTCGGGAAGATTGCCCGCAGCTCTTTGAGTTCGGCGGTGACCTGCTTCCGCCAGTCCGCTCGCCAGTTTTCGCGCCCCTTCATCGCGACGGCAGGCAGCGAGCATCCCAGCCGGAAGTGCTTGGTCTCAACCCACATAAGGGGCTCAGTGCCAAGCAGCTCTTCGATCCCGGCCGTGGTCTGGCCGGTACCAAATGCGAACGGCCCGAGGCTTTCGTAGCCCGCCTTGGCAAGCAGCGCTGGCTCGTTCTTGGTGTAGGGATCGGGCCCCGCCTTCGCGCGCTGCCCTTGCCCCGGGAGCATCAACGCCACCCCAAAGAGGGCGGTGAGCGCGCACCGGGCTATTCCTTCGATCGACCGTAAATACATGGTTCGCAACTAGTTGCGGGTCGCAGGGCAGTTCCGATCAAACCACTGTGAGGGCAGTGTGACCGACAGGTATTCCCAACCTATACTCACTGTAGTCAGGTCGCCAACGGAGGCAACACCCAGCCTCCATGACCGTGGGAACCCAATGCAACGACCCCGTATTCGCCCCTTCACGCTCGCTGTCCTGATGACTTCGAGCCTCGCCGTAGCCCAAACCACCTGGACCAGCGCATCGTTCTCCGGGGCCCCAGCTCCAAATGGAGGATTCTCGTGGGACGAAAGCCGCTCTCGCCTGGTCGCGTTCGGTGGCCAACTAGGTGTGTTCGAGCAGGCGACCACCAAGGAATGGAATGGTTCGTCGTGGCTGACGATCACCACCGCCAACAGCCCGTCCGCACGAACCCGCACGGCGATGGCCTTCGATCGAGCGCGCGGCGTCACGGTGCTATTTGGCGGCGGCAATGCGTTTGGCAATGACACGTGGACCTACGACGGCAGCAACTGGACGCAAAGGTCCCCGAGCACTGTGCCACCAGTGCGGTTCGGTTCGGCGATGGCCTACGACGAAGTCCGCGAGGTCGTGGTCATGGTCGGTGGCTTCGTGCCGTCCGGCCAGGACGCGAATGACATCTGGGAATGGGATGGCAACAACTGGACACAACGACCGCCGGGCGGCGGCCAACCGGCCGCGCGCGGCGCCCACCGCATGACCTTCGACGCGTCGATCAATCAGGTCGTTCTGTCCGGCGGCTACCGCACGACAACCAACCAAACCGTCTCCGACACCTGGTCGTGGAACGGCACCAACTGGACTTCGTACGCAAGCTTCCCCGGTCTGTCGCGATGCGACCAGGCGCTTGGCTACGACCGGGATCGGGGACGCGTCGTGATGTATGGCGGCACCAACATCGTCAGCGGCGCCCAGACCCAATTGGCGGACACCTGGGAGTGGTTTGGTGGTGCATGGACGCAACGTTCACCAACCAACTGGCCGGGTAATCGTTCGAGTGCCACCACGGCCTACATCCCGTCAACCAGCAGCTTCCTGCTCGCCGGTGGTAACTCCTTCCAGACCGTGGCGACCAATGACACCTGGACCTACAGGCCGCTGCAACTGGGCAGCGCCGTCAGCACGGGCATGGCGTGTGCAGTCACCTCTGGCGCGCAACTCGAACCCGTGACGATGCCGTACCTCGGCGCGCCGTTCATTCAGGAGATCGTCAACGCCGAACCGACCGCCGCAATCGGCCTGGTCATCTTCGGCGCGAGTTGGCAGACCTTCGGTGGCTTGCCGCTGCCGCTTGAGCTGTCATCGATCGGCGCTCCAGGATGCTTCCTCAACTCGAGCTTGGAGGTTGTCAACACCGTGCTGATGAACAACGGCACCGGCGCCATGACTTGGAACATCCCGAACCTGCCATCTGCCGTCGGCTTCATGTTCGCGACGCAAGGAGCCGTGCTCGATCCAACCAGCGTGCTGCCGTTGCAACTCGACATGACCGAAGGTCGCATCTGCACGATTGGTAATCCATAGGCGGCCAAGCTCCGACGACCAGGTGCACTTCCACGAAGAAGGGGCGCGGCAAGTAGCGCAAACCCTGGTCGAGCCAGTCTGTTCCCTGGTCACCAGCCTGTCACCTGGTCAACGGAGTCGAGCTGCCCACCGCGCCTACCGAATCACCGTGTAGGCCCCACCGCAGATCTTCCAGCCACCTTCGGTGCGCACCAGGTTGAACGCGTCGACTCCCGTGTGGCTCAACTTGCCGTCGATCTCAAACACGTAGCGCGCCCACACGGTCGCAACGTTCCCTTCGACCATCACCCGAGGCTCACCGACGAAGGCCTCCCGCATCTGCTGGGTCGCGGCGCACATGCGTTCGATCGACTGCGCGTTGGTGAACGTGCGGACCTGCCGTTTGCCGTTGGATTCCCGCACCGTGACGAAGACGCCTTCGGGCAGCAGAACCTCCGCGCCAAGCTCTGGGTCGCGCGTCGCGATAAAGTCGAAGAAGCCCTGCACGGTTCCGAGCACTGCCTGCCGCTCGCTGCCACCGATCACCGTGGCGCAGCTTGTCAGTAGCCAGAAACCAACCAGAACGAGGGCGTTGCGCATGCGCGAACGCTACGCCGGCCGTTCGCAGCCAACAACCACACGCGCGCAAACGGGGCGTGGCAGGCCATCAACAGAGCCCTCAGTCCAGCTCAGGTGAAATTTGGGGGACGGTAGTGGTTTGGTGGGAGCTCCACGAGCAACGCCGATCAGCCAGCAAGGCCCGGCCGAGATCGGCGGCTTTGCACGACGTTGGCAAGCCAGAACCGGTCTAATAGGGCGGTTCCAGAGCTACCCGCGGCAACGCTCAGGATTGACAGCATGCTGACTACCAAGAGATACGACTACATCGCCTTCGAGCAGGTCCAGAAGCACCCGATGATTGCCAACCACCGCGTGGTCAATCAGCAGAAGGTTGCGCACTACAAGACGGACATCATGAGCAACGGCCTGCTGGAGCCGCTGGTCGTGTGGGAACGCAATCCGCGTGAGCTGTTCCTCGTCGGCGGCTTCCATCGCCACGCCGCGATCGAACGCATTCGCCAAGAGAACCCGGGCTACTACGACCGCGTCGACGTTCGCGTCGTCACCGGTGAGTTCGAGGAGATCCGCGCGCTCAACCTCAAGCTCAACGCCGACCGACTCGACGCCAAGCTGGTCGAATACTTCGACACCATCATCTATCTGAACAACGCCAACTGGGAGAAGGAGCGCATCGCATCGTTCCTCGACAAGAGCGTCTCGTGGATCGAAGACATCATCCGCTTCGCACCGGCGATGGACTCGCGCATCCGTTTGATGCTGCAGGAAGACAAGATCTCTTGGACCAAGGCCAAGGCGATCTGCCGTCAGATCATGAGTTGCGAGCCCGGCCAGGAGCAAGCGACCGCCGAGGCCGCAATCCGCGAACTGCAGGAAGACCCCAAGCCAGCAGCGAAGCGCGTCATCTCGATGCGTTCGGCCAAGTCTCGCTTGGCGAAGGTCGTCGAGACCAACCCGGACTCTTCCTACACCGTGCGCGCCAAGGACCTGCTGTCGCTGCTGACCCTGATCGGCGACAAGAACGCAAAGGACTCCGAAGAGCACCTCGAACGCGTTCGCGAGTGCTTCCCTTCGTTGGTGGATGCAGCGGAGCAATCGAACAGCAAAGGCAGTAGATCGAAGCCGCAAGCCAGTGAAGCTGGGTCCCAATAGCCGGGGTCCCACTGGCTAGGGTCCCAATGGCTAGGGTCCCAACAGCCGGGGTTTCATTGTTCGGGGTTCCGTTGGCCGGGGCTCCAACAGCCGGGGTCCCAACAACCTGGACCGACCCGCAACGAACCTTTGCCGTCGCCATCGGCTTGAGACGATCAGCGCGCCAGACGAGTTAGCTCTTCGGCGCGGGCAAGATCTCGCGGCCCGACTCCCCGACACGTCTGCGCCAACTGCAGTGCCCGTTCGGCGTGCTTGCCCGCCTGCTCACGGTCGCCTCGATCGAGGTAGAGCTGCGCCAAGGTCAGTCGCACCAAGGTTTCCGCTTCCGGAAACCGTTGCACCCGACCGGTGAGCTCGCGTTCCAAGTGCACAATCGCCAACTCCGCGGCCTGAGGCGAGTTCTTTGCCATCTCGACGATCCATCGCTCATAGACCCCCGCCGTGACCTTCGCATGCGAATGCGCGGTCCAGCCAATCGACGCCTCCTGCGCCGCCGAACGTCGGCCAAGATCGGCGGAAACCCAGCCCGCCAACAACGACACCATCACCGCGGCCACCAATACGATCGGCCACCGGTGACGCCTGGCAAACAACTGGCCGCGATAGCGCCACGAACCGGCCCGCATCGCAATCGGTTCGCGGGCCAGGAAGCGGCGGAGGTCTTCCGCCAGTTCGGCAACGGAACGATAGCGCTCGGCAGGGTCCGCAGCCGTCGCGCGCTCGACGACACACCGGAGGTCCACCGGGGAGACTGGCGTGGTCGCGTCGCCAGTCAACAGTTCTCGCAACACGACACCGAGCGCAAACACATCACTGGCAACCGTTACCGGGTCCCCGGCAAGCTGCTCTGGACTGGCATAGACCGGCGTCATCGGCCCGCCACCCGCGGCAACCATCTGACCCGCGTCGAGCACGGTCGACACGCCAAAGTCGACCAGCTTGGGCACTCCATCGGCCGTCACCAAGACGTTCGAAGGCTTGAGGTCGCGATGCACGACCAACTGCGAGTGGGCGTACTGCACGGTCGACAAGACCCGAAGAAACAACTGCAACCGCTCTACGACTGGCTTCGATTTGGCCCATGCCGTCAACGCAACGCCATCGACGAACTCCATCACCAAGAAGGGGCGCCCATCCGGCAGGGCGCCACAATCCAAGAACGCAACAATGTGTTCGTGCTCGAGTCGCGCGAGCGTTTCCTGCTCGCGCTCGAAGCGACGCAACAGCGCTTCGGTATCCAGACCTTCGCGAAGCACCTTGACGGCCACCCGCCGCTTGGTTCCAGCAGCCTTTCGGGTCGCGCGATACACGTGTGCCATGCCGCCGCTCGCGACATGCTCTTCGATGCAGTAGTCACCAACGCTGACCCCGCATAGGTCCTCGCACGAATCACCAGATGCATTCTCGGGCGCGGCATCGACCCGCAGTCGCTCGAACAATTCCGAGGCGTCGCGATCCAGCTCGGGCATCGGCCGCGCATCCGCTGCGATCAACGCCTCGACCTGCCGCGCAAGCTCTTCGTCGCCATCGGATCGATCCCGCAACGCGCGAAGCCGCTCGTCAGGCCTCATCGCCACGGTTGCTTCGAACAGCTCTTGCACAAGTTGCCATCGACTCATTGTTCGTCCCTCCACATGTGCTGTTGCAACCAGGCGCGCGCCAATCGCCAACGTCGTTTGACCGTTCGGTCGGAGATACACAGCGTGCGCGCCAGGTCCTCGACTGAGCACCCGCCGTAGAAGCGCAACTCGACCAACCGCGCCAAGTCGGCATCAACCGCTTCCAACTTGCTCAGCGCTGCATCCAGATCGATCGCAAACTCCTGGGGCTCCATCGTGCAAGCAACGCCCGACAATGTCGTTCGGCGCGCTCCGCCACCGCGCTTGTTGGCAACACGAGCGCGCGCATGCTCTGTCAGCACGCGCCTCATCGCTTGGGCCGCGACTCCGAGAAAGGCACCCTGCGCCAACTCCCCGGCATTGCGACTCTTCGATAGCCGCAACCACACCTCGTGCGCCAACGCGGTTGGCTCGAGCGTGTGGCCAGCACGTTCTCCCGCCATCATCGCATCCGCCATGCGGCGGAGTTCGGCGTAGACAACAGGCGTCAGCGTGGGTTCTTCAGACATGGTCGGGGGCCTGGCCTCGCCTGGAGAGCGTTGCGGAGCTGTTTGAGGGGACACTATTTCTAACCTTGTCCCCCGGATCCGTGTTCGCGCGCTTCCAAGACCTAGGACAAGTCATGCAATTCACACGTCGTCAGGTCTGCGCCTCACTCGGTGCCATGTTCGTGCTACCCAGCTGCAAGGCTGGTACGGCCCCCCCTTCCGCCGCAATCACTCTGGACCCAGCCACATCCGCGTTTCTCGACGCGGTGCGCACGGGCAACGCAGCCCGCGTCAAGGCAATGCTCGACGACAGTCCGGCGTTGGCAAACAGCTTGGATGACCAAGGTTGCTCCGCGCTCACGTTGGCATTTCTACACGGGCACGAGCCGGTCGCCGACCTGCTCATTGCCAACGCAACCGATCTCGACGCCTTTGACGCGGTCCTGGCGCAAGACTGGCCGCGCTTCGAACAACTCGCCAAGCGTTCGCCCGAGGACATGCTTCGTGCGTATCCGTTCGGCGGAACTCCGCTGCATGCCGGAGCCATCATGGGCAGCATCAGCTTTTGGCGAATGCGGGGCGCCGGCTGCCTGCCCGACGCCAGACCCGATGGCGGCAACGGCTTCACCGCGGCTCGCACGGCCATGGACAGCCCACATGCGCATTGGGCGCGCATCTCGCTGGCGGACTTGTGCAGCAACGGCGCCGACGTCAACGCAAAGCAGAAGCACGGCAGCACGGTTCTTCATGGTGCCGTCGCCCATCGAGACGAAGCTCTGCTGCGACTGGCGATCCGCAAGGGTGCCAACCCCGACGCCAAGGATGACAACGGCCGAACGCCCGCGCAACTCGCGGCGCACACCGGTTGGCAGCAGGGCACCAACCTGCTTGCGGGCCATGCGAATTGGCCGCGAGACAATCGCGGCTCGCGCTTCCTGCTCGACGCCAACCAACAGCCGATCGTTCGTCCGGACCTGTCCGACGTTCCGCAAGAACTGCAAGGCCAAGTGACCGGCGCCTCGCACACCAACCTCAAGAAGGTACGCCAACTCGTCGCAACCGATGAACGCCTGGTGTTCTCGATTTCCACCGACGCCGAACTAGCCATCGAAGCTTCCGCACACCTCGGCAATCAGGACTTGATGAAGTTCCACCTCGATCACGGTGCGCCATTGTCGTTGCCGACGGCCGTGTCGATGAACAACCACGAAGCGATCCGCTTCTGGCTTGAGCACGACCCGACCTTGCTGCACGAACGCGGCGCCCACGACTTCCCGCTGATGTTCTATGTCGTGTTCGGTGGCGGTTCGATCGCAACCGCCGAACTGCTCAAGTCGTCTGGTGCAGACCTCGACCAAGACAGTGTCGGCACCACGGCGTTGCACTGGTGCGTCGCTCGCAAGAACACCAAACTGGCGCGCTGGCTGATCGAGAACGGCGCCAACCTCGAACCGGCTGGCTACCGCTCGAACCGCGCTGGCGAAACGCCACTGCAAGCGGCGATCGCACACCAGGACAACAAGATGGTCGCCTTGCTCAAGGACGCTGGCGCGCGCAAGTAGCGGCAGTGCCCCGCAACCAAGTTTCCGCGGCCAAAGTCCCCGCAACCAAGTCCCCGCGGCCAGAGTCCCCGCAGCTCGCAGACACCCCGAGCAACCGGCAACTCGGCCATACGCCCCTTGCCCTTTGGGACTGCGCACCTGCGCCCTGCAATTTGCTCGGAGGCCGGGGGTTCCGATGTCAGAAGTCCCAACCCGCCGGAGGACTTTCCTCTTTGCCGGGCCGGACAATGCCCGCTTCTGATGGAGGACTAGTCAATGCGCAACGTGATCCAGGCTGTGTGTGCCTGCTTGCTTACATTTTCGATGGGCAGCGCGCAGCAGCGCGATGTTGCCGCCTATCGCGATTTCGAGTCGGTCCAGCGCTTACGTGTCGTCTGCGAACACCAACACTTCGGCCGCATCGACGACCTGGTCGCGGACGTCGCAACCGGCAAGTTGCGTACGGCGATTGTCTCGATGGATACCGAAGGTGGCGCCCGCGCCGTCGCCGTGCCGTTCGACGAGTTGACCTACGATGCGCAGAGCAACCTGCTGCAGTTGGGGCCGTGCCTGGAAGAAGGCGGGCACCACCACCCGGCGTTCGATGCATCGAAGATCAAGGTCACGGTCACCAAACGCGACGACGAGACGAAGGTCTACGGAGGTAGCGTGCTCGTCAGTCGACTCGCGTCCAGTAAACTGGTGCTGCAAGGCAAAGACACAGGCACGGTGCAAGGCATCACGATCGAACTTGTCAGCGGCCACGTCGCGTTCTGTCACGTAGCCACCGTGCAGAAGCAGGCGGGCGACCGGCAACTGCATCCGACGCCGTGGGCGGCGCTGCAGTTCCAGACGCCATCGAAAGACCCCAAGAGTAAGGCTGCAATCGTCGGACTGACGATGACCGCAGCGCAGTTGATGGCAACCCCTTCGCTGCTCGACGTAATCGTGCAGGATGCACTGTATCGACCGCGCATCTACGAAGCCTTTGCAGTGCCGGCGCCAGCGTACGATCGCTCGTAGCCGCGCGTGGATGCCTCGCAAGTTGGCTGCAGGTTTATCGTCGCAGACGAGCAGCACGCGTCGCTCGCCCGAGAGCGGCTAGTCGATTCGCTTCGGCAACGATCTCGGCCGTCACCTGTAGCACGAGTTCCATCGGCTGCGCATCATCCGGTAGCTGCACGGCTTGACTGTGCACTTCGTCATAGCCGCCGCGACCATCGGGGATGATCAGCGTTAGATAGGTCGCGCCACTCGCATCGGGGCGAAGCCGCGTAGCGCCCGCAGCTCGAAGTCGCACGGCTTCCGGAGAACCGTCGAATCGGACCCTGGTTTCGCGCGGCAGGGTGAGCCCGGCGGGCGCGCGAACGCGCAGGTCGGCCCGTGGTTGCATCACGACCTGCATCGTGTCGGACGTTGGTTTGATCTGTTTCGATCGGTGTTCGGCGGATTCCAGCAACAACTCTTGGTCATCCAGGTAGGGCAGACGAAGTTCGCCTGTCGCGGTCGCCGGCACCGACGAACTGCGGCTCTCGGCAGACACGATCGATCCCTTGGCCTCGATTGCAGTGCCTTCGGGAGTTCGGACCTGAATCGTGACCATGTGCACGTCGTCGAGCCAGGCAACGCCGGCTTGCGTGTTGGGCCTGGCGTGCACGACCTCGATATCTTCGACGCGCTTGACAACGCCGCCAGCTAGCTCAAGTTGCAGCGTGTAGCTGCCTGGCGGCAACCCTCGAAACTGGAACGTGCCGTCACGCGGATAGCTTCGGTGCCGGCCACCGTCTTTGCCGATCAGGTAGACGCCCAGCATGGCGGCGAGCAACTCGTTCGCGAGGCGGAACTCGATGCTGCAGATCGGTGCAACTTGAACTTCGACCGAATCCCCGATATCCGCTTCGATCACGCCAATGCGTCGCCAGTCTTTGGCGCTGACCCGAAGTTGCAGGTTGGAGTTCGCAGCCGCCCCGTCGTTCTCGGCGTAGAACGCGAACTTGCCGTCAGCACCACTGACTGCTCGATACAGCGACGGCCTCGCCCAACCTGTCTTGGCTTGCAACGTGACGCCAGCAACTGGATCGCCCGCAGAATCGACGACTGTGCCAGTCAGCATCTCAGCCGCGAGTTGCATCCTCAGGGTGCCAAGGTCCACCCGCCCCGTATCGGGCCATTCGACGACGCGTGCTGACCGCGGAGCCCTGCTGTTGACGGTGTCTTGGAAGTGACCGTGCGGCACCAAGTCCGTGCTCAACTTGGTTGCATCGATCTGCACGCGTGTCGGACCAGGCACGATGAGGGGCGCAAACAAGTCGACGGCGAATCGACCGTCTTGGTCCGTGTGCAGTTCCCAGCTGTGCGAAGTGGTAGCAGACGAGATCCATGCGGACAGGTCCCGCTTGGCAATCGGCTTCCCGTCCGTGTCCAACAGCTGCCCGACCACAGTCACCGGATCCGTATCGACCTTGATGGTGACGACCTCTCCGGCCTTGGTCGGTCCTGCGCCAATCTGCATGTGATGCTCAGCTGCAGCGACACTCACTTTCACACGCTGTCCGAGTGCTACGAACGGAATCACTCGCTCGCCGTCCACCAGTGAGTGCGGCTGCGACACACTGGCGGTCGCAATGCGCCCCGATTGCGTCAGCGCAAACAGCGACACGTAGGGCGGGGTCCCGGACGTCTTGACCGGCTTCGCCAGTTGCACCCGGACACTGCCAACCGGCGGCAGTTCGATGCGCATCATGCGCGACTTGCCTTCGAAGTAGTCGCCGGCGATCGCCATGGTCGGTGGTGTTCGCGCGACAATCAGCGGTCGAACGGAGAGCGCTGGCTGGTCGTTGTCGCTGGCCCACGGCACGTAGAACGTGCAGCGACCAATCACGTCGGTTACCGCGTGGGCGACGGCTCGGTCACGCCCGTCAACAATCGCCATCGCCAGATAGGCCGCGGGTCGCCCCTGCGCGCCGATCGCTTCAAGCATGACGCGCCGGTGCGGTCGCATCGTCAGGACCTTGAGCAAGCCAGCAGCAACCGGATGCGAAACCGCACCATCACCGATCGCAATGCACTGCACGACGCGCCGCTTCGCGATTCGGACCGTGCCGTCGGCATCGGTACGGTAGCGCTCGGCCCGGCTCTCACTGCGGGCGGCGATCGCAACGTGGTAGTGAGAACCGTACCCCTGCGCCCACTCCATCACGGAGCGCGCAGGCGTCACTTGCTCATACACGATCACGTCGGCCTGCATCGCCCGACCATCTTCGTCGCGAACGAGCAGGTCCCAGCCGTTCTCGGCGTGTTCGTGAAGCGGCAGCTTGCGCAACACACGCCACGGATCCTGCCGCAACGGACTCGATGGCTTGGATCGGTTCGCTTCCTGACAAACGAGCGAAGTCGGCAGCATCACGATCCAGCACATTGCCAGCAGCATTCGCCGTCGAGTCATGACGGCGATGCTACTCGGATCTGCGGCGCTTGTGTGCGCGCTGCATTCCAAGCGAATACCTAGCGCTGCTTGCTCTCGGCAAGGATCCGCCGCGCCTCATCGAGCTTGCGCCGCACATCTTCCTTGCGCAACGCCTGCAGAATGCGATTGCTCTGCTTGCGGGTCATTTTGCCTTCGACCACATCGTCAAGCACGCCGAGTGGCACGGCCGCCATGCTCCAGTCATCACTGCGCTGGGTCGCGACCGGCAAGTCCAAGTTGCTCGTCGCCTGCAGATTCGCCAGCGGATTGCGCCCCCACGCGTAGCGGAAATGCACCGGTGCCGCGACCAATGGACTGGTCAGAACCAACTGCTTGCGATCGAAGCGCGGCTGACCACGATCGTTCTTGCCGACTTCCAGCGCGACGGCCTGCGCCGGTTGGAAGCGGCGGTCCTCACCGGCGATGGCGAAGCCAACGATGTCGCCATCTTGCGGATCGTTGACGGCAGTGTCGAACTGCAACACCAGGCTGCCGTCGCGGACTTCCTTCGCCAGCAACATCGGCGGCTTCCAGCGCAACTCGCGATCGAACCCGTACTGCGTCGCCAACGCCCACCGCGCGATGCGTTCGCCGGCGGGAACCTTGACCTGCGGGTGGTACCAACGACGACGCAAGTCGTAGGTACTCGCAAAGCCGATGTTCTTGTCGCCGCTCTGCCACATGTCCAAGAACGTCTGGTACTGCGCCGCGCGAATGTAGATGCCGGTGTTGAACATCTTCTCGACGTAGTCGGTGCGGGTCTGCGGGTAGCCGTCCGTGCACAACGATAAGATGCCGAACGGCAGTTTCCGATCGGCGAACGCCTCGCGCCAGGCGCGAATCATCTCGGGTAACACCACGCGGTACATCGCGACCCCAGGCATGCCATCGAAGGTGTTGTTGTAGCCCTGGTGAAAGATCACACCCTTGACCGACAGACCGACGAGCGGCGCGATCATGCCTGCGTAGCAATGGCCGGGATGGTTGAAGTCGGCGATCGGTCCAGGCAGCAGATCCGCCGGATCTTGCAAGCGGTCCTTGGGCACCGGCTTGCCGGCCTTGGTCTGACGAGCAACCCACTCGCGATTGCGCTGGATGCGTTGCTGGAGATCCTTCGCAGAATCCCAGTCGGCGACGCGCTTGTCCCAATCGGCGAGCTTGGCGTCAACGTGTTGATCATTCATCGCACGCAACCGCGAGGTTGGCACCCAGGTCTCGACCGATGAGCCACCTCGCGACGCATCGATCACCCCGATCGGCACCTGGCTGGCCTGGTGCACGCGCCGAGCAAACGCGTAGCCAATCGCCGACAGTTCGCGCGCGATCTTTGGCGTGCAAACGTCCCAGTCCCCTTTGCGAAAGTGGCGACCAAACCAACTACTCCACTCGTGCAACCGCGGAAACCCACGACGCAGTTCCGGGCCTTCTGCGAACGGCACGGTCAGGATTCGAATCTTCGGGAAGTTGGCGGAGACGATTTCGAGCGCGCCGTTTTCGACCTTGGCGAGTTCGAACTCCATGTTGCTCTGACCACCCAACACCCAGACATCCCCGATCAGGATGTTGTCGAGGGTCAGCGACTTGGTGCGACCCGCAACCTTCATGCGCTGCGGATCTGCGTTCGCTGGCATTTCGGATAGCACGACCTTCCAGGTTCGATCTTCGCCCGCATCGGCGGTCTGTTCGCCGTCACCAAACGTGACCGTCACGCGTTCGCCTGGATCCGCCCATCCCCACACAGTGATCGGCTTGTCGCGCTGCAGGACCATGTTGGTCTGGAACACGTTGCTGACGCAGAGGCCAGCGGTGATCGCTGGCACGTCCACGACATCCTGCTTCGGCATCTGCTGCGCCGAGGCGGACATCACCGGGAGAGCTATCGCGGCAAGTAGCGAAGCGAGAAGGGTCGCGCAGAATCTGTACATGGGAACTCTCGTCAGTAAAGGCGGCGCCAAGCGATCGTTGGGATCCTGCACTTCGAAGGCAAGCACGTCTCCCAAGCACACACACTTCGCTCAGCCCGCCACTTCTTCTGCCTTTGGCTTTGGCGCAACGACAGGGGCCGAAGCAATTGGATCCACGCCGAGTCTGGTGCCACCCAAGCGTGTCACGATGGCACTCCACAGGGGACTCAGTAGTAGCGTGCAGCCAATCACGCCAAGGATGCCTTGGTAGGCGAACTCCGAGATGATGCCACCGGCGCGCCCGACGGCCGCCAGCACGAAGCTGAACTCGCCGACCGGCGCCAGCAGGGCACCGATGGCCCAGGCCGTTGGCCAGCGGCGTCCCAGCATCCTCAGCATCACCGCGTTGATGACCGTGTTGAGGAGCATCGTCGCCACGACCAGAATCGACACGGCGACCCAGTTCTCACGCAGGAACTGCAAGTCAATCAGCAGCCCGACGGACACGAAGAACAGTGCCACGAACAGTACCCGGAACGGATCGAGGCTCCGATGCACCCAATCGGTTTCGCGCGCAGCAGCTACCACGACACCCGCGACGAACGCCCCCATCGCAGTGGACAGCCCAAGCAAGGCGGTGATCCAGGCGAAGCCAAAGCACAGCAGGAACGCGGCAAACACCTGGAACTCGTGGTCAGCCCGCAGCAACTTGCCAAACGGCAAATGCAGCTTGTCGCGCTTGGCAATCACGGCCAGCAGAGCGCCCAGCAACACGGCGCCAACGATCTGCTTGCTCATGGTGACCATCGACGTGCTCTCGCCGACGAAGGTGCCGAGAATGACCAGCATCGGCACGATCGCCATGTCCTGCGCAATCAGGATGCCAATGGCGTCACGGCCGCGCGGCGTGTCGAGCTCGCCCTTGCTGCGCAACATCGACACGACCACCGCGGTGCTACTCAAACTGATCGCGAAACCGATGAGCAACATGCGCGGCAACGGCCAATCGAGCCACATCCCGATCGCGAAGGAGCACGCCAGGCTGGCGCCGATCTGCAATGCCGTGCCGCCGACCGAGACGCGCCAACCGCTCGCCAGGTGACGAAAGGAAACTTCCATTCCGACAAAGAACAGCAGCATCACGACGCCCACTTCGCCCAACCGCGCAAGCGTCGCCTCGTCGGTGAACAGGCCCAGGCAATGCGGTCCCAGCAACACGCCGCCCAACAGATAGGCGATGACGTGTGGCTGCTTGAGCCTGCGCATCAATAGCCCCACCAGCAACACACCGGCCAATGCGGCAACCAATGTCGGGAGCAACGGATCCATATGCATCGTGGCGATCACCCTAGCGCCTCGGACGGCAGGTCCGCAGCCTGTTGTTGTGCTCCCGCAAAAGCGGACTCGCAGCCTTCACGAAGTTTTTCGCGGATCAGCACGCATCCGAGAACATCCGCACAACAACGTGGGGGCGCTCCACCGTGAACGCTGCGTGTTGTTGGCGATCGTCAGCGCCAACAACGATGTAGGTTGAATGACTTCGCAACCTACCAACCCGGCATCCACACAACTGCCGGAGTCATGTGCAGGCTGGTCGCCGTCAGACTCCAACCCTGCAAGCCGAACCGCTGGCCGTGCAAACTTAGAAAGTTGGGAATGGGGACCGCGATGGTTGGACTGTTGCCGGCAGCGTTGACGAGGCCGAACGAAACCGAAGCAATCGAGTCGACGTAGAGCGTGCACTCCGGGAAGCCAATCAGGCCGAGTGGCAAGGGCGTAAGGTCGCCGAAGCCAAACTGCATCGCTGCAAAACTGTTGGCCGGCGCATCGACCAAGCCAGTCGAGACGCTGGTGCCGAGCTCGGGCAGCGAGGATGCTTGGAGAAGCTGATTGCCGTTGCAGCCCTGGCCGGCACTGCTGGCCGCTGCCGCTGCATCGACAGCACGCACGGATACGCCGTCGTACCACGTCCTGGTTGCCGCGGACTGACCGGAGTTCTCATCATCGATGTAGATCCACAGCTCGTTGAGGATGTTCGCGCGCGCACGACCGAGCCAAACCGAGTAGAGCGTTTGGCTGCCGCTCGTGGTTACGACGGGGTTGCTGAAGTGACTCGCCTCAGCGCGGGCCGCACCCTGCTTGGCGAACACGCGTAGATCCGCAACGCTGAAGCCAGCGCGCACGCGCCAGTCTTCCGCAGGGTTGGACCAGAAGTTGACATAGACGTCATAGACGCGGCCGGAGGCCAACCCAGCGACGCGCGTGCGCATGACCGGCGCATTCTCGCTGCCGGTTTCACTGGCGGTCAGCACACCATTGCCGTTGCCGAAGCCACTGCGTTGGTGCCAGCGATTGTCATTGCTGCCTTGGCTCGCCGAAGGGCCGGTTGGATTGAGGAACAGACTGTTGGCCAGGGTCGTGTTGGCCAGAGTCGCATCGTGGTAAGTCGCTGGCAGCAGGGTCAGCTCCGGCGCATCGAGCACGCCTACGACGGCGAGGTCATAGTTGGTGTAGGTCGAGTAGGTGCCGCGCAGCCAAATCAAGGCAGTGCGTTGCTCGTCCCAGGCCGGCGCGATCGGCCGCAGATTGTCGCAGCTGCTGTCTTCGGTGATTGGCGACCAAGACCACGTGGCACCACCATTGGCGGTGGTGCCGCGGTAGATCTCGTAGTGCGGTGTGCTCGCTCCCGTTTGTGGGTCGACCGTGGTCGACACGAAGATCGTGTTCGGTTGATCAGGATGCAATGCGGCCAGGCCGGTGTAGTCGTTCTCTTGCGCGTACAAGAAGCCACCAAGCTTGCAGACCTCGTGCCAGCCCCAAATCCCGTTCGTCAATGTCGCGAAGAACAACCGGTGGTCGTTGGAACTGCCGTTTGCTCGAGCTTGGAAGAGCGTTCGCGTCGTGCCATCAGGGTCGACCGCCATGTCGATCGTCCAGCAGCGTTGCATGGACACGCCGAAGCTCAGGGTGTTGGCCGCAAACACGGTCGTCAGTTGCGACGGCGACACGCCGCTGCCGTCGAGCACGTTCGCATCGACGAGTTGCCCGGCACTGTCGAACAGCTGATCGTTCTGGACGTAGCCATGATAGATCGATGTGTTCAAGTTACGCGGGTGCGTCTGCGTTGTGAGCACGTCGATGCGATTGCTGCCATTGCTCGCATACTTCGCGTACGGACGATCGCTCGCGCCACCATAGGTCAGCAACTTGCCGCCGCCGCTCCACGTCGATCCATGATCAGTACTGACCATCACGTTGGGATCAAAGTTGATGGCGCGAACGAAGTTGTAGGTCCGGTCGGTATCGGTCAGGTGAAACACGTTGGAGTAGCTCATGAACACCGGATGCAGATACGAAGTTTCTGCAGTCCAGCTGTTTGGATCTCCGGCCAGGTTGCTGACGCGCCAACGAGACTTGCGGATCTCGCTGCTCGACCCGTTGCCGTGCATGCCATACATCGCGAGATAGCGACCATCATCGCGAACCAGCAAGGCGGCGCTGTTGTGATCATCCGCTTCGAGGCCGGCATGAAACACGTGCGAACCGAATCGTCCTGGTGAGAGGTCGAGCCAGGCGAGATCGATGTTGCCATCGCGAGCGAGGCCTTCGACCCCGCTGGCATTCGCAACCGAACTGATCATGATGCGGCCGCGCAACGGATCGACGATGGCGCGCTCGTCTTCAAACCACGACCAGGCACCGTTGGCGGTGAAGTTGAGCAGGTGTCCGTTGACCTTGTCCTGGCAACTCAGCGAACTAGCGCAGAGCAGGGTCGGCGCGAGCAAGGTGAGCAACAATGTTGTGGCGGCATACATGACGACTCCTGACGCTACGCGGTCGCGATTCCGCTGACTGCCTGGCGACCACAGATCGTGTCGTTTGCTTGTAATCGCAGCCGCATACGCGTCGGGTGCGCAGCGAAGCCGCGCGGCAAGCCTTGCGCGCAACGACGGTCCGGCTCCAATGCAAAGCGCGCCCCTTGCACGCGGGCGAAGCCACCCACCTCTCAAGAGAACCACCATGCACAAGCTCCTCGCCTTGGCCGTTGCGACCACGCTCGCCTCACCACTCGCTGCCCAGATCACCTATGTCGATGCCGACGAAACCACCAACACGACGTTCGCCGATGGCACGCCAATGGTCACGACGACGGCAAACCTCAACGACGACGTGTGGCGCGCGCGGACCTTCGCCAATGGTGGCACGATCTACTCATCGTGCGAAGCCGGCACTCCGGGCGAGGACTGCCCGATGTTGCGCACCACCATCACCGGCTTGATCCCGACACTTCCCTACAACATCTACGCCTACTTCTGGAACGCCGACAACGCTGGCTGGCGCGGCCGCGCGCAAGTTGACACGGCACAGCCGACCTCGCCGCTGCCCGGCTACAACGGCGCACACTTCGCTGGTTCGGCGTTTGAGCCGATGACGTCGTTGTCCATCACCACTCCGGCATACAACGGCTTGAACCCGCGACTCGACCTGACCCCGGACCCATCGGGGTTCGAGATCGAAGGACACTTCGCAAACACGGGTGTGTTGCTCATCGAAGGCAACCGCCTGCTCTGCGAAGTCTACGTTGGCACGTTCGAGGCGGACTTCAGCGGCAACATCGACGTCTACATCGATGACCTTGCCAACACCGTCGACTTCAACCGCACTTGGTACGACGGCGTCGGTTACGAACTTGCCCCGCTTACCAATGGGCTCGGTTGTGGCAATCCCGTCCCGACCATCGGGCACGCGGGACCGCCGATCTACAACCTACCGTTCGAATTGACGTTGACGAACGCGCCTGCCAACGCCATCGCGCTGCCGGTCGTCGGACTCAGCAACAGCTCTTGGAACGGCGTGCCGCTACCGCTGGACTTAGGCCTCGTCGGCTTGACCCCTGGCTGTCCGCTGAACGTCCGGCCGGACATCCTTGGCAACTTGTTGACCGATGCGAACGGCGATTGCGTGTTCACCGTCAACTTGCCGACCTTCACTCCGTTTACCGTCTACTGGCAGTGGGGCGTCTTGACCGCGGCCGGCTTGTCGATGACCCCCGCGCTCGAAACCTTGTTCCACCGATAGCCGTTGTCGCGCTGCCGGGAACCTACTGGCAGCAACGCGCCGGCCCGGCAGTAACGCCCTGGCAGCAACGCGCCGGCCGGTCGCAGTCGCGCTAGCGGCCCCGGCCAGCGCGCAATCCGTCGGGAATCTCCGGGAACCGGAACACGCGCGACGTACCCCAATAGCACAGTTCGCGTTGCAGGTCTTCGACGGCACGAACCTGCTTGATGCCAGCGCCCTTCGTGCTGCTGCTGACGAACCAATCGACGAGTGGCGTTTGTTGTGAGTGCCACGCTGCGACCGTCTTCGCTTTCGGCGCCAAAAGCAAAGTCAGCATGCCAACGGACGCAACCGCGCCGTCCTTCCAGGTGACGCGGCCTCGATGCACAAACTCGCTGCCGCCGACGTGACTTCCGGTCGGCGTGTCCGGCACCGCGAGGTAGCTCAAGTTCTTGTCATGGTCGGTCACCAACTGGGCGTTGTGATGCGGCACGAAGCCGACGCCCGGATCCAGCATCCAGCCTTTGTCGCCGTCGCGACCCGTCGTGCGACGGAAGCAATCGAGATAGGCGGTCGGTGCGCCGGCTGACGCATACTCGAGCACGGCAACCATCGGCCAAGTGCGCGGGATGCGCTTCTGCAAGGCGTCGCCGTGCCAGAAGCCTGCAGCCTTGTTGACCGGGCCGATCGACAACAGCGGCTTGCCGTCAACGCGCTGCCAACCACTGGTGTGCGCCGCGTGTCGCTGCTTCAACGCCTTCTGCACGATCTCTCGATGGCGTTCGCGAACTGGCCCGCGAGTGTAGACGAACACTGCAGCGTGATGGTGCGGACGATGGTACGCGACGGGCTTGCTCTTCTTGTTGCGCGTGCTGCCGGCGCGCCTTCGCAGAAATTCGTGCAGCTGCGATTCGATCGTCGCCAGGTCGCGACCACGAATACGCGTCAATGCGACGGCCGCGGCTTCCCCGTTGCGAGCAGCCGCGACCAAAGCCGCGATCGGCGGAGCCGTTGCGACACCTTGGCCGTGCGTCACCGGCGCAGAGGCTTCGGCGAGCCAGTCGACGAGAGCCATGGCCAAGACATGCTGCGCCGGATCCATGTCGCTGCTTTCGGTAGCGAGCAGGTCCACGAGCTTCGGCAATTGCTCACGTTCGAGTAGCGCCATCGCACCGGCACGCCAATCCCCGCGCCAGGCATGAACTGGCGGCTGCAAAACGCCGTGAACAACGAACGAATCGGCAATGCCGCTACCAGCGGTCGAGCTGCCGGCAACACGTTCTCCGGCAGTCGCCTCACAATGATGCGCGAGACCCGTCGTCAACCAGCCGTAGCCAAGCGCGTTCTGCGCCGACTCGGGAATCGCTCGATGCATCGCCAATTGCACCAGCGTGTGCAACGACGCACGCCACAGGTACTCATCGGTTCGATGCTTGCTGGACGCGGTCAGGACCGCTCGGCCATCGGCCAGTGCCAGCACGCCGCGCGCCTGTAGATCGAGTTTGCATAGTTCGCGGGCGACCTCTCGCGCGTCGCGCCCGTCACCAAGCACCACGACCTCGAACCGCTCGCCTGCAAACACATCGACTTGGTCAGCAGCAACCAACGCACGAAGGGATTTCAGGCACCGTTGCAGTCGTTCGCCGTACAACGAAACGCGCCCAGCAGCGGTTGCCTCGGCACACCCCTTGAGGCGAGGCACGTCAAACGTCACCTTCAGGTGCGTACTCTCATACGGCGGCACCTCGAACGTCTGCGCAAGTATCTGGCTAGCCACGCCCAAACACGCTGCGAACGCAACCAGCGCGGTACGCAAAGCAGTGCCAAAGGACTCCTGGAACATGCAACGATGGTAGCAAGTTGCGCCGAGCTCGTTTGCTCAGCGGCCGACAACGACGCGCTGGTCCTTGAGTTCGTCGATAGCAACGTGGACGCGACGGCCACGCACCGGCTCAACGTGCAGGATCGTGTCCAACCGCCCGGCAGCACCAACACGACGCAGTTGCCGTCGGCATCCGTGGTCGCGCGCGTGATTCTGCGCGGCAGCACTTGGCCCACTCGCGCGGTTTGTCAGCAATACGCGCCTCGCCATGCGGCACTTCCTGGTCACACGCGACCGCAACGCCGCCAACGACAAAGAGCGCGACGAGCAGGAACTGCCGGAACAAGACTGCATCCCAACATCCAGAACTTGTGCTGGCCTTGCGATCGCAATCGATCATCGGAGCAATGATTCGCAGTGAGGTCCCAGGTTTGAAATCACCGCCATCGCCTGCAACGCCAGCGCGACAACAGCGGCAAACCACGCACTCGACAACCCGCTCGACCAGCATCACGCCGTGCAATTCCGCGAGTATGCGCGAACTTCACGGTCCAACCGATTACCCCAACTGTTGAAGGAGACTGGCACTGCGACTTTGCGCCACCGACCCGCCCAAGAGGCGTACAATGTTGCGATGCCCAGTCACCCGGATGTTCATCTCGGGGTCCAATCCCCACGCTCTGGCAAGCTGGTTCGACTTGAGTTCGTCAAAGTGGACGCGGTCGACCACAGCACGGTGATCAAGATCGTGCCCTGCGATTCGAACGGGAGGACGCGGCCCGATGATCATCCGTCGCCAGAACTGGTCAAGCTGACGAACGAATCCGACGTGCGCGCCTACCGCTCCCTGCCGAGCAATCACAGCGTCTGCTGGCTGCGCTGTCACAGCGTCGCTGAGTTGAGTTGAGCAGATTTGAGCTGACGCAGTTCGCGCTGCGACTCGCAGGGCGCTAGCTGACCACGACAACCACGGCGTTGGTCGTGCTAAACGGCATCGACACGCCGGTCGCCGAGCCAACGTCCATCACGACTCCTTGCAACGTCACTACGATCGGGAAGCCAAGGCCAAGCGGCAGGCTCAAGATCGTGGTCGGTGCCGGGAGCGCCGGGATTACGCCCGTGCCCAACAGGTTCTCAAGGCCGACGTTGTTGGCCAAGGTCACGACCGTGCCACCGGCGAACGGCGGTGCGAACGCCATCGGGCCGATGCCGGCTGGAAGTTCCACGACGTCTGCCACTCCCGGTTCGCCGAGATGCGCGTAGAGCACGAACACCGGTGCAGCGGGACCTGATGATGGTGCTTGCAGCGTGATGTCGAACGGGTCACTAACCGCCAGGTGCACGCGGTGCATGCCGTCGCCGGTTTGGCCCGAAACGCTGAGCACCGCTTCGGGATCGGCTGCTGCGCCGGTGCCGACAACGCCTTGACGCGCGAGCATCATCGCACTCGTCTGCCACGCCATGTTGCGGCCAATCGTGACGCCGCTGAGGGCGAACGACCCAAGCAGATTGCCAGCCGTATCATAGCGGTGCACAAGGTTGGAGCTGAAGTTCGAGATCGTCAGCACATCCGACTCGTCGACGGCGATGCCCTGTGGTGCGGCCAGCGTGCCAAGCCCGATGGTCGCGACCGGATTCCATGCAGCATCGAACTTGATCACCCGACCACTCGATCCTTGCGAGACATAGTGCGCGCCCGAACTGTCATCGGCGATCGACATCGGCGACGCCATGTTGGGATGCGTCACCGTGCCCACTGGCACATGGTTCGCATCGAAGCGGTTGACGGTGTTGCCAATCGCGGACGTCACCGCAAAGTCGCCACTGCCCGAGGAATCGAAGGAGACGCAGTTGACGCCGTTCATCCCGGCCTGGGTCACGGTCGTCACGTGACCCCAATTGGCATCGAAGACGAGCACGCGGCCCGGATTGAAATTGCCGACATACCAACTACCCGACGGCGACCGCGAGATGCCGGTGCCACTGGTCAGGTCCGGGTGCGTAATCGTTTGCAGCAAGGCACCATCGGGTGACATGCGCAAGATGCGCGCGTTCGTCTGCACGACGACCACGATGGTGCCGTCATCCTCGACGGCGAGCCCGCGCGGGTTGCTCATCGTCGCATGCGTGAACGTGCGGACCAGCGAGCCGTCCTTGCGAAACTCGCCGACATTGTTGCTCGAGTAACCGGAAACATACAGGTTGCCAGTCTTCGTCGGCGGCAATGGCCAACCTTGCGCCGGCAGTGCTGCTATCGCTGCCGCCACGAACATCGCGATTCGAATCATGCAGCAGATACTAGCCCGCCCGGCGCGCGCTGCGACCTGCCCGCCACCACTCCTGGTTCCGCCGCTGATTGCGCCAAACCGCAGCCAGGACGAGGGTCGGCAAGACGCGACGACGGCGAATGCGAGGCCGCGCGCGAGCTTGCGTGCTACGTCGTGCTCTTGGAATGAGTGTGCGGACGAGCGAGGCGAGCAGTATTCGTGATGCACATGCACAGAACCAGCGGCGCAGCCGATCGCGAACCGAACGAAACATCGCTGACAGGGTCCCTGCGCGAGGCGCTTCGTGGAGATGCTGTGCCGCACTTGCGCCAGCGTGCAAGGCAGCAGATTCAGGGCGGGCGGCAAATGGTTGCCCTGCTGTTTGTCGCGCTCGGAGTGTGTGCCGTGGCCGCGGTGGCTTGGACCTCGAACTCGGACGAGCAGGTTGTCGCCCAGGATCCACGCAGCATTGCCGTAGAAAGCCCCGAGGCGTTGCGAACCCAGCTGGCAACGTTTGCCAACGCCACGCTGGTGGCTCGGCTTGGATCGGAGGGAGAGCGTTTGGACCGGCGCCCTGAGTATGCGACGACCCTGCCGGCAGATTGGTTGGCGGCACTGGCTGGCGAAATCAAAGCAGAGCCAAGTGCGGCACCCACTGACAGAGACGGGGGTGGCGGGGTCGGGGCCGAATTGCTGCTCCGCCGTGCAGACGGTGCGGTGGCGACGTTCGTGCTGCAGGCAAACAGTTCGCGCTGGTTCTTGGGCGCGCGAAGTTGGCGCAAGGGATGGCTGTTGTCTGAGGCAGGCAGCAGCCTGATCGGCCAGCAGATCCTTGAGCTACGTGAGCAAACTCCGCAAGCACGACGCAAGCAGCCGGTCTCGACGCTCGCAGAGTTGCTTGCGGCGATTGGTGACGATCGACAGCTTGAGTGGGTCGGCGAGCAGGATCTCGAGATTCCCGAGGACCCGCGTGAGTTGGCCGAGTTTTCATTCGATCGCGAACGCGTGCAGATCGTGAACGGCGTGATCGAGTTGCGCGGCGTCCGCAACTTCGAGCTGCGCAGTGCTGCACGAGAACGACTTCGCCTGCTCGCGCGCAACCCAGCCGTCGTACTGCGCCTAGTCAAGTGTCAGGATGTCTGGTTTCGCGATGTGGTCATTGGGCATGCCGCCAATGTCGGGCCCCACTGCACTGGCGCCGTAGTGATGGCGAACGACTGCCAGGGCCTGCACCTGCGCGACTGCGAACTGTTTGGCTGCGGCAGCCAAGCACTGGTCTTCTCAAACATCCGTGACTTCACGTGTGAGCGCACCGAAATGCACACCTGCACCCAGAACTTGATGACGCTGCAGCGCTCGCAACAGCTGCGCTTCGTTGCCTGCACGATGCGGGACTGCCAGGTTTGGGATCAAGCAGCGTTGTTCATCGACAACTGTACGGACGTCGAGTTCCGCGACTGCCGCATCACCGGCATGCGTTCCCAGACGGCCTCGAAACCCTTGTTTTTGATTGCGGGAACAGAGGCCGTTCGCGTTGTTGGCGGTCAGATCCTTGGCAACCGCGTATCCGCCGTCAGCTCGTTCGATGCGGCGGTCGTGCGCACGAACGTCGAAGAGCGCGACAATTCCACTGAGACGAAGGTCGCGGCGATTGCGCGCTAATCGAGCAACCGGCGATGAGGCAGGCCACGGACCGTCGGCGCGCCTGTCTAGCTGAAACAATCGCGGGCGTACCGACGGCGACGCCGTCGGCCCCAACGGATCGGGCTTCCCCGATTCGGAGCTTACGAACCAGTCGCCGGCAGCAGCAACACGGTCCCGACCCCATCACGGCGCGGATCGGCGGCGGCGCGCGGCCCAGTGGGAGTCACCGAGACCGCGTGGATGCCACCGAAGTAGGGACTCAAACCCTTGCGATCGAGGCTCGTGTGCGGGGTCACGATGCGAAAGCCGCGCCGTTCGAGCGACAACAGCAATGCGGGCGACAGCGTCGGCGGAGCAAACGCCGTCTCCACGAACAGTCGCTGCGTTTCAGGAACCACGTGGATGCGCGGCGCTGCGACGGCGGCTTCGAGCCCCATGTCTTGGTCAACCCAGTTGGACGTCACTTGCACGACGGCCGACACGATGCGCCGGCTACCGGGACTGCCAACGCCGAACATGGCCTTGCCATCCTTGGACAGGATCGTTGCGCTCATCGACGAGAACGGCAGCGCGTTCGGCGCCAACGCAAACGCGTGATCGGCGTCGCCGCGAACGAACTCGCGCATGTAGTCGTTGTAGAGGAAGCCTAGACCTGGGTGCGCAACCTTGGCGCCGAAGTAGTTGTTGATGCTTTGCGTCACGGTGACCATCAGGCCATCACCATCGACAATGCTGAAGTGCGTGGTCTCGCCCGAACTCTCGCGCCGTTCGGCGAGGCGTTCGTTGTGCAACCGCACGGCTTCTTCCTTGCTGGTATGACGCAGTAGACGGTCACCGTGCTCGATGCCATCGCCAACCGGCTCGTTCATGCGGGCGCCGTGCGCGGTGCGCAGCGCCGTCGCCATCCAGTCGATCTGGCCGCCTTCCGAAGTCAGCTCGTCGAGTGGCGCTTGTTCCAGCATGTTCAAGGCTTGCAGCACGACCCAACCGGCAGCCGGAGGCGGCAGGGTGTGCACGGTGTAGCCGCGGTAGCTGCCTTGCAACGCCGCCTGGACCGGTGGCTCGGGGAAGTTGGCGAGGTCGTCGTAGGTGATCCAGCCACCGTTCTCGGCCATGTCCTTGGCAATCGCGCGCGCCAGGTCGCCGCGATAGAACGCTTGCGCGCCGCCGCTGGCAATCTCACGCAAGGTGCTCGAGAGTGCCGGCCAACGATCGCCAAAGCCGTTCGGCGCATAGCGACGCAGCGCAGCCTTGCGAAACGGCCCCATCTTGACGCCGCGCTCGGCGAGATCGGCAGCGGGGCTCACCAGCTCCGACCACGACAGCTTGCCACTGCCAAAGCGTCGGTGGGCGACATCGAGAACCGCGACGGCGCTCGGCACCGTCGACGCCCGCCGTCCGGTCAGGTCGTTGCCGGTCACGCCGGCTGGAATCGAACTCGGGGCACGCGTTGAGCCATTGATGACGACGGCTGGTTTCCCCGGCTCATGAAGCAGCACGAACACCTGGCCGCCGATGCCCGAACCAGCCGGCTCAGAGACACCCAGAGCCAACGAAACGGCAACGGCGGCATCGATTGCGTTGCCACCGCGGCGCAGGATCTCGATCCCAATCGCAGTCGCCTCGGGTGTCGCCGACGAGACCGCGGCTGCACGAGGAGAAGAAGAAGTAGCCGGCGGTGAAACCGAACAACCGACCACGAGGGCCGTAGACACCACAAGAAAGGATCGACTTAGTGACATGGATTATCGGTACGTTGAGGCCGCGGAATGGGGCCGTGACATCGGCAAAGCGAACGGCATGCCAAACCAGCAAGATCCGAGGCACGCTCTTTGAAATGGCAGCGACATGAACCTGGTGACCAACCTACCCGATCGGCGTCCACGACGAGGCCACCCCCGCGCGTTGATCCCTGTCACCCCGGCAACGATGCGCACGTTCGACCCGCTGCGCCATGCCCGGGCACGTCGCGAGCACGGCTTCCAAGCCTTCGCCGTATCGGGTGCTGTGGCTACCCGGTTCGGGCTGCACACCCGATTCGGACGTTTCCCCTTACAAGGTTCACCCGAATCGCAGCCGAACTGGCTAAGAACAGTCGTGTTCATGGGCCTGACCAGTAGGCAGACACCCGATTACGATGGCATCATGATGAAAGCAGCATGAGCGAGGCAGCCCCGCCACCCGACCCCGAAGCCGCGGCAACTGGTGACGCCAGCGCTACCGCGAAAGACGCCAACGCTACCGCGCAAGATGCCATCACTACCGCGCAAGCCGCCGACGGCACCGCGATGGCCGCCGACGGCACCGCGCTAGTCGACGAAGCGATCGTCGAGCCCTCGGTGTTGACCCTCACCATGCCACTGCTGGTCCTCGCGGTCGGGGCTGCGGTAATGGTGCTGCGGCTCGTTCCCGGCCCGGTTGCGACATGGCTCGCCGACTACGCCTCCTTCGACAACTTGCCCGAAGCAACCCAGCTGCACGTCGATGACTTGCTGCTGGTGCCGATCGCCTCGGTCCTGGTCGTGTTTTGCCGAGTAAGCATGGGCCTGCGCATGCTAGGTCCGTTCCGCCCGATCCTGATCGCGCTGGCGTTCTACCAAACCGGTGTACTCGCCGGCAGCGTGTTCATGGCCGCCGTACTGGCCGTTGTCACCTGCTTGCGTCCACGCCTGGCGAACGGCTTGCTGCCGTACTTTGGCCGGCTAACGGTGCTACTCAGTTGTGTCGTGCTGATCGAACTGATGGTCTTGCTGCTCGGTCACCACCTCGAATCCGAATACATCCTGCAGGCATCTGTGTTCCCGATCGTGGTGTTGTGCTTGTCCGCCGACGGCTTCGCCAGGGTGCTTTCCAGCGACGGACTCGGCCCTGCCATTTGGCGTGGCACGACGACGGTTGCGATCGCCGCGACGATCTCCACGATCGGCAACATCGATGAGTTCGCCGACTTCCTGTTTGAGTTCCCAGAGTTCGTGCTCGTCGAGATCGCCTTGATCCTGTTCATCTCGACGCGAATGAAGTGGGATCTGCTCGCCAGGTCACAACCTGACGGGTCAAGGTCTGACGATTCCAAGTCTGACGGCTAGTGAACGAGCACCCCGCCACAACCGGAATTCAGACCTTCAACGCCACCCGGATCTGCTCGGCCAAGCCCTCGATTTGAATCGGTTTGGTCGCGTAGTCATCGCATCCGGCGGCCAGGCATTTCTCGCGGTCACCCGCCATCGCATGCGCGGTCAACGCGATGATGAAGCCATCGTAGCCCTGATCCCGCAGTGAGCGCGACGCCTCATAGCCATCCATCACGGGCATCTGCATGTCCATCAAGATCGTGTCGAAGGGGGCCCCTCGATTGGCCGCGGCTAGCGCCGCCTCACAGCCAGCTTGGCCATTCTCCTCGATCGTGATTTCCGCGCCGACACGCCGGAGCAAGTGTGAGATCAAGAGTTGGTTGTCCGGCCCATCCTCGACGAGCAGGATGCGATAGCCAGCCAGCGAAGTTGCCGTCGATGGGGGCGCGGCTGCTGGTGTTCGCAAGTGAATCGCCGTCGCGTTGGGGTCTCCAAGTAACTCGATCTGGCCACTCGACCCCGCGGCGATCGAAATCCGGACGCGCGATCCTTCGCCAACCCGGCTCTCCATGACGCAGAGGTCGCCGCCAAGGACCTGCGCCAGTCGACGGCTAATCGCGAGCCCGAGACCCGTGCCGCCAAACCTCCGCGTCGTCGACGCGTCCGCTTGGGTGAATGGCTGAAACAAGTTGGCGATCTGATCGGCCGACATCCCGATGCCGGTGTCGGTGACGTCGAAGTGGATCGTTGCCTGGCCGTCCTTCGCAACCAAGGCAATCGCCACAGTGACACTGCCAACCTCCGTGAACTTGATCGCATTGCCGATCACGTTCACCAGGATTTGCCGCAGTCGGGTCGGATCGGTTGGAATCTGATCGGGAATCGGCCCCAAGTATTGGATGTCGAGCGTCACACACTTGGCAACCGCTACGGGCTGCATCAGACGCTCTACATCGTTGAGAAGTTCGCAGATGCTGGTCGGCAACAACTCGATCTCCATCCGCCCCGACTCGACCTTCGACAGATCCAAGATGTCGTTGAGGATCTTGGTCAAGAACTCACCGTTGCGCTGGATCGTCTTGATCTCGCTGATGGCCTCTTCACCGTAGGAGTCGTTCTCCGCGCGATGCATCAGGATGTCCGTGAAGCCGAGGATGGCTGTCATCGGAGTCCGAATCTCGTGGCTCATATTGGCCAAGAACTCACTCTTGGCGCGGCTAGCCTCTTCTGCGACATGCTCGGCCCGCCGCCGCTCTGCATTCTCACGAAGCAGCTCCTCGGCAGTGCCCTTCAACTGATCGCCCATCGCATCGAAGGCACGAGATAGATCCCCGATCTCGTTCGCCTGCGTGCTGTTGACGCGGCTCTCGAGATCTCCAGCGCCGAGACGTCGTACCGCATCCTGTAGTTTTGCAAGCGGCCGATGGATCGAGCGAACCATCAAGAACCCAATCGTCAGCGCCGCAATCATTGCAATGCAGCCCAAGCAAATGGTCAGCACTCGAGCGCCCCGAGCGAACGCATCACGCGATTGCACCCGTGAGTCAATGAACGTCTGCATCTTGTAGTCGATGACGTCATCCGCCTTGTCGACGCTCTGATACAGGCTGGCGAAGTGGGATTTCACCTCCTCGCGCAACTGGATGGACTGCTCGAGCCCCGCACGCGCGCCACCCGAGACCCGCTCGACTTCTTGGATCAGCCGTCGCTCAGCGTCAGAATCGGCCAGAGCGACAAACGATTCCCAGGCCTGTTCGGTCTGGCTCAGTACCTGCTCGCTCAACGCTGCCGATGACCCTTTGGCTCCGGGAGCGAGATGCTCCGTAAAAGCGTGTAGCACCTGCCACACCCCTACCTGGACCCGACTGAGCGCTTCGAGTGTCTGAAGATCGCGCGCATCGGCAAACGTTGTGGATGGCCACCCGCCTGCCAGAACCTTGGTCACGGCATGCGTGATTGCGACGAGCTTGCTTTCTTGATCTCGCTGGCGGATCGCTGCTGAGATCAGGCGATCACCGTGCTGTTTCGCTTCGCTCCAGTGCTTGCGAAACTCCGCGGTGAACTCCGCCTCAACCGGCGCGTCGCACAGCCTCTCATAACTGGCGAAGTACCGGTCAACGTCCGCGAGTTGCCGACGATAGAGATCGAGGTAGGCCGAGTCGCCACTGATGGCAAAGGCATCCGCCGCATGGATGGTCTCCCACGCACTGACTTCCACTTCGCGCAGACTCTGCTCCATCGGCAGCTCGATGCGGCGCAGTAGCCAGATCTGACCTGACAGCTTGATGCTGACGCCAGCGACCAAGGCAACGAGGGTCGCAATCGCGAGGTAGGCGACGATGAGTTGACTGGAGATTTTCACGGCGACGAGCTGCCACACCGGTCGCACACCCGCGCAACCCCCCTGTCTAGGGGTATATGCCGTATCGAGTATCTGCGTCCGCGTCTTGAGGCGGCCGCAGGGGTTCGGGCCTGCTTCGACAGGTCGACCTTGGCACGGGTAGATCGGTGCCAAGATCGCGAGCCACCAGAGCACAGCTGCGCGTTCTCACCCCCCAATGCGACGGCCAGTTCCGAGTGAACTCGACCCCAATGGCGGCCCCCGCAAGCAGCGGTATCGTCAAGCAGATGATCCGCCATCGATCCGGTAGGCGCGTTGCACGGGGAACCGGGTGCAGTGCCCATGTGCAGTGTTTGTTGGCAAACCACGTGGGGCGCGATTGGTGTCCACAAGCTGCCGCAGAGTTGCCGTGACCGAGCACGAAACCTGCAAACAGAGCGTCGTTCGAAGAAGTCATCGATGACCCACGGTCGAATCAGCTTCCGGGCGCCAAGGTAGGCAGAAACATCCCGTACTGTGCGCCTCTCAACCCATCCTCACACGCGACGTGAGGGGGGCAAGAGTGCTACGCTTTGCCCCCTTGATGGACCCCCGGATTGACCGTGCTCGCCAGATCGTTGAGTGCGAAGCTGTTGCGGTTCGCCAAGTAGCCGAAGGCCTTGGCGAAACCTTCTTGAGTGCCCTGGACTTGATCCTCGGGCTGCAGGGCCGCGTCGTCACTACCGGCATGGGCAAGGCGGGCTTCATTGCCCAGAAGATCTCGGCGACGCTGGCTTCGACCGGCACCTCGTCGATCTTCTTGCACCCTGCGGAAGCCATCCACGGCGACCTCGGCCGGGTCGAGCCGGGCGACTTGTTGCTCGCGTTTTCGAAATCAGGCGAAACGGCCGAACTGCTGGTGATGCTGCCGCACGTCAAAGCCTATGGCGTGCCGATGGTCTCGATCACCCAGGAGAAGACTTCGACGCTCGGACGCCATAGCGACCTGGTGCTCGAACTCGGCCTCATTGACGAAGCCGGCCCCCACGGTCTGGCACCGAGTGCCTCGACGACCGCGATGCTGGCACTTGGCGATGCGTTGGCGCTCGTCGTGCAGGAGGGTCGCAACTTTGGTCCCGAAGACTTCGCGCGCTTCCATCCTGGTGGCGATCTCGGCCGACGCTTGATGAAAGTGTCCGAATTGATGCGGACCGGCGACCGCAATCCGTGCATCAAGGACACTTGCACCGTCATGGAAGCGATCGAGGTCATGACCAGCACCCCGGGACGTCCGGGCGCCACCAGCGTGGTCGACCGCGACGGCAAGCTGGTCGGGTTCTTTACCGATGGCGATTTGCGTCGCCTGATCGAACACGGTTTGTCCAACCCGCGCGAACGCCGCATCGACGATGCAATGACCAAGGGCCCGCGTTCGATCGCGCCCGATACGTTTGCACTCGAGGCACTCGCCCTGTTGCACAAGAGCGCCATTGACCAGATGCCGGTCGTCGATGACGAAGGGCGGCTGATAGGTTTGCTCGACGTGCAAGACCTACTCAACCTCAAGATCGGATGAGTGCCCCGATTCCACCACGACCGATTGCCACGCCTGGTCGCCCACGGCCCGACGATGCCGCGCTGCGCAAGATCGAGTTCTTGCTGCTGGACGTTGACGGCGTGCTGACCGACGGCCGCATCCACTTCGACTTTGAAGGCCGCGAATACAAGTCGTTCCACGTGCATGACGCAGCGGGCATCGTCTACTGGCATCGCGCCGGTGGTCGCTCCGGATTTCTGTCCGGACGCGGCGGCGAGATCGTCGAACGACGCGCGCGCGACCTCGGGGTTCACGATGTCGTGCTGGGCCGCATCGATAAGTCCGAAGCCTTCGCCGAAGTACTTCAGCGCCAAGACCTGACGCCCGATCAAGTCGCCTACGTTGGCGACGACTTGCTCGACCTGCCAGTGTTGCGCCAGGTTGGTTTCGCCGCGACCGTTCCAGAAGCGCGCCGCGAAGTCTTGGCAACGGCGCAGTTCGTTACCGAACGTTCGGGTGGCTTTGGCGCCGCACGCGATGTCATCGAAGAACTGCTGCGCGCGCGCGGTGTCTGGCAGAACGTCGTCGACAAGGATGGTCGTCCGTGAAACGGTTGATCGCGTTCTTGCTGCTGATAGCCGTTGGTGTCGCCGCCCTGTGGTTCGCAGTCGGCGATGAAGCTGCCGTTCGCGCCAACGGCAATGGCACCGGTAGCGGCGACAACAGTGCCGCCAACAACAATGCCGCCAACAACGGTGCCCCCAACAACAACGTGCCAAAGCGTCCCAAGAGCTCGCAATCGCCCAGCGGACCGGGCGTGCGGCTCAACGGCAATGGTGGCGGCGCGAAGCTGTCCCAGCACGGCAAACTTGTCTATCCAAAGGATCGCGACATCCCGATCGGGGGTGGCCGCACGCGCAAAGAACGCGTCTACATCCTGCGGGCTGAAGATAGTCGCCCAATCGGTGATGGACTGCAGCAACTCACCGACGTAACGCTCAAGCTATTCGACAAGGGCGTGCATGCCGCGACGGTTGTTGCCCGCGAAGCCTTCATCGAGTTGGGTCGCGACGCGAACGGCGATCCGACGTTTGGCGAGCAGAAGAAGATCGACGTTCGCGACTGCACCATCACGTCCCAACCCGGCAGTCAACTAGAAGGACTGCGACTAGAACTGGGCGACGCCACGATTGTCATCGGCGACAACGAGTTGCAACTCAACACCGAGGCAACCCAGTTCGTGACGATCACGTACGAAGGCCGGCAATCCGTGAAACTGACGGGCTTTGGCGCCACTGCTCGCCTGCCGCGCAGCACCGAGAGCGGCCTACAGAAGGCCGAAGTCACGATCCAATCCAACCCAGAGCTGACCGCGTCGGACTTGGTCGTCCGAGCGACTGGTCGCATGCGCTACGTCGAAGACACCGTAACCGGCGCCGCGCAGGTTTCGCTCGATGACAACGTCGAACTTGAGTTGACGCACGGCTCCCTGAAGTTGCCGGGCATGTCCTCGGCAAAGCTCGACAGCCGCGGCGAGAAGTCGAAGTCGACTATTCGCGGCGACCAATTCACTGGTTGGTTGCTGCGCAGCAAGGACAAGGACAAGGTCAAGAGTCGCACCACCGACGACCAAACGCGCGGCATCGGCTGGCAACGGCTTGTGCTTATCGGTGCCCCAGCGACCATCGATGTTCCCGGCGTGCACGTCGCAACGCCCCGCATCATGGTTCGTCCGGGACCACTCGGCGATCCGTTCATCGTTACGACCTACGGTGGCGAATCGCGCATCGAACAGACCAAGCTGTTCCCCGGCAGCAAGCAAGAGGCGCCCGTGGTCACCACCTCGCCGCGTCGCATCCACTTGGTGCGGCCTGGCAATGCTGCCGGTGCTCTGCATCGCGCCATGGGCTTTCCGCAATGGTGCGTTCGCTCGCTAGAACAACAGCAGATTGTCATCTACGAAGGCGCTGCCAAGTTTGAAAGTGGCGCCCGGCGCATCACCGCCAGCCATGGCCTGGTCATCTACGGCCGCCCCAGTGGCGAGACCGGCGTCGTGCAAGGGTTTGGCGACGTCGAAGTCTACGAGGCAGGGGCTGCGAGCCTTGTCGGCGGCAAGCCAAAGCCGGACCTGATCGCCAAGGGTAACGATGGCATGTTGCTCACCATTGCCAAGGACCACGAGGCCTTGCAACTCGGACTTGCGAGCGACCAGCGTTCGGCGCGTTGGCGTGAACATCGTTACAACGTCACCTATGGCACAGCTTCGGTGGCGGGTCTTGGCGCCTGCAAGGTCGAGCGCCAAGGCGACCGCACGACGCTCGAATTGCGTGCGCCCTTCGATGAGATCCAAGCGGACTTCGATGACGACGGCACCCAACTGCGCAACGTTCGCCAGCTGCTCGCGACGCTCGAAGGCAAGGTAATCACGGAGCTCGATGTCGGCGGACTGCCAGTTCGCGCGACGTTCCAAAAAGACGAGGAAGTGCTGCAGGCACAAGCGCCGCGACTGCGCCTGATCGGTCCGCGATCGATGCGGTTGTTGCCAATGGAACTCGACGAGTCCCCTTGGTCCGAGATGAACACACTGGACCGCATGCCGCGGTTGCTGCGAACGTGGCAAGAAGCCCAGATCGGCGGCCCGCTCCGGGAGCACTCAGTCGAGGTCGTCGGTCCACGCATTGATGTTCACCATGCTGGTGGCCGCCACGCGATCATCGACGCACACGCTCACGGTGACGACTTGCCCCGCATCTACGCCAAGGTACCGCAAGCGGGATCGGCCGAGCCAGCCACGGTTACATGTGCTGCAGCTCGGTTGCGGGTGCTGCCATTCGCGCTGCCGCCAGAAGTGCGACGCATGTATTTCGGTGGCGCCACTGGCCTGCTGCCCAACGTCATCATGCACTCGCTGGCGAAGCCATGGTTGCTCGTTGACGACGTGCGCGATTTCCAGCTCGACGATGAGCGGCAAGGTCACATCACCGGATCCGGTCACCGCCTGTTCATCAGCCAAGGTGGCAAGGCGCTGCTATTTGTCGGCAATGCCGACGAGCAGACTCCCGCCATCGTGCGCCGTTCTTTCGCAGACCGCACGGTCATCATGGAAGGCGCTCGGGTTCGCGTTAGCAATGACGATGCCGTGCGCTTGTCAGCGCTCGGTTCGTTTGATGATCGCTCAACGTTCATGCCGCCAACGATGACGTTGCATGAAGCCGGTTCGAACGGTCTTCTGTCTAACATGCGGGCAGTGTGCATAGGCAATATCCAAATCGATCCAGACGCCGTGCGGTTCGGCGGTCCCGTCGAAGCGCAGGGCTTGCTCCCCAACGGCCAGAACGATCCGAACGGCATCCACATCAACGCCCAGACGCTGACCATGGACCGCCTCGTCGAAGGCGATGGCCCCGGACTTGTCATCGGCAAGCCAGGCGACATTTCGAGGATCGAAGGCCAAGACGTAGTCATCGATTGGTCGACACTCGATGCAAAGGCCGCCAACATCGTGATCGATGTGCTGCGCGGCCACTGCACGGCGAGTGACTCCAATGGTGCCATCGTGCAGCTTCCCGATGGCCGCACACTGCGCTCGAATTGGGCCTTCGTCAACTACAAGACGTGGTCGTTCCGGACTGGTGCCAGCAGCGTTCTGCAACCCAATTCGGGCTTGCCGAAGTCGCGCTCGATCCCAGCAACCACAGCCCCAGAAACCAAAGCCCAAGCAGGCGAAGCTCGACGCGGGGAAGGGCAACAGTGAGCGGCGAGAAACGCGCGCCGCGCATCCCAAACCTGGGGTCTGAAGGGGTGGTGCCGCGAACACTAACGGCATCAAGAGCCGTCGCTTCGAGCCCACACGCTCCGGGCCCAGTCGCTCGGAGCACAGTCGCTCCGGGCCCAGTCGCTCCAGATACAGTTGCTCTAGACAATGGCAAGCGCCACCGCGGCGCGGCAACGACCCACCCGCTGGCGGCACTCCTGGCGGCCATCGTCGCCGCGACGGTTGCAGCGCAGGATCCGGTGCCAGCACCAGGCACCGAACAGAATCCGGACGGGCCGACGGTCGTCAATGACTACCAGTTCGACAACGCTGGCAGTGCCGGACGGCAAAGTGACGACTACTACGAGTTCCACTACCAGGGTGGCTTCCGACTGAAGATCCCCAAGTTGGGCCTGTATGTGCGCGGCGAGAACTTGTTGATCCTCAACGATCTCGAAGCAACGCGCGCACAATTCGAAGCCAACAAGTCGTCTGGCTTGCCGACGCGCGGCATCTCGTCACCGTCACCCCGGCGGCGGCTGTCGCCCGAGGCGATTCGCGCCCGTCTCGAACATGCGCTGCTTGCCCTTGGCCGAACCAAAGGGCTGCCGGACAAGGTTCTCGATTCGGACGCGCTCAACCTGTTCCGCTACCTGTATTGCGAAGGCGGCATCATCGTTGTGCAGGATGACGTCGAAGTCATGCGATGCGAGCGCATGTGGATCTCGCCGATCGACGACCGCATCGTCGTAGAGAACGCCGAACTTCGCTACATCACTGGCACCGGCCCGACACAACAGACGCTGGTCGTGCGCGGTCCGCGCCTCGTCAAGCAAGGTGGCCGTTGGGTTGGCACCGACTTGCTGCTGACAACCTGCACCGCCGACAAGCCGCACGCTGCCCTCGCCGTGCGCGAAGCCGAGATCATCGAGCGACCCGGCGAGTTCGAAGTCATCTCGCGCGGCCAAACGCTGCAAGTCGGTGGCACCAACATCTTGCCGCTGCCCGATGCGCGGATCTTCACGGGCAGCCAGAGCGAGTTCCCGATCAAGAGCATGACCGGGGGTTACTCCAACCTGCTCGGCACGCAAGTGGGTGTGTTGCTCGGCTTGCCGTGGAACACGACCGGCGGCGCGTTACACAACTGGGTGACCGGTCGACCGGCCGACGAGTTCCGCGGTGAATGGGAGTTCGGTTTCGGCTGGATCGAGGCGCGCGGCTACCCACTCGAAGGTGCGTTGACCTACGGCGTTCCCGGTCTCTACGAAGGGCGCACCGAGGCTTATTACCTAGACGATGAAGGCATGAACCTGCGTGAAATCAACAGCAGGATCGATGGCTCATTCATCGACACCAGCCGACGCACGGTGCTGCGCAGCCAAAACCGGCTCTACCTTGGCGGCGACTACCAGGCTCAGAACACCCACCTCGATCTGGTGGCGTTCCACGCGTCGGATGCGGCCGCCTACTCGGAGTTCTATCAGAACGCCTACCGCATCGAGGAAGTGCCGGAAACGAGTGTCTACCTGCATCACGCACGTGACAATCACCTGCTGACGATCGGGACGCGCTTCAACCTCGTCGACTTCAGCTACCGCAGCGATCGCTATCTCGACACTCGTTTCGTCGAAGAGCTGCCGGTCATGACCTACCAGTGGCTGGCGCAACCGATCGCTGAAACGCCTTGGCAGACACCGATTGTCGTCGATGTCGAAACGCAGATCGGCCAGCGCCGTAGCAACTTCGATGACCGGGCTGGCACGCGCATCAGCGATCGCACGCTGCGGGCGGACCAACACATTGAGTTCTCGAACCCATTCCACATCGGTGGCTTCAACTTTCGCCCATACTTCAGCAGTCGCGGCACGTTCTACGACGAGACTCCTGCAGGCACGAGCGAAGAACGCATCGCACTCGAGGGCGGCTTCCAGATTGGCACGCGGCTCTCGAAGACGTGGCACTCGGTCGATGAGGATGGCAAGCCGGACTCCTTTCGGCATGTCATCGCGCCGCGCTTGACCTATCGCAACCGCTTCCACGTCGATGATCAGCCGGGCTCGTTCTTTCAATACGACAACGTCAGCCCAAGACGTCTGGCACAGCTAGGCTACGACTCCATCGACCTGCTGTCAGAACGCGAACTCGTGCGCTTTGAGGTTCGAAACCTCTTCCAACACATGGTCGAGACGCCCGATGGTCGCCAACCACGCGACTTCATCTCGGTTGACCTGGCGCAAGACCTGCTACCGAACAGCAATCGCGACAACGGCGGCGAGGAACTTGGGCTGTTCTTCTACGACGTGTTGCTGCGACCGACGGGCGATTGGTTGCCGTTCGACAACTTTGCACTTGGTGTCTACGGCGACATCGATTGGGAGCAGGGTATGCAAACCTTCGATACCGAAGTTCAGTTCGGCAAAGTGCTCGGCCTCAATTGGCTGCTTGACTATCGCGAAGATGCAACGGTCGACGGCGCACTATCCGTCGGGTGCAACACCACGCTTTTTGATCGCTGGCAGCTGAGCGGGATGGCGCAACGCGATCTCGAACAAGACGAATGGCTCGCCTACGTCTTCGGATTGCGCCGCAACGACCACGATTGGTCGATTGCATTGACGGCGGTCTACAACCCGTTCGCCGATGAGACGACGCTCCGGATCGAGTTTGAGCCGCGCTTCGGCCGAGTGAGCCAACGGCGAGTCAACCGCATTGGCGGTGCTGACTTCGGCAACACGTCGAGTTACGACTACTGAGTTGCTGGAGACTGGGTTGCTGGGCGTCTGGACGACTGGGGCTCTGCAAGTCTGGGCCGCTGCAAGTCTGGGGCTGCGGCCATCAAGGCTGCTGCCCCGGGTAGGCGGGAGACGAAGCTCCCGCCATGGCGATTCTTCTTAGAAAGACCAACCGACCGACAGGACCAGACGGTGGTCGGAGCGTTCGAAGCCCGCCGCCGGCGTGTTGTCGTAATCGAGCTGGTGCGTCAGCGTCGCAATCATGCTTTCGGTCAGCGACGTCGTCACTTCGGTCGTCACCTGGCAGTAGATGTCATCCGAGTCCTCGAGGGACGGAAAGATCTCGGCGCGGTGCACGAGCTTGGTCTTTTCGTTGAACGGGTGCTCGTAGCGGTAGGCGATTCTCGCGGCGATGTAGTCCGTGTCCGGGGTCGTCGAGACTCGGTAGCTCTCACTGAAGTACACGATACCACCTTCGATCAGGAACAGGTCCTTTCCGTCGTCGATCAACGTGTAGCCGAGACCACCACCAGCCGAGTAGCGCAACTCGATGTTCGCGATCGTGTCCGCAAGGGCGCGGGCCGTGGCCAGAGCGTAGGCACGTTCCGACAGGAAGTAGTCATACTTGGCGCCAGCACCGACGCGACGTTGGGTCGTGACGTAGCCACTGCTCGACGCACTGGGCGAAGTCCGGTCCTTGTTCTGTGCGTAACCCCATCCGGCGTCAACCGTGATGCGATCCTTTGCCGTCTTGCGCGACGCATCGAAGGCGAGACCAGCCGAACGAATGTCGGTGTTGCCAGACGTGTTCACGGCGGTGAAGTTCAACGAACCCTTCCATGCCGGCTTGGCTTCTTGCGGCGGATTGATCATGCCTAGGTTGTCCAGCGACAAGGACGAGCCACTACCTGCGAAGCGGAGGCTGCTCGCTTCGATGCCAAGGATGCGGCGTTCGAAGGTGTCGCCCGTCTTGGTCTTGAGCGTGACCGATTCGCCAGTGACGAGGTCTGACACGTCAGCGATCGGAACGACGATTGCTTCGAGCAATGGTGACTTGATCGTCACCTTGCCGTCGACCATCGACGTGATCTTGCCGGTGATGACATCACCGTTGGAGAGAGTGACCTTGTCTTGGGCAAGGGCACTGATGGAAAGAGCCGCGATCGCGGCAACGGAGAGGAGGTTTCTCATTGCTTGGGTTTGGAAGAGGAGATCTTGTTGACACCTCTTCACACGGCAAGCAGAAAAAGCACTTAGTCCACCTTCGTGGTTTCACTGGTAGCAAGCGACCGGCCCAAGACGGATAGTCTTGTTTGTCATGACCAGCACGGACGGCGACCCCATCAAAACACCGGCAGGTGCACCCGCGAAGGCACCGGCGACACACCGCAGCTTTGGCACATGGCTGCGGGAAATGCCCCGGTGGAAGAAGATAACAACCGGCATTGCCCTCACTGCGGCGGTGACAGGAGGAGTCTTGTCACTGATCAACGGCGACCCGGCACCGACCGACGTAGCCGCAGGCAACTTGTCCGGCCTGAATGCCAACCTGATGCCAGAGCAACCTGGCGGTGGCAGTGGCTCGGGAGCAGCAGCTTCCACCGAGCCCGCATCGAAGGGAGTTTTTCGACTCGGGTTCAGCTTTATCGCCGGCTTTAGCATCGGCACGTTCCTACGCGCGGTGATCAAGCTCGCCGCGATCGTGCTCGGGTTCTGGCTCGTGGTCACGTTCCTCCTCGCCTATGCGGGATTGGTGACCGTTGAGTGGGATCAGATCGATTCGCTATGGAACCGCTTTACCGGGAGCATCGAGAGCGAATGGGGCGACTTCCAATCGTTCATGCTCGGCAGCTTGCCGGCGACAGGACTCGCAGTCACCGGACTCGCGATTGGACTCAAGCGGCACTAGGCGGTTCGCTAGTTGGCGGCGCGCCTGGTCGGGCGGAACTGGTTGGGCGAGCCTGGTCGTGCGAGCCTGGTCCGGGAAGTCGAACCTGCAGAACTAGCTGCTAGCGGGTAGGTGCCGAGGAAGTGTTTTTTTGTCCTGGCACCGTACGCACGTACGCACGTTTAGAGGCTGTCGAGGTATTTGCCGGGCTCGTAGTTGCCTAGGTCGAGGATCTTGGTGCAGACTCGGTCTAGGAAGTAGCGGTCGTGGGAGACGATGACCATGCAGCCGGGGAAGTTGTTGATGCCTTCTTCGAGGACGCGCAGGGTGTCGAGGTCGAGGTCGTTGGTTGGTTCGTCGAGCAGGATGACGTTGCCGCCGCGGCGCAGCATCTTGGCTAGCTGGACACGGTTTCGTTGACCGCCGGATAGGGAGCCGACCTTTTGCTGTTGGTCCGGGCCGGTGAAGTTGAACTTGGCCACGTAGCTGCGGCTGTTCATCTCCTGCTTGCCAAGCCGGATGATGTCCTGGCTGTCGGCGATCTCCTCCCAAACCGTTCGGTCGGGATCGAGCGTTTCGCGCTCCTGGTCAACGTGGCAGAGCTCGACGGTCTTGCCGATGGTGACCTTGCCGTCTTGGGGCACGAGCTTGCCGGTGATCAGTTTCAGGCACGTGGTCTTGCCGGTGCCGTTTGGACCGACGATGCCGAGAATGTCACCCGGCTGCATGTCGAACGACATGTTCTCGACGACATTGCGATCGCCATCGTAGGAGAAGAACACCCGCTCAAAACGGATGATGGTGTCGCCCAAGCGCTTGCCGGCCGGGATCTGCAGTTCGACGCTGTCTTCGGATTGCTCGACCTCGGTCGAGATCATCTTGTCGTAGTTCTTCAGACGCGATTTGTTCTTGGTCGCCCGCGCCTTCGGATTCATGCGAATCCACTCGAGCTCGCGATCGAGGAACTTGGCACGCTTTTGCTGCGACTGCTCTTGCTGCGCCATGCGCTTGCTGCGCTGGATCAAGTACTCGGAGTAGTTGCCCTCGTACGGGATCGCGCGGCCGTTCCACACTTCGAGCATCCAACCAACGACGTTGTCGAGGAAGAAGCGATCGTGGGTGATGACAATGACGGTGCCCTTGTATTCGGCGAGCGTCTCTTCCAACCAACGAACGGTTTCGACGTCCAAGTGGTTGGTCGGTTCGTCGAGCAGCAGCAGATCCGGTTGCTCGAGCAGCGTGCGGCACAACGCCACGCGGCGTCGCTCACCACCACTACACTCCGACACCATCTTGTCGCCGGCCGGCAGGTGCAGCTTGGTCATCGCGGTCTCGACGTGACGGTCGAGCTCCCACGCGTCCTTGGTTTCGATCTCGGCTTGCAGTCGCTCGAACTCGGCCATGACCTTGTCCATCTCCTTCTCCGGGAGATCCTCGCCGAGCTTGATGCTGATGTCTTCGTGCGCCTTCAGCAGGTTGCGAATCGGCTCGACGGCCTTCTCGACGTTGTCGCGAACGGAGAGGTCTTCGAGCAGGGTCGGCTCCTGCGGCACGTAACCGACGGTCATGCCATCCGCGAGACGGGCGACACCTTCGAATTCCTTGTCCTGACCGGACATGATCCGCATCAAGGTCGACTTGCCGGCGCCGTTCTGACCAATGACGCCAATCTTGGCGCCATAGTGGAACACCAGGCTGACGTCGTTCAGGACGGGTTTCTTGTTATCGTAGCTCTTGGTGAGTCTTTCGACGGCAAAGATGGGCTTGTCGCTCATGGGGGCAAGCAGCTTACCGATGCGTAAATCGGTTTCTAGGCACGTCAGGCGCTGGAACGCGATTCTCGACGGTTACTAGCGGGGCTGGCCCGCTGCCTCCGGGTTGCGAATGATCGCTGGCAGCCGATGGATCATGAACGCGATACCCGGCTTCTTGGTCTCACGGACCGGTGTCGGCACGCCGGCAATGCGAGTTTGCTCGGTCGTCACCGTCTCTGTGGCGACATAGCCGCGGAAGATGCCAATCAGCTCCGGGCGGCCAGTTTCGTAGTTCCAGATCATCGCCGCACCGCCCGACATGCCGCTGAGATCGAGCGGGTCACCAATCGCATACCAAGCCGGCTGACGATCGCCGGTCTCTCGAATGCGCACGCGAACGCACGGAGTCGGCGCATTCACGTCGATCTGCTTGCTGGGATAAAAACCCGCCGCGAAACCGACCAGCAGCACTTCGGCGTCAATTTCGGGCACCCAACGGTGATCGCGGGTCGCGCCGTAGACCGCCGCGACTCGAACCCAATGGGGCCGCTCAAATGCCAGGATCGCCCAATCGCCGTGCGGCAATTCGGGGTCCCCTGCGGACTCCACGACCGCCGTCACCGGCTGGCCATCGATGCGTATCGACAACCGACCCCGTTCATCCCGGGTCAGGCCAGAAACCACATGGGCCGCCGTAAGAACTCTGTCTGGCGCAATCACGGTCCCGCTGCCGATCGTGCGGGTCTGGTCATCGTGGATCAGCACGACGGAATCCAACGACCCGACGGCCACGAATGGCGGTGTCTGGTCCTCAAACTGCTTCTGCAGGTAGCTGAGGTCCGGTTTGGCCCTGACAGCTGGTGTCGGCTCGGGCCGCACTTCGGGAGTCGCGCAACCACCCAAGAGCGAGCACCCCGCAACCAGAAGGGCAGCGATCGAACCAACTGAAAGACGAATCATGTGCTCGACGTTGTAGCGGCAGGCCATCTGTATCGGTTCTCGTTATGCTCCTCGATCCGTGATTGCGATCTTCCCATCCCTCGGCTGGCAGGAGATGTTCCTGCTGCTCGTCATCGGGCTGCTGCTCTATGGCCGAAACCTGCCCGATGCTGGCCGCAGTCTTGGCCGCGTCATGGCCCAATTGAAGCGCAGCTTCCACGACTTCAAAGATCAGCTCGATCGCGACGGCCAAATCAGCGACGTCAAAAAGGCGTTCAAAGAAACGGCGGAAGAGATGAAAAACGTCGCCAAGGTGCCGCGCGCGCTCAGCAACCCGAAGGACGCGTTGCGCGACCTGACGCACGAAGCGATGTCGTCCCCTCTGGATGATACGATGGATGACTCGGGAACCGAGCCCGATGCCGACTCATCAGAAGTCGAAGCACCGAGCGTCGACGACAGCGGCTCAGCGCATCCTGATTCCTTGGGCCGCCCCGGCTCAGACCACAATGATTCGTCGACTCCCTCTACGGGAAGCAGCAAGTAGGACTTAGGAGACACCCCATGAGCAAACCCATTAGCACCGTCGCAAAGGTCGCTGCCAACCCGGAGCAAGCGAAGATGTTCGTCGCGCAACTCTTGGCCGCCGGCATCCCTGCTTCGACCGACAGCGCGCCACCGGATGAGTTTTCGATGAGCCAGCGCCTGATGAATCTCAGCGGCTGCAAGGTGTTGGTTCCGACCGACGCACTGGAGCGTGCCAGGGAGATCCTTTCCGAGCACAAGGACATCGATATCGACGAATTGACGCGTCAGGCGATGGAAGCGGAGAATCCCGACGGCCCGCCGATCGGCGACGACCACAAGTCGTAAGGCAACAGCCGCGGCGGCCGCAGCGCGCTGCGAGCACTCAATTGTGCAGCAGGTCCCCTCGTTCGCCCAGCAGGCTATAGTTCGCCCAGCAGGCTCTCGTCCGCCCAGAAGGCCCTGACGGCTGCTACTTCTTCGACTGCTGAATGGCCTCGTCGCCCGCGTCGAAGATGCTCATCCAATCGCCGGCTTCCTTCTTCGGGGCGGCCTTGCGCTTCATCGCTTCTGCTTCGCGGCGCTCTTGGTCTTCCTTGACCCAGACCGGGTAGTCCTTGTGCATGTCGGTCAGCACCTTCTGGTTCTCCGTGATCAGGCCGACATACGGGAACAGGTCGCAGTTGTGCTCCTTCTGGATCTTCGAGATATCCTCGAAGGAGAGCATCACCGGCATCGCGACCGTGACGATGTCGCCGAACGTGTCGAGCGGCACCATCGTGTATTTGAACAGCGTCTCTTTGGGGAAGCGTTCCTTCGCCTCGTCGCTGATCGAGTAGTTGCCGGCCATCAAGAACGGCAAGTTGAAGTTCTCGGTGACGATCTTGGCGAGATCCCACTCGGTTATATGACCGGCGCCGACAAGAACCTGCACGAACGGCTCACCGTTCTTGTCCTGTGAGTAGAGCGCGTCCGTGATGATCTCGGATGACACCACGTCGCGTTCGGTCAGGATCTCAGCGAGTCTGACAGAGGTGATCTTTTCGATACCCTTCACGACCGTCATATCGGTTGGTCGCGAGATTCCCTTGAGCCGGCGCGGCCGCCAGACGGCCAGATTCAGCAGGTCAGTGTCGGGAATCTCGACAGTGCCGACAATCAGGCGTAGACCAAGAACGTCAAGCCCGCGTGCACGGAAAGCACAAGCGCCATGCCAACGACGATTGCCGAATTGACCGATTCGCCGACGTCGGCACCCGAACGCTTCGGGCCAGTGCCGAGGTGGTAGCAAGCCACCGCAACCAAGTAGCCAGACAGGGTCGATTTGGCGAGGATCACGAGCACATCGTGGGCGCTGACGGTCATGAAGTAGGCCGTCGCCCAGCCAACCATCGTGATGCCAGACGCCGCACTCGTCGCGACCGCAGCTGCCAGCGCCGCGGCAACCACGCCACCGAGGGTCACCAACGGCATTGCGATCACCATCGCCCAAACCAACGGTGTCAGCAGGTAGTCGGCCGGGTGCACGCCCATCATGCGCAACGCAGCGATCTGGTTGGTCCGCTTCATCGTGCCGATGCGAGCGGCTGCTCCCGCTGCAATGCGCGCGGTGAAGAAGAAGCCGCTCAACATCGGCACCAAGACCGCGGTCGCGACCTTACCGGTGCCGGTCAGCAAGGCGGTTTCGAAGCCACCATCGATCGGGTTGTTGCGCAACGCAAAGAACGTCGCCAAACCACCGATGACGGCGCCCGCAACCGCGACGAACAACGCGGGCTCCAGCGTAAAGCGCAACGTTGTGCGCACCATCTGCCCCATCTCAATTGGTGGCAGACGACGAACGGAGTCGACGACCGTTTCACCGATTGCCGCGAGTTGCAGCAACATGCGTCGCATCCAATGCACAGCCGCCGGTTCGCCTTCCGGATCATCTACGGTCGTGGCGACCGCATCCTGACCCTTCAAACGAAACTCCTTCGGCTCCAGTCGCAGCGAACGGGCGGGACGATCGAGCACCAGCACGCCATCGGCGAACTCTTCGAATGCTTCGAGGTCGTGCGTGATGACGATCGTCGTGCGACCTTCATCGTGATCGTGAGCTTCGCGCAACAACTTGGCGATCGTGCGTGCCGCTTCCGGATCGAGACCAGCCGTCGGTTCATCGCAGAGCAACAACTGAGGGGACGACGCCAGGGCTCGCGCAACGGCAACGCGCTTGCGCATCCCGCCCGACAATTGCGCCACACGTTCGGGTGGGTCTGGCAGGCCAGCTTGCGCCAACAACGCCGGCGCCAACTTGCGTGATCGACCGGCTGCCTTGAGCGCCATCTCGACGTTTTGGCGCGGGCTCAACTCATCGAGCAAGCCTTCGTCTTGGAGAATCGCGGCGACGTCTTTGCTCGGAGAATCTGGTCGATCCCCGGTCAGCGACTTGCCGAACGCAAGCAACTCGCCCGACATGCGCGGCGCCGGTTCGCGCGATTCGATCAGACCGGCGAGGATGCGCAACAGCGACGACTTGCCACCACCACTGGTGCCGATGAACACGAAGAAGCCGTTCTTCGGCAACGTCAGGTTGACGCCGTCGAGCAACACCTCTTCGCCGCCTGGGCGACGATGGGCTAGCCCGAAGTTGCGAAATACCAGCGCTTCACTCATGGCGAGTCTGTGGACGCCTTGGCAGGACGTTGCAAACCAGAGGAGTTGTTCAACGGGCTCCCTGGAGGTTATTGCGGCCTGAGATCAGCTGGCAGGTGTTCGAGCGGGACGACCGCCGACACCACGTCGCCGACCTTGCGGCCGAAGACTCCGATGACCTTGTCAGCTGCTGCAACACAACCACCGAGGTTGTCTTCGCTGAGGGCAAGGTCGCTGGCCATTGCTTGGATTGGCAGTTCGACCCCATCGGGTCCAGCGGCACGGATCTGCAGCGGCACTCCTTCGATCGTGCCTTCGAATACCAACCGGTCACTTGGTGTGCCAAGCAAGTCCGGCGGTGCATCTTCGAGCACCAGGGCCGCCAGATCGTGACCGCCGGGTGCAACCCAGACGCGGTGGGCACGCATGACCGTGCCATTGGCGAGGTGCACCTTGGTCACTTCGCTGTCGATCTCGGGATCCCCCCACGCGTCGCCTTCGGTAAATGAAGCGTCGGCCAGCGAGCGTGCGGTAACCACGACACTTCGGCCGGAACGATCGAGGAACAACACACCCGATCCTTGGCGCAAGATGTGGTCATCGGCACTGAGCATGTCGCGCTCAATGGCCGAATAGGTAACGCGGACCAACACCACGTCGTCATTGATGGCTGGTTGCGGGTTGTTGTCTTGCTTCACCGCCTTGCCGGGCACCGGCGAGATCTCGAAGGCAGGTCGCGACAACTCGGCTGCGGCGCGGTAGCCGTCCTGCACCAACACGCCAACGCCGGGAGCTCCGTAGTAGCTGATGTATGGCGTCAACAACGCGCTGATGTCGGTCACGGTGAAGCCGCTGAGCAGCGCCCCGCTAACGTTAGGGCGACCGACCCAGAACTTGCTCTTGTCGGTCACGGTTTGACGGTGCTCGCGTTTGATCCGCAGCTTCACTTCGACATGCGTACCGGATGCTGCCAATGACACCGAGCGAACATCGCCAGTCGGCACACCTCGGAAGATCACCGAGCTGCCGGGTTTGAGCTCGTAGTTTTCGGGCACCAGCAACGTCATCAACAAGTCGCCGTGCTCGACATCATCAAGCGCCTCAGGCTCGGCATTGAGCGGTGGCCGTTCGCGACCGGCAATCAAGCTGCCCGGTGACAGTTCGGATTCGCTGCCGGGCGGCGTGTAGAACGCGATGTAGGAGTCGCGAACCAACGTGTCGAGGCCGGTCGCTCCACCTGTCAAGCCGCCGAATCGTGGCGTGACAACCCAGAAACTCGAGTTGACGCACGCGTGCCTGGCTCCGGTTGGTTCGAGCAGGAGTTGCGCGACGGCTTTGTTGCCATCACCCGAGATCGCAACCGACCGCACGGTTCCAACGGTGACACCGCGATAGCGGACATCGGTGCCAGCACGCAATCCGCGCGCGTTTCGGAACTCGACACTCAGCGAGAGTCCCGGTCGATCGTCGAGGCTGCGCAGCAAGCGCACCATCCAAATTGCGGCGAGGATGGCGCCGACCAAGGTCAGCAAGCCGATGAAGTAGCGTAGGCGATGCATCGGTAGCTCCAGGTAGCCGAGCGGACTCCGGTTCGGTCGGGTCTCACGCCCGACTTGCGACCTTTGCTGGTTAGCACCCTTTGCGGGTACTGGACAGATGGGTCAAAAGACAGACGGGTCAGAAGACAGTCGCGTCAGGACACCGTCGCAATGGCACGCCATCGCGAGAGGGCACCGTCAGCTAGATGTCGATATTGGTGGCTTCGAGGGCGTGCTTCTCGATGAAGGCCCGGCGGGGTTCTACCTCGGGACCCATCAAGACCGTAAAGATCCGGTCCGCTTCGATCGCATCGCTGACGGCAACTCGACGGAGGATACGCCGTGACGGATCCATCGTCGATTCGAACAGCTGCTGCGGATTCATTTCGCCGAGACCCTTGTAGCGCTGGATCTCAACGCCACTGCTGCACTCTTCGGTGACTTGTTCCATTGCCTCGATAAGACTCTTGGCCGGCGTGCTCTTGTCCTTGGCGACAACCTCCCAGGTGGGCTCAGCGCTAGCGCGCATGGTGTCGGCGGTGATGCCAAGCTCGAGCAAGTGCAGCAGCAACGGCTTCAATTCGCCGCCGAGGTGCAAGGCGTAGACTTCGACGTCCGCGTCGTCGCGCGTGCATGGTGAGTCCAGTCCTTCGTAGACCACCAGGGCGCTGCCCTTCACCGCAGTCAGGGCTTCGATCTTGGCCTGCATCTGTTCTTCGTTATCCAAGAACTTGCCTTCGCCATCGTGCACCACGTAGTAGTGCGGCAGCACGCAGTCGGGCACGGTCGCTTCAGCCAGGTAGTCGAAGAACGGCACCGCGCCACCAGCCGGCATGCGCCGTTGCTTGGTCGCGATCTTGCCGACCGTCTCCATCACGTCGCGCAGTTCCTTGCCGTCGAACAACTTGCCTTCGACACCATCCCTGGCAACTTGTTGCAGCTTCAATTGGCCGAGTCCGAGGTCGGCAAGGATCGCAGCCTTCTCCGGCTCTTCGATCGCATAACGCTCGGTCTTGCCCTTCTTGATCTTGTAGAGCGGCGGTTGCGCCACGTAGATGTGGCCGCGATTCACGAGCTCCGGCATCTTGCGATAGAAGAGCGTCAGCAACAGCGTGCGGATGTGGGAGCCATCAATATCGGCGTCCGTCATCACGATGATCTTGCCGTAGCGCAGCTTCTCCGGTTCGAACTCCTCGTCGGCAAAGCCAGTGCCAACCGCGCTGATGATCGTTTGCACTTCCTCGTGGTTGAGGATGTTTTCGATGGTCGCCTTCTCAACGTTCAGGATCTTACCGCGCAACGGCAGGATCGCTTGGTGGCTCATGCGGCCTTGCTTGGCGGTGCCACCTGCGGAGTCACCTTCGACCAGGAACAGTTCGGCGTCTTCACGCGGCGTGCCCTTCTGACAATCGGACAGTTTGGCGGGCAAGCCACCACCATCGATCGCCGACTTGCGACGCACGAGGTCGCGCGCCTTGCGAGCAGCTTCGCGAGCCTTCAGCGCATCGAGTGCCTTGCCGAAGATCGCCTTCGGCACCGTTGGGTTCTCTTCGAAGTAGGTTCGCAAACCTTCGCCGACGATGGTTTCGACAACGGACTGCACTTCGCGGTTGCCCAGCTTGATCTTGGTCTGCGACTCGAACTGCGGGTCCGGCACCTTGACCGAGATGATCGCAGCAAGGCCTTCTTTGAAGTCATCGCCGGCCGGAACCGGATCCTTCTCCTTCAAGTATTTGGACGTGCGGGCCCAGTTGTTGAGTGTGCGCGTCAACGCGGTGCGGAAACCAACCAGGTGCGTGCCACCCTGGATCGTGTTGATGTTGTTGACGAACGAGAACACGTTCTCGTGGTAGGCATCGCTGTATTGCAGCGCGATTTCGATCTCGTAGATCTTCTCCGGATCGGACGCCATCGGCGCCTGCTGACGAAGGTAGACCACGTCCTTGTGGATCGCGTTCTTGCCGTGGTTGAGGTCCTTGACGAACTCGACGAGACCGAGCGGGAAGTTGAATTCCTCGCCTTCATCGGTGCGCTCATCGAACAGCGAGATGAACAGGTTGGACGAACCCATCAAGTAGGCCATCTCACGCAGACGCTTGCGCAGGACGTCATAGGAGAACTCGGTGCTCTCCATGATCTGCGCATCCGCCTTGAACCGCATCGTCGTGCCGGTCGTCTCGGCCTTGCCGATGATCTTCAGTTCGCTCAACGGCACACCGCGGCCATAGCTCTGGCGATACAAGTTGCCATTGCGGGAGACTTCGACGTCGAGCACTTCGGCCAGTGCACAGACACAGCTGATGCCGACGCCGTGCAGACCACCCGAGACCTTGTAGCTGCCTTTGTCGAACTTACCGCCCGAGTGCAATTTGGTCAGAATGACTTCGAGCGCGGGCTTGCCACTCTCGTGCATGTCGATCGGAATGCCGCGACCGTTGTCCTTGACCGAGATCGAACCATCATTGTGCACGCGCACGTCGATGCGATCCGCAAGTCCGGCTAGTGCTTCATCGATCGAGTTGTCCACCACCTCCCAAACGAGATGGTGCAACCCCTTCATGCCGGTGTCGCCGATATACATCGCGGGGCGCTTGCGCACCGCGTCCAGTCCTTCGAGGACCTTGATCGAACTGGCATCGTAACTTGGATCTTGAGACATGCGTAGGAGAGCAGCCGCGGGCCTTCGTGCCCGACAATGGAGTTAGGTGGTCGTCACAGTCGACGGCCAGTGTTTGAAGATCTGTTCCGTCACATCCGTCCGGTGCCACCAAGTCGAAAGGTCAACTGGGCGATCGGTTCGTCTGGAACGAGTTCGTTGATGCGAGTGCGGATCTCTTCGCGGCGGAAGCCCGAGAGTTCTGCAAACAGCGGTGCCGAGTTGAGTTCGACGACGAGTCGACCCTTGCGGCAACTGAGTATCTGGAAGTGTGGTGCCAGTTCGGCACCAAGTATCTGTTCGAGCGCCTCGACGTAGACTCGGCGAGACTTGCCAGAACCTGCCTGCTTGAGGATGTCGCGCAGGAAGTCACTAGCCGGTCTTGGATCCACGTTACGTTGCTCGCCAGCGGACCTGCTTCGGCACCGCTGACTTAAGGCACCACTGATCTTAGGCACCACTGATTGGCATCACGACGTAGGTGAAGGATTCACCAAGGGTGAACTTCGCCGGCATCGAGTCATCGGACATGTCGAGCCGGATCTCATCGAGGTCACACTGACGCAGTGCCTCCAGGATGTAGTCCGGATTGAAGTTGATGCTACCACCTGCCCCCTTGACGACGGCGTCAATTGACACGTCCGCACGCCCGCGGGAGGAGCTCTCGGCAATCATTCGCAAAGAGTTGTCGCCAACCTCGAACTTGACCATGCGCATCTCGGCAGCACACAGGATCGCCGTCCGGCGCAACGCCCCTTCGAGCAAGGCCTTTTGGATCTCAACCGTGGTGTCCGCCGATTTGGGCATGACGCCCTCGTAGTCCGGAAAGCGGGTGTCGAGCAGCTGGCTGACCAACTGCGTCTGACCGGTCGTGAAGACCACCTGCTTCTCCCCTACTTCGATGGTGATGGGGTCCTTGCTGCCCTCGGTCAGGGCGCGCGCCAGCGTACTCAGTGCGCGCAGCGGCACGACCGCCTTGAACTCGATATCGCCGGTGTCCGTCTGGAGGTTTTCGTAGCTGATTGCGAGTCGTCGACCATCGGTCGCCACCAGACGCACACAGCCGGCCCCAGCATCGACCAGGACGCCGTTAATCGCGTAGCGGGTCTCTTCCCTCGCTGCGGCGAACATCGTCTCCTGAATCATCCTGTGGAACACACCGCTTGGCATCTCGAGACGCTTGCCAGATGCCACGGTCGCTTCGGCGGGAAACTGCTCGGGGTCTTCGCCGAGCAAAACGAACGAACCGCCGCCACTCTCGATGCGGCAACGCAAGTCCGTGCTCTCCAGAGTCACCGTCGGGTCGCTCAGTTCGCGCAGCAGAGCCGAGGTCTCTTTGCCAGGCAGCAACACGGTGCCCTCCTTGCTGACCTTGACCGAGTCGAGGCGGACCTTGGCGGCCATTTCGAGGTCAGTCGCGAAGAGCGAGATGCCTTCACTGTCTGCCCGCAACAACACGTTCTGAAGGATCGGCTTGGTGGTCTTTGAAGGAACCACGGAGGACACGACGCTGACGGCTTCCAGCAAGGCTGCTCGATCGCAGAGAATCTTCATCGTTGGCTGGCCAGTGAGGGACGGGCCACAGGTAGGAGGCAGAACAGTGAACTCAGATGCATGGTAGCCAGAGGCTGATTGACTCGTTTCAAAAGAAGCACCGGTTGATAGCTCGAAGGTGCCAGCGTTTGAGCGGTCAGGTTTTGCAGCACCACGGGGTGAGTAGGTTAGAGAGAGAAATTCTCTCTCTTCCATCATCAACCGTGATGTCACGAGTCTGGAGAGTATCCGCTGAACCCCGTCTTATCGACGTAGAAACCGGGCATACGCACCGTTCTAGAGTTCTTGAAAACTGCTTGGGAACGGTGCTTTTGCTCCCCCCGAGTTTCCCCCAATCGAGGCTCTCACCGCGCCAGGCATCGAAGGCCAGGAGAACCACTCAGGCTTGTCCGCGAAGGCTCCAAACCATGTCCCTAGGGTTTTCACGGGTTTCGTGACGTTTGGGTCGCTGGTACTGCTACCGGCCCTGCTCGCTGGCCTCAACGCGTCAAGAGATTGGGCGTCAAGAGATCGAACCTTGCAGATCGCTGCAAGTTGACTGGGGCCCCACCAGCTTGTGGTTGCGAGCAACCATTAGACCCGTTGGCGTGACGTCAAGCCGTGAAGTAGCCAGCCTACAGCGGTGCCGCCACGATCTGAAGCATCGCCTCCTTCGATCACGAGGGGGACGACAGCGGGGGCTCGGAGGGCCCGGGAGGCCTGGCCACACGGGGCGGGGTGTGCAGGCCAACGAGAACCTTTGTGGGGCGGCGTCGGCGGGGGCGGCGTCGGCGGCGAAACGTAGGCGGGGCAACGTCGGCGGGGCAAACGCCGACTGGGTCTAGCGGTCGGCCCGGTGTGGCAAAGCTCACGGACTAGCGGAGCTTGCAAACCAACTGGTCCAACCGCTGCTGGTCCCCAGTTGGTCTGACGTCAGCTGGTCCTACGTGCGGAACGAGCGGGTCATCAAGCGACTGCTGAGACCGTCGAGTAGTTCCTTGAACATGCGGTCCTTGGTCGAGCGATCGCGGACCTTGTTGACGGCGTAGATGACCGTCGTGTGGTCGCGGTTGCCGAAGATCTTGCCGATGTCTTCCAGCGAGCTCTCGGTGTGCTCGCGCAGCAAGAACATCGAGATTTGACGCGGCATGCTGACTGCTTGCGTGCGGCTCTTGCCGATCAGTTCGCGCGCCGTGATGGCGAACTCACCAGTGATCAGCGCCATCACTTCTTCGGACGTCACTTGGGCGCGACGCATTGGCATGCCGCGCAAGCAACTCTCGGCAAGGGAGAGCGTGATCGGTTGGTCGGTGATCGCAGCGAAGCCCACCACCTTGATGACGGCGCCTTCGAGTTCACGGATGTTCGATGTCACGCGCTCGGCCAGGAACTGTGCGACTTCGTCGGGCAGATCAACACCACGGCCCGCGGCCTTGCTGCTGACGATCGCCTTGCGAGTGTCGACACACGGAGCCTCGACTTCGGCGACCAGACCCCATTTGAAGCGCGATACGAGCCGTTCTTCAATCGTAGGAATCTCGACTGGTGGACGATCCGACGACAACACAATCTGTCGCTGACCATCGAACAGTGCGTTGAACGTGTGGAAGAACTCGTCCTGCGTCTTCTCCTTGTTGGCCAAGAACTGCACGTCGTCGATGACCAGCACGTCGGCACCACGGTGGTAGTCGCGGAAGGTGTCGATCTGGTGCGATTGGATCGCCTGGATGTAGGAGTTGGTGAAGTCCTCGCAGCTCATGTAGAGCACGCGAGCATTCGGGTCACGGCGCAAGACTGTGTGGCAGATTGCTTGCAGCAAGTGGGTCTTGCCGAGTCCAACGTTGCCGTGCACGAACAACGGGTTGTATGCGTGCCCCGGGTTTTCACCGATCGCTAGCGCGGAGGCATGTGCGAGACGGTTGCATGGACCAACGACGAAACGATCGAACGTGTAGTTCGGGTTGAGCGGGTGCCCGATGCGACGACCCGGCTGCTGTTGCTGGCCTCGCTGGTGAGCATGCGGTTGCGCAGGCACAGCGTGGTAGCCACTGTTGTTTGCCGTAGGAGCATTGCTGGTAGCACCGCCGCCAGCATTACTGCTGCCAGCGGTCGTGCGCGTCTGCGGCGGAACTGGCGAACCATCGATGCTGCGCACGCGTGCTTCCGCGGTGTTGCGCATGACGCGTTCGATTTCATCAGCCGGCGAGGTGTGCACCAAGCGCAAACTGTCTTGGCCATCTTCGGCACGGTGCGTCAGCACGAGGCGCCGACGAGTGGCCGACGAATCGAGCGAATCCACTGCGGCTTGCATCTCGGCCAGGAAGTTCTTGGCGAGCCAATCGCGGACGAACTGACTCGTTACCGACAACTCGACTTCGGAGTCATCGGCGCGCACCACGATCAGGGAACGGAACCAAGTCTCCAGCTGCTCACGGCGAACGCGGGCTACCAGGTGATTCAGCAGCTGCTGCAGCATCTCTCCATTGACGCTGCCTGGAGTGACGCTGCCTGGAGTGACACTGCCTGGAGTGGGGGCGATTGGACCATCCGAGCCTTGGGTGTTGAGCTCGGGACTGCTGATTTCAGGACTGCGGATCTCAGAGATCGGGTTGCTCACCCGATCGGGCACGTTCTCTACAGAGTGTGCAGTCTCTACGGACTGTGCAGCCGCGAGATCTTGGCTGTTGGTGGGGTTCCCATGGGAGGAACTGGGCTGACGCGAGGGGTTGGGGTTGTGGGCCACCATGTGAGGTCGGGTTGAGGGCTACTTGGTTCGGCTGGTCAAAGGTGAACGGTCTGGGAGGGCGCGCGCTTGAGGTTTCAAGTGCGTCAGGATCTAGGCAGGATCCTGAGTACAGACCGGTGGCATGAGGTGTTGTTGTTTCCGTCACAACAGGTCGGCGGGAAGCTTGGCAGCCCCAGCCGGAGGGCATGGTCCTGGGTTGATGAAACTGAGGTGAGCTGACGGGTAACCCGTTCCCTGGGCAGGCGCGGGTTGGAGCTGTTGCGACGGCTAGGCGACCGTCGTGTTCAGCTCGTGACTGACGAGCGCTTTTCTAACTGGCACCCCGCATGTTGCAAGGCTGCACCAGCAACTTTGCGTAGCACACCTTCATCGTTGCCAACACGATCTTGATGACTTGTGAACGTCTCACGTGGGAAGAACAACGACTTGGAGACGCCGAAGCGATTGCGTTATGGGGCCGCAAGTCGCGCTAGTTTTTTTTGCGCAAGCGAAGCATCACGTCGCCGACGACAGCGCCGACATGTGCGCAAACTTCGTAGGGGTTTTTCCAGTCGAAGCTGAACCGAACGCACGCACGTGCGCGTGCATCATCGACACCGATCGCTGTCAAGATCTTTGGTGCAGTCATTGATCCAGAAGAGCAAGCCGAACCGTGGGACGCTTGCACGCCGGCGAGATCTAAAGCCGGCAGCAAGTTGCGTCCTTCAACGTCGTCGAAGCACAACATCACGGTGTTTGGAACACTGTTGGTCAGCGGCGTCAAAACTCTAAACGGGCACGAACGGCCTTCTAGACCCTCTAGGAACGCTTTGCGATTGCGTGCCATTGCGAGCGCGCGTTGTGGTTGTTCGGTGATTGCAAGTTCGATCGCCAAAGAATTCGCTGCAGCCAACGATGGACTTTGCGTGCCAGGCCGAAGACCAAACTCTTGTCCGCCGCCGAGCATCAGAGGTTGTAGCTTGCTTTCTAAGCGACGACCAAGCAGCACACCGTGTCCTCGTAGTCCGCCAGCTTTGTGAGGCGAGAGAGCGACGACGGCATCGGTAGCGAGCAGTTCTTGCACGCGAACGCGACCGAGAGTTTGCGCGGCATCAATGACAATTGGGACATCACAATTACTGGCCACTTCGATCGCTGCTTCGACGTCTTGCAACGTGCCGAGTTCACTCTGTGCATGAACCAGACATACAAGTCCGATTGCCCGCGTTGGCTCGGTGATCATCGCGGCGCCGTGCGCGTCGACGTGCCACTTGCAAGTGCCGCGCCGTTCGGCCGATTCACGGACCGCGGGGTGTTCGACATCACTGACCAAGACGGGCAGGTTGGGATCGCCGAGACCGCGCACTGCCATGTTGGCGGCTTCGGTTCCACCACTCGTGAACACGACGTCTCCGGCCGGCAATTCGAACAGGTTCGCAATACGTTCGCGGGCTTGTTCCAGGACCCCGCGAGCCCGGCGACCGGCACCGTGCGAGCTCGCCGGGTTGGCGGGGCAGCGTTGTTCGGTCGCGACAAATTCAGCCAAGACTTCGGGCAGCACGGGGGCACCCGCGTTGAAGTCACAGAACCAGGGGCCTTGCAGGGTGCTGCTCAACTAAGCACACGTTCGTAGATGGATTCGTATTGGGTGACGATGCGATCGGTCGAGAAGCATTCGATGGAACGCTTGCGGGCCGCGACCGACTGACGGGTGTGCAGTTCGGGGTCGGTCAGCAGTTCGAGCGACGCCTTGGCCATCAGTTCGGGCTCGGAGAACGGCACCAGGGTGCCGGTGCCGCCGATGACTTCGCTGACACCACCGACCGCCGTGCTGACACAAGGAACGCCACAACTCATGGCTTCCAAGATCGATAGACCAAAGCTCTCGGTTTGTGATGCCGACAAGAACAGGTCCGCCGTAGGCAGAATCTGCTCGAGGTCATCGCGCATCCCCAGGTGGTCGACCCGATGCCTGCAGCCGAGGTCTGAGGCGACGGCGAGGGCGTGCTCCCGGTCAGGGCCATCGCCCAGCAACAGCAACCGCGCGGGGATCTGCTTCTGGATCGAAGCGAACGCACGCACCACATCGGCTACTCGCTTGACCGGCCGGAAGTTGGACGCGTGCACGATGATCCGCTCCTCGTTGTCCCGCTGGTGCCACGGCTTGTGGTCGGTGGGCTTGAAGCGCTCGGTGTCGACGAAGTTGTGCACCACGTCGACTGGCTTCTTCACGCCGAACATCAGGTGGGTTTCGTCCGCCAGGTAGCGGCTGACGGCCGTGACCGCGTCCGATTGCTCGAGCGCGAAGCGCGTCGGCCGCAGGTAGGCGCGGTCACTGCCGACGACCGTGATGTCGGTGCCGTGCAGGGTCGTCACGAACTTCAGGCAGCCGCCGCACATGCTGCGGGCCAGGAAGGCGCTGACCGCGTGTGGGATGGCATAGTGCACATGGAACAGGTCCACGCCCGCCTCTTCGCGCACCTCCAGCATCCTTGTTGCTAATGCTAAATCGTACGGAGGATAGCGAAATAGCGGATAAGCGGTCACCGCTACCTCGTGGAAGCGCAGGCCGGGGATGCCGCCGCGCAGACGGCCAGGGCGGTCATAGCTAAGCAGGTGGAGTTCGTGGCCGCGCGCCGCGAGGGCCATGGCCATCTCGGTGGCGACGACGCCACTTCCGCCGACGGTGGGGTAACAGACGATGCCGATCCGCATGGTGCGGATCCTACGCGAATCAGAGCAATTCGCTTCGATCCGTCGCCATCACTTGCGGCAGTTCGAGCACCAGGAACAGGTCCTGAGCTTCTCGGCGCACCTGGCAAGCCCCGCCGAGGTCCTCGACGAACTCACGCAGCGTCTCGGCGCGATCGCCGGCGTTGTCTTCGGGATGGCTGCCCAAGCTCTCGATCTCGAACAGAACCGAACCGCTAGCAACCCGTGTGCACAGGCGCAGTTCGTCGCCGGGTCCCAGTGGCGCGACCGCCAAAGCCATGGCGCGCTGCACGGCGACGTTGACCAATTCGGCGGGTACGGCGACCTGAGCCGACTCGCTAGTCAGTATCTGGCGCAGCACGATTGGCACCGCGAGTTCCTGCAGGAAGGTCTCGGCGACCTTGGCCACCACCTGGTTGAAGTCGGTCTCATCCGAGTCCATTTCGACAACCAGCATCGACTCGATCAACTCCTGCAGCGCCCCAGTCTCATCCTCAAGACGGTCGGCAGTATCGAAGCCAACATCCTCGCCGTTCTTCTGCAGTTCGCCCGCCTCTTCTTCGATGCGGCCGAGGCACTGGCCCAGCAGTGAGGTCAGCCTGTCGAGGTCCGAGTTGTTCGATGCCATAGCTCCGGTGCTATCGGCAATACGCGGGCCCGACATGAGGCTCCTCTGGTGGGATTGCCAGGTAGACCGCAATGGCTGCTCGGAGCCGCCGACCGAGGGGGGTTACCGTCTCTTGGTGCTCAGCTAGCACGGCCGTTCCTCCAAGCCCCGGAAGGCGTCATGTCGTCCCTTGCAGATCTGAAGACTCTTCGTCGCCTTGCGTTCGCGCTCGTTCTCGCCGCCGTGCCGCTCGTTGGCCAGTGCGAACTGCAGTGGCAGCCGGGAAGCCCGGTTTCGGGGGTCAATGGCAACGTCAATGCGATGGTTCCAGCACCTGGCCTTGGCGAGGTCTACGTTGCCGGTGACTTCATCGCGGCGGGTAGCAACCTGGTGGGCAACGTTGCTCACTGGGACGGCAACTCATGGAGTGGCTTGGGACTGGGCCTCGACGGCCCTGTCTATGATGCCGTCGCGATGCCGAACGGAGACCTGGTCGTGGCCGGCTGGTTTGCCACCGCGGGCGGCAGCAGTGCCGCCAACATTGCTCGTTGGGACGGCACGAGTTGGTCTGCGGTGGGCCTGGGATTTGACGCTTCCGTATCGCGCTTGCTCGTGTTGCCAAACGGTGACTTGGTGGCGCACGGAGCCTTCACGATGTCGGGCACGACTGCCGTGAGCAAGTTCGCGCGTTGGGACGGCACGAGTTGGTCGCAGTTTGCCAGTGGCACTACCCATGTCGGCAGCGTCCGGGCGATGCAAGTCATGCCAAACGGCGACTTCGTCGTTGGCGGTCTATTGTTCCTACCAGCGGCGTCCTCGTTCCCGGCCCTTGGGATCTGGAACGGCACGAACTGGATCGCTGCGACGACGCCGGGTCTGTGGCTTGCGCATGACCTGCAAGTCCTGCCGAGCGGTGATCTGGCGATCGTTGGATCCATGCCAGGCGGTGAGCGCTTTGCACGTTGGGATGGCACGAGTTTCACCTTCGAGGCTGTGCCATCCAGCACGTTCCTGACCGAGATTGCATTGCATGCAAATGGCGACTTGATTGGCGTCGGACCCTCCCCACCTGGTTCGTTGGTGACCACCGTGGTGCGCCGCAGCAATGGAGTCTGGACGAGCGAGTTTTCGCACTCGATTGGATTCCAGTCGATGGCGGTCGGCAATGGGTATGTGTTCGTCGGTGGAACGCTCATCCCCGAAGCCGGGGACTACGCCTCAGTGTATGGATTCGATGGCACAACCTGGAGTCAGCTCGGAAGTCCTAGCAATGGCCTGGTCACCAAAGTCGCGGGCGCTGCAGGTCGCGCGAGCTATGCCGGAGGCTCGTTCTCTTCGATCGATGGTGTCGCAGCCAACAACGTGGCGTTCTTCGATGGCGCCTCTTGGCATGCGCTGGGCAACGGCGTCAATGGTGAGGTCCGTGAGATCGAGATGGCGCCCGATGGAGCTGTCGTAGTCACTGGCGAGTTCACAACTGCTGGTGGCGTTCCTGCCAACCTCATCGCGCGATGGAATGGCATCAGTTGGTCGACTCTCGGTAATGGGTTGGTCAGTCTTCCTCGCGATATCGCAGTTGGACCTGCTGGGGAAGTCGCAGCCCTTACCCACGAAGGTCTTCAAGTGTTCGCGGGCAATACGTGGACTCTCATCCCGCTCCCTACGTCGTTGCCGACGGTTGGCAACTTTGGCCTAGCCATCACGTTCTTGCCAAACGGTGACCTGATCGCAACCGGCGGTCTGACGGGATCCGACGTGCAGGTGTGGGATGGCACGGCGTGGACGGAGATCGGCTTGCTTGAGGGCACGTATCATTCTGCGCACCTGGAGGTGACTTCGGAAGGCCGACTGGTCCATGCCGGCCGAGTGTTTACAGGGGGCCTCCACGAGAACCTCGTACACGAGTGGGATGGCACTAGTTGGAACCAGCTAGGCGCATCGTTTCAGAACACGATCCGATGCCTGCAAGCTTTGCCTAATGGCGACTTGGTCGTCGGTGGCGAGTTCTTCGACATCACCGGCGGGCTGCAAAACCACGTGGCCTACTGGAATGGCCAAACGTGGACGGATGTTGATGGCGGCGTCGATCGAAGCGCGTTGACCGGTGCGGTTTCCGACTTGACCGTCAATGGTGATGGCGAGTTGTGGATGGCCGGAGGTTTCACCGTAGTCGGCTCGCAGATCTCCCCGTTCTACGCGCGTGCCGTTTCGAGTTGCCCGGCGACCGCCACGGTGTTTGGCGCGGGCTGCACTGGTTCGAACGGACCGATGACGCTTGAGCCCCTCAGCAAGCCGTGGCTTGGGACGACGCTGCGTTCGCGTGCGACTGGTTTTACCCAAGTGTCGTTCGCGGTGCATCTTGTCGGCACCAACCCGACTGTGTTGCCGCTGCCCGGCGGCGCGCCCGGTTGTTTCCAGTTACTCAATCCGGCGCTGTTCGAGTTGCACGCGCCGAACATGGGCGAAGTGGTCACGTCGTTCGCGGTGCCGAACGTTGTCGCGCTGGTGGGTCAGTCATTCCGCACGCAGCTTGTCGGCCTGGAGTTCGACGCGCTGCTGGCGTTGACAGGCATCACCAGCACGAACGCGCTCGATTTGACGATCGGTTCGTACTGAGCGAGCGCGCGACTATGCGTCGGCGGATGCTTCAGCTGCTGCCGGCGGCTCGTCCGAACGCTCGACCAACTCGGGATCGTCGAGCGGTGGCTCGGGCGACGTGGTCGCGATGGCCTTCTCAGCCAGCGGCTGGGGCGTTGCTTTGGCATCCGGCTCGGTGACTTCGTTTTCCGTTACTTCATCTTCGGGGACTTCGCCTTCGGCGCCTTCGTCACTCCCGGCAGCTTCGTCTTCGGTCTCGAACTCTTCGCCCTCGAGTTCCTCCTCATCTTCCTCGAACTCCTCTTCTTCTTCCTCTTCGTCGCCAGCCAACGCCGCAAGTGCTGCCTCCGCGACGTCGTGCATGCCGATCTTCTGCATGAACTCAATCGCGAACTCCGCGTAGTCCTGGGCGCCGTTGCTGTCTGGTGCGTGTTCGAAGATCGAACGACCAAAGCTCGGCGCTTCGGCCAGCTTGACGTTGTTGCGAATGCGCGACTTGGTCAGCAGGTCGCCGAAGTGCTCCTTGATCTCGGCGAGCACTTCCATCGACAGGTTGGTGCGCGAGTCGAGCATGCACGGCAAGACACATGCGATCTGTAGGTTGGGATTGAGCTGGGTCTGCACCAGGTCAATGACCTCAAGCAGTTTGGCCATGCCCTGCAGCGACAGATACTCCGCCTGCATCGGGATGACGACGTAGTCGGCGGCGACCAGCGCGTTGGCGCTCAGCACCCCGAGCGACGGCGGGCAGTCGAACAGCACGAAGTCGAAGTTGTCCTCTGCCTTGCCCTTGTCGAGGGCACGGCGAAGGATCGTCTCGCGACCGATGCGGTTGGCGAGCACCTGTTCGACCCCGGCGAGCGACGTGTCGCTTGGCACGACGAACAGGTTTGCCAGCCCCGTGGTTTGCACCAGGTCGGCCAATGGCGTGTCGTCGATCAGCAGGTTGGTCAGCGTGTTGCTTTCCATGTCCGGCCGCTTGTCGACGTGCACGGTCATGTTCGCCTGGGGGTCCAGGTCGAGCAGCAGCGTGCGCTGCCCGTGATGTGCCAGGGCTGCGCCCAAATTGACCGTGGTGGTCGTCTTGCCGACGCCGCCTTTCTGATTGATGACCGCAATGCGCTTCATATGGTGCTCCCAGCCGGCATGTTCGCCCAGTCATGCCAATCGCGCGAGGCCAATCCTGCTGTCGGCAGCATTTGCAGGCCATTGTTGGCAAGATCACGACCATGCAGATCCGCGAGTTTCGCCCAACCGATCTCGGAGCCGATCTCGAAGCAGTCGTCGCGCTGTTCACGGCATCCGTTCGTGGGCTCGCCGGCTCGGCCTACGCAGACCAGCAGCTGCAAGCCTGGGCGCCCGATCCGCCGGACCTCGAGCATTGGCGCCGCAAGATCGCCAGCCAGAACCTGTTGTTGGCCGAGCAGGCCGGCGAACTGGTGGGCATGATCGGCTACGAGCAGGATGGCCACGTCGACGTGCTGTTCACCCATCCGGACCATGCGCGTCAGGGCATAGCGGCGCAGCTGCATGCCGAAGCCGAGCGGCGCCTCGCCGAACAGGGCGTGCACGAGCTGTTCACCGAGTCGAGCGAGGTAGCCCGGCCGTTCTTTGAGCGGCAGGGCTACCAGATGGAGCGGCGGGAGATTGTCGCAGTGCGTGGGGTCGAGCTGCACCGGTACCGGATGCGGCGAAAGGCAACGATCTGAGATTTCCCGTGGGATCTGGGTGGCTCAGGCCCTGGATCGGCAGCTGAGCTGGTGGTTGTTGCCGCCCTCGAGCTAGGCCCCTGGTTGCGTCGTTGTGCTCAAGCAACGGATTTCGGGGGCCGCACCCAGTAACGTCATCGACGGAAGGAACCCCCATGGCCAACGATTCGCCATCCGATACTGAACACGTCGCGCGTTGGCTCGAGCTGTTGCGCGCCGGCGGCGACCCATCGCTCGATGCGTTTTGCCACGAGTTGCAGGGTGCGGATCGTGAACGTGTCCGGGAGGCGTGTTCTGCGGCCCAGTCAGCGTTCGAGTTGCTTCACCATCTCGCCGGTGGCGACGCCCCGGACTTGCCTGTTGGTAGCCGTCTCGACGAGTTCGAGTTGCTCGAACCGTTAGGCAAGGGAGGCATGGGAGTCGTGTATCGGGCGCGGCAACCGTCGCTCGATCGAGAGGTCGCCGTCAAAGTCCTGCTCGCGGGCACGATCCCGTCGCCACACCAGATCGCACGCTTCAAGACCGAAGCGTTGGCAACGGCTCGCATCGATGACCCGCGCATCGTCAAGGTCTACGATGTGGGCGAAGCCAACGGGCAGTGTTACCTCGTCATGGAGCTGGTCGAAGGGCACAGTCTGCACGAAGAGCTGGAGTTGTTGCGCGACCCTAGTGCGACAACGATGTTGGCTCGTCCGAATGATGCGTCTGGTTGCCGCAAGTTGGCTGGCTTCTTCGCGGACATCGCTGAGGCCTTGCAGCAAGTGCACGAACAGGGAGTGCTGCACCGCGATATCCAACCGAAGAACATCCTGATCGACCGGCACGGCAAACCGCGCGTGATCGACTTCGGACTGGCGCGGATCGTCGACCAACCCGGACTCACCCATAGCGGTGAGGTGGTGGGCACCCCGTGCTATATGAGTCCCGAGCAGGTGCGCGCCGAACGGCTTGAGATCGATCGGCGCACCGATGTCTATTCGTTGGCCGTCGTCGTCTACGAAGCGCTCGTCGGCGAACGTGCCTTCGCGGGTTCCACGACCGAACAGGTCTTGGCTCGCATCATGCGCGTCGATCCGCCGCGTGCCGACCGACGCAATGCTGCGGTGCCAGCTGCGCTCGCGATCGTTTGCCAGAAGGCGATGAGCAAGGATCTCTCCGAGCGATTCGACAGCATTGGTGAGTTCGCGGCCGAGTTGCGGCGGGTCGAGCGAGGCGAAGCCATCGCAACCCGACCACTGCCGTGGTGGCGCACGGGGCTGCACCATTTGCGCGGCCATCGCACGACGTTGTTGGCGAGTGGTCTGGCCGTTGTCGCCGCGGCCCTCCTGATCTTGCTTTTGGCTGCGTTGGACTCAAGTGCGACTGTCATCGTGGCGGCGGACTCGCATGCCCGTGCAACGGTGATCTGCCAACGGATGGATCCACTGACTTGGCAGCCAACCAGCACGGAACGATTGGGCACATCGCCGCTTTCATGTTCGCTAGATCTTGGTCAGTATCGCCTTTGGATCGTGCAAGGCGATGCGTTTGCCGAGCAGCAGCTGTCCGTAGTGACCAAAGGCCACGAGTATCGTGTGCCGCCGATCCCGCTCAAGACGGTCGATTCGGTGCGTTCGGGAATGGCGTCCATCGCGGCGGCGACGTTCCGGTATGGACACTACAACGATCGCTACTTCGGCCATGGCGAACAACAGGCGACGGTTGGCGACTATCTGATCGACGAAGCAGAAGTAAGCAACGCCGAGTTCCGCGCCTATGTGCTTGCGACGGGCAACAAGGAGCCGTCGCTGTGGCCAGACGATTGGGAGACGAACTGGGACAGTGCTTGGGATGACCTGCCAGTTGCCGGAACGGACTACTCGATGGCGTCGTCGTATGCGGCTTGGGTTGGCAAACGGTTGCCGACGAGTCGAGAACGCATGTACGCCGCGACGGGACCGGACGACCGAGTGCTTCCGTGGCGCGTCGACTTCGATCGCGAAGAGGCATTGGCACGAACCACGATGGGCCGTGTGCCAGTCGCGAGTGGCATGTGGGGACCGAGGTGGGCCAGCTATTTGCTCGGGGTCGTACCTGTGCGCAGCATGGCCGACGGCCGAAGTGCGTTCGGTTTGTTCCACACGCTCGGCAACGTCTGTGAGTGGACCGAAACGATCCATATTGAGCTAGTGGACGGCTTGGTGCACCCCGTAGTGACGTGGCGCAAAGCTGCCGAACCATTCAGGGATCTCGACGAGGATGAATACCTGACCGTTCGTCATATGGGAGCTGCCTCCGACGACACCAACTTCGAGACCATTGGCTTTCGTTGCGCCAAGAGTCTTCGTCCACCCATCGTTCCGTAGCTTTTGCCCCCCCTCTCTGTGAAGGTCCTCATGCGTCATCAGAACTCGCCGTTGCTGCTCTCGCTGCTGTTTCTCCTGTTGTCGACTCTTGGCTCGTGTTGCGCTCTGTGTCCAGCGCATTGCTGCGACGTGCCGACTCGCGACTACGCGATCGCCAACGTCTCCCTGGTAATCCAGGTCAAGCCGGAGTTCCGGGCGGACTTTCTGGCGTTGTCCGAACAGGATCGCAACGCGGCTCTTGAGCGTGCGTGGCGAACTGCGCGCGGGGTTCTGCCCATCGCAACCTATGGCGACCTAGGCAATCGCCGGATGCCGGTCGGTCCGACGGGTGTGGTCTTGGAGGTGGCAGTCGAGGACCTAATGCGTCGGCTTGCCATAAACAGCGGTCTCAACTTTGACGATGTGCCCAAGGGCTGCCAACGCGACAGCGACGATAGTTGGGAATCGATCCGGTGCGTATCCAGCATGAAGAATTTGCTGGTGTCAGCTGGCGGCGGGCAACCGGCAATGCAGTTTGACCTGGGTCAGGTCGTGCATTGCTATTCCAAATCGTCGCTCCGTGATCCGAATCGCTAGTCGGAACGCCAAACAGTGAGCAGCAACCACGACAGCCTCGAATCCTTGATGGAGCGCTTTCGGGCTCCGTTGCTTCGCCGGGTCCGTTGGATGATGGGCCCCAAGGCGCGCGACGCGGCCGAGAGCATCGACTTCCTTCAGAACGTGTTCTTGGTGGCGCTCAAGAACCTCGACCAACTGCGCGAACTCGATGATGCAGCCAAGCTGCGTTGGTTGACCGCGACAGCTCGCAACCGCATCCGTCAATCCGCTCGCAAGGAGCGCGAGCAGGCGATCGACTCGTTGACCGCGAGCCTCAGCAAGCTCCACCCAGCCACCAGTAGTGCGGATGCTCCGCCGCGTGTGGCCGGCACCCTGGAGCAGGTCGACCGCTTGGTCGACGTGCTAGAGTTGTTGTCGGATGACCACCAGAAGGTGATCGAGTTGCGCGACTTCGAGGGCTTGTCGTTTCACGAAATTGGCGAGCGTCTTGGTCGTACCCACAGCGCCGTGCAGATGTTGCATGCGCGGGCGTTGCTAGCTTTGGCCAAAGGGTTGAAGTCGTAGGCTCGCGCCGCGTCGGACAAAACTTGACCGACCGCGTGGGATCGACGGCTCTCAGGTCCTGGATGGGATGAACCCCCAACAGAACCATCATGAGCATCAGCGATTCGTCCCTCGTCTCTCTCGCCCGGTCCGAAGTCCTACCTGACGCGTTCTTGAAGCGACTGCGTGGCGCTGGACCAACTTCGGGTGACTATGCCAGTGTCACCGCGTTGCTGCACCGGCTTGTTGGCGACCCGGCAAAGGGGCTGACCGATCGTCGGCGCAGTGCGATTCACTCGTTGATTGGAGAGCTGGTCACTTCGCCGAGAACATTGCTTGGCCACTGCTATAGCAAACCGCGTGGCTATGCCGGCGACTTTGAGATCATCGACAAGATCTACACGCAGCATGCCAGCTCGGACACGGTCGCAGGCAACTGGGACCGCTACTTCCATTCGTTGGAGGCCCCCAAGGCAGTGCGCAATCGCAAGGGCTACCTGAAGGCTTGGCTGCGTCGCGCCCTGGAGCGCGGCGACGGGCCAGTTCGAATGCTGAACCTGGCCAGTGGTCCGGCGCGCGACCTCGCCGAGTTCTTCGAAGAGTTTCCACGCTTGTCGGATCGGCTGGTTGTCGATTGTGTCGAACTCGACGCCGATGCGATTGCCCATGCGCGGAATCTGCTGTCCGGCCGTGACAACGTGACGTTCCATCATGCCAATGTCTTCCGCTATCGATGCCCCTATGCATACGACCTGATCTGGTCGGCGGGCTTGTTCGACTACTTCGACGACTCGGTGTTTGAGCGGGTGACCAAACGCTACCTGAAGGCGTTGGCGCCGGGTGGCGAGTTCGTCGTCGGCAACTTTGATTGCAGTAACCCGTCGTTGCCACAGATGGTCTTGCAGGATTGGATCCTGCAGCACCGCACGGGCGCGCAGTTACAGGATCTGGCGAGGCGGGCGGGTGCGAATGGCAAGATCGCGATCCATCGCGAAGCCCAAGGCGTCAACCTGTTCTTGCATATGGAGTCGCCCGATCGCTAGGGGTAATCGGTGACGACCGACTCGTTCTAATTGGGCAGTCCGCTAGCCCAGCAGCCAGCCCAACTCCCGCACGGCCAACGGGCCGTCGTGGCAGAAGCCTTCGCCAGCGCGGGCTGCGATCATTGCTCCCGTAGCTTGCTCACGCACGATGGTGCGTTCGAGCAGGTCGAGTCCCTGCACCAGGTGCTTGACGTCCGATGGGCTCAGTTGCGACGCGTAGCAACGCACGGCTTCGGCCTTCTTGTCGGCGAAGGCACTGATGTCGACAACGAAGGTTGGCTCGACCGGTTGGTTGCCCGGATAGCGAAGCAGCGTGCTAGCGCGGTGCGGTTTGCCGAGGCTTGGTTGGTAGTTGCGCAGTCCGGCCAGGAAGTGCGCGCGGCCAATCAGTTCGGCGGCTGCAGTGTGGTCGGGATGCACGTCGCGCGTGTGCGGCGCGAAGATGATCTTGGGCTGTACCGCGCGAATCGCTGTGACGGCGCGGTTGGTCGCCTCGTCATCGGTGCGGATGCCGGTGTCTGGTAGTCCAAGGTTGGCGCGGGCCACGACTCCAAGAACCTTGGCCGCTGCTCTTGCTTCGCGATCGCGGTCGTCGACCGTGCCGCGCGAACCCATTTCGCCGCGCGTGCAATCGACCAACGCGACGGTCGAGCCCTTCTGTTGCAGCAACAACAGCGTGCCACCGCAGGCGATCTCGATGTCGTCGGGGTGCGGGCCAAACGCCAACACGTCACACGACGGCAGTTGCGCGGGATCCGCTACCGACTTCATAGTTCGAGCACTCCGTGTTCGATGACGAACGGGTCTGCTGCTCCGATCAACTCTTCGGCCAGGCGCGGACCGTACGAGTTGAGGTAGCTGACTGGACCGAACACGCGCTCTTGCACGCGGCTACGTGGACGCAGGGAGTTGCACAGGCGTCGCAGTTGCTTGATGCCGGTGCCCTCGCGATTCTGACGCGCGTTGCGAACCTTGGTCTGCAGGCGTTCGAGCTCTTCGCCGGACTTGGTGCGCGCGCGGTCGAGGGCGCTGACCATCGAGGCGTCGATCGTCTTGAGGATCTTCTCGACGGCATCTAGATCGGCGCGCAAACGCGTCTTGATACTTTCGACCTTGTCTTCGATGTCGCCTTCGCCGTTGTCGTCTTGCAGCAGCTTCTCGGCGAGTTTCTCGGGCGTGTCATCGAGTTCGGTCAGGTCGAGCGAGAAACGCGCCATCAAGCGCTGCATCGATGGTTCGACCAGCGTCAATGAAGAGCGCGGCACGAACACCGGCTGCGGTACGCCAAGCAAGCGGTAGAGCGGCGCGACTGCCGCCAGGTAGCTCAGTTCGCCCGGGCCAACGACGAAGGCGATCGTCGGCAAGCACGCGTCTTGCCACAGCGGTCGTAGCAAGACTCCGGGAGACAGGTTGCGGTGATCGACGACCTCTTCGCCATCGGCGAGCGGCTCACGGCGATCGCCACTCATCGCGAACATCATCGTCGCGCCTGGATCGAGCGTGATGTCGACGCCGAGGTCGGTCAGGTCATCGCAGGTTTGTGTGACCTTGGTGCGGATCTCGTCGGACCTGCCCCACCACTTCTTGAGTGGTTCGAACGCGCACTCCGGCAGGTCACGCGGCTCGATCACCAACAAACCATGCTTGCCGAACACTTCGAACATCAAACGCGCCTGCAAGTCCCCCAGCGCTTCATTGGGATGCTTCGGCTTGAGCGTCGCCATCAACTTGTCGTGAAACTCGGTCTGCGGCAGCAGCGGCGCGATCTCTTCGAGCAGCCGTTCGACGTCGCGACCGACGTGGATCTTGCGCAGCGACTCATTGTGACGCGTGATGTCGAGACGGAAGCGCTGCACTTCCTGTTGTTGGTTGACGAAGAACGCGCGGTTGCCTTCTTCGAGATCGTGATCGTCCGAGTGGTTCCAGAACAGCGGCACGCAGCGCGGCCCACCTTGTTCTTGGATCTCCTTGCACAGGCGAATCGCGGTCGCGGCTTTGTGCAGGCAGAACAGCGGCCCACCAAGCAGGCCCGGTTGCTGGCCGGTGACGACAACATGCGTCTCCGGATCTAGCAGTGCTTCGGCGTTGGCAAACACCTCGGGAGGCGCGTCGTGGCGCTTGGCGTATTCACTCAACGACGCGGCCAACTGATCGCGTGGAATGACTCGCGGAGCTCCGGTCGGTGCCCGCTTCAGCAGTTCTTCCACCGAATGCGCACGCATGCCGAGGTAGTCGCCAAGATCGCGGTCGTCCTCCAGGAATCGTTGGTGAACGGCGGACGTGCCAAGGCGGCGGAACGAGATGTGGCGCAGGGTCGAGGTCAAGGATTCAGCTCTACTCGGAATCACCGATTGGGAACGGCCACTGCCCGGCATTCGGCGGCGAAGGTGGCACAGGCCTGGTCGATACGATCGAGCCAGTCATTTTGTGCCGGGGGAAAACACTGCATGACGCCGCGGCTCTGGTTGACCAGTGCGCCGAGGCCTCGTTTGTCGAAGGCAGCAGCCAGGTCTTCCACCTTGCCACCTTGGGCGCCGACGCCCGGCAAGAGCAGCCACGAGTTGGGCAGTAGCTTGCGTAAGCGGGCCAACTCTTCGGGCCAGGTCGCGCCGACCACCGCGCCGACGGCGTGGTAACCATGCTCCTGAGGAAGTCCGCTCCCCCACTCGTTCACAGCTTTGGCAACCACGTCGCAAAGCGGTTCGTCACCGATTCGCAAATCCTGAAAGTCCTTCGCGCCGGGGTTGCTGGTGCGCACAAGCACAAACACCCCGCGGCCACCCCGCTCCGGCGGGCACCACTTCAAGAACGGCGCAACCGAGTCATTACCCAAGTAGGGGTGAAGGGTTAACGAGTCAGCAATGCGGAAGTGACCCTCCGCATACGCTTCCGCCGTGCTACCGATGTCGCCGCGCTTGACGTCTCCAACGATCAGCAGTCCGGCCTCGTGAGCCATCCGGCAGACCTCTTCGTAGGCGCGATAGCCATCCGAGCCATAGCTCTCGAAGAAGGCGATGTTGGGTTTGACCGCCGGCGCATGCTTCGCAATCACCGGCAGCGCCTCACCATAGAACGCCACGATCCGCGCCGCCGGCGCCGCCCCGGCCATCAACTTCTCCGGGAACGCGGACAGCCGCGGATCAAGCCCAATGACAATCGGGGCCATGCCACCGAGAACACGTTCTGCGAGATCACCGACGAAGCTTTGCACGGCGCGCCAGCCTAGCCCCACGGTCACACCGGAACACGGAGGAAGTGCGTACGGTGCCTGGACAAAAAAACACATCCTCGCTGCGAGGATGTGTTTTTTTGTCCAGGCACCGTACGCACTTCCTCGCAGGTCCGGCAGCGTGCGGTTACTTGGCTCGAACCCCCTACTAGCGAGTTTGTTCGAGTCCTGACCGTTCACACCTTTGGAGAGTCATGTTCCGCCGTTGCTTGGGTTCTTGCACCGCTGTGTTCCCATTGGTGGCGCTGATCAGTGGCGATCTCTCGGCGCAGGACGCATTGACACGCGCTGTCGATCAGCTTGTCGATGCGAAGAAGAAGGAGCATGGCATCGCGGTTCTCGTGGCTGCCGGCGAGCGATCGATCCCGCCATTGCGTAAGCGGTTGAAGCACTGCTTGGATGAGGGGGAGTCTGCGGAAGCCATGGTGATCGGCATCCTTGAGGCACTTGGCCGTGTGGGATTGCCGGCTCAAGCCGCCCTACCGGAGATCCACGATGCCTACATGTTTGGCTCGCTGGCCGCGAGCAACCTGGCGATGTGGACTGCGACGATCGTTGCGGTAGCCAGCGACCGCGATGAGGACCTTCGCACTGGGGGGACTCGCTGCGATGAGGTCGCATCGTGGCTTGAGGTGGATTGGCGTCCGAAGGCTGACGGCACGCGCTATTGGTGGGCGCAGGCACGATTGGGCCTGGGCACGCGACCGTCCGAACAGGGCATCCTGGAGTTGCTGGAACAGGGTTCGGTGAGCAGTTCGGCTGCTGCCCACGCGGCTGCTGGTTTGGGACACATCAGCCGGGATCTGCGCGGAACCCTGCAAGCGGCGTTGGTAGAGGCTACCTCGCGTCCTGATGTTCCTTGGCTGCGGCCCCTACACCATAGTGCGGCCGAAGGTGACCTGGCGCTCGCCCTCTTGAAGCATGGCGAACGCACCACTCCGGTCGCGCTTGGATTGCTGGAGCACTGGCAAGCAAGGAATCGAATCAACGGCCTCAGCATGTTGGCCGCAACGAACTCACTGTCGGTAGAGCAGCGCTTGACCCTGGTCCGGCGCCTGTGGGATTCCGACCGGCAAGTTCGTGATCACACGATCGGCACACTGCAGGGCATGGGGCCGTCAGCCATCGTTGCACTGCGCGCATTGCGAGCCTTTGAAGCCGACCAAGGCACAGATCGTAGTGCCGCTCTCTACCGACGCTGCGCCGAGCGAATCGTCGCAACCGTTTGCGAGAACACGACGCCCGCTGCAGCAGAACTTGTCCGTCACGCCGACGCGGTGCTGCAGGGATTGCCATGGACTGGCCCGATCACTGCGTGTGATCAGGCCGCAAGCGCCCTTCTAGCCGAGATCGTGACCGGCAGTCGCGGGGCCCTGGGCCAAACCCTGCCACAGCTAGCGGCGCTCGCAGTGGCACGAGACGCCTTCAAGGTCGGCGGCCCATCACCATTGCGAACGGCATTCCTGGCAGCGCTTCACACAGACAGTCTGGAAGCTTGGACAGGCGCCAGCGACGCACTGATCGTGATCGGTCCAGATGTGACTCGCGATGCTGCGGGTTTTCGGCAATTGCTAGCCGACTCACTGATTGCTGCTGGCCAGGTGGACCTCACGGGTTTGGCATTCGCCGTGGAAGCCAAGACCCTCGCGGGGCAGCACGCCTCGGTCGACGAGCTACGCGCGCTGATGTCTTCCTCGGAGTGGCACCTAGTGACGCACGCCTTGATTGAGTTGCAAGAACGCGATGCTCTCGAGCGACGCGACCTGAAGCTACTGCAGACCCTTGCGGCCACTTCACTCCCGGGCTTCTCGATTTCTAGCTCCGCGGAGTTCCGGCGCGCCACTGGCATTTGGCAGTCAACCTGGTCTGGACCCGCACCACATCAGGCAGTGCACGCCATCAGCGCCCTGGCGCTGGCAAGCTTCGACAAGACTCCATGGACCTCGGCAATCTGTGCGATGGATCTTGCCGCAGAGCTATCCGTAGGAACCGGCTACTTGCCTGACTACATGCGCACCGTCTGCGCCCAACGCTCGTTCGTGAAGCACCAGAGAACCATCGAAGAACGCGCCTGGAGCAAGTCCTTCTGGTTGCACAGGCTCCGCTAGATCTGCGTACGAGGAAGTACGTACGGTGCCTGGACAAGAAAACACATCCTCGCTGCGAGGATGTGTTTTTTTGTCCAGGCACCGTACGCACTTCCTCAGGCTACTCGGGGAAGTCGATGACGGTGATGCCGGTGGGGTTGGGGACGATGGTCATCGTGCGCAGGACTTCGCCGCTGAACATGTCGCGGAGCTCGGCGCGGTGCACGGTTTCGGGGAAGGCGGCGACGACGGAGTGGCCGCGAACGATTCCGAACTTGTGCATGCTTGGGTAGTGGTTGCCGCGCCATGCGGGCCTGGTCTCGAGTTCGTTGCCGGCTTCGTCGAATAGCTTGAGGGCTGGCCATCGAGTCTCGACACCGTGGGTTGCGACGCGGAATGGCAATAGGCGCAGCAGTTGCACTTCCAGCAGGTTGCTCTCGTCCTTGTGGTCGACTTGCTTGTGGAGGTAGCCGGCCTTCTTGACGTTGATCCGGAGGTCACCACCAGGTGCGTTGAGGAAGCGGCAATCGCCGGATTCATCGGTGATCGTCTTGCGGGTGTCGCCGACGAAGGACGTCGAGGACATGCTTGCGTAGCTTCCGTCGTTGGTGGTGTGCAACAGCACGACCTCGAGGCTGACTTCGGCATCGGCGACGTTTCCGCCGATCGAGTCGACGACATGTAGGCGCAGCTCCGGTCGGACCCTCGGTTGTTCGATGTGCACGGTCCATTCTTGGCGGGCATGGAACGGTCCGTGCGTTTGCGCGAACCCGGTTGCTTCATCGAATATGCGCAGGTGGTAGGTGCGGTCCAACACGCCCGGGATGCAGAACTGACCACGCGAATCGGTTTTGGCGTGGGCGCCTAGTCGATGCCCACCGGGCCGTTCTACATAGACTGGCTGCCAGCTTCCGGGCTCGAACGGAGTCGCGTCCGCGAGGGTGACCATCAAGCCGTTGACGGGGATGTTGTGTTCGTTGACGACCTTGCCCCGGAGTGCGAGTGCCGAATCTGTGAGCTTGGTCAGTCGGGCTGTGACGACAGCCGGTTGCTCGCCTTGCTCGGGCCAGACTTCCAGTTGCATCGGCGCATAGCCCTCGGCCGCGACCCAGACGATCGCAGCGCCGTTGGGCAGCACGCGGCCTTCTAGT
>TARA_R110002072_G_scaffold282761_1_pt1 | contig 124490 bp, 126 predicted proteins | sample TARA_R110002072 | Tara Oceans TARA_R110002072 (sample SAMEA4397118) | marine metagenome | biome: Polar Biome; feature: [SRF] surface water layer (ENVO:00010504); material: water (ENVO:00002006), including particulate matter (ENVO:01000060) such as... | depth 5 m
AAAAAGGAGTAAAGAATAATATTCTTTGCTCTTTTTTTTGTTTCGATAGACATCATTGTTAGCTAAAAAAATGCTTTCTTTACAATTGTGAGAATTTCTATATTTATTTTTCTATTCTTTACGTTATCTGCCTCTGCTCAAGTTTTGGATAATCAACTAGGGAATGCTTTTACAGACAAACCGTTTTTTAATGAAAAATTCATTCATCAAAATCAAATAAAGCAATTGTCTGGATATTATGTTCTTAAAAAGAAGGGAGAACTTATGAAAACAACAGAATACAAATATGTCTATGATTTTGATCAGGATGGACATCTAATTTCAAGTTACGAAACGATGCCGAATGACGGAACAAGAGATACTATTTGGAACAAATACGAGTATGACAGTCATAACAATTTATCCGTTTTTAAAAAGACGGATCAGGATGGTTTTACCTCTGTTTATTATGAATATGATTCTATAGGAAGAGTCATCTCTGAAGAATATAAAAGAGAGATTGATTCAGGAAATCATGTTATTTCAAGAACATTGACATTTAATAAGGAACATTTAAAGTATTTTGATTTTGATAGGCAAATGAAAAGAACAAGGTACAACAGTTATGATTTACCTTATTTAGATGAATTTTTTAACTACAATGAGCTGGGTTACCTTGTAGAACGAATAGAACGTGTCAAAATGACGTCTAATGTTTATACCTATCTCTATGAATACAATGACAGAGGGCTTCTATCAGCAATCAGAAAGGCAAGCAATAGACAAGAGAATTTTCTCGAAGAACTTACGTTCAAATATGATGAATTAGGCAACATTGTTGAAAAACACATTACGAAAAATGGAGTTTTTACAACGGATATTCAGATAATTTACAATAGCAAAAGTAAGCTAGTTTCTTCAATTATAACAAGACAGGTAAGTACAGGATACATGACGATATTAAGGTTTAAAGAAGTAGAATACTATCACTAGGAATCTTTAATTCTTCCAGCTACAGCATTTTTCACAGTATTCTCTAAAGATCTAAATTCAAAGTCTAATTCTGAACAAATCTTTTTATTTGAATAAGACAAATTACCGAACAAACTGGTAACTGTTTCTTTTGTGAGTGAAGGTCTTTTTCTCAAGAAAAATGAAAATGTACCACTAAGAATTCTGGCGATTGTAACCATCCACATTTTAGTCGCTATTGTGGGTGGATTGACATTTAATTCTTTGGCTATTTCGCTCATTAGTTCTTTGAATGATTGATTACTGCCAATGCACAAATACCGCTCGTTTATTATGGAAGAATTCATCAAACGACACATAATTTCAGCAACATCTCTTGCATCCACTTGTGCATTAGATCCAGGAGGATAGAATTTCACTCCTTTCCGCATGGTACGAAAAATGGTCAATGAGCTGTCATTCCAATTTCCTGCACCTAGTATTACACAAGGATTTACTATAACTGCATCTAAACCTTCTTCTATGCCTCTCCATACTTCCTTCTCAGCAGAGTATTTCGAGATACTATATCCACTTGTACTGGGTGTTGTTTTCCACTTTCTATTTTCATTATTTTCTATGAAGTCATCCCCACCAATGGCTGCTGTAGAACTAACGTAGCATAATTTATCAATACGATTTTCTAAGCAAACATTGACAACATTCGCTGTTCCTTCTCTGTTAATTTTCATGCAAAGATTAAAGTCTCTTTTGTGAAACGAAACCAATGCAGCACAGTGATATACCTGTGAGAAATTCTTCATTGATTCTTGAAGAAAAGGTACATCTAGAATATCTCCTTTTAACCACTCTATTTTTTTAAAGTAAGACTGCCAATTCTCAGGATAGTAAAATTTAAAAACGCACTTAAGTTGCTCAATCTTTTTTTCAGAACGATAAATCGCTCGGATAGAGTTAGTCCTTCTAGTTAAACTAATTAATAAATGACTGCCTAAAAGTCCGGTTCCACCAGTTACAAAAATCATAAGACAAAGATAGTCTTTCTTTAAAAAGAGGGACGTAACAGATGAAAATCATCGGAAGAATAACTAGGGTGATCATAAAAAGGACAATTAGATACTCCGAATGTATAAAACGAAGGTATTAATTACCAAAAATTTTGTGGTAACGAATCTACTTTCGTTTCTTTGCAGTATATGAAGACATTACTTATGCTACTACTTACTCTTCTCTGTTTAACATCTTGTACTTCCGAATACGAAGAAAGGTTAGAGGAGGGCAAAAATCTAATGAATCGACTTAAAAAGGTAGAAGGTTCTAGTGATTACCTATCTGATCATCAACTGAAGGTAGAAATCAGTCAGATTAAGAATGAAATTAATTTACTTGCAAAGGTTTCAGGTAATGAAATCCTATTCTTGAAGGAAATTGTTAACTACTAAAGTTCTAACTCTAAAGATGGGTCCCAATTTTTTTCTTTAAAATCAATAATTTTATCGTCTTTCACAATAATACCCTCTTTTTCGAGCAGGTTTTCCATTTCGTTTGGAGAAGTAAAATGCATTTTCCCGGTTAACATACCGTTTCTATTTACTACTCTATGAGCTGGAACGTCAGAAAATTGATGAGCAGCATTCATTGCCCAGCCAACCATTCTACTCGATCTAGGTGATCCAAGATATTTAGCGATTGCTCCATACGAAGTTGCCCGACCCCTTGGTATTAGCCTTACTACATCATATACATTATGAAAAAAGTCCTTGTGTTTATTAGGAATTGAAACTTCCATTATTCAACAGTAACTGACTTAGCGAGGTTACGAGGTTGATCGACATTACACTCTCTCATTACAGCTATGTGATAGGAAAGTAATTGAAACGGAATAGTAGAAAGCAATGGAACAAGATGCTCATCCGTTTCCGGAATTTCAATAACATGATCAGCAATGCCTTTTACAGTTTCATCACCTTCCGTTACCACCGCAATTATTTTCCCTTTTCGAGCTTTTACTTCTTGAATGTTACTAACTACTTTCTCATATGAAGGTCCTTTAGTAGCAATCACAAATACCGGCATTTCTTCATCAATTAATGCAATTGGACCATGTTTCATTTCTGCAGCAGGATAACCTTCTGCATGGATGTAAGAAATCTCTTTTAATTTTAAAGCACCTTCCAAAGCAACTGGAAAAGAGCTTCCACGACCTAAGTACAGAGCATTTGTAGCATCTTTGTATTGCTCGGAGATGTATTTTATTTTTTCATTTTTGTCTAAAACCGTTTGAACTTTAGAAGGAATCGCTTCCAATTCAGATAGGAGAGTTCTAAATTTAGAATCACTGACGGTACCTTTTCTTTTAGCAAGAGAAAGAGCCATTAAAGTTAGAACCGTTACTTGGGCTGTAAAAGCTTTTGTTGATGCCACACCAATTTCTGGACCGGCGTGAGTGTAAGAACCAGCATCTGTGATTCTTGAAATAGAAGAACCAACAACATTGCAAATCCCTAGAATAGTTGCGCCTTTTGATTTTGCTAATTCCAACGCTGCAAGAGTATCAGCAGTTTCACCAGATTGAGATATGGCAATTACTATGTCATTTTCATTAATAATTGGATTACGATATCTAAATTCACTAGCATATTCAACTTCTACATTGATTCTTGCAAGATCTTCGAACAAATATTCACCGACAAGACAAGCGTGCCATGAGGTACCACAAGCAATCATAATAATACGGTTCGCTGTTGCCATTTTTCTCTCATAGTCCTTGATTCCGCCAAGTTTAACCCATGCCTCTTGAGCATTTAATCTCCCTCTAAAACAATCCGTAATTGAACGCGGTTGTTCATGTATTTCTTTGAGCATAAAATGATCATACCCCCCTTTTTCAAGTGCTTCTAATTGAAGTTCCAGTTCTTGAATGTAAGGTGTTTTAGCTACATCATCAATACCATACAACTTTAAACCTTCATCTAAATCAAGGACTGCAATTTCTTCGTCCTCCATGTAAACTACTTTTTTCGTATATTCTACAATTGGAGTTGCATCAGATGCGCAGAAAAAATCATTATTTTTCCCTATACCTACTACCAAAGGGCTACTTTTTCTAGCAGCAACTAATTGTCTCGGATTGTCTTTTGAAATTAATACAATTGCATAAGCTCCTATGACTTGTTGGAGGGCCAAACGCAAAGCTTCAGCAGTAGAAACACGCGAGTTTTTCTTTATATCTTCAACTAGTATGGTTAAAACTTCTGTGTCAGTTTCACTTTTAAAAGAGTATCCTTTACGAATTAATTCTTTTTTTAAAGAATCATAATTTTCAATTATCCCATTATGAATCATGGCAATTTCTCCGTCACTTGAAATATGAGGGTGTGCATTAATGTCGTTTGGTTCTCCGTGAGTTGCCCATCTCGTGTGACCGATTCCTGAATAACCCTTTCTATTTTTGTCCTTGGTAAATTCTTCTAGGTTTGCAACCTTGCCTTGTTTTTTGTAAAGGTTAAGTTCTCCCTTATCTAGTAAGGCAACACCAGAACTATCATACCCTCTATATTCCAAACGTTTTAATCCTTTAATAACTATAGGGTAAGCTTCAAGTTCTCCAATGTAAGCAACAATTCCGCACATATTTTTTCAATTAAAATTCAGTATAAAGAATACTCAATCTAGGTTTCTTTTTATTGGTCGACATTGGACCATTGAATATTATTCTTTCAGCTGAAGAACTGTGAAGGATTGGTGAAAGAACAAGTCCATTATTTTGGATGTCTCCATTAACTACGGCTTGGACATAAACTCTTAAATCCATTGCGAAGCTCTTAGAAAAGTCACTGTAATTTGCAATGGTGTTAACACCAAAAAGTTCAGTTGAGCCTGACTCTAAAGTAGTCGCAACAGACAAGCTGAAACCTGGAGAATAAGAAGAACTTGATTGAAAACTAATCGGTAATTCCAGAGTTGCGCTATGGATTACTGCTGTTTTAGGAATGTTATCGATACCACTAAAACGAACAACTGCCCTGCTACCGAAAGACTGAGAATAATATTCTATCTGTCCAGAAACGGTATCATTTATAACTGTTTCTACGTTAGTAAACGAATTATCAAGAGACACACGATTAAAATCAGCGGCATTGGAGTTCATAATAAAATCGAATGTTTTTACAACACCAAGTTGGCGATAATAAATGGTTACTTTTGATAGAGGATCTGTTAATCGGAAGTAATAAACACCGCCAGTTCCACTCGTTTGAAGTCCGTTATTTGTGATAATGTGCAATCCATTAAAATAGGATGTAAATGAAGCATCATCGAAGAATGTACCCGTAGCTGCATTTGCCTCTGTCATAAAGGTTCTAGCCAGATTTGTGTCTAGCGGAATTCTCAATTGAGGACTAACGGTATCCACTCCTATCACAGTAATATTTTGATTATCGAGATTAAATGTGTTTGAGCCTAGCACAAGATTCGTTGAATTCGCATCTAGTTTAGAGTCAAAAGAGTAATAGGTGGAATCTATAAAAAGTTCTTCTCCCATTTCGTAAACTTCAATGGTTTGTGCACCCACATCTCCATAAAGACCGTTGTAAACTAAACCTAAAACCATAGAATCAATGATTACATCATTCAGGTCACCAAAATTAGGGCTACTGCCAGAAAGAAGAATCTGAGTGTAAATCTCAGAGCGGTAGGTTCCGAAAACAGGATCGTTATAAGATCCTAAAATTCCAAAAATGGCATTGTCTGAAATAACAGAATCATCGAAGTAAGAAAACGTTTGCAAAGAAAATGTATCAATCCCATCAGAATTTAATAGTTCATTTTGGTCAATTGAATTTTGACCCAAAAGGTTTTCTTTTTTCTTACAAGAGATGCTTAATAAAAGACTAAACAAAAAAGTAGCGGAAAGAACCATCCCTTTCCGCCACATTGCAGTTTTATTTGTATTCATATTATATGAGAACTTCTGTACCAATTACTTTATCCAAAAATTCCGAAATTTCTTTCACTTGATGTTCTTCTGCTACATATTCTAACTTATCACATGTTGCATCATCAAAAATTGCTTTTAATTCCGGAGTTAACTCTTCACTACCAACGCATAAACCGTCTGAATATTTTACAGCAGATTTAGTAATGCTTTCAAAGTTTGCTTCTTTAAGCTCTTTTAATACATCATCGTTGAATCCATCAAATTTAAGCTTTTCTCCAAAGCGCTCGTCCCAATTATTGTTAAACCCTTCGTTGAAGAGGTTGTAAACAACTTTTGTGTTGGCAAAATGAGGCTCGTCTTTGTAAATGTTTTTTAAATACATTGGCATTAATGCAGTCATCCATCCATTACAATAGATAATATCTGGTTGCCAGCCTAATTTCTTAACTGTCTCAAGAACACCTCGGCAAAAGAACATGGAACGTTCATCATTGTCTTTGTGCTCTTTCTCTTTCTCATCAACAACTGTACTTTTACGTTTGAAATATTCATCGTTGTCGATGAAGTAAACTTGCATTCTTGCAGCAGATATTGAAGCTACTTTAATAATTAAAGGATGGTCTGTATCATCTATAATTAAATTCATGCCGGACAAACGAATAACTTCATGTAATTGATGTCTTCTTTCATTGATAACTCCGAAACGTGGCATAAAAACCCGAATCTCTTTTCCTCCCTCCTGAACACCTTGTGCTAAGTTTCTCGCTGTAAGACAAACCTCAGACTTTGGTAAGAATGGGGACACCTCCTGTGAGATAAATAGTATTTTCTTTTTCTCCATGAATTGTTTATTGATAAAAACGAATACAAAAATATACAAAAAAAAGTGAAACTTCAACAAAAACACATAGTTTTGTTGCTTCGAATTCGGTAAAAATGAATGATTTTAAAGTATTTACGACTGTTGAATCGCTGCGAGAGAAACTACAAAGTAGAGGTGAAGGAAAAAAAATTGGTTTAGTCCCGACTATGGGAGCTCTACATCATGGTCACTTGGTGCTTGTCGCTGACGCTTTTAAACGCGCGGATCTTGTTGTCGTTAGTATCTTTGTGAATCCCACTCAGTTCAATAATCAAGAAGATCTTAAGAAATACCCAAGAAATCTTGAGCAAGACCTAGCACTACTTCGTACGGTTGGTGAGGTTGTTGTTTTTGCTCCTAGCGAAGCAGAAATATACCCTCCGTCATATGATGAGATTGAACTTGAATTAGGTTCTTTAGCTACAACGATGGAAGGAAAATATAGAAAAGGTCATTTTAATGGGGTAGTAAATGTTGTGAATCGTTTTTTTGAAATTGTGCAACCTGATTTTGCATTCTTTGGAGAAAAGGACTTTCAACAACTAGCCGTAATCCAATTTATGGCGAAAGAATTGGAATCTTCAGTAGAAGTTATTGGTTGTTCTATTGTAAGAGAAGCCTCTGGATTGGCTAGTAGCAGTAGAAACTATCGTCTTTCTGACCAGCAAAAAGAGGAGGCAGTTGTCCTTTCTGTTTCGTTGAGAATTGCAAAGGAACTAGCGTCCGTTTACTCTCCTTTTATTGTGAAAGAATTGATTATCGATATCATTGATAAATCCAACCTCGAATTGGAATATTTTGATATTGTGCACCCCGAGACTTTGGAGCCTATTGTAAATTGGGTGCCAGGAAGTCAAGCTTGCCTTGCTGCTTTTTGCGGGGAAGTCAGATTAATTGACAATATGCAATTAACTCAGCCGTTGTAACGTTAATAAAATTAAATTTGCAATCAAACTAGCAATCTAAGTATGTTAATTCAAGTAGTAAAATCTAAAATTCATCGTGTTTCTGTAACACAGGCAGAGCTTAACTATATAGGGAGTATAACAATTGATGAAGCATTGTTGGAAGCATCAAATATGGTAGAAGGAGAGCGAGTTCAAATTGTCAATATTGACAACGGAGAACGTATAGAAACATATACAATAAAAGGAAAAAAGGATTCTGGGACCATTTGCTTGAACGGTCCTGCGGCTAGAAAAGTAGCAGTCGGAGATAAAATAATTATCATCGGTTATGGTTTTATGACAATGGAAGAAGCGAAAATCTTTAAACCATCGATTGTTTTTCCAAATGAAGAAACAAATTTAATGGATTAATTTTTGAAGGGTCAAATAGTTAAAATACTAAAAATTGTTATTCCAATAAGTATTGGTGTTTATTTGACATGGTATTTCTTTAGTGGACTCACAGAGAGACAAATAGAGCAAGCGAAAGATGCCTTCTTTGAAGCAAATTATTTTTGGGTACTCTTAGGGCTATTAGTTGCAATTTTAAGTCACGTTAGTCGTGCATATCGATGGCGTTTCTTGCTTGAACCTCTGGGTTATAAACCAAGACTATCAACATCTTATCATTCTGTTATGGCAGGTTATGTAATCAATTTTACGATCCCTCGTTCGGGAGAAATAGCAAGAGCAGGTTTAATGGCAACCTATGATGATGTTCCTTTCGAAAAGGGGTTTGCTACGATTATTGTTGAGCGCTTGATTGATGTCGTAATGCTTGGTATTGTTTTCTTTATAACGGGTTTCTTGCAAACACAATCGGATAACTTTCAAGAAATTACAAAGAGTGGAACTGGTGAAAAGTCGTCAAATTTAATCTGGTACATTCTGGGTGTAGGTTTAATTTTTGGAATCATCGGTCTTATCATTTACTTTAAAAGCAAGAAGGTAAATTCATTTGTGAATGAAAAGTTGAAGGGTTTTTTAGAAGGATTAAAGTCAATTTGGACCATGAACAAAAAGTGGTCGTTTATTGCGCACACTATTTTTATTTGGATGTGTTATGTTGGGTCAATTTGGATGTTTGCACAAGCATTTCCGGAAACATCGATGATGGAAGCTGGTTGTGTCTTTGGGGCATTCTTTGTTGGGGCAACGGCTATTGCCTTACTTCCTGGGGGAATCGGGATCTACCCAATTTGGATTGCAGAAGTCCTTCTAATTTACAACATTGATTTTCCCGCATTTGGAATTTTTTTGTGGGTAATTCAGACAGTTCTGATAGTGGTTCTTGGCTTAAGTTCTTTATTTTTAATTCAACGAAGAGGGAAAGTAGATTCGCTGCATTCATAGATTTGTAGTGCAGATCTAAGGTTAAATTATCTAAAAAACAATACTTTTATTCCTATGATTACTCGATTCAATTACATTCAAAACAAAATTCTTTCTCACGAAGAAGCAAAAAAACGAATTTCTACTTGGCGTTTAAAAAGCGATAAAATTGTTTTTACAAATGGCTGCTTTGATATTCTCCATAAAGGACATGTTTCTTATTTGGCACAATCGGCAGAATTAGGAAACCGATTGGTTGTGGCTTTAAATACCGATTCTTCTGTAAAACGGCAAGGAAAAGGAGAAGGCAGGCCAGTTAATAATAATGATGCAAGAGCAATGGTATTGGCTTCACTCGGTTTTGTAGATGCAATCGTTTTTTTTGATGATGACACACCACTTTCAATGATTGAAGATTTGCAACCAGATGTGCTTGTAAAAGGCGCAGATTATGATCCTAGGGAAATGAACTCCAATTCTAATAAATACATTGTAGGCTCTGATATAGTGAAGAAGAATGGAGGGAATGTTGTTAGTATTCCGCTGGTAGAAGGTTTTTCTACAACAGAAATAATTGAAAAGTTAAAAAAATAGCTCAATTGAACTTTGGGCAATCGAGCGCTTGAACAATTCAATGCTCAAACGCTCGAAAACTCTATATCATAGTTCTGTTAGATCTCAAGAACACAACATGCGCTTTCGGATCTGTTTTTGTGATAAGTTCTTCCAGTTTTGACAATTTACTCGTGTTTTTGGTCACTAAAATCATTTTTTCATTGGAGTCGTGGTGAATTAATTTTACACTTTCTTTTGGCAACTGCTTAGATTCCAAAATCTCTTTTTGAATTTCATCGTTTCGCAGAGAAAAAACAAGCACGGTTTTAGTTTGCATAGCCTTATTTTGGTAATATTCTATCGTTTTACTGATTGTTATAATGGAAATGAGACTATATGCGGCCATGGTGTAATCATTGAAAATAACTACACCAATTAATACGATTGCTCCGTTAATAATTAAGTTCAACTCACTGAATGGAATCTGTAAGTATTTTTGTACCAGTTTAACAAGAATATCATTCCCGCCAGTTGTTGCTTTGGCAGACATAACTATTGCCACAGCCACGCCGATTAGTACTCCTCCAAAAACGGAAGAAACGAGAATGTCATCTACCAAAGCCTCACCATTGGATAAATATATGACAAGGTCAATACCAAAGGACACCGTGACCATGGAAAAGGTCGTTTTCAACCCATTTTTCCGACCGAGTATCTTAATACCGAGTACTAAAATTGGAATATTTATACTCATGGCAATAAACCCCACAGATAAATTGAGAACTTCTTGAATAGCAATGCTCAAACCAAAGATTCCTCCAGGTACAATATTATGAGGAACAATGAATAGTGCGTAACCTACTGCCAAAATCACAGATCCTAAAAGAACTTTAGCATAGCTTAACAGTTCTTCTTGAGGAAAACGGATGTTTTTAATTTCCCGAGCTAATTTTTCTCGAATTGAGTGTTGTTGAAATTTCATTTTTTGATATAAAAAAAGCCCCTTTGAATTTCGTTTGTATCAAAGGGACTGGTTATTAATAAATAATTACAGTTATATAGTTGATACAGTATGGTTAAAGCAATAATGTTTGAGCATCATCTTCCAAATTGTTTTTATCTTAATGCCGTGCATCAAATGTGTCGAAAAATTCATATCTAAAGTTTAAATCAAAAAAAAAACGTTCATCTTATTAAGAGAACGCCATCCAATATTCTAGAATATGTATGTACTACGTCCTCTGGAATCGCTTCCAAGGCATATAACAAATAAATATATGTTTCTGTACATTCAAATTCATGGGGCAAATGTAGGAAGATAAAGTGTAGAGGCAATTTTTTTCAAGAAAAAAAATTATTTACTCTAGATTCAATTTTTTCTAATTCTCCGTTTTTGTCTAAGCATGTTTCGACGCTTCAACGATTTAAGTGCGACACTAGCTCAAGACAGCGCAAAAAAGTTTGCAAAGAATTGCTTTGATACGATGCAAACAAATCGATCTTTCGCCGCCTCTTTTCTTAAATTTAAAAAGGTCACTGCACTTCGTTAAAGCGCACTTAATTCTTTTACCAAGTTCGCTCCACTCATCTCTTCCGAAACCTCAACATCCAATCTACCCAAAATGGTTGGTGCAATATCTGCTAAAATCCCATCGTTGATTTTCGCAGTTGCATCTTTTGTTACCAAAACAACCGGAACAGGATTCAATGAATGCGCAGTATTCGGACTTCCGTCTGAATTGATTGCGAAATCTGCATTTCCATGATCGGCAATAACAATAAATTCGTATCCATTCTTTAGCCCTGCCGTTACAACATCTTTCAAACACGCATCAACAGTTTCAACGGCTTTTTGAATGGCAGAATAGATTCCAGTGTGCCCAACCATGTCGGGATTAGCAAAATTTAAACAAATAAAATTAGGTTGATTGGTCCGAATGTCTTCTACAATTTTATCGCGTACTTCTGGTGCACTCATTTCAGGTTGCAAATCATAAGTTGCAACTTTTGGTGAATTAATTAACAGTCTTCTTTCGTTTTTAAATTTTTTTTCTCGTCCTCCACTGAAGAAAAAAGTGACGTGAGGATACTTCTCCGTTTCCGCAATTCTAACTTGCGTTTTGTCATTTTTTGCCAAAACTTCTCCCAAAGTATTGACAAGATTATCTTTCTCAAAAATCACATTGATGTTCTCGAACGTATTGTCGTAGCTAGTCATAGTGAAGTACGAAATATCTAGCTTGCGCATATTGAGCCTCTGAAAATCTTTTTGCGTTAATGCAATCGATATTTCTCTAGGCCTGTCAGTTCTGAAGTTAAAACAAATAGCGACGTCCCCATTTTTAAGATTGTTCGTACCGTTTATTTTTACCGGTTCAATAAATTCATCAGTTATTTTGTTTTCATAAGATTCGTTGATTGCATCACTTGCAGAGTTAAATTTCTCACCCTCCCCATTTACCATCACGTCGTATGCTTTTTTGATCCGTTCCCAACGGTTATCTCTGTCCATGGCAAAATAGCGGCCAGTGACAGTTGCAATTTTAACATTGGTTCCTGCAATTTCTCCTTCCAATTCTTGAATGAAACCGAGTCCACTTTTTGGGTCGCAATCACGACCATCTGTGAACGCATGAATCAATACATTTTCAATTTTATAATTCTGTGCCATTTCGCACAAAGCATATAAATGTTCTTGAGAACTGTGCACTCCACCTTTTGATACCAAACCAAATAAATGTAAATCGACACCATCTGTTTCTGCTTTCTTAAAGGCACTTTTTAAGACAGAGTTTCCAAAAAAACTTCCGTCTCTAATGGATTTGTTAATGCGTGTTAATTCTTGATAAACAATTCTTCCAGCACCAATGTTTAGATGGCCCACTTCGGAGTTTCCCATTTGTCCATCAGGTAAACCAACATTTTCTCCGCTTGTTCCCAAAGTTGCGTTGGGGTAATTTTTCAACAAAGAATCCATAAATGGAGTGTGAGAATTATAAATCGCGTCCGACTTTGATCGGTCACCGATTCCCCAACCGTCAAGAATGATTAATCCTATATTTTTAGTCATTTTGAAATGTTATTTGAAAATTCGTTCCTCTTGGCGGGTTGTCTAAGCACTCAATTTTTGCATTGTGCATTTTCACTAGTTTAGCTACAATAAATAAGCCCAGCCCAGTTCCTTTTTGCGTTCTCACTTCTTCATTTCCTACTCGGTAGAATTTAGAAAAAACAGCAGTTTTATCTTTTTTAGAAATGCCAATTCCTTCGTCTATTACACCAAAAACAACGGTGTTTTTTTCTTTCCTAGCGTAAATAGTAATGGGAGAGTTTTTTGGAGAATATTTAATAGCATTTTCCAATAGGTTACTTATAATAGTTTCAATAGCAAATTTATCTGCTAATATAAGTAGCTTTAGGTCAGCACTCATAGATATGTTTTTACCGTTGGAAAACAGTTCAAAACGTGTTTTAATTTTCTCAATAAGCAAGTTTAAGTCAAATTTTTCTTTTTCTAAATTGAGGGCATTGTTTTCTATTCTAGATGCGTTTAAAATATTATCTATCATGTACTCTAAACGTGTATTTTCTTCGACAGCTTTATTTAATAAGTCATCTTGTTGTTCCTTGCTCAATTCTCTTTTCTGTAACGTTTGTATGAACAGTTTGCTAGAAGCAAGAGGCGTTTTTAGTTCATGCGTAACTGATAAGAGGAAATTATTTTGATTCTCAGAAAGCTTAAGGTCTTTCTTTATCGAACGTTTAATTTGCCATACCCCAAGGAGTATTAATAAGAGAAAAACCGAACCTTCTCCAATGATCATTTTTACTCGCTTCGCTACTTGGGCAGATTCAGCTGACACCTCTTGTGTTAGTTCAATAAGATGATAACCCCACCAGGCAAATTGCAGAACGATGTATGCACTAATGACATAAAATATAAGTGCAGTTCGTCTATTCATAAGTTAATTTTAGTAAGCTCGGTTGTTACTTCCTTCTTTCCAGTTGATAAACGCTTTATTCACTACCTTATTACCTCCTGGGGTTGGATAATTTCCGGTAAAATACCAATCTCCTGTATTGTTTGGGCAGGCTCTGTGTAAATTTTCTACTGTTTGGTAAATAATTTGAACCGGAGTATCAATAGAAGATGGTGTTAACAACTCACTGATTTTCTGCGAAACTTCATCATCAGAGAATGGTGAATAAATTTCTTGAACATAATTTTTAATCTGTTCTTTCGGAAGATTTTCTTGAGCCTTACACTTCAAATATACGTCCTCTATTAACTGCTCCATTCTTCTGTCCTTTATCAATTCAATAGTCGCTGAAAAGGCGATAAAATCACCCATTTTTGCCATATCTATTCCATAGCAGTCGGGATAGCGGATTTGAGGTGCAGAAGAAACAACGACAATTTTTTTTGGATCCAATCGGTCTAAAATTCTTAGAATTGATTGCTTTAAGGTTGTTCCACGAACTATACTGTCATCAATAATTACAAGATTGTCTGTATGTGGAACGACACTTCCATAAGTTATGTCATAGATGTGTGCCACTAAATCATCGCGAGAATCATCTTGAGTAATAAAGGTTCTCAGTTTTGCATCTTTAACCGCAATTTTCTCAACACGCGCACGCTGTAAAATTATATCGCGTATATCTGCTTGATTTGGATTGTCACCAAGCTCTGAAATTTGTTTAATTTTTTCTTCGTTCAGATAATCTTCCAATCCTTTAATCATTCCAAAATAAGAAACCTCGGCAGTGTTAGGAATAAATGAAAACACGGAATTTTTTAAATCATGGTCTATGGTCTCTAAAATTTGAGGGACTATATTTTTACCTAATTGTTTTCTTTCATTGTAAATATCGATATCACTTCCTCTGGAAAAATAAATTCGCTCAAAAGAACATTTTGCAACTTCAGAAGGTTTATTAATTAACTTTTCACTCACTCGACCGTCTTTTTTGACAATTAATGCATGTCCAGGTTGTAGTTCTTGTATTTGATCTGCTTTTAAATTAAACGCTGTTTGAATGACGGGTCTTTCTGAAGCGACCACAACAATTTCGTCATCTTCATAAAAGAAAGCAGGTCTAATCCCAGCGGGATCTCTTAATACAAAAGCATCTCCATGGCCGAAAAGACCAGCCATTGCATAACCACCATCCCAATCTTCCGAAGCATTTTTGAGAATTTTCTCTATGTCAATATTTTTAGCAATTTTCTCATACACTTCTGCATTCGAATAACCTTGTGGTTTTAGAGAGTTATACAATTCATCATTCTCCATGTCTAAATAGTGCCCTACTTTTTCAAGAACAGTTACCGTATCAGACATTTCTTTAGGGTGCTGTCCGACATGTAAAAGAACATCGAACAACTCATCTACATTTGTCAAATTAAAGTTCCCAGCAACAACTAAATTTCGAGTAATCCAGTTGTTTTGTCTCAGAAACGGATGACAATTTTCAATAGCATTCTTTCCAAAAGTTCCATATCTCAGGTGGCCTAAAAATAGCTCTCCTGTGAATCCGGCATTCTTTTTTAAATACTCAACGTCATTTAGCAAATCAGGACTTTTTTCCTGAATTTCTTGAAAACGTCCATTGATATGGTCAAAAATTTCTTGAATTGGTTTGTCACTAACTGATCGAAATCTAGAAATGTATCTTTCTCCAGGAGTCATGTCTAATTTAATATTCGCAACTCCTGCACCATCTTGTCCTCGGTTGTGCTGCTTCTCCATCAGAAGATGCAACTTATTTAGACCGTAAAAAGACGTGCCGTATTTATCAAAGTAGTATTGAAGAGGTTGTTTTAAGCGCAACAGTGCAATTCCGCATTCGTGTTTAATAGCATCACTCATTCTAGAAACAGATAAAATTCACTGCAAATTTACAACTTTAATTTGGGTAGTAATGCAATTAAATCGGGTTAGTTTTCAACCTGCTTTAAACAATTTTAAAGGCAACTATTTACCAAAATAAACGACTATATAGTACTTAGATCAGTCTAATTCCTCAATGTTTTGATTTTTTAGGTCAATTCACTTATTTAAAATTATTGTATTTTTAACGGTTAATGAACATAGTTACTTTATTCATATCTACTTTTATAGTGCTCGCATTTTCTGCGAATGCTCAAGAAGCATGGATGAATCCTAATAGAGGTCAATGGGATGAAAGGGTAGAATACAAGGTAGATTTGCAGATGGGAGAAATTCTAATTGAAAACGATGGGTTCACTTATTTTATAAATAACTCGAAGCAAAATTTTAGGCATTCTCATGAAAGTGAAAAAGTGAATAAAAGTTCAAATCAAGAGGAAACCTACCGAGCACATGTTGTGAAATCTAAGTTTATTGGTTCTTCTTGGCAAGGAGAAGTTGTAGAAGCTTATCAATCGTCTTTTTATAATAATTACATTCTTGGCAATGATAAAAGTAAATGGAAGGGTAGAGTTTACAGTTATTCTTCAATTTTGATGAAAAATTATTACCCTGGAATCGACATGCGAGTTGAGGGACAGCAAGGGTTAAAATACTCTTTTGAAATATCACCAGGAGTGAATAGTGACCTTATTCAAATTAAATATGAGGGCCAGAACGACTTGTTTATTGATGACAAAGGACAACTTATTTTAAAGACAGAATTTGGAGAAATTATAGAGGGAAAACCTATTGCTTGGATAGAAACAGAAAGAGGCAAAGAAAAAGTAGAGGTTAGTTATTTAGTTGATAAACAATCTGTTAAATTTCACTTCCCAAGGGGTTATGACAGAAGTAAAAAATTAATCATTGATCCAACACTAGTTTTCTCCTCATTTACGGGCTCTTCAGCTGATAACTGGGGGATGACCGCAACTCCTGATATCGCCGGAAATGTATTTGGGGGAGGAGTGATTTTTAACAATGGTGTTTATCCTACAAATGCAGGTGCTTATGATATATCATTCAGTGGAGGAACTGTTGATATTGGAATATCCAAATTCACTGCTGATGGTACAGGGTTGATTTATTCGACTTACCTTGGAGGGAATGGATCAGAAACTCCAAATAGCACTATTTGTTCTCCAACGGGAGAACTTTTCATTTTCGGGTTAACATCGTCATCTGATTTTCCAATGACAGGTGGGACGTTGAATCCAATTTACGGTGGAGGACCGAACTTGTCGACCAATGCGAATGGACTCGGGTTCACGCAAGGTTCAGATTTATTTGTAGCGAGATTGAGTGCAGACGGAAGTACGCTAATTGCATCAACCTATGTGGGAGGTTCAAACAATGATGGTTTGAACATTTCTAACTTAAAATACAATTATGGGGATCAGTTTCGAGGTGAAATTATTCTAGATGACTCTGGCTTTTTATATGTTACATCCAATACTAGTTCAACTGACTTTCCAGTTACAGGGTCAAGCCCACCTTTGTCTGGTGTACAAGATGCGGTTTTATTTAAAATGCCAATTTCTTTAAGCTCTTTAACTTGGTCTCGATATTTTGGGGGAGGTGGATTAGAAACAGGCAATTCAATTCAATTAGATTCGAATGGAGATGTGTTTGTGGCTGGCGGAACTGTTTCTTCGGGATTACCTTTTACTCAAGGGTTTTTAAGCACTTTTTCTGGAGGTATGAGTGATGCTTACTTGGCAAAATTCAATGGAAGCAATGGCAACTTTATTTCTGGGACTTATATAGGAGCGGGAGAATACGACCAGGCTTATTTTGTACAACTGGATAGTGAGGATAGTATTTATGTTTTAGGACAAACAGAAAGTGATTTGGGCATAACAGCAGGATTATACGGTAATCAAAATTCAGGGCAATTTATACAAAAATATTCGAATGATTTAAGTACAAGATCTTGGAAAACCATGATAGGTGCAAGTTCTGGTCGTGTTGAAATATCTCCTACTGCCTTTCTAATTTCTGATTGTTATGATATTTATTTCTCTGGTTGGGGCGGAGACTTAAACCAAAACAGCCAAGTAAGTCAAGCATTGTTCTCAACAACTACTGGTTTCCCAGTCACTTCAGATGCTTATCAAGCAACGACAAGTGGGAGTAATTTTTACATTGGTGTATTAAGCGCTAATTCTGGATACTTGAAGTATGGAACATTTATGGGAGGCAATACTACAAGCCCGGATCATGTAGATGGAGGAACAAGTCGTTTTGATAAGGACGGCAATATATATCAGGCAGTTTGCGCAGCTTGTGGAGGACAACCGAATGGTTTTACTTCAACACCAACAGCATGGTCAACAACTAACAATAGTAGCAATTGCAACATGGCGGTTTTTAAATTTGAATTGAACAAGGTAGAGGCCCTTGTTTCGGATCCAAATCCAGTTGTTTGTTTACCAGACTCTGTTTTTTTTATAAATAACAGTTCGAACGGCAATGATTTTTATTGGGATTTTGGTGATGGTAATATTTCTACTGCGGTAAACCCATCTCATCTATACCCTGGACCTGGTAATTATGATGTATCATTAGTTGTCTCAGATACAAATGGATGTTTTACTTCTGATACAGTCGAATTTTTAGTGGTAATTGGAGATTTCACGGGTTTCGTTACTCAGCCTCCAAACCCAATTTGTCCCAATGAAACTTACCAACTCGAATCTTCAGGTGGTGCCACATACAGTTGGTCTCCGGGGCAATTTTTAGATGATTCTACGAGCGCAACTCCTTTTGCCACAGTTTCACAAACCACATTGTTTACTGTTATTGTTGCCGACACATGTGGAGCTGACACTTTGCAAATAACTCTTCAAGTTGTAAATCCGTCTTCTTCTGCAACTGGTGATACTGCCGTTTGTATTGGTAATAGTGTTCAAATCGGAGCGCTTGGTGGTGGTTCCTATGCATGGTCACCAGCTATAACTTTGAATGATTCGACCCTTTCATCTCCTATTGCCACCCCATTTCAGACAACCAATTATATTGTTGATATTATCACTCCAGAGGGATGTGCACTGAGAGATACTGTTTTAGTAGAAGTATTCTTTTTGCCTCCAGTTCCTGTAATGCCAGACTCTGTGTTCATGTGCTTGGGGGGACAGGCAACAATATCAGTTTCTGGTGGGGATTCCTACTTATGGTCTCCTAATAGTAATATTTCTCAAATAACTGAACCAATTGTTACTGTTAATCCTCCAGTGAGTATGTATTATTATGCAGATTTTACAAATATCTGCGCTACGGTTCCCGATAGTGTTTTTATATCTGTTGTTGAAGCTGAAATTCAAGCATTTAGCGATACAATTATTTGTCCTGGAGAATCCGCTCAATTAATTGTTACCGGTGGAGTGAATTATAGTTGGTCACCTGTCGTCTCACTAAGTTCAAGTGGCGCATCTCTAGTTATGGCTTCACCGACAACTCCAACTACCTATTCTGTAGTTGGTATAGACCAGTACGGATGTGTAGATACTGATTCTGTTTTTGTCGATTTATTTCCTCTGGCATTCATTCAGACCAATCCAAATGTTTATGCGTTTTTAGGAGATCAGGTTCAACTTTCCGCAACGAGTTCAACAAACGGTCCATTTGTATGGAATCCATCCGAATTTTTAACATGCGTTGTTTGTAATGAACCTGTTGCAAATCCTGATCAGAACTATTATTATACGGTGAGTTATACTGATGTTAATGGTTGTTCTGATTCTGATTCTGTGGGAATATTTTATGACCCAATAATATATGTTCCGAATACCTTTACACCAGGAGAGACAGGAGTAAATCCCATTTTTAAGGCCAAGGGAGGTAATATTGCGGAATTCCACATGGAAATATATAATCGTTGGGGGGAATTAATTTTTACTAGTAATGATATGAACATGGGTTGGGATGGCTTATATAAAGGTATTCCTTCGCAAGATGGAACATATACTTGGAAGATAACAGTTGTCAGTTTTACGAAAGAATCAACAGACTATTATGGTCATGTGAACCTACTCAGATAACTGTTAGATAAATCGAGGGTCAGTTTCCATAACATGACCACAATTGTCACAAGCTCTTAATTCTTCAGAAGCATAAAAGGATCTAAATCTAGATAAAAAATCATGCTCAATATCCTCTAATGGAAATCGGTACTCATGCAATTTGTTGTTACATTTATCACAAAACCACATCAACCCATCTGTTAAACCGCTACCTTTTCTAACTCTTTCAATTACCAATCCTACCGTGTTTGCGCCTCTAATCGGAGAATGTGGTATGTTGGGAGGTAAAAGAAAAATGTCTCCTTCTCTGATAGGAATCTCTACCACTTTGCCTTCTACTTGTACTTTTACTAATATATCTCCTTCTAATTGGTAAAAAAGCTCTTCGCTTTCATTAAAATGATAATCTTTCCGAGCATTGGGACCACCAACTATCATAACGATAAAATCACCGGCTTCAATGTATAAATTTTTATTACTAACCGGTGGTTTCAACAAATCTCGGTTGTCGTCTATCCACTTTTGAAGATTGAAAGGAAGAAGCATTTTTTTACAATTATGGTTACAGGAGTAAAGTTATATTTTTTATTCGAGATGAAAAGAAACTATGATGTGAATTCACTCTTCGGAATAAATATGAATAGATTAGAGCAATGCACGCATAATTCTTTTACTTTTATAAAAGTAGAACTCTAAAAACAACAAATTTGCATGCCAAAAAAGATATTAATCATTCAAGGAGGCGGATTTAGAACCGGTTTTAGCGCAGGTGTGTTAGATGCGTTTATCGCAATGAAACACAATCCATACGATTCATTTTATGCAGTTTCTGGTGGAGCTATTGCGGTTTCTTACTTTCTGGGAAAACAATACAAGAAGTGCTTTGAGTCAATGTGTTTGTTAGCAACAGACAAAAACTTTATGAGTTACAACAAATTGATACGAAAAAACATGCTCATGGACGTTGATTACTTTTACAAAGTAGCGTATGAAAAAGTTCCTTTTGATGTTGACACAGCTATTCAAAGTATTGTTGATAAAGAATTAGCTATAGTTATCACCAATAAAAAAACGGGTCAACCTGAATATTTTCATCCTTCTAAAGAGACATGGTTAGATGCGGTTATTGCCTCTTGCACGTTACCTTTTGTAACGAAAGGAAAACATGTTTTTAATGACAATGAATATATGGATGGAGGCTGGAGTGACCCCTTACCAGTTTTGAAAGCGGTTAAAGATGGAGCTACAGAGATAACTATTATCCGAACTAGCCCGAAAGATTTAAAAATATCTCAGTCCTGGACTGACTATATAGGAACTTTTGCATTTAGATCTAATAGTAAATTACAGGCTTGTTTTGAGAACAATCATAAAAAATACAATGGTGCGATTGACTATATAAATTCTAATTCTGGAGAAATTAAAATCAATCAAATTGCTCCTGAAGTTCCATTACTTACAGGGACATATTCTAATTCTGTATCCGTCATTACAAAGGATTATAGGCATGGTATGCAATGTGGGCTTGATTTTTTACATAATGAGAGTAGCTAAATTGACGGTTAATATTCATGTTTATTCCAACCTTTTTTTTAATAATTTCGTCTAAACTAGTGTGTAAGTATAAAATATTGAATGATTTATACTATTTTTACAAATCAATTAAATAAAACTTTATGAAAAAAATTTACTTAAGTGCATTCTCTCTTGCAATTGTGATGAGTGCAAGTGCACAACTAAAAAAACAAGACGGGCCAGTTAAGAGGTCTAATGATCGTTTAGCTACGGTAAAAGCGAATAGTTCTACAACAAATGTTGAGAAGGCAGTTCCATTTTGGACGAATGATTTTTCAACTCCAGCTGATTGGGATATGTCTTTGAACACATCAAGTACTGGTACGGGTGTTTGGAACATTGTTACTGATCCAGCGGCCGTGCCAGCTGCAGGTCCTGCAACAATGGCAACTGCGGCAAATGGTTATGCTTTAATCGATTCTGACACTGAAGGCAATGGCGCTACGCAAGATGCTTACATCGCTTATGTGGGAAATACAGGAGCAGGAGCAGGAGTAATTAATTGCAGTGCTTATCCTAATGTAATTTTGAGATTTCAACAGCATTACAGAACTTTTCAAGACACAAGAACTTTGGAAGTTAGTAATGACGGTGGAACAAGCTGGACGGCTTTTACAGAAACAGACGGAACAGAGGTAAACACAAATGTGGATGGTTCGAAAGCGTTTAATATTACCTCTGTTGCTGGAAGCCAATCAAGCGTAATGATTCGTTTTCACTATGTTGCTGCATGGGGATGGCACTGGGCTGTAGATGATATTGAAATAGAAGCACAGCCTCTTGACGATATTCAAATCGTATCTTCTTGGATAGTAGGAACTGATAACGATGGAATTGAGTATGGCAAAACACCTATTGATCAATTACCTGCAGATTGGTTAGTAGGCTCTTCGGTATTTAATTTTGGAGCTGATGATCAAACAAATATTAACCTTGCAGTTGATTTTGGTTCATTTAATTCTGCTTCAGCAAATGCTTTAATTGAATCGGATTCAACAAGACTTCTTGAAAGTACTGAGACACCTACTTTAGCTGTTGGAGTTTACAATGGCACTTATACAGCAACATCTGCTTTAGAGGTAGGGGGAGCTAATTTTGCAAACAACGTTGGCTTGCGTAGTTTTGAAGTAACAAACGATGTGTATGCAATAGATGGTATTGATGTTCATCCAGCTTCTGAATTAGCACTTACATCTATGGGCTCTAACTCATTTACAGGTGCAGAAGACGGATTAGTTTTAGCAGCAATGTACTTTGTAAAGAATACAGCAACTATTTACTCATTGGAAGTACAATTGGCAAATGGCACAGTAGCGGGAGGAGAAATTTACGCTTCTATTATTGATACAGGTGTCTTTTTGAATAATGCAACTACACCATTGTTTTTATCTCAACCTTATACGGTAACTGCAGCTGATGTTACAGCTGGTTTTTGTACAGTTCCTTTTGATACAGGTTTTGAACCAGTTCTTACTGCGGGAGTTTATTTTGCTGCGGTTGAATTGTATAGTAACAGTAATCAAAATGACATCAGAATCTTAGATGATATTACAGTTGCACAACCATTTTACGGTTCCATGATTTTTATCCCAGGTGACCAAACTTATTCTAATGGTACTGCTATTGGTATAAGAATGAATACAGCTGAGCCTGCTGGAATTGATGAATATGAGTTAGCTGGTATTTCAGTTTACCCAAATCCATCAAAAGGAATCATTAAAATTTCTAACGATAACAATACTGATAACACAATCGCTATTTTTGATATGTTAGGTAAAGAAGTTTACTCTACTACTTCATCTACAGGTGTTTCTGTGGATTTATCAGGAAATGGAAGAGGTGTTTACTTAGTGAAAGTTTCTAACGAAAACGGATCTATGGTAGAAAGAATCGTTATTAGATAATATACGATTTGAGTCACATTACGTGATTTATATATTTTTGTAAAAGGTCGATGAAAGTCGACCTTTTTTTGTTGGAGTATAATAGAGTATTCACTTCTTTCATTATTTTTGCGCAAAACAATTAGTTATGAAAGCATATGTATTTCCAGGTCAAGGTGCTCAATTCTCCGGAATGGGAAAGGATCTTTATGACAACAATGAAATTGCCAAAGAAATGTTTAACAAAGCCAATGAAATTTTGGGTTTTGAAATTACAAAAATCATGTTTTCTGGTGCAGATGAAGAATTAAAACAAACAAAAGTTACCCAACCAGCAATATTTTTACATTCTACGATTTTAGCCGCATGCCTAGGAGAGTCTTTCCAGCCAGATATGGTGGCAGGACATTCTCTAGGAGAATTATCAGCTTTAGTAGCAAATAGAACGTTAAGTTTCGAAGATGCGCTTAAAATAGTATCGAAAAGAGCAATGTCTATGCAGGAGGCATGTGAAAGAGAGCCTTCTACAATGGCGGCGATAATTGGTCTGGAGGATGAGGTTGTTGAAAAAATCTGCGATGATGTTGACGGAATTGTGGTAGCAGCAAATTATAACTGTCCTGGTCAGCTAGTGATTTCAGGGGCAGTTCCTGCAGTGGAAAAGGCTTGCGAACAGTTAACTGAAGCAGGCGCAAGGAGAGCATTAATGCTACCCGTGGGAGGAGCGTTTCACTCTCCGTTAATGGAGTCGGCAAGAGAAGAATTGGCGGCTGCGATTGATTCTACAGAGTTTAATGCACCAATCTGCCCAGTATATCAAAATGTGACAGCAAGCGCTGTTACTGAGCCGTCGGAAATAAAAAAGAATCTAATAGCGCAATTGACTTCTCCAGTTAAATGGACACAAACTATGCATGCAATGATTGCTGACGGTGCTTCTGAAGTTATTGAGGTTGGTCCAGGAAAAGTGTTACAAGGTTTATTTAAAAAAGTAGATCGCAAATTTCAGACATCTAGCGCCGAATTGTAAAGTGACAAATAGAAAATTTTAAGCGGAATGGTTTGTGTCATTCCGCTTTTTTTTGTAACATTTTATGGAAATTAGTTTTTGTTTGCATCTTATAAGAGAACACAAAAATTAATAATTATGAAAAATTTTATGACAGTATTGGCAGCTATTCTAATGTCAGGCGCAACTTACGGACAAGATAATCTAGGAGAGGTTATTGGGACAGTTGTGGAAAAAAACACGACAACAGCAGCTTATGGCGCACATGTCTTTATCAATGACAATGGTAGAGAATACAATGGGCGTGCAGACATGGATGGTCGCTTTAGAATAAGTGCTATTCCAGCTGGAACTTATATAGTAAATGTGAGCTATAAAGGAGACACCTTGAAACAAAAAATAATTGCCGATGTTCCTATGGACGGATTTTATAATGCCGATACAATTAATTTTGACTCAGATGTTCTTAACATTAAAGTAGTAACGGTTAAGGCATCTGCTAAGATTAGAATGATTGACGGCAATCTACCCGTAACTACTTTAACAGCAGAAGAAATAACACGGTCTCCAGCAAAAACAAACATAAAAGATTTGATAAATTCGATGTCTTCGGATGTTCGAATGACAAATGACGGAGAACTTGTCTTTAGAGGTGCTCGTAAGGGTGATATGTTGTACTTAATGGATGGTGTAAAAACAACAACTATTGGAAATGTTCCAAGCTCTTCTATCGGTAGAATGATGATTTACACAGGAGGACTTCCGGCTAAATATGGTGACACTCTTGGAGGAGTAATAATTATGGAAACGAAGAGTTATTTCGATTTATATAGAAGATGGGAATCTTCACAAATTAGAGCGGGAAATTTGTAGAACTTAAAAATAACAGTAAGAAAAGAGTACGGACGGTTTATGACTTGTCCGTACTTGTTTTTAAAGTTCACTGTCTTTCAAAAACTCCTTCAACTTTTGCTCATTCTCTTTCTTGAGAATCATTAATTTATCATCAGATTGAATAACGATGTAACCATCCAGCCCATCAATGAGAGCAGTTTTTCCATTTGGAATGTTAATGATAGAGTTTGATGTGTTGAAGAGTGAAATTTTATCTCCCACCAAGGCGTTGTTGTTAATCTCTTTCTTCAAATGTCCATCTAAACTGCCCCAAGTACCGAGATCTGACCAGTCAAAATTGGCCACAACTACATCTATGTTTTTTGCATGCTCCATGATAGCAAAATCAATCGAAATGTCTTCGCAAGTTGCAAAAGCAAGATTAACAAAGTTTTGCTCTTTCTCCGTGTTATATATAGACAAGTCTGCTGTAAAAAGTTGATGAAGATTTGGCTGAAAGTTCTTTAACGCTTCGATTACCGTGATAGCTTTCCAAATGAAAATACCAGAATTCCACAAAAAATTCCCTGCATCCACAAATTCTTTTGCCATTGTCAAATCTGGCTTTTCACGAAATTGCTGCACTTCAAATATTGAATTTGGAACACTTTCCCGAGCTGAATCAACCTCAATATACCCATAACCTGTATCGGGTCGAGTGGGAGAAATACCAATTGTTGCAATTCTTCCTTTCTCTGCAGATTTAATAGCAGTATTGATAGAACTGGCAAAATTCTCGGTTTGAATAATCAAATGGTCAGCCGGAGCGATGATTAAATTGGCATCTGGATTTAAATCTTGAATTTTGCCGGCTGCATAAGCAATGCATGGAGCGGTATTCTTTCTTTCAGGTTCAGTTAAAACTTGCTCAGGAGAAAGATTAGGCAGCTGTTCAAGAACCATGTCTTTATATTCTATATTGGTGAGAACGTAAATATTTTCATTGGGAGATACACTTAATAAACGATCATAGGTCATTTGAATCAACGATTTTCCTATTCCTAGAACATCTAAAAACTGTTTTGGATGTTCAGGTGTTGATAGAGGCCAAAATCGGCTACCGATTCCTCCGGCCATTATAATACTGTAATTGTTTTTCATTTTCTAATTTTCTAATTCTTCCACTTTTGCCAAAGAATGGATGAGATAATCGCGTTTTGTATTCAATTCTCGACATAAAAACCGAGTTCTGCGTAAATTTCCTTTGGTGAAGACTTTATTGTTAAGAGCGAAAGTACTGTTTTTATCCAATTGTTCAAGAGTTTTTATCCCTTTTGAACTTAGGTCATATTTCATCAAAACGCGTTGTAATTTTACGTCAGAGCAGGATGATGCTTTTACTTTAACTAACGAATTGAGTAATACTTTTTCAATATCATTGGGCAAATCTCCGCTTTCTATGAGTGGATGAATCATTTTTGCATAAATATCCTTCCATTCTTGCCCATGAGGTTGAATTCGACGACCAAAATTGTTGTGAGCGACCAAATGAGCAAATTCGTGAAGCGTTGTTATTAAGAAAGAATACGGATTTAAGTTGTTATTAACTGTGATGACATGCAGATTACCCTTCCGGCCGACTCTAAAATCACCCAGTTTGGTTTTTCGTGGTTTGACAATTTTAAAACGAACGGGATTTTCCGTCATTAAAGCAACGACATAGTCTAAAAATTCACCAGGAATATACTTCTCAAAAAACGAATGATATTTAGTTCGCTCCATCATAATTGTTAAATGTATCGAATATAGCAGACATATATTCTTATTTTCATTGAATAAATTGCAAGCAATAAAAATACAATTATCTTTACAACTGTTGAAAAAGATGATTTCAAATATTGGTAAGTACATGCAAATGCTTTGGGTGGTTTTCTCGAAGCCTGAAAAATGGGGTGTGTTTAGAAAACGATTGTTTGATGAAATTCAATTGATTGGTATTAATTCTATTCCTATTGTTGCATTAATGTCCACTTTTATGGGGGGAGTAATTGCTCTGCAGACTGCCTCTAATATGGACTCACCTCTTTTACCAGAATATACAATTGGGTATATAACTCGATCTAGTACAATTTTAGAATTTTCACCAACCATTATTAGTTTAATTCTAGCAGGGAAAGTTGGCTCTAACGTTGCATCCGAAATAGGAACTATGAAAACAACAGAGCAAATTGATGCACTCGAAATAATGGGTGTCAATAGCTTATCGCATTTAATTTTACCAAAAGTGCTGGGCGCAATTTTATTCTTCCCAGTATTGATTACCTTCTCTATGGGACTTAGTATTTTGGGAGGTTGGCTATCATTAACCCTGTCTGGATTGTCTTCTACTGAAACATACGTCGTTGGTTTACGTTCGTTTTTTGAATTTTCGAATATTGTTTATGCTTTAACCAAGACAGTTGTTTTTGCCTTTCTCATTGTTTCTATAGCCTCATTTTATGGTTATTACACTAAGGGTGGAGCCTTGGACGTTGGAAAATCAGCAACTAAATCTGTTGTAAGTGCGAGTGTTGCGATTTTGATTGCTAACTTTTTCTTGACTCAAATGATACTATTATGATTGAAGTTAAGAACATCAATAAATCTTTTGGTGAAAACCACGTTTTATATGACATTAACGCTTCTTTTGAAAAAGGGAAAGTCAATCTAATTATTGGCCAATCTGGTCAAGGAAAATCAGTCCTAACCAAGTGTATTGTTGGTTTGCATAAGCCGGATACTGGTTCAGTATCTTTTAATGGCACCGATTTTACTAGTTTGGATCGAAAAGAAAAAAAAGATATTCGTAAGGAAATAGGAATGCTATTTCAGGGTTCCGCCCTGTTTGATTCGATGACTGTGGAAGAAAATATCATGTTTCCTTTGACTATGTTTACAAAAATGACCAAGAATGAGAAATTGAACAGAGTTAATTTTTGTTTAGATCGGGTCAATTTAACAGATACCAACAAGCTTTATCCAGCCGAATGTTCGGGAGGTATGCAAAAAAGAATAGCTATCGCTAGAGCAATATCAATGAATCCGAAATATTTATTTTGCGATGAACCGAATTCTGGACTGGACCCAAAAACAGCCATTGTAATCGACAATTTGATCCGAGAAATTACCTATGAATATGATATCACTACCGTGGTGATTACACATGATATGAATTCTGTAATAGAAATTGGAGATACCATTTTGTTTATTCATAACGGTCGAAATTGGTGGACTGGTGATAGAAAGCAAATTATTACTACCGACAACAAGGAGATTTCCGAATTCGTTTATGCATCTGATTTCATGCAGGAAATTCGTGCTTCAATGCAAGAAAAAAGGAGTTAGATTAACGGCATTGTTTTTTTACAGCCATCACTCATTTTTCACTCTTCATCCAAAAACTTTTGGTCCAATTTCTTTTTTGATTTAACGCCTAGTTCTTTTAGCTTTTCAGCAGACTTTGTTAAATTACCCTTGCCATCTTTCAATTTGGACATGGCATCCTCATAGGCTTTCGTTGCGTCGGCTTGTTTTGACCCAATCTTTTCTAGATCACTAACAAAACCTACAAACTTATCATACAAGCGTCCAGCTTGTTCAGCAATTTCAAAAGCATTTTTATTCTGACGTTCTTGCTTCCATAGTCCTTCCACGGTTTTTAGTGTTGCCAATAGAGTCGAGGGAGTCACAATGACAATTTTTCGTTTCCAAGCTTCTGCATATAAATTAGGCTCTTCTTTTACAGCTAAAGCAAATGATGATTCGATAGGCATAAAAAGCAATACAAAATCCGGTGAAGTGATCTGGGGTATATGCGAGTAATTTTTTTCTCCTAAGCCCTTTATGTGCGATTTTACAGAAATGATATGGCTAGAAAGAGCGATTTTTTTCTTTTCAAAGTCGTCTTCATTAATGTATCGTTCAAATGCCTTTAGTGACACTTTAGAGTCAATGATGATGTGTTTATTGTCGGGTAATTGTATCACAACATCTGGTCTTAACAACTCTCCTTTATCATTACGAAAAGAACCTTGTGTTGTGTACTCCCGTCCTTTTTCGAGACCTGAAAATTCTAAAATCCTTTCTAGAGCTAATTCCCCCCAGTCTCCTTGTGTTTTCTGTTCTCCACGGAGTGCATTAACTAAATTTTGAGCCGTATTTTGCACTTTAGAATGTTGTTCAGACAATGTCTTAATCAAGGTTTCCATATTGGCGAATTGCTTGATATCTGATTCGTTGTTTTTCGTTATTTTTTGCTCAAATTTCTCTAGTTTTTCTTTTAATGGGCTCAATAGTTGAGAAAGACGTTGCTCATTCTCTGTTTTAAGTGTTTTGGACCCTTGAGTTACGATGTCTTTACCAATTAATTCTAGTTGTTCACGTAAATCTTTCTGTTTTCTCTCAGCACTTTTTTGTTCTCTTATAATAGATTGTTCTAAACCTTTGTTCTCTGCTCCTAATTGAATGCTTTGTGTCTTAAAATGATCAACGTCATTTGTTAGACTGTTGATTTTCAAACTCGAAACTTCATTTTTCTCTTTCTCTGTTTTTAGCTGAAAATGGAATAGAACGGCAGCAACAGAAGCTACAACAATTAAAATGATGAGTATTATTTCTAACATATTTTAAAAATAGACAATATATCCGAAATGGACTTTGCTGTTACTAAAAAGAATTTGATTAGAAAGTTGTTTTCCTAGAGCATAGGATATTGAAAACACACCAAAATTGGTGCTAAATGAAAATCCGACCCCGAAGCCGAAGGGATTGTCTTTACTATAATCGACAGCGTTATTTTCGTACCAACTTTGGTCAAAAAAGGCAAAAACATGCGAGTTTCTATCCAAAAGAAATCGATATTCTATTGTTGTTGTACTTTTGGTTGTTGACAAAAGTTCATCTTCATTAAAACCTCTTTGATTTGTTAATCCTCCAAAACGAAAGAGTTCATTCTGAAAGATCGTTGGTGCTGTATAAAACTCAGTTAGATTTGCTAAACGTATAATATGTCTTCTCGACAGTGGGATGTACAATTCCATTTCTGATTGGCCTCGGTACGTTAGCGACTTAACAACTAAGCTTGTATCTGTTATTTGTGAATTTCTTGTTCCAGCGGAGCCTTGAATGCTAATTATGTATCCTCTTGAAGGGTTAGGGATATAGTCGATTTGTCGAGTACTGAATGACAATCCATAATTATTAGATTTCGTGCTTCCGAGAGCAGAAAAGGAAGGATTGTTAGACCCTCCGGATAAAACATTTGAAGAAATGTTTTGATAAAATACTTTCAGCTTACTTCCTGAATTAAGATAATATTCGACTCCAATCGATGAATTTAACTCGATAAATGATGTGTCGCGTTTATATAGGTTAAAGGTCCCATCAACTCCAAAAGAAGTGTTGAAAAGGAAGGGATAGTTGAGTTGTGCATCTAGCGACTGTGTTTGGTCGCGTATAGATTGCCATTTAATGTCTAATAGTTCACCTCTTTTAAGCGTGTTCAACAGTTTTAGATTTAATTCCCCTGTAAAACTAAGCTTCCCACTTGTAGGGTCGGGCTGAAAGCCAATAATACCATTTACAGCACTAATTGGTATAGCTTCCAGATATATGAATAATTCAACTCCCTGTTTTGTGAAAAGTAACTCAGCGGGCTTTATTTCTTTTAAAAAAGGCACTTGTTGAATTCGATTCGTGATTTTTTGAATTTCTGACTCAACATACTTCTCACCTTTTCTAATATTTAGTAGATTGGAAACGTATTTTACGGAAACACTAGAGTCTCCTTTGATATTTACTTTAGACCAGTTCAGAAATGGTCCTTTTTTGATTGTTAATACACCAGATATTGAATTGCCTGTAAACTTGTGTTCTTCAATTGTGACAGATATAAAAGGATAACCATTGTTAAGGTAAGCATTTTGAATTTTTATTAAAATGGATGCTAATTCTTTTGGAGAAAAAGGTACATGTCCAATAATTTTTTCAGAAACAGAAGAATTTTTCCTTAAAAATCGAATATTTTCGGTTGATGTTCTTAGTTGAATTTCTTTTTGCTTTTCTCCCAAATAGAAATACACCGTCGATTTGTTAGGATTATGTAACAAAGAATCGACTGACGCAAGCAAATATCCTTTGGAAATTGCCGTGTTTTGTAAACCTACCAAATATCGAAAAGCGGAGATACTATCTTTGAAATTTGTCTTCGGGTGCTTAATAAAAGTGTGAATAACATCGTTTGCATAAGCTAAATCATAGTTTTTTTGCCCAAAAAGTGGCATGGAAATCATAAGAGTCAATATGGCGAGTATCCTAGTAATAACTATCATTAACGAAGCACAATTTAATATATTTCAAGGTGTTACTGTTTAATTGTTAATAATTATTTTTCAATAAGTATGTAATTTATTGTAGATTTGTCGTTATAATGGTACAACAAACTAGAACTTTTAAAATTAATTGGTATGAAGAAATTTTTGACCTTGACATTAATGGGATTGATGTTATCAGTAGTATTAGCTTCATGTGGATCTTCAAAAGGAGGGCACTGTGACGCATACGGAAGTGTTGATCAAGTGGAAAACACTGATTTAGCAGCATTATAGCATTAATCAATATGTAATGCAAGGTCATCGTGAGATGACCTTTTTTGTATCTCATTGTTTAAGCATAAAAAAAGCCATCGATTCGATGGCCTTTTTATCACTCACTAATTTTTTAATTCTCATTGACAATTGGCTCAAACCAAACAGTTGCACCTGCAGTTATCTTTGGTATAAGTACATAATTCTCAATATATCGTTCTTCCTCACATGACTTACATGTGGTTGCAGTCGCTTTGTATCTCAATATTGCATTTCCTGCATCGTATTTCACATCTTTAATCACAGATGCTTTACATTTTATGGTCATTGGATTGGCTAGAATATCGTACATCCCGTAATCCACTGGAATTCTTGTTTGTCCTCCATCAAAACTTACCTCAAACGAGTTCGCATATTGCCCTGTTCCGTTGAATAATTTTGTCCCTGAATCAGCTGTAATATAACCTGATTTAGGGTAGATAATGGCCCCCGCTATAATTATTCCAGTTTCTTCATTAGATTCAGCAACCGTGCATTTTTTACATGAGCTAGTAGCAAGTAGTATTGCCGTGGCTAAAGCACTTAATAGAATAGATTTTTTAAAAGACATTTTTTTCACAATTGTAGTTATAGACAGTAAAACTATTGAAATTAAACGGGATATGAAAATTATTTCTTTCTTAATTCAAAGTTCTTGCCCAGATATACTTTTCTAACCGTCTCATCAGCTGCCAATTCTTCGGCAGTACCTGATTTTAGAATGTCTCCTTCAAAGAGCAAATATGCTCGGTCAGTAATTGACAAAGTCTCCTGTACATTGTGATCAGTTATTAAAATGCCGATATTTCTACTTTTTAATTCTGAAATAATACTTTGGATGTCTTCTACGGCTATAGGGTCAACTCCAGCAAACGGCTCATCGAGTAGGACAAATTTTGGATTTGTAGCCAACGCTCTGGCAATTTCAGTTCTTCTTTTTTCTCCACCTGAAAGTCGATTGCCTAGGTTTTTTCGTACATGGTCAAGACTAAACTCGCTAATTAATTGCTCTAATCTAGCGAGTCTATCTTCCTTGTTCAAATCTGTCATTTCAAGGATCGCTAAAATATTATCCTCAACACTCAATTTTCTAAAAACACTTACTTCTTGCGGCAGATAACCAATTCCCATCTGAGAACGCTTATACATTGGAAGAGTTGTAATTTCAGTATGGTCCAAAAAAACCTGCCCTTCATCTGGTTTCACCAAACCTACAATCATGTAAAAGGAAGTCGTTTTTCCTGCTCCATTAGGACCCAGTAAGCCAACTATCTCACCTTGATTTACTTCAATGGTTACTCCCTTAACGACTTCTCTGCCTTTGTATGATTTCTTGATTCCCTGTGTAAATAATTTCATTTCTTCAATTTAGAAATTAATGTAGTATTTTGCTCTTACTCCAAAAGCTGCTAAATCAGTTATTTTAACTCCCGGATCTAGATGCGTAAGTCTCCAAAACACATCAACTCGCCCTAATTTAAAAATATTTTCTACCCCAGCAGCAACCTCTACATAAGGGACATCACCAAAGTCCTTTGTGAAACTAGGTACTCTCATTAGAGCAGAATGTTTATCTGACCTCTGACCATAGACTATTTTTCCTGTAGTAACCAATCTTAATTTTGCTTTTTTAATTAATGGAATTCTATCAAAAAACAGACCATCCCAATGATTTTCGATAAATCCCGAAATATATTGATCCGAAACAAATTCGAAAAAATCCATCTTATTGAACGCGTTGGAAGATAACCAAAATGACTGATTTCCTTCATGAACTTTAAGAAATGGATAGGCTGCTGAACCGAATACCTTTCCCGCATTTATTCCGTATTTAATTCTTCCCAAAACACCAATATTAACATGATGCTGAATAAAGACATCTATTTTTTGGTAATTATAATCCGCTCCTAACAAATCTTTTACTCCAAATATACCTTGGATCGCAATAATTGGATATTTCGATCGAATAGAAGTCCTGTCAAAACTACCTGCAATGAATTCTTCATCTTTTGCCCACCTAAATCGCGCAGTAAACTCAGTTGTTTGCAAAGTTGTTATCGTGTCATCAATCAACGTGTTTGGATTTGGGCGTAAGTAATTGGCAAGCCCAACAGAAGTATATTCTTTCCATTCAACACCTCCAAAAAGAATTATATCTTTTCCAATATCTTTCTCAAGATTAATCCCTACTTTCTCGACAAAAGTTAATTTGTCAAGGGGACCGGTTCTTAGAATTGCCCCGAACGTAGAACTGACTGCAGCTGCACTTTGAGCCTGGCCGATCTGCTCCAAATCGTAGTTGTAATAAGCGATTAACATTCCCCTTTTTTTAGGAGAAATATTCAATCGAATGGATGCACCATATTTGAATTGCTCATCTCCAAAACCATAGGCAACTTTTCCGCCCAATTCAATTCGTTTACTGAACCTATTGGAAGTACGCAAGGCTAAACCAAGTCTAAAGTTTTCGACTTGATTGAAACTAAACAATGCGAATGCGCTTCCTAATTCAACTTTACCTAAAGGATAATAACCGGTTGTTGCTAAGTAAACGGTGTTCTTTAACACTTTAAAGAATCGAATATTATTCAATGAATCTACCATGTCATTGATCCCAGCCTCTTGTTTGCTTAATGGTTCATGACGAGTGGCAGCCCAATATTCTTCCGAACGTAAATTTGCACTATCTGAAACTTCCACTGTACTGTTGGAGTTATAGAAGCTCAAGGGACGCTCTTTGTTAATCTTATAATTGGTTCTGGAAGAGTGTCTTCTCCCATAAAGACCGTATAATTTTGTCTTCTTGGTTATTTTTAAATCAGCAATCATTTTCTCACTGGTCAACATCCAAACTTCTTTCTCTACTTGTTCAAATTCATGTTCAATGTATAAGCCTTGCACATAATTGATATTTGCCCAAGGTGAAATGTTCATAGAAAACTGTTTTACGGCATAAGTCGTGTCATGTATCCACATTTCTCCTTCAAAAGTCATATCTCCAGTTCTTTTGGGAACAAATTTTAACTGATAGCACCAATAATTATCAATAAACATTGAATCTTCAAGATAAAATCGGTAAAAACTTCGGGCTGAATTAGAGACAGGACTCACAAAGGATTTATTAAAGAGAATTAGGTTGTTGTCGTAGATGTTGACATCCAAATACATATCACCTAAGAACTGGTTTAATTCTAGGTTCTCAATGCCGCTTATTCTTGATGCTTTTACAAATTCTTTTCTCTTTTTTGGTGACTTCCTATAGCTGTAATCTGAAACGGATTCACTTAAAATGACGGGTAAATAGCTTTTGCCATCATCTTCTTCGTCGAGATAGTCCATTATTAGATCTAAACGCTTGACAACTTCTCGTTCTTTAAACTTTTCATCTATATTATTTAAATCTAATTGTACTTTATTATAAACTTCGTACTCATAGGAATCAAGTTTTTCTTTGTTGTTGATCCGCTTATTCGCAATGACTTTTTTATGAAGAATAGTTGACGGAAACTCATCAGGTGCTTTGACTAATACTTCTTGATAGTCAGTTGACAGCATTGGCAGAGTTACGTGTACAGTCTGCTCTTTATCCAGCTCGACGAACTTTGTAATTTTTAAATATCCAGAAAACGAAAATTCTAGAGAGTCAGTTGCGTAATACGTTTCGAATGAATAATACCCTAAAGTATCAGTGTACGTTCCAATTTTCGAATTTTGAAAGCGAACCATAACAAACGGCATGGGCTCGTTAGTTAATTGATCTGTAACAACCCCTTCTACAATCGTTTTTTGTCCGAAAGTACTCAATGATAATAAAAGAAAAAGAATGAGAATATCCGTTTTCATAAAATTTTAGCAAATCTAAAAGTAAGGAACTAAAACGAGACTATTCGTTAGATTGTTGTTGAACTTTCAGTTTTTTTTCAACGCGCGTCGATACAAATATTCCTGTTTCGTACAAAAGGAGAATAGGAATCCCAACAATTACTTGACTGATTAGGTCGGGAGGAGTTATTAAAGCGGACAAAACAAGAATCCCAATGATCGCATGTTTCCGATATTTTTTCAAAAAAGCAGGAGTAAGAACACCTAACTTTGTGAACAGATACGTAATAACGGGCATTAAAAAGAGCAAACCTGAATAAAAAATGGTCGATAAAATCATGCTCATATAGGAGCTAATGGTGAAAATATTTTTTAGTTCATCAGTTATTTGGTAAGACCCAAAAAACTGAACGCATAATGGGGCAACAACAAAATATCCAAAACTTATTCCGGTAAAAAACAGAATACTGACATAGAATACAATTCCTTTTGATATAGTTTTTTCATTTCTTTTGAGACCTGGCTTCACAAATGACCAGATTTGATAAAAAATAAAAGGGAATGCTAGCACAACTCCTCCCAATGCACTCATCATTAGCGCATAAGAAAACTGCCCTGTCATAGTCATACTTTGCATTTTTAGAGGAATTTCGTCAACACAAATCCCAAAATACTGACACATCAATTGAAAAGTAATGAAATCTGGATTCTTCATTGATAGAAAAAGATTGTCCATGATCCAAGTTTGAAAAAACCATAAGGTAATTCCAATTACTAATACAGAAATTGCAATTCTGACGAGTCGCCATCTTAATTCCTCAAGATGACCTAAAAAGGACATGTTTTTATCTTCTTCCATAAAATCCTCACAAAGGTAATTATTCTACAAGAATTGAATAAATAATATTTTTTTTCAAAAAAAAAATAAAAAATGGAAGAAAAAAATGTAGTTGAGTTAAGTTTTTGTAGTATTTTAGATATGAATTAGAAGTTTAAAATTCAACATGGTAAAATTGGACTTAAAAAGTGCTCTTAAAAAGTTTTTCGGATTCGATAGCTTTAAAGGAGATCAAGAAGAAATTATTCATAATGTCTTAGATGGAAATAACACTTTTGTTATTATGCCAACGGGCGGAGGGAAGTCAATGTGCTATCAACTGCCCGCTCTTTTGTCAGAAGGAACGGCAATTATTGTGTCTCCTCTTATCGCACTCATGAAAAATCAGGTTGATGCAATAAGAAGTGTCAGTAATGATGAGTCTATTGCTAGTTTTTTAAATTCTTCGCTTAATAAAACAGAAGCCGCAAAAGTAAAGGCTGATATTGTTGAAGGAAAAACGAAGTTACTATATGTTGCTCCAGAATCCTTGACAAAAGAAGAGAACGTACAATTTTTCAAAGGGATTAAGATTTCTTTCTTCGCTATCGATGAAGCACACTGTATTTCTGAGTGGGGACATGATTTTAGACCTGAATACCGAAGATTACGAGAAATTTTTGAAGAAATAACGAGTGTACCAATCATTGCGTTAACTGCAACGGCTACTCCAAAAGTTCAAAACGACATCCAAAAGAATTTGAATATGTTGGATGCAAGGGTTTTTAAATCATCTTTTAATCGAGATAATCTTTATTATCAAATTTTTCCGAAAAAAGAGGTTGAAAAACAAATCATAAAGTATATAAGGACTAAACTAGGTAAAAGTGGAATTATTTATTGCTTAAGTCGAAAGAAGGTAGAAGAATTAGCTGAATTACTTCAGGTAAATGGGATCAGTGCCTTGCCTTATCATGCTGGACTAGATGCAGGAACAAGAGCAAGACATCAAGATATGTTCTTAATGGAAGATACCGACGTAATCGTTGCAACCATAGCTTTTGGAATGGGAATAGATAAGCCTGATGTTCGTTTTGTTATACATCATGATATTCCTAAATCTCTTGAAAGTTATTACCAAGAAACGGGACGTGCTGGAAGAGACGGAGGTGAGGGAGAATGTATTTCTTTCTACGCTTATAAAGACATTGAAAAATTAGAGAAATTCTTGCAAGGAAAACCAGTTGCAGAACAAGAAATTGGGAGGCAGCTATTGAATGAAATGTCCTCATACGCAGAGACTTCAGTTTGTCGTCGAAAAATGATTTTACATTATTTTGGGGAAGAATTCGACGCGAAAAATTGCAATGATTTATGTGATAACTGCAGACATCCGAAAGAAAAACAAGAAGGAAAAGATAGAGTTCTCCATTTGCTACAAGCTATTGAAACGCTGAAAGAGACGCAAAGGGCGAAACACTATTGTTTATTTCTTTCCGGGGCGAACACATCTGATATTCAGGCTTATAAACATGATAAATTACCTAATTTTGGAGTAGGGAAAGACAAAGGTTTGAATTATTGGAATGCAGTCATTAGACAAGTGGTTGTCGCCGGACTGATTTTGAAAGATATTGAATCATACGGGGTTTTAAAATTGACCGCTCTGGGAAAGAAATTTTTAGAGAACCCAACTTCATTTATGTTAATTAAAGAGCATGATTATTTAGTTTCTGATGATGACGTGGTAGTCTCCAGTTCTGGTGGTGCTGTTTTTGATCAAGTTTTATATGATCAATTGGTTGATCTAAGAAAGAGCCTGTCTAAACAAAAAAACATTCCCCCATTTGTTATTTTTCAAGAACCATCAATAAAGGATATGTGTTTTCAGTATCCAATAACTCTTGAAGAATTGACAAATATCCAAGGCGTAGGCCATGGTAAAGCAACTAGATATGGAGCGCCTTTCGTTTCTCTCATAAACAATTATGTTGAACAAAATGATATCGAAAGACCACAAGACATGGTGGTAAAATCAATTGTTAGAAAATCTGGACTTAAAGTTCAACTTATTCAAAATATTGACAGAAAATTACCACTAGAGGATATAGGCAAAGCTCAAGGAAAAACTATCGATGAGGTAATTGAAGAAATTGAACAAATTGTGACTTCAGGAACTCGAGTGAATATCAATTATTACATCGACGACATCCTAGATACAGATTCTCAAGAAGAAATTTACGACTATTTTTCCGACGCAGAAACCGATAATTTGAATATTGCACATGATGAATTTGAAGGTGAGTTTTCTGAAGAAGAATTACGACTAATGTGGATTAAATTCATGAGTGAAGTAGCGAACTAAGCAACTTACGGAAGACGTTATTCGTCTTATTTAAGAACCCCCATTCTAATTTATTACCATATCTATGAAATTACTTCCTGTATTTATTTCTCTTGTTTTTGGACTTTCCTTATCGACGTCTTTTTCACAGCTAACAGCTAATTTTACGGCAAATCAATTATCAATTTGTTTAGGAGACGGAATTCAATTTACTGACTTATCAACTGTAGGAGGTTCTCCAATAACTGATTGGAATTGGGATTTCGGTGATGGGAATGCTTCAACCCTTCAAAATCCAGTATATGTATATTCTACACCTGGAAATTATAATATAACATTGACGGTTCAAGCCCAAGACGGAACATCAGATTTTGAGGTGAAGGCATTATACATAACCGTTTCCCCCCTTCCCACAGTTGGCTTAGGGCTTATTGGTGCTGCTTGTAATGTCCCTTTTAATGCAACATTCTCTAATTCATCTTCTAGCGGGAATGATTTTATTTATGCTTGGGATTTTGGCAATGGACAAACTTCTACAGATTTTAATCCGAGTGGAATTACATACAACTCCGGAGGAACTTTCACAGTTAGTCTTGTTGTTACGAATACCGTAACCGGATGTACTGACTCCAATGCCATTTCTATTGATATTAATGATTTCAATGCAGCTATTTCTGCACCTTTACAGGCGTGTCAAGATGGGTCCGTTCAAATAGACAATGCAACAATTCCTAGCAGTACTTCTTGGTTTTGGAACTTCGGAGATGGGTTTACTTCTTCTTTTGAGAACAACCTCCATACTTATGCTACCCCTGGAACTTATACAATTACATTGACCGCAACAGATGCTGTTACGGGGTGTTCCGAAATAGTAACTCAAGATATTGATGTACTACCTCTTCCTACTCCAAGTTTTACTGTTACTCCACAAGTTGGTTGCGCTCCCCTGAATGTCACTTTCACAAACAATAGTGCTGGAGGAGGAACATTTGATTGGGATTTTGGTAATGGAAACACGTTTACTGGACAAAATCCACCGGTGCAACAATACCTTACCAATGGTTCTTATGACGTTACACTAACAATGACTGATGTAAATGGATGTTCTAATTCAATACTTCAAACGAATGCGGTTGATGTTCAACCTTTACAAGTTGTTTTTGGCTCGGATATTACAGGAGGATGTTCACCTATTGATGTACAGTTTGCCGATAGTTCTGATGTGCCTGATCCAGCAGGAGACCCAATTGTAACATGGAATTGGACTTTTGGAAATGGGAATACATTTTCTGGGCAGAATCCACCTGTTCAAACTTATAATTTAGGCGTTTATGATGTTAATTTATCAATTACAACGTCAAATGGCTGCACGGCGGATACAACGTATTCTGCCTACATAGAAGTTGGAGAGATTGTCTCCGTCGATTTTTCTGTAACACCATTAGATGATTGCGCCAAATCACCTTTTGATTTCACAGACTTATCAGTAATAACAGTTCCCTTTTCACCAGGAGAAGTTACATATGAATGGGATTTTGGTGACGGAGGAACTTCAACGGATCAAAACCCGCAATACAATTACCCTCAGGACACAGGTTTTTTTGATGTACAGTTAATAGTCGATTTTAGAGGGTGTAGAGATTCGATTACCAAAACGGATGCTGTCTTTATAAAAGCCCCAATCTCAATTTTTCAGGCATCCCAAACATTGTTTTGTAATCCTACTTCTCTTCCGCTACAAGTCGATTTTACAGATAACTCCATTATCGGTGCCATTCCAGATGATGCGGCAATGACTTGGTCATGGGGCGATGGAACTTTTACTTATTTTGATGATCCTGATTTTGACGATGCAGATTTAGGCTCAACAGTTCATAGTTATAACGCTTATGGTACATATACTGTGCAACAAGCAATTTACAATTATACAACAGGATGCGAGGATAGTACTTCGGTTACAATCAGTGTCACCTTTACAGATGCCTCTTTCACAGCATCCAATGATTCTGTCTGTAAGAACTCTCCAGTTTTGTTGGTAGATGGTTCCACATCATCACATCCCTTTGGAACGTATTCTTATAACTTGGGCAATGGAGATACTCAAAACGGAAGCGTCGTTTCCTACACGTATAACACGGCAGGTTCGTACGATGTTATTTTGACCTCGACAAATGGAGTGGGATGTGCTGACAGTGATACGTTAGTTGGAATGGATGTGTTAGAATTACCATTGGCAGATATTTCTCCATCTTCACTTACGGGTTGTGCTCCTTTTAATACTACGTTTAGTAATAATTCATTGACACAAGGAAATGGAGTTGGTTTGTCTTCTTTTCTGTGGACATTTCCTGATGGTTCAACACAAACGACGAATAATGTTGCAACGGATGTTAACTTCAATCATACGACAGAAGGATTTTTTACGACAACTCTTGTTGTAACGGATAATTTTGGTTGCGTTTCACCAGCATCATCTGTAGGAATCACACTAACAAAACCAGTCGCAGATTTTATATTAGATACAATTGTGTGTGATTTAGAAAGTTTCTTAATCAGTAATACATCCTCAGGCTTACTTCCCATTGGTTCAGAATGGTTTATTGATGGCAACAATGTCGGAAATACAACCAATTATTCCGGTCAATTTGATGAAATTTCTGACCCAAATACCAATGTAGTAGATCATTTTATTCAATTGGTTGTTACCGATGTCAATGGTTGCATGGATACAATAAGTGAAACGATTCATGTGTCAATGCCTTATGCGAATGCCAACTATTCTTTTAACAGCGCCAGTATTAATGGAGCGGGACAATATGTTTGTCCTCCAGTTTTTGCTAGTTTGACGGATACTTCTAGTACATATGGTACTATCACGGATTGGGATTGGACTTTTGGAAACGGAAATTCTTCCATAGACCAAAATCCCGACAACACTTATGTATTTGCGGGGACTTATACGGCAACTTTAATGATAACCGACGAGTTCGGATGTACTTCAGATACTTCTTTTATCGATTATTTAACCATATTTGGACCACAAGGCGAGCTTTTAGCAACTAATGTTGGAGATTTTTGCAATCCTCTGTATGAATTTAGTTCGTCTAATTTAATCAGCGTAAATAGCATTGCATGGGATATGGGGGATGGAAACATTGTTAATGACACCAACACTTTTACTTATGAGTACAATTCCAATGGTTCATACAATCCTACGGCTATAGTTTCTGACGCTTCGGGATGTGCTATTCCATTTGATTTAGGCAATATCACGATTAATTCGAATTTGCTTAACGCATTTTTTACCTCTTCATTTGCAGAGGGCAACATAGGAGATGCATTTACTTTTACGGATGCTTCTACAAGTGTGTTAAGTCCAATTGTCCAATGGAATTGGAACATTTCTACAAATAACGGTATTATAAGCAACGCAAATCCATTTGATGAAAATTATACGTGGCTAATTCCTGGAAACCAAACGGTTACCTTAACTGTTCTTGATTCTAATGGTTGCGCAGATAGTTATACGATAGTTGTACCAATATCAGTTGAAGTAGAGATTCCGAATGTTTTAACAGCGAACAACGATGGCGTTAATGATCTCTTTGTTTTACCATACAATGTTTTTTCAGAATTTGACCTTGTTATTCTAAATAGATGGGGCCAAGTTGTTCAGGAATTGAGAAACGCGACTGGAACTTTCTTATGGGATGGACGCAATCTCAATGGAAATGAATGTGTGGAGGGAGTCTATTTCTATAAATTTGTGGGAACAATGTTCAATAACGAGCTTATTGAGAAGCATGGCAATGTCACTTTGGTTAGATAGAATAAATGGGCATGGGGTAGCTTAGAATCAGCAGAAAAACTACGGAATAAATCAAGAAGGATGTTAATTATTTCTCCAAAACTAGTTCATGTATGCCGATTTCATCTTGAAACAAGGTCTTTAGTTGGTCTTTGTTAATGAGAAGGATTCTATTGTCAACAAAAGTACTTACAGTGCCCGAAGGATTATTACGTATCAAGGTGTAATGCTCAGCGTCGTCCAGCAGATCATATAAACCGTTGTTATTTTTTTGATAAACAACTCCATCTATATTGTAGGTTAGCGCCAAATTGTAATTACAAAACTCATCTGAACAACTATCAAAAGTAAATGTGCCTGAACCTGGATATTTATACGAAAATCCGTTTAAATTTTGGAAAGTATAGGAGATGATTTTCCATTCTCCAGCCATTTTTTTTTCGGTTCTCTTCGCTTTGTTACAAGCAGAGAGAGAGAAAGCAATAAGTGTGAAAATAAGGATGTTATTTCTCATAATCGAAAGTGATGATTAGTTCTTTATCAGAAAGAATTAACTTTTTGAAAAGTCGCTTCGTGTTTATTTTGGCTTTCTCTTTTAGTTGTAGCAGTTTTGCGCTTTCTTTTAATTTCATTTTTGCCTGCATTTCCATTGACGTTCGAGCATTGTCTGACCAGTCACCTTTTTCTTGAAACACTTCTGTTTTGGAAGGAGTAACTATAATATCTAAAATTTTAGGCGTTGGTAATTTCAACCAAATACTGTCCTCGTTAGATGCTGCACTGTAACTTCCGTCTGTTAAATTAATGCCGTATTTCACTTCTCCACGAATGATTAATGTTAAACGTCGTTTTACATTTCTGTCATACATTCTAATCCATTCTCTAGGATCATAGACACTATTTTGTTGTTTGTAAAACTCTATTGAATCCATAACCACCTCGTCTTTGTAACTTACGGTGCTAATTTCAGCAATGGTTTTTATCGATTCTATATGAATGGGGGTATCGTCAATTTTCAACTCATCATCTTCTGATTTGAAGAAATACTGGTATCCCAAATACCCAACAGTAATTATTGCTCCAAGGGCAACGAGATTTTTAAGTAATCGAAAAAATTCACTTTTCATTATCTCCAGGAGTTGTGTTAACGATTACTTCATCATAGCCTAAATTCTTGTAAAAATTTTCTAAAAATGCGATGGCATTATCATTTGCATCTTTTATTATTCCCGTTTCAACCATGTCTTCTTTAATAGCTGCTTCACCTTGTTTTAGAAATGCATTCTTTTCTTGTTGTGTAAAATCATCTCTGAATCCATTCACTTCTTCCATTTCTGTGTGAATATGCTCAGGATCCATAGTGAATGAAGTAATTTCTGCCGGGGGTAATTTGATGATAATCTTACTTCCACTAACTTCTATATCCCCATCTTTTATTTCAGTTAAATCAACTCCTGCTTTGATTTTTGCTTTTGTACTGATAAGAATTTTTCGATCACCATACTTATACCATTCTTGGGCCTCATCGTCTAGTTTTACGATTTTACCAATTGTATATTCAGTTGTAGATAATTCTCCGATATTTCTAATCTCATAGACATCAGCAGACGGTACTTCTTTCTCTTCAGAGCAAGCAAAAAACAGAAAAGAAACGGAAAGAGAAATAAAAAGAAGTTTTATCATACCACTAATTTATGAAAAAGCAGCCAAACACATCATTTGAACACCAAGTTTTAATGCCTCTTCGTCGATATTGAATTTTGGATGATGCACTCCATAAGTGATTCCTTTGTTTTCATTTCTTACACCTAATCGAAAAAAACAGACGGGCACAATTTGCGAATAGTAAGAAAAATCTTCTGCTGTTAAACGAATTGGTAGGTCATGCACCTTGTTTTCTCCTAAGAATTGAACCGCTGCATTTTTCATGCTTTTTGTTGTTGCTGAGTCATTCTCCAAATAGGGATATCCTTTACTAATAGTAACATCAACGGTTCCACCAGATGCATTGGCAATATCTGCGGCTGTTTTTTGAATTAACTGCAAGGCCTCTGCTCGCCACTCTTCGTCCATAGTTCTGAAAGTACCTTTCAAATGGGCTTTTGACGGAATCACATTCGTTGCACCGAGTGCCTCAAAGTGACCAAAAGAAAGAACGCAAGGTGTTTTTGGATCACACTTTCGAGTTACAATTTGTTGCATCGTGGTGATAATATTCGCACCTATCACGATTGGGTCAACACATTGATGAGGTGTTGCTCCGTGTCCTCCTTTACCATTGATGGTGATATAAATTTCATCACAAGAGGCCATGTAAATACCTTCCTTAAAGCCAACATTTCCGACCTCCATATCAGGAAAAACATGGAGAGCAAGCATTTTCTTTACTTTCGGATTTTCCAAAACTCCATCCGCAATCATATAAGTTGCGCCACCTGGATTTTTTTCTTCTCCGGGCTGGAATACTAACTTTACGGGGCAGGGTAATTCATTTCTTAGTCCAAAAAGAATTTCAGCGGTTCCTAATAAAACAGAAGTATGTACATCATGACCGCAGGCATGCATAATTCCATTTTTCGTTGACTTGTATTCAACTTCATTTTCTTCTTGTATTGGGAGAGCGTCTAAATCGGCTCGCAAACCAATTGCTTCGTCTTGCTCAGAATGTTGCTCTCCTCGAATTATTGCTACCAATCCTGTTTTTCCAACTTTCGTTGAGTGTTCAATGCCGATATGAGTAAGTTGTTGAGAAACGTATTCCATCGTTTCAAATTCTTCGTAAGAAAGCTCGGGATTTGCATGAATATGCTCTCGAATACCTTTCACTTTTGCAAAAAGTTCTTCCGATTTTTGACGAATAGTATTTTCTATTTCACGATTCATTTGATAGCCCATTTAGTCCAGAAAGAATGAGTTTGACAGAAACAATAGCCATTATTGCTCCAAAAATAAGTTTTACAAGAGAAGGAGATATTTTGAGCGCCAATTTTGACCCGATGTAACCTCCAGCCAAAAATGTAAAAGCTATAATTAGTCCAAATTTCCAATCCATGTACCCACTTTTGGAGTAGTTGATAACAGCGAATATACCAACAGGTAAAAGGAGTACAAAAAGACTTGTTCCTTGTGCCTCGTGCTGTGACATTCCCAAGAAATAAACCAATGCAGGAACAATTAGTATTCCACCGCCCACTCCAACAAAACCGCTGAGAATACCCGCAACAATTCCAATAAGAACAAGAATAAATATGGTTTGTGTTGACATAATTAAGGTTAAAGATAAGGATGATTTCTTAGATAATAGAATTGCAAGGTGGAATTGTGAATGAGGCTGATAATATAATGGATAATTGTTCATTTATTAGCAATTGACACACATGCAAAAAAAAGGTGGTGTCGTCGAGGGTTGAAAAAAAAAACTACAACTTCATTCTCAACTGAATAGTAATGTCAGTTTTCGTATTACCAAAAAGTTCTTCTGCACCTGTTCCAATGCTTGTTCTGTTGGCAAAAATGCTTACGCCGTACCTGAACCAAAGATCAAATTTCCGCAGGAATTTATAGCGAACCATTGCATAAACTCTGCTTCCACGATAGTAGTAGGAAGGAACTGAAAAAACATACAGCGCATTGTTCTCATAAGTGTAAATACGTGTGTCATAACTATCCGTGTCGAATAATGCATATCTCAAAGACAAGCTAACGGGGGATGATTTTGGTTTGTAAATGATGTCCTGGGTAATTATCATTCCGTCCTCTTTTTCTCTGCTCGGACGACTGATAGTTACATATTCCACTCTGCTTTTTAACTTAACACTCTCCGAAACTTTATAACTCAAGTTAAAACGGTAATTTCTTTGCAAAACATTCTCCAACTCTGTGATAGTGCCATCAGAAAATTGACTATTGCGTTGTTTTTCTTGTTCTCTAAATCGTACATAAACCTCTAAACTTCTGCTCGGCTTGTAGCTTTGCTGAACAAGGTATTCATGTCCAACAGAAGGCGCATCTACTTGAAACCTCAACCATGGCGACTTAAACGCATCAATATATCCATTTGTAGTAACTGCTCTGGACCAGTTAATTTTAATACCAGCATAGAGTCCTTTTTCGTTTTGAGTCCTGCTCGATTCTGCGAAGCCTGCATTGTAAAAAGTTTGATAATCTCTGCTGTAATTGCGATAAATTAAACTCATCGACACTCTTCGATCTATTGAAAAAAGCACGCCGTGGAGGTTGGCAAGTCCTCCAGAATAGGAAGCCCTTGAAATTTCTCCAAAAAAATTGAAGTTGCGTAACACCCAACTATAGTCAGCGCTGAGGCTCAAATTGGCTTTTCCTCTAAAATCAAAACGATTATACGGCAATGTGTCTCTAGCAAATTCTTTATCATAACCTAAATAGACAGCAGCAACACCTATTTGTAAGCCTCTAATATTATAACGTAAGTTAGAACCTATCACCATCTCCTGAAGTTGATTTTTTCGTGCTACTTCAGAATTTGTTCTGTGCAAACCGGTAAGGTTAATGCTAGAGACAAACTGCTGATCTTCATCAAGCGAATCTGTTTGAACAATGGAAGCATCTACTCCTTTATAGGACGCAAAGGAGGTTAAGGAGAAATTCTTATACCCCAATTCTACTGCTACACCTCTTAAAAAGCGAGTTTCATCAACAGAAGTATATGGTTTGAGCGAATTCGCAGATTTTTTTACATTGGTAACATCAGCCGTTTTACCAAACGCATATCCAGACCAAAAATTTAAACCTTGCCCTATTTGAACTTGATAATCACCTAACGCTACTGATTTTAAATATTTTCCACCTTTGTAGAATGCATGAGCGGAATAGAAATCGAATCCGTTTTTCTGATTACCTTTAAAAAACTCTTCTCCTGGGTCTTTTTCTGCCGTAATTCCAACGCTTAAATTGGTGCGGTAACTAAAACGCAATCGAGTATAATAGCGATTGGGATCTCCCCTATAAAAAGAATTACTGTTGTCTAGAATAGAGTCAGAAACATCTTGATACCCTGCTTTTTCTTCTAAAATGGTCTGAAAGCGCATAAAAACTTCAAACTTACCCTGTTGAATGGCTTCCTTAAGTCCAACGTGAAGTTGATCTAATTTGTCATCTACTTTAATAAAAGGAAAAACCAATTGAATAGTGCTTAAATCCCAATAAGGTAAACTTTGTAGTTCGTAAATAGAAATTAATTTACCAAAGAGCTGACGATGCAAAAGCAATCCATTAATTTGGATATCGTTGAGCAATCCTAATTCTTGCAAATCTTCAGCCGACGCTGCGTTCAAATTGAGCGGATTTTCAAAAAAGAAATTCAATTGTTCAACGAGCATTATCAAATCGATGCTCTCATCTTCTAATTCTTCAGAAATAAATTCTATTCTTTGCTGAATGATGTCTTCTTTTTCTTGCGATAAAGAGTAATAACTGCAGAATAAAAATACAGAAAGGGCAATATATTTCTTCCAGTTTCCCATTTATTTATTGGCAACAAAAATGAACGAAAAGTGAGGTGACCAACCTAGATTTCTGTCATACGCACTCCCTAAATCAATGTTTATTTGCTTAAAACGATAACCAAAGCCAAAACTGAGATCCGTTGGATTACTTGCAAAACCTCCTCGAATATAAAATCGGTCAACAACTTCATATTCTATTCCCGCTTTAAATCGGAGGTCGTAATCTAAGTCTTTTTCAAATTCTCCAGTAACCAACAAACGTTTTGAAAATTGGTAAGAATTACCCAATCGAACGATGGTTGAAAAACGATCGTCCTGAAAATCAGATAATTTTGCTCTTCCCAAATTAAAAGCGCTTATTCCCAACTTCCATTTCTCGGTTATTTTCGCATAAATACCCGCTTCTGCGGTCATAGAGTTTTTTGAACCATAATTCTGGGTTAACTGCAGACCTTGATAATTCAATTGAACTCCTGCAAATAATTTTTCAGAAAGTTTCATACTATAACCTAAACCCGCCTTTGTTGAGCGAAATTGCGAGTACCCATAAAAATGGCCACCAACAGATATCACACCAACTTTTAATGGAATGGCAAGCGCTAATCCTTGACTCTGAAACTGACGGAGCAAAAACCGATTCTCATAGGAGATTCCAACGCTAAATTTATCAATATCGCCTAATGCTCCAGGGTTGTTGTGGTAAGCCCAAACATCATTAAATGTTGTTGAAGCATTCCCCATTGACATTGATCGAGCACCTGCAGGAACCCATCCTTGAGCATTAACAGCAGATGCGGTTAAGAAAAATGAGATGATGATTAGTATAATTTTCATTTTTTTATCAGGCGTTTTTCCTTAGTGAGAATTGCATCGTTGTAGTAATCTTTTTCTTCAGCAAAAAACCATGAAGAACCTTCATTATTGGAGAGCGCAAAGACAACAACTTTTGACGATTCAATTTCTTCTACATTAACATTGGTGAATTCGTACTTAACTTGAATGTCAGGGCTAGATTTGGTAACCTCTCTGATATTTCCATTGGTGAGAAATTGACTGTATTCGTCACCAGACAAATCAAATCGTTGCTGAAAAATACTGTCTCCTTTTTTTTTATAGTAAGAAACTATTTCCGGCAAAGTAAAAGCGACATACGACATTACTGATCCATTATTTTTTGAATTGATAAAAGAAGTTTTTGCGGCGTTAAGTGAAACTTCTTGTTCCGCATTGAGTGAACATGACGCAAGTGCTAGCGTGACACAAATCACAAGTAAGTAAGTAAGTTTCATGCTATGAAAATAGTCAATTCAAGCAAAAGCAATCGTTTTTATTGATTTTTTTTCTGAAATTATATTACTTTTTTTTTCTGTGACTTGAACTCCTCTTCACTCGAAGCAAGGTATCTTATACTCTCAACATCAAGCATATCTTGTATAAGAAGCATTTCAGGATATTGTATGGCCTTAATTGTATGAATTTTTGCGTCAGAGCCGATTAGTTGAATCTCTTCAAATTTCCTATCACTCAAAATTTTATAGAAGACCTTATCGTTAGAAAGTTTTCTGTATTGAGGAAAGTCTGTACCTTTGTTGTGCATAATCAAAGGTAAAATAATGTTTGCAAATAAGATACACGAGAAGGCAGAAAAAGCGTTGAAAGAAGGGAAGTTAGAAAAAGCAATTGAATTGTACACTGCTGCACTTGCCGAGCACCCCAATCATGTTGATATAATCTCTGATAGAGGAGTCGCTTATCTTAACTTAAATAAAAAAGCAGCGTGTTTTACGGATTTGAATCTTGCGATCACTCTCCAACCTAATTATGCATATAGATATGCTTGTCGTGCGTTCGCTAAGAAAAATTTTGGTGATTTGAATGGTGCTGTTGAAGATTATGAAAAGGCAATTGAATTAGAACCCAATGATGAAATTGCTCACAATAATCTTGGTCTGTTACTAGAACAAAAAGGTTATCAAGATGAAGCGAATAAGAGATTTGAACAGGCCGAAAAATTGTCAAAAGCAGAAGATAAATTGCTAGGTGTAATTGACGAGTTGGATAGGGATGAGGAAAAAATCAGAACGTTACCCGAACAGCAAAATGTAAAGGAAGATGGAGATTCTAAAAAGATAAAGGAATTTACTAAATTATTCACGTCAGTAGAGCAGTTGAAAGAATTTTTGAGTTTTATTAAAAATGGATTTAAGATAAAATAATAAGTAGTTGAAAAGTATGACTAAAAAAGAGAAAGCATCTTATATCATCAATGAATTAGAGAAATTATATCCCACAACTCCGATTCCATTGGATCATAAAGATCCTTATACATTAATGATAGCCGTTCTTCTTTCTGCACAATGCACAGACAAAAGAGTTAATTTGATTACACCAATATTGTTCAATTTAGCGGACAATCCGTTTGACATGGTTAAACTTTCCGTGGAAGAAATCCGGGCAATTATCCGTCCTTGTGGACTCTCTCCGCGAAAATCCCAAGCCATTTTCACTCTTTCTGAAATGTTGATTGAAAAATACAACGGTAAGGTTCCTCAAACTTTTGAGCAACTTGAAGAATTTCCAGGTGTAGGACATAAAACAGCATCTGTTGTTATGGCTCAAGCTTTTGGCGTGCCTGCCTTTCCTGTGGATACGCATATTCATCGATTGTTAACTCGATGGGGTATAACGAACGGTAAGAATGTAGTTCAAACGGAGGAAGATGCAAAAAAAGTCTTTCCAGAAGAACTTTGGAATAAATTACATCTGCAAATCATCTTCTACGGTAGAGAGTATTCACCTTCTAGATCTCCAAAGCAGGAAGTCGATTACATAACCAATAAAATAGGAACAATGGTTGCTAGAAAGGAATTATCTTAGTTTTGATAGTTGATTTATTCTAATCACAAATGTTCGTGTTTTTGGTAGAAACTTAACAAGGACCAGCAGAATAATTAAAAGACTCTTACTTTTTTTGAGCTTGAATTTCTCATAACAGTCAATTTGTCAAACCATTTAACACATTATCTACATTTTTTTCAAGAGAATTTCTATCTTCATCCTCTAAAATCAGTACAAAATGAAAAACAACTATACGTTTACCCTTTTGATTTCTGCAGCAATGATTTTTTCTTCATGCGGAGAAAACAATGTAGAAACTGAAAACAATGATTCAAATAAAGCTTCAAAGGAAGAAGTGTTGGACAATACAGTCGATCGTTTTGCCGACATTCAAGTTCTTCGATACGAAATTTCGGATTTTGATAAATTAAGTCTTAACCAAAAGAAACTAGTTTATTATATGTCACAAGCCGGATTGGCAGGTAGAGATATTATTTATGATCAAAACAATCCTTATAATCTCGAAATCAGAAGTGCAATAGAAAGTATTATTGAGAATTACAACGGAGATAAAGAATCAAAAGATTGGAACAATTTTATGACCTATGCTAAACAAGTTTGGTTTGCAAATGGTATTCACCACCATTATGGAATGGATAAAATAATGCCGCAATTTAGCAAAGATTACTTCTCAAGTTTGGTTAAGGCAACAAATACAAATATCCAACCTAAAACAGTAGGAGTTATTTTTTCTAACGAATTAGAAATGAAACGTAAAGTGAAAGATGCTAACGTTGATATGATTGCTTCTTCCGCTAATGGATTCTACGGTGAGGGAGTTACCCAAGCAATGGTTGAGGAGTTTTACAAAGATAAAATCGATCCGAATGATAAAAGCCCAATTGAATATGGGTTAAATTCAACCATGGTTCTCAAAGATGGCGTTTTAACAGAAGATGTGTGGAAGTCAGGAGGTAAGTACGGTTCAGCAATAGATAAAATTACTTTTTGGCTAGAAAAAGCAGCGGGAGTTGCCGAAAGTGAAGAACAAAGAGCGGTATTAGAAAAGTTAATTGAATATTACAATACGGGTGACTTAAACACTTGGGATGACTATAATGTTCTTTGGGCGCAATCAACAGAAGGAGATATTGATTGGATTAATGGTTTTATTGAAATCTATGGTGATGCTATCGGAAAGCGTGCAACTTTTGAAAGCATTGTTCAAATAACAGATTTCGAAGCTTCTGAGCAAATGAAAGTTGTTGCTGAAAATGCTCAGTGGTTTGAAGACAATTCACCACTAATGCCAGAGCACAAAAAGAAAAATGTAAAAGGTGTTAGTTACAAAGTAGTTCAGGTGGCTAGTGAGTCGGGAGATGCTTCTCCTTCTACGCCAATTGGTGTGAACTTACCTAACAATAACTGGATTCGTCAAGAAATTGGTTCTAAATCGGTGAGTTTGGGAAATATTATTACAGCATATAACAGCGCATCAGGTAGCGGGATGCTGCAAGAATTCGCTAATGACCAAGAAGAGATTGATAGAGCTAAAAAATATGCAAATCTTGCAGGTAAATTGCACACAGCGCTTCACGAAGTTGTTGGACATGCATCTGGACAAATTAATGATGGTATTGGACAGCCAGCAGTAACTCTTAAAAATTACTCAAGTACTTTAGAAGAAGCAAGAGCTGATTTAGTTGGCTTGTATTACATTATGGATAGTAAATTGGTGGATTTAGGTTTAACCCCTTCTTTAGAAGTGGGTAAAGCTGAATATGATGGCTACATCAGAAATGGAATGTTGACACAATTGCAACGTTTAGATGTTGGTAAAAATGTGGAAGAGGAACACATGCAAAACAGACAGCTTGTTGCTTCTTGGGTCATTGAGAAAGGGGCTGAAGAGAATGTAGTGGAGAAAATAGTTCGTGATGGAAAAACATATTATAACATCACCGATTACGACAAACTGAGAACATTATTCGGTGAATTATTGAAAGAAATTCAGCGAATTAAGTCTGAAGGGGACTATGAAGCTGGAAAAATGCTCGTCGAAACTTATGGAGTTCAAGTTGACAAAGCTGTTCACGAAGAAGTTTTGGCTAGAGTTAAGCCTCTAGATATTGCACCATACAGAGGTTTTGTGAATCCTGTTTTCGTTCCTGAAATGAATGCAGATGGAGTAATTACTGATATTAAAATTGAGAATAAGCAGACGTTTGTTGAGCAAATGATGTATTATGCGAAAGAGTATGGTGTGTTGAAGTGATGAATGCGAATGGAGTGAATCTAATTTTCTAAAAAAAATATGAAGACAAAAAAAGACATAGTAGATAACTGGTTGCCAAGATATACGGGTGAAAAATTAGAAAATTTTGGAGAGTACATTCTACTTTGCAATTTCAAGAATTACGTCAATTTTTTCGCTGAATTTCACGGTGTTGAGATTGTCGGGAAGGATAAACCAATGCAATGTGCAACAGCTGAAGGGATAACAATCATTAACTTCGGTATGGGTAGTGCTTCTGCAGCTACGTGTATGGATTTACTTTCTGCAATACATCCAAAAGCGGTATTGTTTTTGGGTAAATGTGGTGGATTAAAAAGGAAAAATGAAGTGGGAGATTTAATCCTACCAATTGCTGCTATTAGAGGGGAAGGAACAAGTAACGACTACTTTCCGCCAGAAGTACCTGCATTGCCTTCGTTTGCATTACAAAAAGCAATTTCTACTACCATTCGTGATTTTGAAATGGACTATTGGACGGGAACTTGCTACACAACCAATCGTAGAGTTTGGGAACATGATGACGAGTTTAAGGATTACTTAACGGAGGTAAGAGCAATGGCGATTGACATGGAAACGGCAACAATATTTACTGTTGGTTTTGCCAATGAAATCCCAACAGGAGCTTTGTTATTAGTCTCTGACCAACCAATGGTTCCAGAAGGTGTCAAAACAAGCGCGAGTGATACTTCAGTTACGGCTCAGTATGTCGATTCGCATATTAGAATTGGTATAAAATCACTAAAACAACTCAAAAATAAAGGGAATACCGTTAAGCACCTCCGCTTCGGTTAGAAACTCTGCCGTTTTGAAGAAAAAATCAATTTACTTATTGGGATTAGTCACACTAGTGATTTTCCCCATTCCTACTTTCGCTGTTTTATACTTTTTTGAGGATGTTCTTCCTTTAGGTATTTTTCAGTTTGATAATTTAGGTGTTTATCCGATAATTATTGGACTGTTATTAGGGATTGTTTATGCTTTTATAGCATTATTTGTGATGCAAGCGAAGGTCTTTGAGAAGCTTCCTTCTCGCATTGAGCAGATAGTCAAGGACATGAATCTCACGATGCTGGATTGTATCTTTTTGTCTATCTGCGCAGGAGTGGGAGAAGAGTTGCTGTTTCGCTCGGGAGTGCAGTTTTACCTCGGGCCTATACTGACATCTGTTATTTTCGTAGCGATTCACGGTTATTTGAACCCTTGGAACTGGAGAATGTCGTTATATGGGTTAATTGTACTGCCTTTTATTTTGCTTATATCCTATGGTTTTGAATCAATGGGTTTGTGGTTTGCCATAACAACCCATTTTGCGTATGATCTGGTTTTATTCACTGTCATTTCAGAGAGTTGGAAAAAAAAGACTACTTATAGTGACACACCAACAAATCTAGAAGTTATGAAAACAATGACGTGCAGAGAATTAGGGGGAGCCTGTGATTTAGAATTTCAAGCTTCAACTTTTGAAGAAATGGCAGAATTAAGTAAAAGTCATGGCACAGAAATGATGAAACAAAACGAAGAAGCACACCTAAAAGCGATGAATGAAATGAAGGAGTTGATGAAAACAACTGAAGCGATGCAAGAGTGGTTTGACGGTAAGCGCAACCAATTTAACGCTCTATAAAACAATTATTTCACTGAAGAAAGCTACTCCAATTTTCTTAAAACTTTCGCTGCACCAGAACTCATTTCAAAGTCCCAATTGCTGATTTTACTGTCAATTTTCCCTATTAAATTCTCCACCTCAGAGCAAATAAGTTCTAAATTGTCGAAATGTTGTCGGACTTGACTGTTCTCAGAATCAAAACCATGTTCTTTGCACCAAAGTTGGTAATTATCTGATTCTAAGAAGCATTCCAATTCCCTCAAAGCAACACACAAATTTAACAGTGGATAATTGAAGCGAAAATCATCGTACTCATCCTCCACGAAGAAGTGAAAAGAACGATTCCCTAGTGAGAATTGAACTCTCGGGTAGCTATTATCATCAATTAAAAAGTCAATTGAAGAGCATGTAACGGACGCCTTATTTAGGATAATAATCCGATTAAGTGCCTCTATTTCAGGATAAGTTTTTTTCAAATCTTATTTTACAATGATTCTTAACTGATTGGTGCGTAGCACATATAAACAGTTAGGCATAACAGTGGTTTGATCTATTTCAAGTACCTCTAGGTAACGCAAAGAGCACAATTCTTCTGGCAAATAAATCATGGAACCTGCGTTAGATACATACAATTCTCGAAGCTTTCTCAATTTGACTAAAGTGGGAGGTAGCTCTTTTAAATCATTACGCGTTAAATGAATAAATTGTAAACGTTCACAATCACCAATTTCTTCTGGAATACTCTTAAGCGAATTGAATGTAAGTCTTAACAAGACTAAATTTTTTAATTTCCCTATTGTTTTAGGAAGATACACCAGTTGGTTCTGATTCAAAATGATTTCTTCCAAATTTTCCATATCTCCAATTGATTCCGGCAAAGTATCTAATAAGTTATATTGAACCGATAAGCGTTTTAAATTTTTTAATTTGCCAATAGACTCAGGTAAACTAATCAAATCATTTCTGCCTAAATACAACTTTTCAAGGTTGACAAGGTTGCCTATTTCTTCTGGAATTTCAGTCAGTTTATTTCCAAATAATTTGAGGACTTTAATGTCTGTATTTTCAAAAACTTCAGGTGGAATTTCGGTCAATCCCTTTCTCGATAAGTTTACCACAGTTCCATTAACTTCGGTGTTGATATCTCTCATGTTCGCACAGGCAAATAAAAAGAGAGCTGGAACAAAAAAAATTTTTATCACCTTCATTTTCCTAATTTATCGCTTTTTTTAGGAAATAGGACAACTTTTCTTGTATTTTTACGCTTTAGAGGTTAAGTTTGGCACAATTGATGTATACTTAATGATATTAAAACAAGAATTATGAAAAATATAAAAACGATTATTTTAGGCCTGGTATTGATAAGTTCAACAACCGTGGTTGCACAAGTCAATCCAAATAAGATCAAAAGATCCGATGATTTCCAAGCACAATCGACAATACAGCAAGCTGATAAAAAATCAAAGCGTTCTGTTGAAGACATTGCTAGAAAGCAAACAGCTAAAATGTCAACTTTGTTAAGTTTAACAGAAGATCAAAAAACGAAAGTTGGCGAGTTAAATTTAAAAGTACAGCAGAAATTGGAAGTTGTTAGAAATAGCAAAATGTCCGAAAAACAAAAGAAAGAACAGATAAATGGAAACAACGCAGATAGAATGTCTGCACTTTCAACCATTTTGACTGACGAGCAATATAAAAAATATGCTGCTTCTTTAAAAAAGTAAGAATTTCACATTTAAATTAAATAGGGATCCGTTCATTTGAGCGGACTTTTTTTTATCTATTTAGTTCCAAAAACTTCCTTAAAACGTTCCACTTTTGGGCGGACAACCGATTGACAATAAGGGTTTCCAGGATTATTTTCGAGATAATTCCTATGGTAATCCTCAGCAGGGTAAAATGTTGGTACAGCAGATATTTCTGTGACAATTGGAAGTTCCCAAACTTTTTGTTGTTCTAATCTCGTTTTGTATTTTTCCGCAAGCAATTTTTGTTCTTCCGAATGGTAAAATATAACAGAACGATATTGCCTTCCTACATCATTGCCCTGTTTATTGAGTTGTGTAGGGTTATGTATAAACCAAAACATTTCGAGCAATTTTTCAAAAGAGATGAGGTCTGTGTCGAATTGAATACGTGCCACTTCTGCATGGTCCGTTTTTCCACTACAAACTTCTCGGTAAAAAGCAGTTGCTTTTGTTCCTCCAGCATAACCTGGATGAATATTTACAATACCCTTCACATCTTTAAAACAGGCTTCAATACACCAAAAACAGCCAGCGCCTAATGTTGCTTCTAAAATCATCGTACAAATAAAGGGATTTTTTAGTTTTCTATAAAATTTAATGATGCTGAATTAATACAATATCTTAACCCTGTCGGTTTTGGTCCATCATTAAAAATATGACCTAGATGTGCATCACAAACGGCACAAACTACCTCTGTTCGCTTCATTCCAAACGTGATATCAGAAATTTCGGCAACATTTTGTGTGCTCACAGGCTGATAAAAACTGGGCCAACCTGTGCCAGACTTAAATTTTGTACTGCTCTCAAACAGAGCTGTATTGCATCCTATGCAATGGTAAATTCCTGTTCGTTTATTGTCCCAATACTTCCCTGAAAAGGCTCTTTCTGTGCCTTTCTCTCGGGTTACATAATACTGTTCCTCGGTCAATTGTTTTTTCCATTCTTTTTCCGTCTTAATCACTTTTAAAGAATCCTCAACTAGCAGAACAGGGTTGTTTTGAAGGTTAATTTGTGCTACTTTACTATCAGATGAACAGCTAATGACGAGCATCCAAAATGCGGTAATACTGATGATAATTTTCATAATTTTTTGTTTTATACCTATTAGAACGTAAATAGGAGTAGTTTTGTACAGTGATTTTAAATTATTCCCGAAATTTTTGAGAATACGGATACTAAACACTAAAAAAAATTCTCTTAAACAGAGTTTTTATCTCATCAAAGAAAAAAAGCCGTTTCAAAATTTGAAACGGCTTTTTTTCCAAAATCTAACTTCCATTCTATTCGTTTCCTTACATTTGACCATGAATTTCTTCAAAGGTTTCTTGTTTGGAATGAAGTCCTATGCAAAAGCAGTTAAATTTATCATTGCGCACAAAATGTATTGGTATCTTATCATTCCTGCTATTTTGATGTTGGTGATTTATAAAATTGGTGATTTGATTCGTCATCACTACGTTGCTCCGAAAGCAGAAAACATGAATGAAATCGTCTGGTACCTCATTTATGTTATGGTAGAAATTTCCATTGCCATTCTTCTTATGAAATTTGCAAAATACTTGGTTGTTGTGATTCTTTCTCCGTTGATTTCTCATTTAAGTTTGAAAACGGAGAAAATTCTGACTGGAAACACCTACCCATTTAGTTTTAGACAATTGGTGCATGATGTAAAACGAGCTATGCGCATCGTTGTGCGCAACTTAATGTGGGAATATTTCTTCTTTATGCTCATTTTTGTCGTTTCGCTTCTTGGCTGGGAAGACCCTAAATCTTCGCCCGTATTTTACCTCACATTTCTGATTGGTTTCTTCTACTATGGCTTTGCGTTTTTAGATTACATCAACGAAAGGAGGCGATTAAACATTGACCAAAGTATTCTCTTTGTGAGAAAAAATAGAGGTTTGGCCATCGCTATTGGTTGTGTTTATTCTTTGCTAATTTTAGTGCCGGTTGATATTGGTGCTTTATTCAATTGGTCAAACTTCTCCGAAGATGCTATTGGAACCCTAGGGAAATTTTTCTTGCATTTATTTTTATGGTTCTGTGCATCGACCGCTCCAATTCTTGCCATTGTGGCTGCAACAATTGCCATGAACGACTTAACTGACTTAAAAAACAACCAATATTCCAACAAAGTGGATAACTAATTCAGTATATTACAGGCGGTTTTACTAATTTTTCTTTTTTTTGCATAGCTTTTGTATAGTATCTGTCAGTAACCAATTAAAAAACCAATTATGAATCAATTTTTTACCTTTATTTTGACCTTCGGAATTATGTTAACCGCTGGCAATTCATTCAGTAATATTGAATTTACAACACCTCCAGATACGACCACTTCACTTGTAGATCGATCAGCGGCTTTGCTGTCTATAGAAGAAGGTAAAACACTTTTTAGCGAAGGTAGAATTAAGGAAGCACTCATAAAGTTTAGAGAGGCCGCCAATAAGGATGCGAATAGTTTCAAAGCCAATTATTATATTGGATTATCACATTACTATTTGAATAACTATGGATATGCATTAAAATATGCCGATAAAGCAATGCAAATGAATGAAGAAAAAGTAAATAAGGAAATTTATTTTTTATTAGCTGAAACTCATCACCGTCTCGGAAATGTTGAAAAAGCACTTGCTCACTATGAATTGGCAAAAGAACAAATGCCAAAGGCAAGATCTCGTGTACTCCTCGTCGATCATCATATAGAAGAAGCAAAATTCGCTATTGAAGAATTGAAAAAAGAAGCCAAATTTTCAAGAACAAGATTAGTTGGAGATGTAAACTCTGGTTACGATGATTATGGCGCAATACTAAGAAACGATGGAAAAACTATTTATTTTACATCGCGAAGAAGTAACACAACAGGTGGAGGAATGAATCCTGATGATCAGCGGTATTTTGAAGACACCTACAAGGTAACCTGGGATGAAGAAATGAAAGAATGGGGAGATGTAACCAATAAACTTGGAAAAATTAACTCTGACGGTTTTGATGCTGTCAATGTTATCTCTGATGATGGATTATCAGGGATGATAACAAGAAACACAACGGCGACTGATGCTAAAACAACAACACGCGGCTCTGATATTTTTGAGCTAAAAATGAGCACCAAAGGAACTTGGAACTCTCCTAAAATTATTAAAAATAAAACAATCAACACTAGTTATTTTGATGGCTCTGCAACCGTAACAGCGGATGGTAACACCATGTATTTTGTTACAGACAGAAAGGGTGATAAATCTTCAACAGATATATATGTTGTTGAAAAGAATGGGAAAAAATGGGGAAGTGCGAAACCGTTACCAATGACTATTAATACAAAAGGTCGTGAGACCACTCCATTTATAACTCCTGATGGTCGATATTTATTTTTCAGCTCAAACGGTCATGTGGGCCTCGGTGGTTTTGATATTTATGTGGTTGAAAATATGGGTGATTCTTGGGGAGAACCTATTAACTTAGGAGCAGGAATAAACACTGTAAATAATGACACACATTTCTCGTATAGTCAAGAGTTAAAAAGAGCGTTTGTTTCTAGTTATGAAATAATCGGTAACAAAGCTTCAATTGATATTTACGAAATTGATATGACTGACTATAAATTCGGGAAGTAAAAGATGCAGGGCAGAACGGTTAAGTCGTCACAAACGACCATCACAGAATTAATGATTCCCTCCTTTGCCAATTTTGGTGGTAAAGTTCATGGTGGAATTCTATTGTCTTTGATGGATAAAGTAGCCTATGTTGTAGCTTCAAAGCATTCAGGCACATATTGTGTAACTGTTTCTGTTGATGGTGTAGAATTTAAAGAGCCTGTAGAAGTTGGAGATTTAGTTTCACTGGCCGCATCAATTAATTTTGTCGGTAATTCTTCCATGATAATTGGTATTCGTGTGACTTCTCTCCAACCCAAGACAGGAGAAGTAAAACACACAAATTCTAGCTACTTCACAATGGTTGCCAAGGATGACGAAGGAAATTTACAGAAGGTTCCACCTTTAATTCTCGAAGAAGAGATTGAAGTGCGACGTTTTTGTGATTCTAAAAAATTACGTGCTCTTCGTTTTGAAATTAATGATGTTCTCAACAAAGAAACCAAAGGTTTGTCAATTCAACAAATGAAAGATATGATTTCAGAAAATAGATGCGAAATTGACTTTTAAGCTGTCGAGAATACTAATCCTTTATACTCTGAGTGCTTCTTTTCTTATCTCGGCAATTGAACATCGAAGAAATTCTTGGAGAAGCTAGAGAACTTATCACAGAAACAGATTCTACTTGCTTTTCTTTTGTTGACTTTTCTGTTTTTTTCGACTGCGTAAAAGAAATCACAAGAACAATTATAGCAACTTGTGCCACGGGAATCACAATTGATTTAGGAAATAAATTCACCTGTTTGTTGTTATTTGCTTTATTATTCATCACGGATCGATTTGTTTTACAATGCAAATTTATGCCATTCATATACAAATAACAAATATTAATCGATAAAAAATGGTATTTCGTCGAAATCGTGCTTCGTGCCTTATTTTTAGAACATTAGAAAAAGAAATTAGATATTAAGGCTCCAAGACTGTGATGTTTTCAACTACAGTCTTGATATCTTGGAGTCTTTCTCTCTTAAAATTATAATGAGTATCACCTAGCTACATCCATCTTCAGTTTCTTGCCTTTTACTTTTTCGTGACGAATTTTTTTAAGAACATCAGAAACCAGTTCTCTTTTTACTGCTACAAAAGACATTCTATCCTGGACAGTAATCAATCCTATTTCGTCTTTCTTGAGCATTCCTTTTTTAGAAAGAAAGCCTACAAAGTCGATCTTATTAACCTTGTCTTTTTTTCCAGCAGAGAAATAAATGGTTGTCCATTCAGGAATCACAGGACTGGTTGTTAAGTCGTTTACATTGATTTTAGAAGAGGGCTCTTCAATGTATTCAGGCAACTGTGTGTCTTCACCGAAAAACAAATATGAATGACCCGTAGCTGACATTCGTGCCGTTCTACCCTTTCTATGTGTAAATGCTTCTTCACTGTTTGGATATTGATAATGAACAATGTGTTTTATTTCAGGAATATCCAATCCTCGAGAACCTAAGTCAGTGCAGACAAGAACATTTGAGGTTCCATTTCTAAATTTTATCAAAGCTCGTTCTCTGTCAACTTGTTCTAGTCCCCCATGGTAGAAAACGGAGCTAACACCTAAGTCTTTCAAGCGGTAAGAAACATCTTCTGATACTTCTCTATAGTTGCAAAAAACGATTGCTTTCTCATTCTCAAATGATTCTAATAAGGTAGCGAGTGTACCGACGATATTCTTTCCCGAATGAACAAGATGCTCAGTGACCGCAATCTCATCGTTCTCTTTAAGAGCATCAATGACATGGTATTTTGCCTCCAAATATTCTGGAATTTCATCCATTTTAGTTGCAGAAACGAGCATTCTTTGTTGTAAAGCTCTCATTCTCTCTGCAATAAATCCCATTTCTTCACTAAACCCAAATTCTAAACATTTATCGAATTCATCGATAACGAGCATGGGGCAAGTTCTTAAATCAAGATTACGTCTGTGAATATGGTCAACAATCCTTCCTGGTGTTCCAACAACAATGTTTGGTGATTGACTCAAGCTGTTTTCTTCTGTTTTTACAGAATGACCTCCATAGCAAACAGTGATTTTCTTGCCCGTTTTTAGTGAACGGAACACTTCTTCTATTTGAATAGTTAATTCTCTAGATGGTGCTAAAATAATTGCCTCTAACTCATCAGAATCATTTTCCATTTTTGCCAGAATAGCAAACAAGAAAGCCAATGTTTTTCCAGAACCCGTTTTTGAATAGAGAATTACATTGTCAACATCACAAATAGTGTCAACAGCATCTTGCTGTATTTGCATCATCTCAGAATGTCCAGCGTTTCGAAGAAAAGATTGGAGTTGTTTTTTGTTCATCGGGTTAATTTATTCTTGAGAACAAAAGTAGTGTAATTAATTACACCATCTCGATTACACCAGCTGCACCTTGACCTGTACCCACGCACATTGTCACAACACCATATTTTTGGTCTCTTTTCTTTAACTCATTCATCATTTGAACAGATAGTTTCGCGCCTGTACAGCCCAATGGATGACCTAAAGCCAGTGCTCCACCGTTTACATTTACGATGTCCGGATTAATTCCAGTCTCACGAATAACAGCCAATGATTGTGAAGCAAAAGCTTCATTCAATTCGTACAATGAAATGTCATTAGGTGTGAGACCTGCTTGCTTAATCGCTTTTGGAATCGCTGTTACTGGACCTATACCCATAATTCTCGGTTCTACCCCAACTACTGAATAAGATGCCAAACGAGCAATAGGGCTTAAACCTAACTCATTGATCATGTCCTCTGACATTACTAAACAAAAAGCTGCTCCATCAGAGGTTTGTGACGAATTACCTGCTGTTACAGAACCTCCTGCCGCAAATACTGGTCTCAATCTTCCAAGACCTTCTAGTGTGCTTGCTCTCGGACCTTCATCTGTGTCAACAATGTAATTGCGTTCTTGGCGTTTTTCATTCTCATCCAAATAAACGTGATTCACATTGATTGGAACGATATCATCGACAAAACGTCCTGATTTAATTGCTGCAATTGCTTTCTCATGTGATTGTAAAGCAAAGCGATCTTGATCTTCACGCGAAACTTTGAACTGCTCAGCAACTGCTTCTGCTGTCAAGCCCATTCCCCAATACCATGATGGATTTTCTTTTCCGACCTTTGGATTTGGAACAATTCTCCAACCTCCCATAGCCATAATCGACATGGATTCTGCACCGCCAGCGATTATACAATCTGCCATTCCTGACTCAATTTTTGCTTGAGCAATAGCAATCGTCTCCAGCCCCGAAGAACAATATCTATTCACCGTCATTCCCGGAACTTTATCGGTATCCAAGCCCATTAAGGAAATCATTCTACCTACATTTAGTCCTTGCTCTGCCTCTGGAGTTGCATTTCCAACAATTACATCGTCAATTCTTTCTTTGTCCAACTGTGGAACTTGCTCCATGATATGCTTAATCACATCTGCCGCTAAGTCATCTGGTCGCGAAAAACGTAATCCGCCTTTTCCTGCTTTTCCAACTGCTGTTCTGTATCCTGTTACTATGTATGCTTTTTTCATTTGTATCTTTTTTAGACTTTAAGAGAATAAGACTTAAAGTCTTATTCTCTTCTTATCTCAAAATCTATCTATTTAATTCCTCAATATCTTCCCTTTTTTCACAATACTTTCCAATCTTTCCAAGGTTTTTCTTTCTTGACATAATTCCAAGAAAGCTTTGCGTTCCATATCCAATAAGTATTGTTCAGATACAACTGTATTCTCCGATAAGTCTCCTCCACAAAGAACGAAACCTAGTTTTTCAGAAATCACTTTGTCATGTTCGGACATATATTTTCCTGAGAGCATTGTATCCGCACCAACGTAAACAATGCCCAATCCTTCATTACCAAGAACGGTGATGTTTTTCTCACGTTTTGGTGCAACATAACCTTTGTTTGACATGTCTAAACAAGCATCTTTTGCTCTTGCCAATTGATGGTCTCGACTGACCACAACCTCATCTATTCCTTTTCTCAAATAACCTAAATCGAATGCTTCATAGGCAGAAGTTGAAACCTTTGCTTGACCAATCGTTAAGAATTTATCGCGCATTCTGTTGATTTTTATATCTCCTTGAGATAATTCATCCGAAAGTCGTTTTGCAAATTCTTTTGAACCTCCACCACCTGGTATAAGGCCCACTCCAAATTCAACTAAGCCCATGTACAATTCTGCGTGAGCCACAACTTTATCAGCGTGCATTGATAGTTCGCAACCTCCGCCAAGTGCCATGTTATGAGGTGCAGCAATAACTGGAATGTTAGAATATCGAACACGCATCATCGTGTCTTGAAATGCCTTTATAGCAAAATTTAATTCATCAAAATCTTGCTCAATTGCCATCATGAAAATCATTCCAACGTTAGCTCCAGCAGAGAAATTCTGTCCTGTATTAGAAATAACCAATCCTTTATAATCGGATTCCGCTAAATCCATTGCTTTATTCATTCCTTCAATAACTCCACCACCGATAGTATTCATCTTTGTGTGGAATTCCAGGTTCAAAATACCGTCACCTAAATCAACAATTGTTGTATCAGAATTGCCCCAAACTTTATTCTCCTCTCGAAGCGTGTCCAACATCACTAAATCTTCTGTTCCTGGAATAACTTTGTATGATTTGGAAGGAATGTCATAATACAATTTTTGTCCTTTTTCGGACTTGTAAAATGAAGTAAATCCTGCATCCTTCATCTCTGAAATCCAAGTTGCGGCTTTTTTACTTTCTTTAGAGATTAATTCTAATCCTTTGTCAAAACCTAACAGATCCCACGTTTCAAAAGGACCTAATTCCCAAGCAAAACCCGCTTTTAGTGCGTCGTCAATTTTGTATAAATCATCTGTGATTTCGGGAATACGATTAGTTACATACGCGAATATTCCTCCAAAAACCTTTCGATAGAATTCTCCCGCTCTGTCCATTCCCATCACCAACATCTTTGTTCTTTGGTGTAAATCATCAATGGGCTTTGCCATATCCAACGTTGGAAATTTTACTCTTGTCTTTTCTTTGTATTCTAATGTCTCTAAATCCAAAACGAGAATCTGACTCTTGCCATTTTCGCCTTTCACCTTCTTATAGAATCCTTGTTTGCTTTTAGAACCCAACCAGTTCTTCTCAACCATTTGGGTAATATAATTGGGTAATTCAAAAGAAGAAGACTCCTCATCATTCGGGCAATTGTCTCTCACTCCATTGGCAACATGCACCAAGGTATCCAAACCAACGACATCGCAAGTTCTAAAAGTGGCAGATTTTGCACGGCCCATGATAGGACCTGTTAATTTATCCACTTCTTCCACTGTCATTCCCATTTCATTCACAGTATGAAACAATGACATAATTGCGTAAACCCCAACACGATTAGCAATAAATGCTGGAGTATCTTTACAAAGAACGGTTTTCTTGCCTAAGAAGCGAGAACCGTAATCCATCAGAAAATCGATAACTTCAGAATTTGTACTCGGCGTTGGAATAATTTCCAATAATTGCAAATATCTTGGTGGGTTAAAGAAATGCGTTCCACAGAAATGCGCTTTGAAGTCATCACTTCTGCCATCCAACATCATGTGAATTGGAATCCCCGATGTATTACTTGTAATTAGTGTTCCTGGCTTTCGATACTTCTCTACGTTGGTAAAAACTTGTTGTTTAATGTCCAATCTTTCGATTACAACTTCTATTATCCAGTCACAATCGGCAATTTTTGCTAAGTCATCATCAAAATTTCCAGTAGTAATTCTCGATGCAAAAGATTTACGATAAATCGCAGAAGGATTTGCTTTTAAAGTGTCCTTTAGTGCTTCATTGACAATTTTATTCCTAAATGCTTTACTTTCTTCGGTTAAACCTTTCTTCTTATCATCATCAGATAATTCTCTTGGGATAATATCCAACAACAGAACTTCACACCCAATGTTTGCAAAGTGACAGGCAATTCGAGAGCCCATTATTCCGGAACCCAAAACAGTTATTTTTTTGATGTGTCTTTTCATAATTACTATTTATGATTTTTAGAGAAAAAGACTTAAAGATATGAAGACTGTAGTTGAAAACTTTACAGTCTTCATATCTTGGAGTCTTAGAGTCTAGTTTCTTACTCTTATTAATTATATAATTCCATATCTAGTGTAGTGTCCAAACGTTCGGCAACCTCATAAAACGTTTTCAACTTCCCTTTTGGGATATTCGCTACTAATTTTTCGTTAAATTCAAGTACAACTTCTTTAGCTGTTCTTCGGCTTTTAATTCCTTCATCTGTTAGAAAAATGAGTACCTTTCTCTTATCGACAGCATCGTTTTCTCTGTAAATAAGTCCTTTATCTTCCATTGTTTTCAAGGTGCGTGACAAACTAGTAGGTTCCATTCCCATTTTTGGTCCTAACTGTGTACTAGGTGTTCCTTCCTTTTCGACGTTAAGAAGTATGAAACCTATCGACATTGTTAAACCATATTCATTGGCTTTTTGGTTATACATACGCTGAATCTTGTGCCACAAATGACGAACAGCAAAATCCATGTAGTATAATTTTTCTTTTTTTTCTTCCATAATTTTTCCTTGATTCTTTTTCAAGACGTGTAAAGGTAATTAAATTTTATATGCGAGCATAAGGAAATGAAAGTTTTATTAAGTAGAGAAAAATAGAGTCAAAGACAGTCGAGGACTTTCAGTATTTTTGTTAAAAAATGCGGTTTTTCGCAAAAATCAATTATTTTTTTGCGAAAAAAGATGCTTTCGGGTATTTTTAAGGTTTGATAATAACCTTTTTCTGAACCTTTGCTTTAGCATCATTTAAATACTGTATTTTCGATCGTAAGTTAAATGTTTGTTTCTCATAAATACAAAGTTTAGCTTTTTCCCTTGGTTTGAAAAAATCAAGGGAATATTTTTTAAACTAAAACTTGCATTAGCATTTTAATCTTGGTGTAACAATGGTCTAATAAATTAATCATTCTTACCTTTGCGGTCATGCAGATAAAAGGTGTCGTACTGAAATCAACTGGGAAATGGTATCACGTAGAATTAGAAGATGGTTCTATAGTGAACTGCCGTATTCGTGGAAAAATGCGTTTGGATGAGTTGAAATCGACCAACCCTGTTTCGGTAGGAGATATAGTTATTCTTAACGACACAATAGATGATGAAGGAAATCGCTTGATTGAGTCTTTCGAGCCAAGAAGGAACTACATTGTTCGAAAATCGACTAATTTAAGCAAGCAAAAGCAAATTTTGGCAGCGAACATCGATAGAGCATATTTGTTGGTAACCATTCATTCTCCGGTTACGCATATTGCATTTATTGATCGTTTTTTAGTCTCGGCAGAATCTTTCCGCATTCCCACCACTTTGCTTTTTAATAAAATGGATGCTTATTCTCCAGAAGAATTGGAGTATGTGGATGCGTTAATTGATATGTATGCAAGAATTGGTTATCCGGGTCATAAAATATCGGCGGAGAATAAAGAGAACATTGACTTTTTGAAGGATGAAATCAAAGGGAAACAAGTTATGATTTCTGGACATAGTGGAGTAGGAAAGAGTACTTTGGTGAATGCTCTTGATGCAAGTTTAGACATCAAAACGAATGCAATTTCTGATGCACACAATCAAGGAAAACACACAACAACTTTTGCTGAAATGCATAAATTGCAATCAGGAGGATATATCATCGATACGCCAGGAATTAGGGCTTTTGGTATTGTAGATATGGACAAGGCAGTAATTTCTCATTACTTTCCAGAAATGCGAAGAATAATGGGAGAATGTAAGTTTAATAATTGTCAACACATGAATGAACCGAAATGTGCTGTGAAGAATGCCGTAGAGAATTTAGAGATTGATGAGAGCAGATATCAAACCTACATTCAGCTGATGGAAGAAGACGAAAATGAGATTCACCGCAAAAATGATTTCGTGTGAGAATTGTGTTACAAAGAGTCACAGAAGCTTCTGTAAGTGTTGATGGAACTGTTGTTGGAGAAGTTGCGAAAGGCATGGCAGTCCTACTTGGCATTGAGCATGAGGATGAAAAATCAGATGCAGATTGGTTGATTAAGAAAATTATTGACCTAAGGATTTTCAGTGATTCTGGCGGGAGAATGAATCTGTCAAGTAAAGATATTGGGGGAGAATTTTTGGTTATTAGTCAGTTTACTTTGCATGCATCCACCAAGAAAGGCAATCGACCAAGTTATGTCAAAGCAGCTCGCCCAGATGTGGCAATTCCGTTGTATGAATATTTCATTGAAGAGCTAAAAAGTGTTTCTCAATCAAAAGTAGCAACAGGAAAGTTTGGTGCAGATATGAAAGTTTCCTTGATTAATGATGGACCTGTAACGATTGTGATGGACTCGAAAGAGAGAGGTTAGAAGAGCGTAACTGTTAGAATTATGAATTACTTCAATGGATAGGTCTTAGCCATTTATAATTCACAACAATCCAAAATGGATGCGTTTTATCAACTTTAGGGTCAATGCATAAAGGTTCTTGATTTTCTTCAATAATGCATCCATTTTCGAATAGATAATTCCCCTTCGAATTTGAATTTTTCATTCTTTCTAAATTCTCTAGTAGAAGGTCACATTTTGAACATCCTCTAATTGAACCATCTGAATAATATCCAATTAAACCACCATTTGATGCCCAAAGAAATCTTAAAGTAGGAAAGTTTGAACGGTCGCTACTCAATTCTTCATAATTCTGTTCTTGAATACTAGACACCACGCAAGAAGGCAACAAAAATAAGCTAATCACGATAAATAAAAAACTTTTTTTCATAACTCATAACTCATAACTCATAACTCATAATCCATCATTCAAATATAGTACATCATTGTTCACATAGAACACTTTTATTTTTTTATCAACAGCTAGTTTTAGATTCTTTTGAATAATTTTGATGAACCGTTTACTTTGCCTTCCCATTAGTTTATTCCAATATATAATCACAACATAGTCATAGTTTTTTATGGAGGTTTTTTGCGTATTTGATAAAGGTTTTAAGAATTCAAGATGTGTTTGTAAAGATAAAACACTATCCAATGGTGCTTGTTTTGTGGGAGGAAAAACATCAAAAGAATTGGATTTATTCCACTCCAAATTAGGAAAACCACCAACATAGCAATTGACATGATACGAAATTAAATTCGACTCAGTATCGTAATAAAGAACTTGTAACGGTTGATAGTGATTTTTTTTCTCCTGCTTAAATTTTGTAGTATCTATTGTTTGGATGAATTCAACATAATCAGTACCAATAGAATAAGCATCTTCAGGTGGAATGTTGTATTTGCTTCCAAATTTAGCAATCATCTTGTCGTCAACCGACTTTACTCTCTTAAAGCCATACATCTTCACGAAAACCAGCGAGCAAGAAGGCAACAAAAACAAGCAAATCACGATAAATAAAAAACCTTTTTTCATAATTCATAATTCATAATTCATACACCAGCCTATGTCACATTCTCACCCCGATAACCAATACATCATCCACCTGCTCTTCCTCTCCCATCCATTCAATAAGCTCTTTTTCAAGAATAGACTTTTGTATTTCCATAGATAATTGTGAATGTTTCAGCAGCAATTCCCTAAATCGTCGGTAGTTGTATTTTTTGTTTCTTCCACCTCCAAATTGATCCGCAAACCCGTCAGTAAAAATATAAATCACGTCGCCTTTCTGCAAAGGGATTGTATGCTCCGTGAATGGTAAAAGTTGCTCTTCAATATAGTTGCCTATAGGATGTTTATCGCCTTTCACTTCATATAAGCTTAAGTCCTCAAAAGATTGTTTCTCTATTAGACTTTTAGAGGATTTATCAGAGGGTCTAATAATGTAAATGGGATTCTTTGCTCCTGCAAATATCAATTCGTCAGAATCTGAATTGAGTACGCAAAGACTTATGTCCATTCCGTCTCGGACAGTGGTATTATCTGAACTTTGTTTCAGTGTTATGTTGACTCCTTCGTTTAAAAAATCAAGAATATTTGCTGGTGAATGAATATTTTTCTCTAAAACAGCTTGAGACAGAATGTTACTTCCAATAATGCTCATAAATGCTCCCGGAACGCCATGACCTGTGCAATCAACAGCAGCAAAAACGGTATGTCTTTTGTCACCTTTTGCACTTGTGTTTTCTATGAAATAAAAATCACCGCTGACAACATCTTTTGGTCGATTTAAAACAAAAGAATCAGGTAATAATTTATTGACATGTTCGTCTGAAGGCAAAATCGCTTCTTGAATCCGTTTTGCGTATTTAATACTGCTAAAAACTTCTTCATTGATAATCGATAATTCTTCTTTCTGTTGATTGATTTCTGTAGTTCTTTCAACTACTTGTATTTCTAACCTAATGTTCTGTTCATCCATAAACGAATTTTTTTCTTGTAAATTCTTTAAAACAATTGTCTGGGCTTCTTCTTTTTCTTTCTGCAATTCACGGTATTTATAGGACATGGAAATACTCAGAATAACAACCTCTATTGCTGAACTTATTTTTAAAGAATTTAATGAGATTATAGAGTTTTTAATGATTCCAAAATTCCCAAGTATAAAGATCACTGCTCCTGTAATTAGAATAACAAAAGCAAGCGTAAAATAGTTATCCACTTGAATTTTTTTGCTGCGTAAGTAGAAAATACTAATCACAGAAAGTAGGATGCTTAGCAAACTAAAAGCATTAATCAATGGGTAAGACCATGCGTGTACTTTTCCCGGTAAAAACAAAAATAAAATCGTAAGAACCATCAAAGAACTTGCAATTTTGAAAACGAAATGCAATTTCTTATAGTTCTTTTTGATAGAAAGGTAATGACTCACATAAATCAACATGAATATGATGGCTAATGCACCAGTTAAGGGAGGAAATCGATTTACGAAATAAGCATTATTGGTAAAGAAATGCTGATGTGAATAACCATCTAATGAAAATTGTAACAGTGCTTGAAAAAAGACATAAAGGATATAATAGAGAAAAGAACGGTCTTTCAATAGTAAGAAAAAGAAAAAGTAAATGACAATGATAAGACACATTACACCATAGTAGAACCCGTTTCGGAACTGCGTTTTATAATCTTGTTGATAGAATTTTTTTGCGGAGTGTACTTTTACTGGAATATTGACTCCTTCACCATCACTTGATATTTCTAGGATGAATTCCTGTTGCTCTCCCTTTTCTAAGTTCAAGGAAAATAGGTTCATTCGGTGCAAAATTTCTTTTGAATAGTAGTTGAAATCATCTCCATTTTTAGATTCTTTAATAACCTTCCTATCCTCAATGCGATATAAGAAGACCTTATCGGTTATCGGTCGAGCGGTTTCAAGAATTAATTCTCTTGTATTACTTTCGTTTTTTACCCAAAATTTTACCCAAAATCGAGATGTCGTGAATTTCACTGAAGGGTTATTTTTCTTCAATTGAAAGAAATCTAAAGATGGACGGTCAATTATTTCTTTAATCTCTATAGAGCGCGTTTTATCTTCTAGAATCAAGGTCTGTTGCGTGAATGAAGACCCAAGATTGTCTTCTGTAAGAACAATTACCCCTTTTTCTTGTCCGAACAAGGCAGTAGCAGTAGTAAACATGAAATACAGAAAAAATAATCTTCTCATGAAGTAAATATAGGAAAGATTTGGAGTTTAACGGATTGTGTTCTAGTTGATAGAAATTGTGCCACGGAATTAACATTTTAATCTGCGAATTATTCTTAACTTTTGCCTTCTTAAATTCTTAATTCCAAAAAATGACAATTAGCCAACTACAAGAGAATACAGATAAATGGATCAAAGAATACGGCGTTCGCTATTTTGATGAAATGACCAATACTGCCATGCTCATGGAGGAAGTTGGTGAAGTTGCTCGAATTATGGCACGCAGATATGGTGAGCAATCTGAAAAGGAAAGTGATAAAGGTAAAGACCTCGGAGAAGAATTAGCAGACGTACTTTTTATTGTGACTTGTCTAGCTAATCAAACAGGAATTGATTTAGAAGAAGCCATTGCTAAGAATTTTGAAAAGAAAACGACACGTGATGCAACGCGACACTTGAAGAATAAGAAGTTGAACTAATTGAACCAACAATTCATTTGAATGGCAGGCTTATTGCAACAATTTATATCAATAAATTACGTTTTAAGTATATCTCCAAGACCAAAAAACAAACGAAATGAAATTTCTCCAAACTTTCGCTGCAATTTTCCTATTGATCAACTTCTCTTTCTCACAAGTCTCTCTTTCTGATTTAAAACCCGGATTTGATTCACAAGAAGCATTGGATATGATACAATTGTGCAATAGCTACACGTATATTGATTTGTATGGAAGTGACAAGGAAATTTTACCGAATGGGTTTAAGAAAAAATACACTTCTCCAGCAGTAGGGTTGGATAATATGTTTCAGGTTTATCAGAATGGAAATATTGGGATTATCAACTTTCGAGGTTCAACGGATAAGAAAGAAAGTTGGTTAGAGAACATGAATTCAACTATAATTCCAGCAACGGGAAAAATTGAATTTAACGGGAAAACATTTAATTATTCTTTTGCAAATGATACTGCCGCAGGAGTTCATACTGGATATGCTTTGGGGTTAGCATATTTACATGAAAATTTGATAAGTCAGATTCAAAAATTGAACAACACAGATATTTACAATATTATTATCACAGGACACAGTCAAGGAGGATCTTTGGCGCTATTGACAAGAGCTTACTTTGAGCATTTGACAAATAAGATACTCAGTAAAAAAAATGAATTTAAAGTGTATGCATTTGCGCATCCGATGGTTGGCAATATTGAATTTGTGAATGAATACAATACACTTTTTTGTGCAACAAAAATGAGCTATTCTTTAATTAATCCAGAAGACGCTGTGCCAAATATGCCACTTTCTTATAATGATTCAACCTTTTGGAAGTCGCAACTGACTTCTTTTTTATCTAACAATCCAGAATTTGATAAAAATGCAATGTTGAAGGAAGGATTGACTCTTTTAATGCAAAATAAACTGCAAAGATCCGTTGATAAGTTTAGCGCTTCCGCTATGAAGCAAATTGAAAATGAATTAGGTGAAGTGACTTTACCTGAGACACGAAAAAAAATTAACTATGCTAAAATTGGGAACATAATAAAACTACTTCCTCCTGAATACCCGCTTGAATTGAAAGATTCGTCGATACTTGAAAATGATGCCTTCTTGAAAGAAAACCCACGAGATAAAGAAGGTGTATTTGAAAATAAATCAGTGTATAAACAGACAACAATAAGCCAAAATCATAAACCGTATAATTATTACACGGCTATTTTAAGGGCATACTTTCCAAAGAAATATGAAGTGGTAGAACCAAAGTTGTTCGGTTTGTAGTTGTAACTGTCTATGTCAATCAAACAGCGAGAGTTGATTTTCTGGTAACAAACGAAACGTTTTGCGGTGATATTTACAGTCTCCATGATTAAGAATGGCAATTCGATGCTTTTTGGTTGGATAACCTTTGTTTTTTTTCCAATCGTAAGCAGGAAATTCTTCATCTAATCGTTCCATAAACTCATCTCGATAAGTTTTTGCTAAAACTGATGCAGCTGCAATGGACAAAAATTTACCGTCCCCTTTAATGATGCATTCATGACCAATACCGGGGTACCCATTAAATCTATTGCCGTCAATAAGTAGTAATTCGGGCTTCGTTGAAAGTTGATCAACGGCTCTGTGCATGGCTGTAAAACTTGCATTGAGAATGTTGATTTCGTCTATTTCTTTCTCACTAACAAAGGAAACACCAAACGCGATGGCTTCTTTTTCGATAATTGGTCGGAGTTTTTCTCTTTGTGCTTCTGTTAATTTTTTTGAGTCATTTAAAAGAGCGTTCTTGAAATTCTTAGGAAGAATAACTGCCGCTGCAACAACTGGTCCAGCAAGACATCCACGACCTGCTTCGTCGCAGCCAGCTTCAATTAATTCTTTCTTAAAATAAGGTAGTAATCGGCTCATGCAGTAAAATTGGCAAAATAATTGTACTTTAGCCAAAGAATGAGACAACTTATTGTAAGTTTTACACGTTCTAGTTAAACAAAGACACTTTAAATTATGAAAAAAATATTTTTTACACTTATCGCAGTTTTAACATTGACAGCAACTAGTTTTTCACAAGATGCTGCTAAAATTGCAGTGACAGAAGGAAAAGCAGAATTGGCAAAAAGCAAAGTTTCAGGACAATATTCTTATACTTTACCTTCCGATGTTAGCGCAGAGCAAGTAAAGAAGGTTTCTAAATATTACGCTTCTTACTTTACAATTGCATTTGATTCTTCTACTCAGGAGGCTGTTGTTACTATGAACTCTGATGCAGAGAAAGGAGAAATGGTTATGGGACGATTTTTAAGTTCATGTGGTGTTAAAGAGTTAAAAGTTGATGACACTACTTTAACTCTTGACGAGTTCATGAGAACGTATTTGAAATAAGAAACAACATTTATAAAAAAAACCCGCTTCAATTATGAAGCGGATTTTTTTTTGAATTTATTATCCTTAATAACAGTAATCATTCTTGTCAATCAATGTGCTTGCAATTAATTGTCTCGCTTCTTTCGGATTAAAATTCTCTGTTTTAGTGAATCGTTTTAAGCCCATAACCATCATTCTCAATTCATCGCCTTCTGTGAACGAATTCAATGCATCTTTGCCGGCTTTATTAATTTTATCGGCCACATCGTAAAAATAAGTTTTAACCATTGCTATTTGTTCTTTGCAGTTTTCTTCGCCTTTCATTTCTATCATTTGTTGAACACGTAATAACGAAGATTCAGCCAAATACGTCCATATAGAAATGTCCGCAATGTTCATTAGAATTTCTTGCTCTTTTGATAGTGATTGCATCATTTTCTGAACGGCAGAACCAGCGATCATTAAGATTGCTTTTTTAAATCCTTTCAAGTATAATTCTTCATTACCCAAAACGGCAGTCGGTTTTTCGGCAAAATCAGGAATACTCATCAGTTCATTAGCAACCTCCATTGCGGGTCCCATTAAATCCAATTCTCCTTTCATTGCACGTCGAAGAACCATATCTACAACTAATAGACGATTTATTTCATTAGTTCCCTCAAAAATACGATTGATTCTTGCATCGCGGTACCCTCTTTCAACAGAAGACTCTGCTGAATAACCCATTCCACCAAAAATTTGTACGGCTTCATCAATTACATAGTCCAATACTTCAGAACCGGCCACTTTAAGAATTGCGCATTCTGGCGCAAATAATTCAATTCCTTTCAAAGTTGCTTGCTCTTTATCCATTCCATCTGCAACGTAACCAGCAATTGCGTCATCTATGTTTTGTCCCGCTCTGTAAATGGCAGATTCAACAGCAAATGTTTGAATAGCTTGTTCGCCTATTTTATATCGAATAGCTCCGTACTTAGAGATAGGACGTCCAAATTGTTCTCTTTCATTCGCATAACGCACAGAATCCATAATCGCCGCTTTGGAAGCCCCCATAACGGCAGCACCTAACTTAATACGACCAATATTAAGGATGTTTAATGCGATTTTAAAGCCATTTTCTCTTTCCGATAATAAGTTTTCTATAGGAACTTTTACATGGTTAAAGAAAACTTGACGTGTCGAAGATCCTTTAATTCCCATTTTCTTTTCTTCAGGATTTAATGCTATTCCTTCACTATCGGCCTCAATTAGAAAAGCAGACAATTTTTTATCGTCATCAATTTTGGCAAAAACAGTGAAGAAATTAGCAAAACCTGCATTTGTAATCCACATTTTTTGTCCATTTATGATATAATGTTTACCGTCTTCAGAAAGAACTGCTTTCGTTTTTCCAGAATTTGCATCTGACCCCGACCCTGGTTCTGTCAAGCAATAAGCTGCCTTCCATTCACCAGAAGCTAGTTTTGGAATGTATTTTTTCTTTTGTTCTTCATTGCCATAATACAACAATGGCAAAGTTCCTATTCCAGTATGTGCACTATAGGCAACAGAGAATGAAAAGCCGTGAGCTAATTTTTCTGTTGTCAATAAAGACGTTTTAAAGTCAACACCCATACCTCCCAATTCTTCGGGAACAGACATCCCAACCAAACCTAATTCTCCAGCTTTTTCCAGTAAAGAAGGCATTAAACCTTCTTCCATTGAATCAATTCTATCCAAATTAGGGAGGATTTCAGCGCTGATAAAATCAAGGCACATATCTCCAATCATTTTTTGTTCTTCCGTCCAACTTTCTGGAATAAAAATCTCTGAAGGTGCAGTATCTCTTATGATAAACTCGCCGCCTTTTATTGGTTTGCTTCTGTTTTCTGACATGGTAAAAAATAAAGTTCTTAATTATGCTCTAAAGATATAAAAAATACCATATACTATGCATGCATAAAAGAAAAAAAGCAAATTATTTTTAATTGTCGAATGAAGACAAATAAAAGATTACTCTACTTGAATGAAAAATAAAATTAAGTGAATGTATTTTGCCAAAATTAACCCAAATACAATGGTAATTATAGCAATTTTATTCTTTTTATTCCAATGAAATATGTGCCCGACAAACAACCCAATGGATGCAACAAAACCCTGCAAAGCTTGATGTCCAAAAATAAATCCAGTCGTGTATTCGGGCAATAAAGGAGAATCAAGATTGTTTTTGATGAAATAATACCTCGAAAAACAGTAAATGATATAAATAAATCCAATTGAAGTTGCAATTCGATAACCTAATTGATAATTTTTGACTTTTCTTTTTGATTCTTGGTCAATAATTTCGTCATCCATTTTCTAACTTTTTAAGAGTACCGCTTTTCATTATTTATTCTTCTCAATCACATAGTCTAATACCTTCGTCATTAAGTGAACTCTATCTTTCCCTCTGACATTGTGTTTGTGCATCGGATACGGAAAGAAGTCCATCTGAATTCCCAATTCTACAAATCGTTGTACCAATGAGAAGTTATGTTGCATTACGACAACATCATCTACTGTTCCGTGTATTAATAACAAATCTCCTTTCAAATTTTGTGCATGTGTCATAAGGGAAGCCTTTTCGTAACCTTTAGGATTCTGCTCCGGTCTATCCATGTAACGTTCTCCATACATTGCTTCATAATACTTCCAATCGGTCACAGGGCCTCCTGCAACACCAACATTGTACACCCCAGCATTTCGAAGCATCAATGAAGTGGTCATAAAACCACCATAAGACCATCCGTGAACTGCTAATCTTTCACCATCAACAAAAGGTAATGTTTTTAAGAAGTCAACTCCAGAAATTTGGTCTTCCATTTCAACGGTTCCGCATTGACGGTGAATTTGTGATTCAAAAGTAAAACCTCTCTCTGCAGAACCTCTATTATCTACTGTGAAAACAAGATATCCTTGTTCTGCCATCCAGTACATCCATAAACTTGCTCCATCTAACCAAGAGTTTTTCACTAATTGTGCATGAGGACCGCCGTAAACGTACACTAAAACAGGGTATTTTTTATTCGGGTCAAAATCACTCGGTTTAATTAAGCGAGTGTATAGTTTAGACCCGTCTTTGCCGATAATGGATCCAATTTCTGCTGTTCCCATTTTGTAGTCAGAAAGCATATTGGGGCTTTTTACGAGTTCTTTAACAAGCTTGCCCTTTGGATTAAGAATTACATCTTTTCCAGGAATGGAGTGACTTGAGTATTTGTCGTGAACGTATCTACCATCTGTTGATATGTCAATGGAGTGAGTTCCATTAACTTGGGTTAACATTTTAACTTTCCCTTTTAAATCGACGGAATACACTTGAGTTTCTAGCGGATTTTCGCCTGTCGTAGTATAATAAATTCGTCCATTTTTTTCTTCAATGATGTTCTTTACAACAAATTCATGACTGGTCAATTGCTTAATTAAATGACCAGTAAAATCATAGTAATACAGGTTATTGAATCCACTTTTCTCTGAAATCCAAACGAAGTTGTTCGATTTTTCTGATGGAAAGAAAGCAGCATGTTCAGGTTCCACCCATTTATCGTTTGCTTCTTCAAGTAAAGTTCTAACAAATTCTCCCGTTGTTGCGTCAAAAACATTTAACCAATAATGATCTTGGTCGCGATTCACTTCTGCGATAATTACGTATTTATTATCAGGTGTCCAGGAAAGATTGGTCAGATAGTTGTCTTCTCCTTCTCTTGGAGAAATGAAGACTGTTTTTCTTGTGGCAATGTTGTAAATTCCCACCTTTGGTTTTTCCGATTTTTGCCCAGTCATCGGATATTTGATAAGCTTTAGCTCTCCCGGAGTTTTTGTATTGTCTAGTAATGGGTAGTCTGCAACATCCGTTTCATCTTTTTGGTAGAAAGCTAAAGCACTCCCGTCGGGTGACCAAAACAAGCCGTTTGTTATTCCAAATTCACTTCTCGCAATCGCTTGACCAGAAACAATGTTCTTGTCTGTATTGTCTGTTACAATGATTTTCAATCCTTTTCCAGAATGGATATAAATGTTGTTTTGAATAGTAAACGCTATATTCTCTGTTCCGTTGTGAAAAGTTGGGTTTTCGCTATTTTCATCCAGCCCGTGAATTGTTTTACCTTTCTCATCAACAGTATTGTAACTGTAAAATTTGAGTCCATCGTTTACCCAAAATTCATTTTCATTCTTCCATTCAAATCCAGAAAACCAGCTCAACTCTGCATCAAGTACTGCATTTAATTGTTGAATAGTCAATAGTTCTTTGGCTTCAGTATTCTCTACCGATGCTTTCATAAGTATTTGGGAGCTTTCTAGATACGTGTAACAATCTGTATTTGGAACCCAACTAAACATTGTCAGTGACTTGGGAGCAAATTTTCGATATTGTTGCATTACAGCATCTTCCAGAGTTAGTTCTTTGCTTTGCCCAAAAGATACACTTGAGAATAGTAGTATTGCTGCTAAAATCTTGAATGTAATTTTCATTTTATGGTTTTGAAATTCTCGTAAAGATAGGGATTTTGAAGCAATTAGCTTTTGGTCGCTGGCTTCTCCTTCAGTTAAAGGCTCAGCCAAAAACCAATTGCTAGAGGCTAATAGCGCTAACAACTATCAATTTCGTACTTTTACAAAAAAAAAAATGAAACACATTCAAGTATCCTCTTTAGAAAAAGCGATTGACAAAATTGACAACCTTGATGATGATGGATTAGAGAGAGTTGCAGAAACCTTTGCTCTGGCACAACCTACTCTTTTAGGGTACATAATGTCTGCTTCTAAAGAATATGGAAACGAGCAGTTAGAAGGTTTACTTATCTATTATTTCTGCTTGGTTTGCGAAGCGTTTGTGCAAGAGCAAGTTCTGATGAATGTAATTTCAGAAGAAGAGATTGAAGTTTTTGAAGAGCCTTTTTTTGATATGCTAGATCATTATTTTGACACAGACAACGATGAGGTGCTCAATGATTTTATCGATCAGCCAGAAATAACGCGTTTCATGATGATAGAGATAAGCACCAAAGACGATGATGGAAGTTCTCTGGATGATGATACGGCAACACAACTGTTTATTGTTACTTCTGCTATGACAACACTAATGAATAGAGCAATTAAGCTGTGAAAAGCCCAGAAGAAATAGTTGAATTAATGCTCTCCAATGATAAATTCAGTCAATGGATAGGTTTAAAAATTACAGCTATCGACAAAGGGATATGTGAAGCAACTTGCACAACAAAAAGTGACATGCTCAATGGTTTTGACATCGTGCATGGAGGAATTACATATTCCATTTCTGATTCACTATTGGCTTTTGCATCCAACGCATACGGTTATAAATGTGTAAGCATAGAGACCTCTATTTCACATACACGTTCTGTTAAAGTAAACGAAATTCTCACAGCTAAATGCACAGAGATTAACCGTGGAAAAACAATTGGCATATACAATGTGGATATTTTCGATGAAACGAATAAATTGGTTTCAAAGTTTAAAGGATCGGTTTTTGTTTCTGAAGAGAAATGGTAAGATTACTTTAACATCTCGAGAACTTAGATTAAAATGCTAATGCAAGTTTTAGTTTAAAAAATATTCCCTTGATTTTTTCAAACCAAGGGAAAAAGCTAAACTGGTGGATTCAACTACCTAGATTAAAACATTGCGTTATCATTCCTTAAATCATTACTTATTTACTAAATTCGCTTTTCAAAACAAAACACATGTCAATAGAGGTTAAAAATCTGTACAAATATTACGGAGAGCAAGCAGCTGTTAAGAACATTTCATTTTCAGTTAATGAAGGGGAAATCGTTGCTTTTCTAGGACCAAATGGTGCTGGAAAATCGACAACTATGAAAGTTATCACTGGATATATTGCTGCTTCAGAAGGCGAAGTAAAGGTCTGTGGAATGCCCGTTACTGTTGATACACTAGATACAAGGCAGATTATAGGTTACTTACCGGAACACAATCCCCTGTATTTAGACATGTATGTGAAAGAATACCTTGCCTTTGTTGCGAAAATCTACAAAATGTCTTACGTCAAAGACCGTGTTTCTGATATGATTAAAAAAGTCGGTTTAGAAGTTGAACAGAACAAGAAAATCGGTGCTCTTTCAAAAGGTTATCGGCAAAGAGTAGGATTGGCTCAAGCAATTATCCATGATCCAAGGGTTTTAATTCTGGACGAGCCAACTTCGGGGTTAGATCCTAATCAGCTGGTTGAAATAAGAGAACTCATTAAATCAATTGGAAAAGAGAAAACGGTGATGCTTTCTACGCATATCATGCAAGAAGTAGAAGCTATTTGTGATCGGGTAGTAATCATTAACAAAGGTGAAATTGTTGCAGATGACAAAGCTAATATAATCGGTCTAGATGTTAATCTTCAGACTGTTTATGTAGAATTTGATGGAACAGTATCGAAATCTCAGCTTAGTAAAATTACCGCAGTTAGTAAAGTTGAAATGCTAAACAACGGTTGGTTATTAGAGTCGAAAGAAAATATAGATTTGCGAAAAACAATCGCTCAATTTGCTCAAGAAAATAAGCTCCTCACTTTGACTTTAAAGAAAGAAGAGAAATCACTTGAAGAAGTATTTAAGAATTTGACACAAAGATAAAATGCCTGAGAATTTCATAAAAGAATTGCAATGGAGAGGAATGATCCACGACATGATGCCTGGAACCGAAGAAACTCTTTTAAAGAAGATTTCTGCTGGTTATATAGGTTTTGATCCAACAGCAGATTCTTTACATATTGGTAGTTTAGTTCAGATAATGACGCTGGTTCACTTTCAACGTGCAGGTCATAAACCTTTTGCATTAATTGGAGGAGCTACTGGAATGGTAGGTGATCCATCTGGGAAGTCACAAGAGAGAAATTTATTGGATACGGAAACATTGAATAAAAATGTTGCAGGTGTCCGTAAACAATTAGAGCAATTTTTAAATTTTGATTGTGGAGAGAATTCTGCAGAAATGGTCAATAATTATGATTGGTTCAAGGATATGAGCTTTTTAGAATTCATTCGTGATGTCGGAAAACACATTCCTGTTAATTACATGATGGCTAAAGATTCTGTGAAATCTCGTCTAGAAACGGGTATGTCTTTCACAGAGTTTTCATACCAATTAGTGCAAGGCTATGATTTTTACTACTTGAATAAGAACAAAAATTGCATCATTCAACTAGGTGGTTCTGACCAATGGGGCAACATTGTTACTGGCACAGAATTGATCCGAAGAAAAGGCGGTGGAGAAGCGTATGCTGTAACCACTCCACTGATTAAAAAAGCAGATGGAACTAAATTTGGTAAAACTGAGGGTGAAAATGTTTGGTTAGATGCCGAACGGACTTCACCTTATGAATTTTATCAATACTGGTTGAATGCTTCTGATGCTGACGCAGAAAATTACATCAAGATATTTACGCTAAAAAGTGAAGAAGAAATTTCACGTCTCATCACAGAACATAATGAGAACCCTCATTTAAGAACTTTGCAGAAAACGTTAGCAGAGGACATCACAATTCGTGTACACGGTAAAAAAGCTTTAAAAACAGCTATCTCAGCAACAAAAATTCTTTTTGGAAAATCTACTTCAGAAGATTTAAAAGCACTTTCAGAAAAAGATTTCTTTACTGTTTTTGAAGGTGTCCCTCAAGCTACTGTAGCCAGAGAAGATGTGAAAAATGGACTCGGAATAATTGATGCGCTTTCTGCAAAAACAGGTTTTTTAAAATCCAATGGAGAGGCAAGAAGGGAATTAAAAGGAAATGCCATTTCTGTTAATAAAGAGAAAGTTACAGATCAGTTTTTAGTTACAGAAGACGTCCTAATTAATGATAAGTATTTACTATTGGGTAAAGGCAAAAAAAACAACTACATCTTAATCGTGGAATAGATATGCTGCGCTCATTTTTAGTAGCGTTACACTATTAGACTTAGTTTTCGACTGAATCTAGTATTCTATTTTCCACAAAAATAAACCACCCGCTGGTGCAGAAATCGACGCTGCTTGCCTGTCTTTTTTCTCTAAAATAACTTTTATTTCTTCAGGTTTCAGTTTACCCAGCCCCACTTCTACTAACGTTCCAACAGTAGCTCGAACCATGTTTCTTAAAAATCGATTTGCCGTAATTTCAAAATAACAACTATCTTTAGAAGTCGCAATCCATATAGCTTTTGTGATATTACAAATATTCGTTTTAACATCCGTATGCACTTTAGATAAGGAAGTGAAATCTTGTTCTCCCAGTAAGTGTTTTGCAGCCTCATTCATTTTATCAAGATTTAATTCTTTCTTCAACAACCAGCTTTGATTGATAACAAAAGGGTCTTTTTTACGATGAATAAAATAGCGATACGTTCTTGATATTGCGTCGAAACGAGCATGTTTATTAGCATCGACCTTGTAAATTTTTGTAAAAACAATAGTCGCAGGTAACATTTTGTTCATCTTGTTCAAGAACAAGACTTCATCTTGAATTTGAGGTAAATCTGTGTGCAGAATAAAATGCTTTGCATGCACGCCCGTATCCGTTCTTCCACAACCAAGAACTTTTATCGGTGTGTTAGAGTGCAATTTTGACAACTGCTCTTCAACAACCTCTTGCACCGAAATTTCTCTTGGCTGTCTTTGCCATCCAAAAAAATCGGTTCCGTTGTATGCTAGTTCAATGAAATATCGTTGCATCCTACAAATATATTAGAATTGAGAACTCAATGCATCCAAATCAGTCCAAAACTCAGGATAACTTTTGGCAACCGCTTCAGCATTATTGATTGTGATTCCACCTTTTGTTTTTGTCCCTACAATTGCCAACGCCATTGCTATTCGATGATCGTTATGAGAATCAACTTCTGCAGAGTGAAGTAATTGCCCTCCATGTATTATCATTTCATCGCCTTCAAGGTCAATTTGAATACCTAACTTTCCAAATTCTTTTTGAAGAACAAGTCCACGATTACTTTCTTTATTGACCAATCGATTCAGTCCTCTAATTTTTGAATTTCCGAAGCAAAAAGCTGCTAACACAACTAATGCAGGAAATAAATCAGGACAGTGAGTTGCATCAAACTCAAAAGGAAATTTAAAACTCCCATTTACAGTTAAATCATCATCTACATGATCGACTTCACAATTCGCCAATTCTAACGCATATAAAATTGCCCGATCGGCCTGTTTGCTTTGAAGGTTTAAGCCTAGTAAAGTTAGATTATCTGATAGTGCTGCAGCAACTATCCAATAACTAGCCGAACTCCAATCGCTCTCCACAAAGTAATTGCAGGAATGATATTTTTGCCCACCCTTTATGGAATATGAAGTATAATTTTCGTGTATAATTTCGATTCCGAATGATTTAAGCGTCGTTAAAGTCATATCAATATATGGAATACTAACGGGGTTTTCTACCAATAAAAGTGTATCATTTTCTAACAAAGGAAGTCCCATTAGAAGTCCTGAGATATATTGTGATGACTGACTTCCATCAACGGTTATTCTTCCACCTTTCAGTTTACCTTTTATAGTGATTGGTAGATAATTATGATTTGTTATGATATCGACGCCATTGTTGATTAGATTTTCACAAAAAAACGATTGTTCTCTTCGCATGATGGAGCCTTGACCTGTGATTGATTGTTCTCCAAACTGAGAAGCTAATATACCGACCAATAGTCGAAGTCCTAATCCGCTCTCTCCAACATTAAGTGCTACTTGTTCGGGAATGCTATTAACACCTTCGATTTGAACTTTATTGTCTAGGAAATCAACTTTTGCCCCCAGTAACTGAACGTTCTTCAGCATCGCTTTGACATCGTTACTCTTTCCGACATTGTGGATCACGCTAATTTCTGAAGATAATGCTGCACATAGGATAGCACGCTGAGCATCGCTTTTAGATGCAGGAATAGAGATGTCTCCACTCAACTGTGAATTAGTCACTTTTTGCATCATCACTCCTTTTTTTTTTAGGATTCATGATCGCCGTTTGGTGACGAATTGACTCCTGATGGATAGCATCCATAAATTGCCTTACAAAAACGGGCGTCAAACGATATTCATCACTATTATTTAAACGATTATTTATTATTTTAGTCCAGTGTTCTTCCTGCAAAATAGTAATATTATTATCTCGTTTCAATTGACCTACTTGTTCACTAAATTTCATTCGTTCATATAGTAATTCAAACAATTGGTCGTCAACGTCTCCTACTTTTTCACGAATTTCATCTATTTGAGAAGCTACATCGGTAGAAACTTGTTGTGATCGGAAAATAATCGCATCTAAAATCTCTTTTAAACCAGCAGGTGTAACCTGTTGATTGGAATCAGACCATGCATTATCAGGGTCAGGATGTGTTTCTATCATTAGGCCATCAAAATTCAAATCCATTGCTTTTTGACTTACCTCAAACAACAATTCTCGTTTACCAGAAATATGACTAGGATCGCAAATAATGGGGGTCTGACTTCGTTTTTCTTTCAAAGCAATCGGCAATTCCCAGCTTGGTACATTTCTGTATTTTCTGTGGTTATACACAGAAAAACCTCTATGAATAGCCGTTAAATCCGTAATTCCAACCTTTTCGAAGCGTTCAAATGCTCCCAACCACAGACTTAAATCAGGATTTACTGGGTTTTTGATCATCACAGGTATATTTACTCCTTTGAGCGCATCTGCAATTTCTTGCACCGCAAAAGGATTTACAGTTGTTCTGGCTCCTATCCAAAGAGAAGAAATCCCCGCTTTAAGTGCTAACTCAACATGACTTCGTTTGGCTACTTCGATTGTAGTTGGGAGATTGGTTAATTTTCCTGCGTTAACAATCCACTCTAAGCCTTCTTCCCCAACACCTTCAAAGCAACCAGGTCTAGTGCGTGGTTTCCATATACCAGCACGTAACATTTGTGCAGAATTGTTCTTCGCTATCTCTTGACATACAGAAATAGTCTGTTGTTCAGACTCCGCACTACATGGTCCCGCAATGATAAAAGGTCTATTCCCTTCTTTTATTTTTTTTGATAAGCTCATTTTTTCTTCCCTGCAATAAAGTCCTTTAAGTAGAACGGCTCCCAGTAAGCAACATCTTCAAATTCTTGTTTAATCAATTTTTCATGAGCAATATTCACTTGCCCCATGGCAGAAGAAGTGATAGTTGTATCGATAATACAATCTTTCTCTTTCCAAATTTCTCTTAATTTCTCTGATCCATCACCAAAGCAGACGAAGGGAGTGAATTTTGCGTAAGAATTTTCATCTATTATGTCAGCTGATATTGGCTTCAAAAGTTCGCCGTTCATGTTATAAATAAGATTATAAACTTCCATTCTTCTCGCATCTATAACAGGACAATAATTCCTTTCATTATGAGTGTTTTTCGCAACTTCGGTAAGAGACGTTAGAGCATCAATTGCTATTAGAGGAATATCCAAAGCGTAGCACAAACTTTTTGCCGTTGCAGCTCCAATTCGAAGACCAGTATAAGAACCAGGACCCGATGCTAAAGAAACGGCTGATAAGTCTTTTAAGAAAATTTTACCTTGTGTACAAACCTCTTGAATAAAGAGATTCAAATTTTCTCCATGAGAGTAGCCTTCTTCCTGCGCTTCTTTTATTGCAATCAACTTTCCATTTAGAGAAAGAGCAACGGAACAAACTTTGGTAGCCGTTTCAAGATGTAAAATGTAATTTTTGTCCATTATTTGTTCACTTCGAGTTTAAATCCGATACCGTGCACATTAATAATTTGAATATTCCCGTCCTCTTTTAAGTACTTCCTCAATTTCGTAATAAAAACGTCCAAACTTCTCCCAACGAAGTAATCATCCTGACCCCAAACACCAATTAAAATAGCCTCTCGTGCAATGACCGATCCTATATTTTTACAAAGGAAAGTGAGAATTTTTGCTTCCTTTTTTGTCAAACTTTTCTCAAAATTGGAATGAGACAAACTGTAATTAAGAGTATCGAACGAATACTCCCCAATGTCATAGGTGTGTGCCGTCTCGGGTTCCGATTGAATATCAACTCTACGAAGCATGGCAGCAACACGAAGTTGCAATTCCTCAATATTAAATGGTTTAGTTAGGTAATCATCACCACCAGCCTTAAAACCAGCAATTTTATCTTCATCTGAAGATTTTGCAGTCAGAAACAATATGGGAACCTGCTTGTCAATTTTACGAATATCTCTCGCCAATGTGAAACCATCCTTTTTTGGCATCATCACATCAAATATGCATAAGTGAAATTTTTCAGAATTAAAACGCTTAATCCCCTCATCTCCATCGTTACATAATGTAACGCTAAATCCATCGGCTTTTAACTGGTCTGACACTATAAACCCTAAACTTGCATCATCTTCTACCAATAAAATTTTAACCTTCATACGTTTGTATTTCAATTGAGCCAACAAGATATTAAATTGAATTCAATTGCAACAATATTGAGACATAAAAAGAATGGGAACAAAGACTGGCGTCTTTGCTCCCATTACACTAATCAACCTAACCTACTACTACACGGCAAAATTAATAGAACAAATCAATTGTCCAACATAATTTTAAAATTTAAAAAACGAGTACTTTAATTAGTCTCCAACATTGAACTCTTTTAATTGTTCATTGTTGAATTTCTGCAACAGTAAAAATACTACTCAACTCACTTGTTTACAAGAACAAATGATATACTTAACCGATTTAGAACGGTATTAACATTCTAAATATTTATCGATAAGAATCCAAGAGTAATAATTATATTTGGTGAGAATATTAAAGAAAATTCTTAAAATCGAATCATGAAATCTATTTTAATCATCGATGATGAATCAGATATTAGAGAAATATTAAGTTATAACTTAACAAAAGAGGGATACAGGGTATTTACTTCATCCAATGGTGTCGAAGGAATTTCTATCGCAAAAAAAGAACACCCAGATCTCATTCTTTTAGATGTCATGATGCCAGAAATGGATGGAATTGAAGTGTGTGAAATACTAAAAGAAGATCCTACATCAAGTGATATTTTGATTTGTTTTTTAACGGCAAGAAGTGAAGATTATAGTCAAATTGCTGGTTTTAAGGCCGGTGGTGATGATTATGTCTCTAAACCCATTAAACCGAAAGTTTTAATAAGCCGAATTCATGCAATTCTAAGAAGAAATAGCGTACAAAATGCAACTGCTAAAAATAGTACTGGTCTAACAATAAATCACGATAAACATGAAGTTTCAATTGATGGCGATGTCATTCACCTCCCTAAAAAAGAATTTGAATTACTCGATTTACTAGCTTCTAAACCTGGCAAAGTTTTTAAAAGGGCTATTATCCTTGAATCAGTTTGGGGAACAGATATTGTTGTAGGAGATCGAACAATTGATGTTCACATTCGAAAATTACGTGAAAAAATTGGAAGTGAATTCATTCGCACTATTAAAGGAGTTGGATATACATTTAAGGAAAAGTAAAAAGAATCAATCATTGGTTCTTTTAACATGCTTGGGAAATTTATTTTGCTCGAAACGTGTATGAAATTGAACCTGTTATTACCATTCCTTCATTAAACAATTCATATAATTGTGAATCCGCGTTGTATGACTCATAATACTTCGCTCTTTTACTTTTTAGTAAGTTTTTTGCTGAGATACTAGCCATCCATCTTCTGTCAGCTCCCACTGTTTTAGAAATCTTCATATTCAAACTGTGAAATGGTCGTTCGTAAACATCAGGGAGTGATCCAACGCCAACAACGGCTAATTTTTTGCCCTGAACATTATAACTTGTATTGAACACCAATCCTAAGCTATCATTTTTAAAAGTTACGAAGCCATTCACAATATAGGGCGACTGACCGAACATTGGTCTATAGTTGCCAATGATTTCTTCATCTCTAGCATTCATCTGACGTACTTCTTTCTCTGTATATTCTGTTCCGCCGACTGTAGTTTTTACTTGATTCATATCAATTCGAGATAGAACATAAGTTAAATTCGCTCCTGCGACAAGACTTAAATGTGTTCTCTTATCGAATCCAATTGCTTTACGAAATTCAAGCTCTGCTCCGTAAACATCAGCAACACCTGCATTTACAGGTTGAACTTCGTTTGGTGCGGCAACATTTGCAACAACTTCGATTGGATTAATAAAATGCTTGTAAAAAACACTGGCAGAGATCAACTCCGTTCTTCCATAAAAATATTCATATCTTAAATCTGCATTTTTAATAGATGTTTGCAGTAAGTCAATGTTCCCATTGTATCTACGTCCCTGAATTGGATCATATATTTGAGAAATTGACTTTTCCTTAAAGGACGGCCTTGCTACTGTTTCAGTATAGGCACCACGAATATTCGTATAACGTGCTGCTTTTTTCTCGGATGCTTCTTTCTCAATTTTGTACACCAAATTCACTGACGGCAACACACTTAACTCATCTAGAACTCGCTCGTTAATGTATTGAACGCTTCCAAGGTTGTTTTCTCCGGTATAATTGTTTATCGCATACTCTACACGCACCCCATACGTTGCTTTAAATGCTTTTGTTATTGGCAATTCATTCATCATATAAGCACCCATCACATTCTGCGACGCAATGAACGAATTCGCTTTTTGTTGCTCTCCTGTGCCATAAGTTCCCGTTCCTCTTTCGCTAGTCCAGATATTCTCTTCTTGAAAATACCAGTTCGGATCTTGACTATAAGAAGTTGGATTATACACATTGAAAATATAGTCATAAACGTCAAATGTTCTTTTCTTAAATGTATTCAGGGCTCCAAATTGAAGTTTGCTTGGCAAAGAATCCCATACTCTAAAGTTGTATGACAAATCAAAACGACCACTTAAATTGTACTCTTTCAATTTTCTAAACGTTCTTCTAATTTCTGCTCCAACACTTTGGTACAACGCATAGACAGCTGTATCACCATTTCCGATTTTTTCAAGAACTGTTGAACGAATGTCAGGATCATTAATTGTAGAATATGTTGGAGTTAGCTTCCAATCGAGTTTCCATTTACTTTTCTCGTCTAAATAATGGCGACCATTTAAGTTTGCCGTTGAAACAGAACGTTGTGTATACTGTAAACTCTGTTTAACTAGAGTTGCGGGATTGCTTTCGCTATTCTCCTGTATAAGGTTTGAAACTGATGATTGCCCATTTTGGGTTCTCATAACAGTGAATGCAAGCTTGTTTTTTCTCCATTTTACTGCTTGCCCTACTAAAGCCGTCCACATAATATCATTTTGAGCTAATACTCCTTTTGATGTTCTATCTTGATACAGTTTTGTAATAGAAAGGTCTGTATCTTTTCTGTACTCATTGAACTCAACATCTTCAAAAAAGTTATGCGTATTCTTGTAATTGAGAACGACATTATATCCATAGTCTAGATTGGATTTAGTCTTTCGCACTTTGGAAAGGCGATTGCCATAAGAAATGGCATAATTTTGATTCAAAAAGTTTTTTGATTTCTCTGTTGCCATGATATTACTAAACGAAGAAGTTTGCCTTGTTAAAGAAGGGTCATTGAGAACAGGATCTAGAAATTTATCGGTTGTTCTGATTGGAAGTTGTCTTGTTCCGTCATCAAATCCTAAAAAGTCATACTTACCACCTTGATAAGAAATATAATTACTGTTAAAAGAGGCAGTAGAATTATAGCCTAAACTGGCTTTCACCAATAAGTTTTCTGTTGAAGGGAAATCTTTGGTCGTAATATCAACTAACCCTCCGGTGAAATCACCAGTTAAATTTGGTGTAAATGTTTTATAGACCGTAATATTATCGATGATGTTGGATGGGAATATGTCCATTTGAACAGAATTCCGGTCTGGATCTAGTCCTGGGATTTCCATTCCATTCAGAACTGTTTTGGTATATCGATCACCCAAACCACGGACATAAACACTTTTCCCGTCCTCAACGGCGAGTCCAGGAACCATTTGCAAAGCATCAACGGCTGTGCTAGCTCCTGTGTTTTGCATTTGCTCTTTCGTAATTCCATCAGACGATCCTTGCGCATCTCTTCTGCGTTTATCATCCGCAGCAATAGAAGTTGCTCCTTCTGTTTTGACATAACGAACAACCAATTCTTTAATCTCTTGATAGGAGCTTGACTTTGCTAATTGTACATTCAATGTAACAACTTTATTGTCCACAACAGAGATCATCTTCTCTTGGTCTTCGTACAAATCTGATTTCATGGAGAATAGCAATGTGATTTCATTTATGGATACTTCAATTTTGTAAAGTCCATCAAAGTCCGTTAATACACCATTATTTTCGCCAACCACCTTTATTTTAGCGAACGGAATTGCTTCTCCAGTTTTTGCGTCTGTAACCTTACCCGTAATTGTTCCTTGAGCAAATAAGTTGAAACAAATTACACTACTTGCGATCAATAATCCAAAATGCCTTCTCATCATGATTTAACTTAGCTGATAAAATGCCTACCGGTCTTTCCAGTAAGCATATTGTCTAATTTGTTTCTATTATAATTTCCCTTTAATTGAGCACCAAGTCCAACTATAGCCGGTTGCATTTGCTCCTGTTGCAACTACACTTGTCATTACCCCTTGAGCAGCAGCTTGATCTGTAGCAGAGACAACACATGGAGACGTTCCTGCGTCATCAAAAGACCCTGTAAAAACTGTTACCCCTGTTAATTGACTCCCAGAAAAAATTAACGTAGGACTAGGATCTGTTAAATTTGTGAATGCATCTAATTTAGGATTGGTGCAATTATTTTGATAACTCGCTCTAATCTTTACTAGACCCATTTGTACATTTGTGATAGTTCCCTGAGCAATAGATTTAAATTCGCTACTTGCATCTGCTCCACCATAAGCGTATGTTGTTCCGTTTTGAAGAGTAAATAGTCCTGTTATGTTTGTTGTGCCTTCTGGACCATCTACTTCTAATGCTTCATCTGACCCATTTCCAGTTATAACAATAAACTCAGAAACTGTTCCAGAATAATTCATATCTATATCTAGTCCATCATCTCCTTGAAAACCGCTGACGATATTAGAAACATTCACAGTACCTCCAAAAAATTCAATTCCATCATCCAAATTTGCAACAACTTCAATGTTAGAAATAGACGTTCCTGTTCCCACTCCACCAAGTGTTAAACCATTAATTTCATTTCCTGCTCCAATAAGCGCTCCTCCATGACGAATAGAAATATAAGCAAGTGTTCCTGAATTGTCGGTAGGGTTGGTTCCTCCAAAAGCTCCATAAGTATCTGTCACTGGTATGCCTTCTATTTGAGATTGCGTATCACCATTTAGCGCAGAAATTGGTGCGTAACCTAACACGATAATTCCGCCCCATTTACCATTATCCGTCTCAGAAAGATTTGTGCCAACTAGCTGTCCCTTCTGTATATTGTCTAAAACAGATGTAAAGATAATTGGAGCACTAGATGTTCCTACAGCATTTAATTTTCCTCCCATGGCAATAACTAAAGCTGATGCATTTGCTCCTGTTCCTTCTGAGCCTTTAATAATTGTTCCTGCCTCTATGGTTAGCGTGACTCCACTCTGAACAACTACTTTACCATTCAGCTCATAAATTTCAGTGGCCACCCATGTTTCATTAGCACTTATAAATCCAGATTTGACAACATTCCCGTTTAGAACAGGAGCGAAATTACAAGACCCATCGTCTTTTTTTGCATTTTGATTATAATTGATTGCTGTCGGGTCCGTACATCCCTTCTTTTTGCAAGAAACGTTAGTCAGTATCAACGTAGCTACTAAAACAATCATCCCTACTTTTATTGTGTTTACTTTTTTCATCTTTTTAAAAGTTTATTTTTTTATCATTTTTGTTGGTACAAATTTCAGTTAGATTTTCCGAAATAATGTTTTCTGATTTTTATTGTTCTAACAACTTTATATGAAGCCAATATTAAAGTATTAACCTTATGTTAAGGATGAAACTGTAAGCTTTATTTTTAAAGGGCATCCTCTTAACTATTTCATAACATTTCAATTTTATTCTTAACGATTCAATAAGACACTATTAACTCTTTAAATGGAGTATTCCCCTAACTTTGAATAAATACATATACAATGGATAATGAAATAAAAAATCACACAATTCTTTTGATAGATGATGAACCTGACATACTTGACTTTTTATCATACAGCTTAAAAAAAGAAGGGTTTAAGGTGCTCATTGCCAATAATGGAGAAGAAGGAATTCGTATTGCAAAAGTGCAGAATCCTTCATTGATTATCCTTGATGTAATGATGCCTGTAATGGATGGAATTGAAGCATGTCAATTATTAAGAAAAGAGCTTGATTATAGACCAATCATTACATTCCTTACCTCTCGTTCAGAGGATTACTCTCAAATAGCAGGGTTAGACGCAGGAGCTGACGACTATATTTCAAAACCTATTCGGCCACGGTTATTAGTAACTAAAGTTAACTCTCTATTGAAACGAATAGAACCTTCTAACAATACAACACCCGTTGTTGAAAGCTCTTCTTTACATATCGACAAAGAAAAATATCTGGTTGAATCTTCAAAAGGAAAATTATTGCTCCCTAAAAAAGAATTTGAACTTCTTAGTTTTTTAGTAAGTAAACCTGGAAAAGTGTTTTCTAGAGATGAAATTATGACTAACATTTGGGGTGAAGACACCGTCGTTGGAGAAAGAACGGTAGATGTTCACATTCGAAAATTACGTGAAAAGCTAGGTAATGACTATATTCGCACTATTAAAGGAGTTGGATATACATTTAAGGAAATTTGAGGAATTTTAAACCCATATATATACTTCTTGGTGGAAGCGTAGTAGTGTTTTTGGTCGCTTTTATTTTGTTTTTTCTTTTTGAGAATCTCAAAGTTTCAGAAATTCTACAAGCACTTATATATGCTGGAATTGTGACCATAGTAAGTTTTTTAGTTTATTATTTTCTAATTAAATTATTTATTACTGAAAAATTAAAAATCCTATATCGTTCAATTAGAAAGGGAAAATTCACGGACAATTCTAACTCGACTTTTAGCTTGCAAGAAGATGTCATACACAAGGCAGAATTAGAAACAAAAAGGTGGACTGAGGAACGGTCGAAAGAGATCTCTAAACTAAAAGAGCAAGAGCAATTCAGAAGAGAATTTCTTGGTAATTTAGCCCATGAATTAAAGACTCCCGTATTCTCCATCCAGGGATATATTCTCACTTTATTAGATGGTGGACTCGAAGATGAAACTGTTAACCGATTATTTTTAGAAAAAGCATCTAAAGCAACCGAAAGAATGACAATGATATTGAATGATTTGGATAAAATCACCAAAATGGAAGCTGACAGAATTGATTTAGATTACAAAGTTTTCGATATCAAAGAATTGGTAGAGGATGTTTTCGAATCACTGGAAACGTCAGCTACTAGAAAGAAGGTTAAATTAAAATTTGTAAAGAATTTCGACTCTGTTTTTGTCCGGGCAGACAGAAATAAAATAAATCAAGTCATTTTTAACCTGCTCAATAATTCAATCAGTTATGGAAATGAAAATGGCACTACTGAGGTTCGTTTCTATACGATGAACGACATTGTAACTGTCGAAATATCAGACAATGGTATAGGTATAGATGAGGAAGAACTCCCTCGTTTATTCGAACGATTCTATCGAGTAGAAAAAAGTAGAAACAGAACCGATGGTGGCTCTGGCTTGGGATTATCTATAGTGAAACATATCATTGAGTTACACAAACAAACAATTAGTGTTCGAAGCACTGTTGGAGTAGGTAGTACATTTACATTTAGTCTCGATAAAGGGAAGAAGTAAGTCTAGATTTCTTCATTTTGAAACGCTTGCTCCATTAATACAAATTTCCCTTCTTTGGAAATAGTCAACTTGGTTTCTGACGCTTGCTTTTGAGAAATAACGGGGTTATTATAATAACCATGTTCATCGACATCTTTCTCATAGGTCAAATCATAATTCTTAATTACAATTCCACTTTTCTTAATCGTAGCCTTAATTAACTGAGAATCCATGTTTTTCTGCCCAGCAATAATTGTCTTATCTATCAGCCTGCCTTCATGTGTATATGTTGCCATCCGATAGAGCAGTGGATAAGAGTCTCCCATGTATTCTTCCCGAATGATATAAATTAATGCGACATAATCTTTCGTTTCAAAAGGTGCGACATGATAAAAGAACGTCTTTCCCACATCTCTTGAGAATAATTCATCTCGCATTTCTGAAATGTATTTTTCGTAGTCGTAAGAAATCGTTTGATTACCCATACCCATTTCTTCATAAGACATTCTTGTTTTCAACTCCATCGGAAAATGAACTTGAGCAAAGTGTTTCTTAAATTGCAACCAATACAAGTTTTCAGCATTTGACACCCCTTTTAAGCCATCCTTGATTGCCTTTTCAAAACTCCAATGATTGCGCACATTATCTAAATCGTCATCCTTATATAAGTGCTCTAGATTAGAATAACCTGCCTGAATAGCATATTGAATATATTGTGCACTTTCTTCCTTCTGCTCTGCTAAGGAGTATATGCATGCCTTATTGTACAATATTTTTGAAAAAGGCTCATAATCTAAATTCTCTGCCATGTTAAAAGCCAACAAGGCTTCGTCGTACTTTTTTTGAGTCATTTTTAAATTCCCTAACTCATAATACGTTTGAGCCGTTGGCTCCTTAAGTAAGGATTTTGTAAAGTAAATTGTCGCGCTATCGAAGTCTTTTTTATTCCGAAAAGCATCTAGTCCGCTTAAGAAAAGTGCATTTGATTCTTTGATATGCTTCTCTTCATTATTCAAGAACGAGAGAATTTTTGTGCCTGAAAATATATCGGCTTCAGTAATTTTAACAGGAAGTAATTTCTCAACAATTGTTTCATGCGTGAGCACTTCAGGTTCTCCACAGCTATTTGTTAAAAACAGTGTCACTAGGACTACGAACGATAAACTGGACTTCATAATGAGTTGATTTAGAGCTTCAAAGTACAAAATAAATTACAAATACCACGACTACCTTAGTGCATAATGATAACTTAGTTCACCAACTTTCTAAAAAAATCTCTCTCCTTTTGCAACCATTCTTCTCATCAGAGGACTTGGTCGGTATCGATCTTCACCATATTCCTGGAACATTTTTTCCAATTTCTCCAAAACATTCTCTAACCCAATTTCATCTGCCCAAGTAAGCAAACCTTTTGGGTAATTGACACCTTTGGTCATTGCAAGGTCTATCGACTCTTTGTTTCCAATATTCAAGAAAACCGCATCAACGGCTTCATTAATGAGCATAATTAATATTCTGTCAAAAATTTGTTGTCCCAATTTTGCGTCCTCGGTAGGTTTTGGATCTATTGCTCCTTCTCTGTAATCGAAATAACCCCTCCCAGACTTTCGTCCTAAATAACCCGCTTCAGAATGACGTTTTTGCGTAAACGAGGGTTTGTATCGTGGATCATAATAGAATGATTTAAAAACAGTTTCTGTTACCGTATAATTCACATCATTCCCTATGTAATCCATTAAAGTGAAAGGCCCCATTCTGAATCCACCTATCGAAGTCATTGCCCAGTCAATTGTAGCGAAATCTGCAATTCCCTCTTCATAAATACGTAACGCTTCCCCATAGAATGGACGTGCAACTCTATTCACAATAAATCCTGGTGTATCTTTACAGATTACCGTCACTTTTTTCCAAGAATCTATTAGTGTTTTTGTTCCATTTAGTGTTTCTTCTGAAGTTTGCACGGCTGGAATAATTTCCACCAACGGCATTAACGGAGCTGGGTTAAAAAAGTGAACACCAATGATTTTACTTGCATCTTTCAATGCTGCGCCAATTGAAGCTATCGACAAAGAAGAAGTATTGGAAGCTAGGATGCAATCATCGGGTGTAATTTCCTCTAATTGAGCAAAAACATTCTTCTTTATTTCTAAATTCTCTACAATCGCTTCGATGACGATGCTGCAATTATTGAAATCATCGACTTTCGTGCTGTAATTAATGTTGTTCTGGGTGGTATCTGCTTGTTCCTGCGTAACTCGCCCTTTCTCAATTAAACGTGCCATAATTTTGGCTAGTTTCTCCTTCGATTTTATCAAAACTGCTTCGTTTAGATCAACCAAAACTACCTGATGACCATTTTGCGCAGCCACTTGAACAATTCCGGAACCCATTGTTCCACCTCCTAAAACTCCTACTTGCATGTTTTTTATTTTATCACTTCTATCTCGGCTTAGCTCGATATCCGTTCTGTTATGTTCGATATCCGTTCTGTTACTATTATTTACCTCTAAATTCAGGCTTTCTTTTTTCTAAGAATGCAACACAACCTTCATTGAAGTCATACGAATTACCCGCCTCTGTTTGTAAATTCTCTTCGACTTTCAATTGTTGTTCCAAAGAGTTCGTCATGCTTTGATTCATTGCTTTCTTTGTTAAACCCAATCCTTTGGTCGGCATTTTCGCCATTTTCTTTGCAAAAGAATCTACTGTTGCATCAAATTCTTTATCGGCAATGGACTTGTAAATCATGTTCATTGCTTCTGCATCCTTTGCTGAAACTTTATCAGCTGTCATCATTAATGCCATTGCTTTTTGCATTCCAACTAAACGTGGCAAGAAAAATGTTCCTCCTGAATCAGGAATCAAGCCGATTTTAGAAAACGCCTGTATGAAACTTGCACTTTCTTTTGCGAAAACAATATCACAGGCCAGTGCAATATTCGCTCCTGCTCCCGCAGCAACACCGTTCACAGCAGCTATTATAGGCTTCTCTATGTTTCTTATTCTCAGAATAATTGGATTGTAATGATCTTTCACTATAGAGTTCAAAGGAGGTCCGTTCGGGTCTGTTGCTTCCGCCAAATCTTGACCCGCACAAAATGCTTTTCCTTCTCCAGTAATTATAATTGCACGAACTTCACTGTTTTCTTCACAGTCGTCTAAAGATGCTTGCATATCCATTGCCATCTCTTTGTTAAATGAATTAAACACGTCCGGTCGATTTAACTTAATAATACAGACTCCATCAATTATCGTTGTACTTATTCCCATTGATTTTCTTTTTTACGAAGTTACTATTTATTTGAAGATTTACAGATTTGCGGATTCGGAAATTTGCTTATTCATAAAAAATCACTAGCTTCACGAACAATGAAATTTACAGAATTAAACTTACATGAGAATGTGCTTGAAGCTATCTCATATATGGGATTCGAAAACGCTACACCTATTCAGGAAAAAGCCATCCCATTAATCATAGAAAATAAAGACCTCATTGCTTGCGCACAAACGGGAACTGGAAAAACAGGAGCATTCGTTTTGCCTATTCTTCATAAGTTAGTTGGTAAAAAAGACTCAAACATTGATACATTGATCGTCGTGCCAACAAGAGAGTTGGTCATTCAAATTGAACAACAAATTCAAGGTTTATCCTATTTTGTTTCTGTTGGTTCAAAATCCGTTTATGGCGGAGGAGGTGGAAAAGACTTCGATTTAGAAAGAGATGCCTTGAAAAATGGAACCGACATTATTGTTGCAACACCTGGAAAGCTGCTTTCTCATTTAAAAATGGGATACGTTAATTTTAAACACGTGAAGCACCTCATTTTGGATGAAGCAGACAGAATGTTAGACATGGGGTTCGTGGATGATTTGACAAAAATTATTTCTTATTTACCAAAAGAACATCAAACATTGTTGTTCAGTGCAACGATGGCTCCAGCAATTGAGAAATATGCCCGTAAAATTTTGAAAAATCCTGAGAAAATTTCCTTGGCTGTTGCAAAACCAGCAGCTGGAGTAAAACAGTTAGCCTATATTATTCATGATGAACAGAAAGTCAAAGTTTTGGCGCATATCATCAAAGAAAGAAAAGATTACGATAGTATCATCGTTTTTACCTCTACAAAAAGCAAGGTTTCTAATATCGTTCGCTCTTTAGGGCGTTCAGGATTGAAATCACAAGGTATTTCTTCTAATCTTGAACAAGATCAGAGAGAAGAAGTTCTTCGTGGATTCCGTTCTAAACGAATTAGAATATTGGTCGCAACGGATGTGATGAGTCGAGGAATTGATATCAAAGAAATTAACATGGTAATTAACTACGATGTTCCACACGAGGCAGCTGATTATGTGCATAGAGTGGGTAGAACAGCAAGGGCAAACACCAAGGGAGAGGCAATCACATTGGTAAACCCAACAGACATGTTTAGAATGAGAAGAATTGAACAATTGATTGAATCGTCCGTTCCAAAATTACAACCACCAGAAGAGTTTGGCAGTGGACCTCAATGGCAAGAAGCTAAACCGAAAGGGGATTTCAAACATAAAGGAAACTCGAATAATAAAGGAAAAAGAAAATTCTACTCAAAGAAAAAGAACTCTTAATAGTTATGAAAAACATATTTGACAGAGAAATTGCCGATGAATACATTGAAAGAATCAATAAATTAAGTACTTCATCTCAATGCCAATGGGGTAAAATGGATGTGAGCCAAATGTTAGCCCATTGCAATGTTTCTTATGAATACATTTACGACACTGCACACAAACACCAAAAGGGTTAAAGAAATTTGTAAAACCGATTGTAGTTGGAGAGAAAGCGTATTCTAAAAATACGCGTACGGCTCTTGATTTTATTGTGAAAGAATCACATTCGTTTGGAAAATTGACTTCATCAGAATGGAACAATATGCTTATTAAACACTTAGATCATCATTTAAGTCAGTTCGGCGTTTAGGGTAGAAAATTGAAAAGGTATTCCCTCCAATTCTAACACATCCTTTTCGCTCTTCTAACAATTTCGATTTTCAACGATTCTGGTTGCAACACTTGAATTTCTCCGCCATAACTTAAGATTGCTCGTATCAATTCTTCTGAAACATTAACCATAAGTGAAAACACAAAATTATCTTCGTTCATCTCACTGACTTTTTGAGAATGATGCAATGGAAGAGAGTCTATATATTTAGCAGCAACTATGGTCGTTTTTAGCCGCACCTCTTCAGGTCGTTTATTTCCACTGCTTATCCCAATGGCGTGTTTGAAATAATTGTCCGAATTAAAATCAATTGGAATTGATGTAATTTCCGTTGTAACCTTCAATTCTTCTATACGGTCCAATGCATAAGTGATATAATCATTTTTACTTTCATCAAAAGATATCAAGTACCAACGATTACTGTACTGTTTCAAAAGTAAAGGAATGACTTTTCTCGGTTTTAGTTCTCCTGAAACAAAACTAGCATAGTCAAAAGTGACATATAATTTTTGTTTAATTGCCTCTAAAAGTGAGGTTAAAAACTCACTCCCTCCCTCTGTGCTTGAATACTCAAATTGAATATATTGATCGGTATCTTCTTGAGAAAGTGAAATTCTGTCAACTATTTTATCAATAGCACTTCCAAACTGTTTAAAAAGAGCCACATCTCTGAATTGCATCAATGTCTTTGCCGCAAAATTAATCGACTCGATATCATCTTCGGTCAATGGAATATCGTCAATTGAAAAATCATGGTTTTCATAATAATAACCTCTTTTTAATTTACTATATTTAATAGGAGCATCCATTTCCATTCTCATAGCGAAAATGTCCTTTTCGATTGTTGAATTGCAAATGTGATTGCCACCTATACTGCCAAACAAAGCTTCCTCACAAGCTTCTCTCAGATTACGTTTACTTGGAAATGGAGTGTACTTATTCTTGATGCTTTTATCAATAATTCGATAACGAATGAGGGCGTTTTTAATATGAGGCATCTTAACTAAGTGAAGAGTGAAGAGTGAGGAGTGAAGAATTGATGCCCATGATGTTGGAAATTAGTTTTACTTAAACCGACACTTTCTTTTTGTATCCAAACAACTCATATTTTTTAATCGCGTCGGCAACAGCGTCTGGAACATCATCTTCCCAGATGCTTGCACCAGCTCTTATTTTAGAAAGAACATCATCAGACATTATACCTAATAATTTAGAGTCAAACTCTTTAAAAGCTTCCACTTTATTGTTGTCTTTCATATACTGTAACAATCCTTTCAAATTATCGTTCAATTTAAAATTCTCAAGAGCATATGTATCTCCGGTTTCTACATCGTTTGCGGGATAAACAAGCATTTTAACATTATGACCAAAGCCACGTCCAAAAGCTTCTAATAAACCTCCACGTAAATTATCATAATATTTCTCGTCAAAGATAGTGTGAAGATTATATATACCTAAAATCACCCCCATCATTCTACCTTTAGCAATTCTAGCCAAGTAATCAACCATTTTGTAATGCTTGAGATAATTACTGATCATAACCGTATAGCCAAGGTTTCCTAGTAATTCTGCTCTGTCCACAAAATCTTTATCCAAAATTTTTCCGTCGGCCGTTAAATCCTTTAAAGTCAATTCAAAAATGACGCGAACTTTATCTTCATCAATCTCTTCTTCCTCCAAAAATTGCTTTTTGCCTTTTTCAACCATGTCCACGTGCACTTTTGTGACGGGTCTAAAACGACCTCTCATTAACATAATGTTTTTTTTGTACAATGCTGATGCTGGTTGCAACACCTGTCCAGAAGGGTCAAACATTGTCGCATCGGTCATTCCTTTTTTGACAAGGTTTAAAGCAATAATTCTATTGTCAACATTCTCAAAAGTAGGTCCAGAAATACGTAACATATCAATTTCCATTCTATCTCGTGGAAGCCTATGAACAAGATTCTTCAGAAATTCGTCTAGATCCTCATTGTGAAAATAAGCAGAATGTATCAAGTTAACTCCTAAAATTCCAATCGACTCTTGCTGCGCTTTGTGAGAAATATCATGCATCTTAATGTGCAGAATAACTTCATTGGGTTCTTCTTCTAACCCTAGTTGAAATCTAATTCCTATCCAGCCATGACCTTGGTTTGACTTGTGATAATTGAGCGACTCAACCGTATTACAGAATGCGAAAAATCTGGATTCTTTAAACTTTTCAGGAAGTCGTCCTTTCAAGTTATTGTATTCAGTGGATAGCATTGTTGACAACCTCTCTTCACAAACATACCTAGAGGCCTCCCCATACATTGAGTCAGAAACCTTCATGTCATAGGCCGACTGAGTATGAGCTATTGTGCCTGAACTCCCACCTGCCTTAAAAAAATTTGCAGCAACTTCTTGCCCTGCGCCTATTTCTGCAAAGCACCCGTAAATGTCTGAAGTTAAATTGATTTTTAACGCCTTCTCTTCAGTTGTCAGTCTTCTCTCGTCAATCATGTTATCCGTGTATAGTACAAAAGAAATAATAATTATCAATTAAGGCGGAATTAATTGCGATTATTTACAATCCAGCGTCTCTTTATATTAAATCAAAATCCCTATAGTAAGTTTGCGCTTAATACCTTACTTTAGTATTCTTGATTATGAATGAATCTAAAGACAATTCCGATAGACGACTAAAAATCGTAAACGCTTCTGCTGGAAGTGGTAAAACATACCGCCTTGTCAAAGAGTTTATTCTCTTACTGATCTCCGACAAACAAATTAAACCTTTCTCTAGTATTCTGGCAATGACCTTTACCAATAAGGCCGCACTCGAAATGAAGGAACGAATTATTAGTGCCCTAGATAAAATAAGCAATCCTGCTTTTTTTAAGAACAGCGAGAAAGATTTAGCTGAAGAACTTCGTGAAGAAATAGAATGCACAGAAGAGGAAGTGCAGAATAGGTGCGGTTTTGTTTTACGTAACATTTTGCATCAGTACGAAGATTTTAATGTAATGACCATTGATAAGTTTAATCTTCGTTTAATTCGATCTTTTGGAAGAGATCTCGACTTATCACATGATTTTGATGTCATCATGGAAGAAGAAGATGTTATTGAGAAAATTGTTGACGATTTATTGAATCAACTTGGTCAAGAGCACAGTACAAAACTCACTAACCTTTTATTTAAATACTCTGAATCGAATTTAGAGGAAGGGAATAGCTGGAATTTCAGAAGAAACCTCATACAATTTGGTAAAATTCTTACCAATGAAAAGAACAAAGAAAAAGTAAAGGAGTTGATACTTACTGATTTTTCGATTGAACAAAGAGATGTGCTTTTTGCTCAATTGAAACAACTGGACAATGCTTTTCTTGCAGAAGCACAAAAGATCTTTGATTTGTACGATAATGGAACCGTTGTTGAAAGTGAATTGCCTGGAAAAGGAAACACAAAAAAAAGAATCAATACATTGGTAAAGGAGAAAATTTTCTTCACTAAAGCTAACAGTGGTAAGCCATTTTTCACCGAGCCCTATTTAAATAATCTAGAGAAAGATGGTTTTCCGGAAGTATTAAAACAAGCCTGTTATAATCTTCATTCTTTTTGGAAAGATAATGTGCAAGAGTACGCAAGTATTCAACTTTTCTTAAAAAACTTTTTTAACATGGCGCTTTTGCAGCACATGGGAAAATCACTAGAAGTCATAAAAAAGGAAGAACAAATGATTCTTATTTCTGAGTTTAGTTCCTTAATCTCTGCACTCATTCAAGAAGAAAATACGCCTTTTATTTATGAACGGTTAGGAACACGTTACCGTCATTATCTATTAGACGAATTTCAAGACACTTCCCACATGCAATGGCTCAATTTAATTCCCCTCATTCACGAGTCTTTGGGAAATGGGAACGAAAACCTCATTGTTGGAGATGCAAAACAATCTATTTACCGTTTCAAAAATGGACTTGCCGAGCAATTTATAGCTCTCCCTGAGATACATAACCCTGAGGAAATTGAAACTGTTGCAGAAAAATCTGACTATTTTAAAAATGCAGGTAAAGTATATGAATTAGCGTCCAATTACCGGTCAAGTTCTACTATTGTTGACTTCAATAGTGCATTCTTCACGACGATGAAAACAAAAATGTCGGAACTTACTTCCACCTACTATAAATCCATTCGTCAAGGTTCAAAATCTGAGAAAAATGGACTCGTTCACATTCTCTCAGAAGAAAAAAAGCCAGACCCCGAAGAAACAATCACTCAATTAATTAATTGGATTGAAGAATGTAAAAACGACGGTTTTCAATATGGTGATATTTGCATTCTCGGGAGAAATAACAAAGAATGCAACGGTTGGGCGGTTGCTTTAACGAGCTCTACCAATAAATACAAAGTCGTTTCATCTGACTCTTTACTTATTCATTCTGACATTTATGTGCGCCTTACAATCGCTTACTTGCAATGGCGATTAAAGTCTGGAGAAAGTGAGAAAAAGCAATTTTCTGAGGTCTATTTCAGAGCTAAAAACATGAAATATGACGCATACAGCGAATTCATTATCAAGAAAACAAATGAGGAAGGCAAAGAATTCCGAATTTTTGCTGAACAAGCTTTTCTTTCGAGTCATTTTGGTTCCTATGCAGATTTTTTTTTCAAATACGAAAGTCTTTATGACTTAGTACAAGGTTTTTATCGAATAATGCAACTAAATGAGTTAGAGAATCCATACTTGCATCATTTAGCAGATATAGCCTATGAATTTGAACTGAAGAGAGGTCCAAACCTTCGTTTGTTTTTAGATGATTACGAACGAAGAAAGAATAAAATTGCGGTTCAAACTCCAGAAAGTGTTGACGCGATAAAAATAATGACTATTCATAAGTCGAAAGGACTTGAATTTCCTGTTGTTATTTTACCTAATTTTAACTATTCGACGGATGTAAAGGCTAAATTTTTAGTTAATGTAGAAAATTTAATTATTTATAAAACACCTGGAAAAAACGAACTGATTACTGTCCTTTCTGACCTCTACAAAGAAGAGAAAAGTCAAGTAGAGACAGATATTATTAATTTGTGTTATGTTGCTATGACAAGACCCAAAGAGCGCTTGTACATTCAAAACTATTTTGAAGAAGGAAAATTCGGCGCTACTTTTCACTCGGTATTGAGCGCACAAGAAAAGGTTGTACAGAAAGGAGAATTGTTGCAACTCAAACTATCTAGTGGCAGCAGAACGAAACCTGAGCAGAAAAACGTTAAAGAAATGCCGTTTGAACCAAAAGACATCAAAGATAAACTCTGGTTCCCCGATCTTTCTTTGCAAGACAATGCGGAATTATACACAGAAGAATTTCTGAGTTCAGAAATGCAATTTGGCTTGCAATTTCATTTACTGGCGAGTAAAATTGAATCTATTACAGAAATTGACACTGAAATTCAAAAATGCGTCAATGAAGGAAAAGTAGATAGCTCCAATGTGAAGCAATTGCAAAAAAAACTAGTTGATCTATTCTCTTTGAAGGATTATACAAGTCTTTTTCACAACAAAACGGGCATTCTGAACGAACAAGCATTTTTAATTGATGAAAACACAACGGTAAGGCCAGATAAAATTATTTTGAAAGAACAAGAAACCATAGTTATTGATTATAAAACGGGGATTCCCAATGCTAAAGATGAAAAGCAGATATTGGGGTATGCAAATTTATTGTCTGAAATGAAATACCCAAACGTTCGCTGTTATTTGTTCTATTCTGCATTGGGGGAGTTGAAAAGAATTAGGTGAATAATATTTATCATATTCAATTCCTGAAGTGTTTAATCCCGTGGTTGATTCTTAATTATTGCTGATAATTGGGACTTGACTTTAGTCGACTGAATGAATTCACAAAAATCAACTCCTATTTTTCTCAAACACAAACCACCTTCCAACATTTCATTATCTTTGCCTATGCTTTTTGCGATTTGCGATATTGAAACAACTGGAGGGAGTCCAAAGGACTCAAAAATTACAGAGATTGCTATCTATAAACACGATGGCCAGAAGGTAATAGATGAATACGACACGTTGGTAAATCCAGAAATGCCGATTCCTCCTTTTATTGTCAATTTAACCGGTATTAATGACAGAATGGTGGAGAGCGCTCCTCGTTTTTTTGAAATTGCAAAAGATATCATCGAATTCACAAAAGATTGTGTTTTTGTAGCACACAATGTTGCTTTTGACTACGGTATTCTGCGAACAGAATTTAGAACATTGGGCTTTGACTATCGTTTGCCTCACTTATGTACCGTTAGGGCATCTCGCTTTGTGATACCAGACCATGAGTCATATTCATTAGGGAAGCTGACCCGAGCATTGGGAATTGATCTAATAGGAAGACATAGGGCTGGGGGAGACGCCTTGGCAACAGCTCATCTGTTCGCTTTAATCTATGAAAAAGACCCCAATAACTTGGAGACTTTTATACAGCAAGAATTAAACCCGAAGAAATTGCACCCCAATTTAGACATTGATGTCATTGATAATTTACCGAATAAAACAGGTGTGTATCGTTTTTATGACGATGCAAACCAACTTATTTACATCGGTAAAAGCATACATATTAAAAAAAGAGTAGAGCAGCATTTTCGTAATCTTAAAACGAAAAAAGGAATTCAAATGCAAAGAGACATTGCACGAATTGAATTTGTGCTAACCGGATCGGAACTCATTGCTTTGCTTCTAGAATCACAGTCGATTAAAAAACATACACCTATTTACAACCGTTCATTGAGAAGAAGTCGCTCACCTTATGGGTTGTTTCATTACACAGATGGCAATGATTATATTCGCTTATACGTCGGACAAACGGCAAAAATTAATGAATCACCATTGGCTTCATTCTCCAGCAAGAAAGAAGGAAATACTTTTATGGAGAGAATCGTTGAGAAAAATGAATTGTGCAAGAAGTTGTGCGATTTATACAAAACCAACTCTTCTTGCTTTCAGTATGAGATCAAACAATGTCAAGGAGCTTGCATTCAGAAGGAGTCTGCTGAAAATTATAACCAGCGAGTAGAAAAAGTAATCAACGGCTTGAACTTAAACAACGAGACCTTTTACATCGTTGATAAAGGACGAGATCGCAAAGAAAAAAGCATCATTTTTGTAAAAAACGGTTCCTTAAAAGGGTACGGATATGCTCCTTTTTATTTTAACAGAAAAAAACCAAAAGATTGGGAAGACTTTCTCGAATTAACAGAAGAAGACAGAGATTCTAGAACTATTTTGAGACTTTTCTTACGAAAAAACAAAAAGCACGAAATTGTTTATTTGTAGAAAATAGAGGTTAAAAGAAGCCTGTTCCAGAGAGTAGCCAATTCCCTACAATCATAATTAAAACTATTCCTACAAACACAATCATATTACCCTCCGTTTACTTATAAGACGTGTAAAACAAGCCTACCGTTGGGTCTAGAGATGCAAAAAACGTTCCAACATTAAATAAGAGACCCCTTTTTGGCATTGTTTCAAAAAAAATCTAGAGCTCGAATTATTGATTTCCTCGAAGCATGAACTTGCGCCTTGATTTTAGAATTTTCGAAATCACAATCAATGTTTGTAGAAAAAAGATTAGCGACATAGGAGCTCAAGCGCATTTTCTTAACATTGATAAAGATGGAGGTAATGAAGAAACGGAGCGCGGTGCTGTTTTTTTTTGCGAACATTCTTTCTGCTTTGGCAAAAAAAAGTGGAACAATTTTTATAAAAACTTAAAACTCTTCCCTGGGTAAACAGCCGTCTGTCCAAGTTCCTCTTCAATTCTCAACAACTGATTATACTTCGCCATTCTATCAGAACGAGAGGCAGAGCCTGTTTTTATTTGTCCACAATGCAATGCAACCGCTAAATCAGCGATTGTATTGTCTTCTGTTTCACCAGACCGATGGCTCATAACAGAAGTATATCCGTTACGAGTTGCCATTTGGACAGCTTCAATTGTTTCTGTTAATGTACCGATTTGGTTTACTTTGATTAAGATTGAATTTGCACAATTCTCTTTAATTCCTCTTGCTAAACGTTCGGTGTTTGTGACAAATAAATCATCTCCTACAAATTGAATTTTATCACCCAATAGCGAAGTTGCCAATTTCCATCCTGCCCAATCGTCTTCTGCAAGGCCATCTTCAATAGAAATAATTGGGTATTTATCTGCCCAATCTTTCCAAAACGCAACCATTTGTTCAGAAGACATTCTATCTCCTGTTGATTCAAAAACGTATTCTTTGCTTTCTTCATCGTAGAATTCAGAAGCGGCCGCATCCAAAGCAATATAAACATCTTTACCAGGAGTAAAACCAGCCTTTTTTATCGCTTGAACAACAACTTCAATGGCTTCTTGATTAGAACTTAAACTGGGAGCAAATCCACCTTCATCACCAACATTCGTTGACATTCCTTTTGACTTTAAAACACTTTTTAGTTCATGAAAAATTTGAGTTCCCCAACGAAGCCCTTCCGAAAAAGATGCTGCACCAATCGGCATCACCATAAATTCTTGAATGTCAATTTTATTATCTGCATGAGAACCTCCGTTCAGAATATTCATCATTGGAATAGGCATTGTTACCGCACCAACTCCGCCAATGTATTTAAACAAACTTAAACCTGTTTCATCAGCAGCGGCTTTTGCAACAGCAAGAGAAACTCCTAAAATTGCATTTGCACCAAGTTTTGATTTATTCTCTGTTCCATCCAATTCTATCAGCTTTGCATCAACTGCTTTTTGGTCACAGACATCGAAACCATTCAACGCTTCGTCCATGATAGAATTTACATTTGCAACAGCTTTCAAAACACCTTTGCCCATATAAACGTCTTTGTCACCATCTCTTAATTCAACAGCTTCATGAATTCCAGTGGAAGCTCCAGAAGGAACTGCTGCTCTTCCTATTGCTCCGGAAGTTGTAATTACATCTACTTCTACTGTTGGATTTCCTCTTGAATCAAGGATTTGTCTAGCTACTATTTTTGCAATGAAACTCATACTTTTTAATTTAAGACAGAAAAAATAGAAGGCTAAGGCTCTCTGAGTTCGACTGTTCTATATTTCAACTATTAATTTTTCATGTTTTCGATAAACTGATCGAACAAGTACCTTGAATCATGGGGCCCCGCAGATGCTTCAGGATGATACTGTACCGAAAACATTTTCTTACCAACCAACTCTATTCCAGCAACAGTGTCATCATTTAGATGAACATGGGTCACTTTAACATCGTTGTTATTTGCTAAACTTTCTTTAGAAATTACAAATCCATGATTTTGGGAGGTAATTTCCCCTTTCCCTGTTTTCAAATTCTTGACGGGATGATTTATTCCTCGATGACCGTTGAACATTTTTTCCGTTTTCAAACCTTGACTCAAACCTAAAATTTGATGTCCTAAGCAAATACCAAAAACGGGTTTGTTAGAATTGGCAATCTCTTTTACAAGTCTTATTGAATTTGACATTGCAGAAGGGTCTCCAGGTCCATTGGACAACATGTATCCATCAGGATTAAATTGATTGATTTCTTCTAAATTTGCGTCTAATGGAAATACTTTAACATGACATCCTCTATCGACTAGACAAGAAATAATACTTCTTTTCACGCCAAAATCAAGCAATGCAACTTTATGAATAGCGTTTGTTGGTTTTACTTCATAAGCCTCTTTTGTTGCGACTTTTGAAGACAATTCTAGACCTTCCATTGAAGGAACTTCTTTCAATTTACTTTTTAGAATGTCAATATCTGTAATTTCAGAGGAAATAATTGCGTTCATTGCACCTTTACTTCTAATTTTTCTCACAAGCGAGCGCGTATCAATATCAGAAATTCCAACTTTCTTGTTGTCAATCATGTATTCTTGCAAGGATTTTAATCCAGAAGGCCTAGAGTATCCATCAGAGAATTTTTTGATAACCATCCCGGCAATTTTCATTCCATCAGATTCTGTTTCCATATCGTGCACACCATAATTTCCTATATGCGCCGCATTCATGATAAGAATCTGTCCGTAGTAGGATGGGTCGGTAAAAACTTCTTGATAACCAGTCATTCCTGTATTAAAGGCAATTTCCCCAGTAGTTGTGCCAATTAGTCCAATTGCTGCCCCTTTAAAAACGGTTCCGTCTTCGAGAAGTAAAACAGCCACTTTTTTATCCTCCATTCTGAAAATTTTTGACAAAGTTAGCAAAAGCAAATTGATTAATTGTGAGAATATTGAACATAAAAAAAGGGCAATCACTGATTGCCCTTTTATAGTGTATTATAGAAGATTATTCAGTTGGTTTTCCACCATCCATTTCATCTTGCCATTTTTTCAATTCATCCCATTTACCTTCGGCAGCCATTTTAGCTTGGTCACACCAAGTAGCTGGATCTTTACCTGCCAATGTTTTGTGTGCAGATAATATTTCATTAATTGCTTCAGGAGTAGATGCTGCTAGATCTGCATAAGTTACCAATCCTGCTTCTGCTAATACATCAGCAATTTTTGGACCGATACCTTCGATTTTTTTCAAATCATCAGCTTTTACTTCTTTTTTTACGGCTTCAGGTTCAGCTTTCACTTCTTCAACTACTTCTGCAGCTGTTTCTGTTTTAGCTTCTTCAACAACTTCAGCTTTCACTTCAGTTTTTACTTCTTCAGTAGATGTAACCGCTTCAACAGTTTCTTCAGTTGCTCCACTCGCTCCACCAGCTCCACGGCGTGAACGACGAGTTGTTTTCTTCGAATTCTCGTTTACATAGATATCGTTGAAATCAACTAGTTCAATCATGCACATCTCAGCGTTATCACCTAGTCTGTATCCTGTTCGAATAATTCTAGTGTAACCACCTGGGCGATTTGCAATTTTTGGCGCAACATCTCTGAATAATTCAGTAACCGTAAACTTATTTTGTAAATAACTAAATACAACTCTTCTTGAGTGAGTTGAGTCTGTTTTTGACTTAGTAAGAAGAGGCTCTACATACTTTCTCAAAGCTTTTGCCTTAGCAACTGTTGTGTTAATTGATTTGTGCTCAATAAGAGAACAAGCCATATTAGACAGCATCGCTTTTCTGTGTGCAGGTTTTCTACCTAAGTGATTAAATTTCTTTCCGTGTCTCATTTCAATTCTTTATTCGATTGTTAATCTTTGTCTAATTTGTATTTTGAAACATTCATTCCGAAAGTAAGACCTTTATTATCTACTAAGTCTTCTAATTCAGTCAGTGATTTCTTACCGAAGTTTCTGAACTTCAATAAATCATTCTTATTATAAGAAACTAAGTCACCTAATGTTTCAACGTCTGCTGCTTTTAAGCAGTTTAAGGCACGAACTGATAAGTCCATGTCAACCAGCTTAGTTTTAAGTAACTGACGCATGTGTAATGAAGTTTCATCAAATTCTTCTGTCTCAGATTTTACTTCACTGTCTAATGTGATACGCTCATCAGAGAATAACATAAAGTGGTGAATTAAAATAGTAGCAGCTTCTTTTAATGCTTCTTTTGGATGAACTGAACCATCGGTCTTAATATTGAAAATAAGTTTTTCGTAATCCGTTTTCTGTTCAACTCTGAAATTCTCTACTGCATACTTTACATTTTTGATTGGTGTAAAGATTGAATCGATTGCAATTGTACCGAAAGGAGCATTGCTATCTTTATTCTCTTCAGCTTGAATGTATCCACGACCTTTAACAATCGTTAATTCCATTTCTATTTTCACAGAAGGTTCCATGTTGCAAATCACTAAATCTGGATTCAATACTTGAAATGCAGAAGTAAATTTACCTAAGTCACCTGCTGTTAATGCGCTTTGTCCTGCGATAGAAACAACAACAGTTTCAGAATCAGTTCCTTCAATTTGTTGCTTGAAACATACTTGTTTCAAATTCAAAATAATCTCAGTAACATCTTCTACGATACCTTTTATTGTAGTGAATTCATGATCTGCACCTTCAATTCGTATAGAAGAAATCGCAAATCCTTCCAATGAAGAAAGAAGAATACGTCTCAATGCATTACCAACTGTGATACCATATCCGGGCTCTAAAGGACGAAATTCGAATTGTCCTTCATGCTCATCAGAATTGATCATGATTACCTTGTCTGGTTTTTGGAAGTCTAATATTGCCATGTTAATTATTTTTATTAATTATTTAGAATATAATTCGACGATTAATTGCTCCTTGATTTTTTCTGGAATCATTTCTCTTGTTGGAACTCCAACAATTTTTCCTTCTAAACCTGATGGATTCCAATCTAACCAATCAAAATTGTCAGCTTGTGCAGCTAGAGAATTTGCGATTGCTTCTAAAGATTTAGATTTTTCGCGAACTCCAACTACGTCACCTACTTTTACAGAAAATGAAGGAATGTTTACCAATTCTCCGTTTACTGTAATGTGCTTATGAGAAACCAATTGACGAGCACCTCTACGAGTCGGAGAAATTCCTAATCGAAAGACCATGTTGTCTAATCTTGCTTCACAAAGTTGTAACAAGTTTTCACCTGTAATTCCTTTCATTCGAGATGCTTTCTTGAACATATTAGAGAATTGACGCTCTAAAATTCCATAAGTGTACTTCGCTTTTTGCTTTTCCGCTAATTGAATTGCGTATTCTGATTGCTTACCTCTACGTCTGTTTGGACCGTGTTGTCCTGGACCGTATTGTCTTTTTTCCAACGCTTTGTCTGGACCAAAAATTGGATCTTGGAATCGACGTGCGATTTTTGATGTTGGACCTGTATATCTTGCCATTTTTGTTTTTTTTAGAGAGAATATGAATTAAGGCTTCTTCCTTCGATATTCTATGTTTCTCTATGTTATTATTATTTAATTAAACTCTTCTTCTTTTCGGAGGACGACATCCGTTATGTGGCATTGGAGTAACATCAACTATTTCTGTCACCTCAATTCCTGCATTGTGCAAAGATCTGATAGCAGACTCACGTCCAGAACCAGGTCCTTTTACATATACTTTAACTTTACGTAGTCCGAAGTCATGTGCTTCCTTTGCAGCATCCTCAGCAGCAACTTGTGCAGCATAAGGAGTGTTCTTTTTAGAACCTCTGAAACCCATTTTCCCAGCTGAGGACCAAGAAATAACTTGTCCTGAGTTGTTAGTCAATGAAATAATGACATTGTTAAAGGTAGCTTGAATATGCGCTTGTCCCGATGCATCTACTTTGACTTTTTTCTTCTTCTTTTGATTCGATTTTGCCATTTTAAATTAGCTTTTTTTATTTGTACTATAAATCGTCCTGAAATAGTGTAGCGTTAGCTAGCTATTATTTCTTCTTATTCGCAACTGTTTTTCTTCTACCTTTTCTAGTACGAGAATTATTCTTCGTTCTCTGACCTCTAAGAGGTAAACCGGATCTGTGACGAATACCTCTAGCACATCCGATATCCATCAAACGTTTGATGTTTAATTGTACTTCAGAACGCAAAGCTCCTTCTACTTTAATGTCATTCATTTCTGTACGGATAGCAGAAAGTTGATCATCTGACCAATCTTGAACTTTGACACTATGATCAATTTTCGTGTTGTCCAAAATTTGTTTAGCTCTACTTCTTCCTATTCCGTAGATGTAAGTTAATCCTATTACACCTCTTTTGTTTTTTGGTAAATCAATACCTGCAATACGTGCCATATTATTCTATTTTACCCTTGTCTTTGTTTAAACTTTGGGTTCTTCTTGTTTATTACATAAACAACCCCTCTTCTCTTAACGATCTTGCAATCAACAGATCTCTTTTTTACTGATGCTCTTACTTTCATCTTTATTTTTATTAATCCGCCCTATCCGACAAATGAACTAATTTAACATGGGGTGCTCCCTCACTAAACTTGACGCTCACATTATCAAAAGCTTCGTTTTTATTTGTATCTAAATGTAATTCGACCTTTTGTTAAATCATAAGGCGACATTTCTACTTTTACTTTATCTCCTGGTAGAATTTTAATGTAATACATTCTCATTTTCCCAGATATGTGAGCAGTTATTACGTGACCATTATCTAACTCAACGCGAAACATTGCGTTTGATAATGCTTCTATAATTACCCCATCTTGTTCTATTGACGCTTGCTTTGCCATAATTACATTCCTGATGTTTCGTTTTGTGTTCTTCTACCTTGAATTCTTGTACCTTCCATTAAGCTGTCCATGTGACGATTTAATAAATAAGATTCAACTTGTTGAAGTGTATCCAATACAACACCTACCATAATTAATAATGACGTTCCTCCAAAGAACATTGCAAATGCGTCATTTACTCCTGCGATTTTTGCAATTGCTGGAATAATAGCAATGAATGCCAAGAATATTGATCCAGGCAATGTAATTCTCGAAACCAATGAATCAATAAAACCAGCCGTTTCTTCTCCAGGTCGAATCCCGGGAATAAAACCACCGCTTCGTTTTAATTCATCTGCAATTTTACGAGGGTTAATCATAATGGCTGTATAGAAATAAGTAAAGACGATAATCAATACAAATAACAACGCATTATAACCAAATCCATATATGTCACCCATATACTTGGCAATGAAACCATCTCCTCCTTGACCAATCATCATCATAGGCACAGTCATAATTGCTTGTGCAAAGATTATCGGCATAACACCCGATGCATTGACCTTAATAGGTAAGTAATTTCTAGCTCCTTGATCTTCGGCTGCTCTCGCCCCTGCAATTCGTTTAGCTGTGTTCAGTGGAACTTTCCTGACTCCTTGAACAATTAAAACGGTTGCTAGTACCACCACCATGAATACGAAAATTTCTACAACGATTTTGATTAAGTTACCAGACTCAGCAGCAAAGCCAAATTCAGCCATAAAAGCTTCAGGAAGTCGTGCTAAAATACCCACTGTAATTAGCAATGAGATACCGTTACCAATACCTTTGTCTGTTATTCTTTCTCCCAACCAAACTGCAAACATCGCGCCCGCAACCAATACGATGATAGACTGTGTCCACCATAGCGTACCAGCATCAACTGGTAGTGCACCCTTATTTTCGACATACAGTCCAAGATAACTTGGTGCTTGTGCAGCACAGATTATGATTGTTAGAATACGTGTATAATTATTAATTCGTTTTCTACCAGATTCACCTTCGTTTTGCATTTTTTGAACCGCTGGGACAGCCATTCCAAGAAGTTGCATGATAATCGACGCACTAATGTATGGCATGATACCCAATGCCATTATAGAAGCGTTGGTAAATCCACCACCTGAAAATAACGAAAGCAGAGTTTCTAACATGTTTTGACCTCCGTTTGCTTGTGCTTCTGCCAATGCGGTATAATCCACACCAGGCAAAATAACGAAAGACCCAACACGATAAATTAGAATAAGAAAGAGTGTCAGTAAGATTCTCTTCCTTAATTCTTCTACCTTCCAGATATTCTTTAAGTTACTAATTAGTTTTTTCATCTATATAAAATGTTGGCAAAGGTAATTAGATTTCTGAACAATTCCCACCTTGTGCTTCAATTGCTTCTTTTGCAGTTGAAGAAAACTTGTGAGCCGTCACATTAATCTTTGACTTCAATTCACCTCTACCCAATACTTTAACCAATTCATTTCTAGAGACTAATCCGTTTTCTTGAAGAACTTCTGGTGTAATTTCTTTCACCTTTTTTCTTTCAATTAAAGATTGAATAATATCTAAATTGATTGCTTTATACTCAACTCTGTTGATATTCTTGAAACCAAACTTAGGGACCCTTCTTTGAAGTGGCATTTGCCCACCTTCAAATCCAATTTTACGAGAGTAACCTGATCTTGATTTTGCTCCTTTATGTCCTCTTGTAGAAGTGCCACCGCGCCCTGATCCTTGACCACGCGCAATTCTCTTTCTATTTTTAGTAGAACCTGTTGCTGGAGTTAAATTATGTAAATTCATTTGTTTAATGTTTTTAAAGTTTAGTCAACTACTTCAATTAAGTGTTGAACTTTCTTAACCATTCCAAGGATTTGCGGAGTTGCTTCTTTTTCAATTACTTGATTCAACTTCGTTAATCCTAATGCCTTAATCGTAGCTTTCTGTCTAGCAGGACGATTAATAGCGCTTCTTACTTGTTTGATTTTAATTTTCGCCATTTCGTTCTGTTTAACCGTTAAATACTTTATCAAGTTCAACACCTCTTTGTCTGGCAACTTGAACAGCATCTCTCATTTGAGAAAGTGCATCAATTGTTGCTTTAACAACATTATGAGGATTAGATGATCCTTGAGATTTAGCTAAGACATTGTGCACTCCAACACTCTCTAATACTGCACGCATCGCACCACCTGCGATGACACCAGTACCTTCAGATGCTGGACGCAACAAAACTCTTGCACCACTGAATTTACCTTTTTGAATATGAGGTACTGTACCATGTAAAATAGGAACTTTAATTAAATTCTTTTTTGCATCATCAATACCCTTAGAAATTGCCTCTACAACCTCTTTTGCTTTTCCTAACCCGTGACCAACGACACCGTTTTCATCACCAACAACAACAATTGCTGAGAAACTAAACGTACGTCCACCTTTAGTAACTTTCGTTACACGGTTTATGGCTACCAACTTATCTTTAAGTTCGATGTCAGCAGATTTTACTCTTTGTTCAACTTTCGCCATTATTATAATTTTAGTCCGCTTTCTCTTGCCGAGTCAGCTAGTGATTTAACTCTACCGTGGTATAGGTAACCGTTTCTGTCAAAGACAACAGTTTCTATTCCAGCTTTTTTTGCTAATTCTGCAACTTCTTTACCAACAACTGCAGCTTGTTCTTTTTTTGTTCCTTTAGCAGCTTTATTGTTAAAAGACCCAGCAGCGACCAAAGTCTTTCCTGTTGAATCGTCAATAATTTGCGCGTAAATCTGTTTGTTACTTCTGAACACAGATAAACGAGGCATCGCAGTCGTACCAGAAATTTTCTTTCTGATTCTTCTTTTGATCTTTGCTCTTCTATTTACTTTACTAAACGCCATAACTTTAATGATATCTAATTATTATTTCGCGGCTGTTTTACCAGCTTTTCTTCTTATTTCTTCTCCTAAGAATCTAACACCTTTACCTTTATATGGCTCTGGCTTACGGAGGGAGCGAATTTTGGCTGCGACTTGACCAACTAATTGTTTATCGTGAGACTCTAGTGTTACCACCGGTGCCTTACCTTTAGCTGATTCTGTAGATACCTTTACTTCTTTTGCAATTTCTAGAACGAATGGATGAGAGTAACCTAAGGACAATTCTAATTTTTGTCCGCTTGCGTTAGCTCTGTATCCAACTCCAACTACTTCTAATTGCAATTTGTACCCTTCCGTTACTCCAACAATCATATTTTGAACAAGTGCACGGTATAAACCATGTTTTGCTCTGTGATCTGGCGTATCTGATTCGCGGGTGAAAGACATTGTTCCGTCTTCTATAGACATTGTAACACAAGAATCCATTACTTGTGTCAATTCGCCTTTAGAACCCTTCACTGTAACTACGTTACCGTCAACTTTCACTTCAACTCCACTCGGGATTGTTACTGGGGATTTACCTATCCTTGACATTTTACTTAACTTTAATTAATGAACGTAGCAAAGAACTTCTCCACCTACGTTTTCTCTTTTTGCTTGTTTTCCTGTGATAACACCTTTGCTAGTAGAAACAATCGCTATTCCAAGACCGTTCAATACACGTGGCATATTTTGAGAGCCGTTGTATTTTCTTAAACCTGGACGTGAAGCTCTTTCCAATTTAGTTATTGCTGGAACTCTCGTTGATTGATTGTACTTCAAAGCAATTTTAATATTACCTTGTTTGTTATCTTCAATGAATTTGTAATCAGTAATGTAACCTTGATCAAAAAGAATTTGAGTCATTGCCTTCTTCACATTAGAAGCTGGAATCTCAACCGTTTTTAACTTAGCTGCACTTGCATTACGAATTCTCGTAAGATAATCTGCTATTGGATCTGTATTCATAGTTTAAAAATTTCGGAAGTGGTTTTCAATTTATTGAACCTACAACCAGTTTATAATTTACCAACTTGCTTTTTTCACACCTGGGATTTTACCTGCTAATGCCATTTCACGGAATGTTACCCTTGAAATACCAAATTGACGCATGTATCCTCTAGGACGTCCTGTTAATCCACATCTATTGTGAACTCTACATTTCGCAGAATTTGCAGGCAATTTTTGTAATGCGATCATCGCATCCCATTTTGCATCTTGCATCTCCTCAGAGTCGTCAGTTGATTTTAAAATTTTAGTTAACTCAGCACGCCTTTCAGCATATTGAGCTGCCATTCTTTCTCTTTTACGCTCTCGCGCTTTCATTGATTCTTTTGCCATCTCTCTATTTTTTTGTAAAAGGGAATCCGAATTCGTCGAGTAATGCTTTACCTTCTTCGTCACTGTTAGCAGTAGTTACGAAAGTAATATCCATCCCCATGATGCGGCTCACTTTATCAATATCAATTTCTGGAAAGATAATGTGCTCTTTAACACCCATGTTAAAATTACCTCTTCCGTCAAAACCTTTAGGATTGATTCCTCTAAAATCTCTTGTTCTTGGAAGTGCTACAGCTAAAAGACGATCTAAGAAGTCGTACATACGATCTCCTCTTAGCGTAACTTTTGTACCGATAGGCATTCCTTTCCTTAACTTGAAATTAGAAATATCTTTCTTTGATAAAGTTGCGATAGCTCTTTGACCAGCAATGCGTGATAAATCTTCAACAGCATTATCAATCAATTTTTTATCCGCAACAGCATCTCCGACACCTTGGCTTATTACTATTTTTTGAAGTTTTGGCACAGACATTACCGTCTTGTAGCCAAACTTTTCTGTAAGCGCTGAAATAATTTCAGTGCTATACTTTTCCCGAAGTCTTGATGTATAACTCATTATTTAATTTCCTCCCCGGATTTTTTTGAATAACGTACTAATTTACCATCCTTGTTCTCTTTTCGGCCGATGCGAGAAGCAACTCCGTTGTGAACAATCATAAGGTTAGAAATATGGATTCCTGCTTCGGTTTCCACTATTCCTCCTTGAGGATCTGCTGCACTTGGCTTTGTGTGTTTCTTTATTAAGTTAACACCTTCAACGATAGCACGCATTTTTTTTCTGTCGATCGAAAGGATTTTTCCTTCTTGACCGTTAGATTCACCTGTTAAAACCTTAACAGAGTCTCCGACTTTAATATGTAATTTCTGCTGCATAACTTCAATTAGTTTAAAGTACCTCAGGAGCTAATGACACTACTTTCATAAAGTCAGCATCACGAAGCTCTCGGGCTACGGGTCCGAAAATACGTGTTCCTCTCATCTCACCAGTTGGATTTAAGATAACGCAAGCGTTATCATCAAATCTGATGTAAGATCCGTCTGGACGACGTACTTCTTTCTTGGTTCTTACTATTACTGCCGTGGCAACTGTTCCTTTTTTGACAGTTCCAGAGGGCATTGCACTCTTTACGGTAACAACTATTTTGTCACCTACAGAAGCATATCTACGTTTTGTTCCGCCTAATACGCGAATACATAGAACTTCTTTGGCTCCAGAATTGTCTGCTACTTTGAGTCTTGATTCCTGTTGTATCATTACTAAAAATTATTTAGCTCGTTCAATGATTTCTACTAACCTCCAATTTTTCGATTTCGAAAGAGGTCTTGTCTCCATGATTCTAACTGTATCGCCTTCGTTACAGTCGTTTTTTTCATCGTGCGCGACAAACTTTGTAGTTTTCTTCACGAACTTACCATATTTAGGGTGTTTTACTTTTCTCTCTACAGAGATAACAATAGATTTTTCCATCTTATTGCTAGTAACAATCCCGATACGTTCTTTTCTTAAATTACGCTTTTCCATTTCAAGCTTTTTTTTTAACAAGCTACTAGGCTTGTGCTTCACGATTAGTTAATTCTGTCTTCAATCTTGCGATTGTTCTTCTGACATTACGAATCTGAATTGGATTTTCCATAGGTGCAACTACATGCGCTAATTTCATTTTAGCAAGTTGCTCTGAAAAATTCGATATCTGATCTTTCACATCTTCGATTGACATTTTTGTAATTTCTGTCTGCTTCATATTATTTCTATTTTGCAGGTATAACAAAATCGTTACGAGTAACGAATTTACATTTTAACGGCAATTTCTGTGCTGCCAAACGCATTGCTTCTTTAGCAACATCATAAGGAACACCGTCACATTCGAACAGAATTCTTCCTGGTCGTACAACTGCAACGAAATGACTTGGAGCACCTTTACCTTTACCCATTCTTACCTCAGCTGGTTTAGCTGTAACTGGTTTGTCTGGAAAAATTCGAATCCATACTTTCCCTTCACGCTTCATGTATCTAGTAACGGCGATACGAGAAGCTTCAATTTGACGGGAAGTAAGCCATCCTGGTTCAAGCGTCTTAAGTCCAAAAGATCCGAAAGCCACAGTGCTACCTCTATGAGCTAGACCTCTGTTTCTACCTTTCTGAGCTTTTCTAAATTTGGTTCTTTTTGGCTGTAACATTTCTAATTAATTTAAACTCCTTTCGGAAATTATTTTTTTCTACGTTTTCCTCCTGAGTTTCTTCCGCCACCTTTTTGGCCTGAAGACATACCTACATTTGGAGAAAGATCTCTTTTACCATAAACCTCACCCTTACATATCCAAACTTTGATACCAAGTTTACCATAAGTAGTTTGAGCTTCTGCTAAAGCATAATCGATGTCAGCTCTGAACGTATGTAACGGAGTACGTCCATCTTTGTACATCTCTGAACGAGCCATTTCTGCGCCATTCAAACGTCCGGAAATCTTAACTTTGATTCCTTCAGCTCCCATTCGCATTGTACTCGCAATAGACATTTTAATCGCTCTTCTAAAAGAAATTCTTGCTTCTAGTTGACGTGCGATACTATCAGCAACCAAACGAGCATCCAATTCTGGGCGTTTTACCTCGAAAATGTTGATTTGAATATCTTTCTTCGTCAATTTTTTAAGCTCTTCTTTTAACTTATCGACTTCTTGTCCACCTTTCCCAATAATTACACCAGGTCTCGCTGTGTTAATAGTAACGGTTACTAACTTCAACGTTCTCTCGATGATAATCTTGGAAAGACTTGCTTTAGATAAACGAGCTTGAAGGTATTTACGGATTTTATCATCTTCGATGATTTTATCTCTGTAATTACGACCTCCATACCAGTTAGATTCCCATCCTTGGATGTAACCTAATCTATTTCCTATTGGATTTGTTTTTTGTCCCATTTATCTAAAATTATTCTGCGTCTCTACCGTCAACAACGATAGTAACATGATTTGATCTTTTTCTAATTCTATGCGCACGACCTTGAGGAGCTGGTTGAATTCTTTTCAACATACCTGCTGAACCAACCTCAATTGATTTAACAAACAACACTGTTTCTTCAATGCTCTTGTCTTCATTTTTCTGTTCCCAATTGGCAACAGCTGATCTCAACAATTTCCCAAGGCTTACAGATGCATCCTTAGAATCGTGTTGCAATATATTAAGAGCTTTATTCACCTCTTCACCTCTAATAAGGTCTGCAACTAATCTCATTTTTCTAGGAGTGATAGAAGAATTATTCAATTTCGCAAAAGCGATTGATTTATTTTCCTCTTTTCTCTTATCAGCTCTTAGTCTTTTTCTAGCCCCCATAACCTATCTTTTCTTATCTTTTTTACCACCTGCGTGACCACGGAAGTTACGCGTCGGAGAAAATTCTCCCAACTTGTGACCTACCATATTTTCTGTTACGAAAACAGGGATAAATTTATTACCATTATGTACTGCGAAAGTTAACCCTACAAAGTCTGGAGAAATTGTACTTGCTCTTGACCATGTTTTGATAACTGACTTACTTCCTGATGCCTGTGCATCATCCACTCTTTTTAATAACTTATAGTGTATAAACGGTGGTTTTTTCAACGAACGACTCATATCCTAACTATTTTTTTCTTCTTTCGATGATAAACTTATCTGAATACTTCTTTTTAGCACGCGTTTTGAATCCTTTAGCAGGAATTCCATTACGTGATCTTGGGTGTCCACCGGCGTTTTTACCTTCACCACCACCCATTGGGTGATCGACAGGATTCATTACCACACCACGTACTCGTGGACGACGACCCAACCATCTTGAGCGACCTGCTTTACCAGATACAGTCAAGTTATGTTCAGAATTTGAAACAGCACCAATAGTTGCTAAGCAAGTGGTTAAAATCATTCTAGTTTCACCAGAAGGCATTTTAACGATTGCATAACGTCCATCACGCGCGTTCAATTGTGCGTAAGTACCAGCTCCACGAGCAATAGCACCACCTCTTCCAGGTTTTAATTCAATGTTATGAATTACAGTTCCCAATGGAATGTCTGCTAAAAATAGCGAATTTCCAACATTAGGAGTAGCTTCAGATCCAGACATTACCTTATCTCCGACTTTCAACCCGTCAGGAGCAATAATGTAACGCTTTTCACCGTCAGCGTAGAATAACAAAGCGATTCTCGCAGTACGATTTGGATCATATTCGATCGACTTAACCGTGGCAGGAACACCGTGTTTTTCTCTTTTAAAATCAATGACACGGTACTTTTGTTTATGACCACCACCAATATAGCGCATCGTCATTCTACCGTCATTGTTCCGACCACCGTTTTTATTCTTCCCTTTTACAAGAGACTTTTCTGGAGCCCCTTTCGTAATGTCAGAATAATCACTAACGACCTTGTGTCTTTGCCCTGGAGTTGTAGGCTTGAATTTTTTAAGACCCATTCTTTAAATGATTAAAAGTTATTAAATAAATCAATCGTCTCTCCATCTGCAACAGTAACAATGGCTTTCTTCCATTTTTTACTTTTTTGCTCAACGATACCTCTATTCGTATATTTCGTAGAGGATTTCCCACCGCCATAATTCATGGTCCGAACTTCAGTGATCTGAACTCCGTACATCTTCTCGACAGCATTTTTAATTTCAATCTTATTTGCCTGTGGATCTACAACAAATGAGAAACGGTTAAAAGTCTCGCTTAATCCCGTTGCTTTTTCTGTTATGATCGGCTTTTTAATTATTGTCTTCATTTTCCAATTAGTTTAGAATCTTTTCGATTACTTCAATTGAACTTGATGTCATTACCACTTTCTGTGCGTTTAATACATCGTATGTATTAACAGAATCAGCTGTTACGACTTTTATTTTCCTAAGGTTACGCGAAGAAAGATAAACGTTATCATTTTTCTCTCCTAAAATCATTAACACTTTGTTGTTGTCAAGCTTTAAGTTTGCCACTAGTTTTTCGAAATCCTTTGTTTTGATTGCATCAAATTTAGGATCGTCGATTACCATTATGTCTTTTGCTTTTGCTTTGTAAGAAAAAGCAGACTTTCTAGCCAATCTTTTTGTCTTGATATTCAACTTAAAGTGATAGTTTCTTGGACGAGGTCCAAAAATACGTCCACCACCTATACGTGTACCTGATTTGATAGAACCTGCACGAGCTCCACCTGTACCTTTTTGTTTCTTAATTTTCTTTGTAGAACCTGTAATTTCTGCTCTTTCTTTTGCTTTATGCGTTCCTTGACGACGATTCGCCAAGTGCTGCTTTACATCAAGATAGATAGCATGGTCATTAGGCTCAATTCCGAAAACATCTTTTGACAAGCTAACTTCTTTTGAAGTAGCTGCACCTTTTGCACTAGTTACTTTAATTTTCATTACTTCTCAATTATTACGGTTGAACCTTTGTGTCCAGGAACAGATCCTTTAACAACGATTAAATTTTTGTCAGCTATTACTTTCAATATCTGCAAGTTTTCGACGGTTACACGCTCACTACCCATATGTCCGCCCATTCGCATTCCTTTGAATACACGCGCTGGATACGATGCTGCACCAATTGAACCTGGAGCACGCAATCTATTGTGTTGACCGTGAGTTGCTTGCCCAACACCGGCGAAGTTATGTCTTTTAACAACACCTTGGAAACCCTTACCTTTTGAGGTACCTATTACACTAACGAATTCACCTTCCTCAAAGATTTCTGCGTTAATTACATCACCGAGATTAGCGTCTTCGAATCCTTTAAATTCAGCTAATTTCGACTTAGGGTCTGTTTTAGCTTTTTTAAAGTGACCTTTCAATGAATTTGGAGTATTTTTTTCCTTACGGTCTCCAAACCCTAGTTGAACAGCCTCGTAACCATCTCTGTCTTCTGTCTTAACTTGAGTTACGACACAAGGACCCGCTTCTATCACTGTGCATGGCATTGCTTTACCCTCGGCACTGTAGATGCTAGTCATTCCGATTTTTCTACCAATAATTCCTGGCATACTTTAACTATTTATTTGTTTAACTTAATTTATTTATACTTTAATCTCAACATCAACACCACTTGGAAGTTCCAAGCGCATTAATGCATCAACTGTTTTTGATGAAGAACTATAAATATCCATCATACGTTTGTAAGAACATAACTCGAATTGCTCACGAGCTTTCTTATTAACGTGTGGTGATTTCAACACTGTATAGATTCTTTTGTGTGTTGGCAACGGAATTGGTCCACTTACTACTGCACCAGTTGATTTAACTGTTTTTACAATCTTTTCAGCTGATTTATCAACTAAATTGTGATCGTAAGACTTTAATTTGATTCTAATTCTTTGACTCATCTGCTTAAAATTATGCTGTTACGCCTTTTATTTTTGCTATTACTGTTTCTGCGATGTTTCTTGGCGCTTCTGCGTAGTGTGAAAATTCCATTGTTGAACTGGCTCTACCAGAAGAAATTGTTCTTAAAGTAGTAACATAGCCAAACATTTCAGATAAAGGTACATCTGCTTTTACAATTTTTGCTCCGTTTCTATCATCCATTCCTTTCATTATTCCTCTACGACGGTTCAAATCTGCTACAACATCACCCATGTTCTCTTCTGGTGTTACCACCTCCAATTTCATGATTGGTTCTAACAATTGAGGACCGGCTTGTTTCAAAGCATTTTTAAACGCCATCTTTGCACAAATCTCAAAAGACAATGCATCTGAATCGACCGCATGGAAAGAACCATCTTTCAATTCGACTTTCATCGCATCCATTGGGAATCCTGCCATAACGCCATTCTTCATAGAATTAGCAAACCCTTTCTCAACAGAAGGTATAAATTCACGAGGAACGTTACCTCCTTTAATAGAGTTTATGAATTCAAGACCAGTCTTTTCAGCATCATCTTGCGGTGAAATTACAACAACAATATCGGCAAATTTACCACGACCGCCAGATTGCTTTTTATAAACTTCTCTGTGATCAACTTGTTTAGTAATATTCTCTTTGTAAGATACCTGAGGTTCACCTTCGTT